>JACCDP011077648.1_pt1 | contig 28511 bp, 23 predicted proteins | sample 7445841 | NCBI WGS metagenome assembly JACCDP01 (sample SAMN15323441, study PRJNA562643) | freshwater metagenome | isolation source: river surface water | place: USA:Blue River Watershed | collected 2017-08-17 | reverse complement strand
TTTTTATTTCGGCAATTCGGGGGTGTTTCCTGAAAATATGTTCTTCAAAATCATTTTTTAAAACATCGTTCCAGGTTTCGGGAGGCAACTGTACAATCTCCTTAAGATTATAGGCTGGTTTAGAGGGTTTAACTCCCTCATAAGCCAATCTGGTATTACTGTGTATGCCCGGAAACACTACTGCAAAATAGTATTGACTTAAATCAACTGAAACCGGAATTAATTCATCTCCTTTACCAAAAGCATATGCAGGTTTATTTTCAATAAAAAAAGTGCAATCACTTCCTACTTTAGCAGCTATTTCCTTGCGTTCTGTAACCGGAATATTTAATTCAAGCAAAGTATTAACCAGGTTTATAAAGTAAGCGGCATCAGCCGAGCCACCCCCCATACCTGCACCCATTGGCAATACCTTATGTAAATGCGCTTTTAAGGGGGGTAAGGTATATTTTTCCTGCATCAGGCTCCAGGCTTTGTAAACCAAATTGGACGTTGCTTGCCCATAAACAGGCAGGCCGGTAGTTTGCAATTCAAAAGGATGTAGTTTTTCTGTTTTTCCGGGATGCTCAACAATCACCGCTTCTAAAGCTTCGCACCAGCTCAGGGGGTAAAAAACGGTTTCAATATCATGGAAACCGTCGGGTCTCTTTGCCACCACATGCAGACCCAGATTTACTTTTGCATTCGGGAATACCAGCATAAACCAACAAAATTAATAGAATTTATCGGGCAAGGCTTAATTTTCCCAGACTTGACATTGAACTTATTTATCGTATCTTAGCGACCCAATTTTTACACTATGGTTTATCTGGATTTTGAAAAACCAATACAGGAACTTCAGGAAGAGCTGGCCAAATTAAAAGAAGTGGCAGAAAAGAGCAAGGTAGATGTGAGCAAGTCTGTTCTTGAATTGGAAGAAAAAATTACCAATACCCGAAAAGAAATTTACTCCAAGCTTAGTTCCTGGCAAAAAGTACAGGTAAGCAGGCATCCGGAGCGCCCTTATACCCTGGCCTACATAGAATACCTGAGTAAAGGAACCTTTATGGAACTTCATGGAGACCGTACGGTAGCAGATGACAAAGCCATGGTAGGTGGCTTTGGTGAGTTGGATGGGCAAACGGTAATGTTTATTGGCCAGCAAAAAGGAATTAACACCAAAATGCGCCAAATCAGGCGTTTTGGAATGGCTAACCCGGAAGGATACCGTAAAGCCCTTAGACTGATGCGTTTAGCAGAGAAATTCAATAAACCCATAGTAACCCTTATAGACACACCTGGTGCATACCCCGGGCTGGAAGCTGAAGAACGTGGACAGGGAGAAGCCATAGCCCGTAACCTGATTGAAATGATACAGTTGAAGGTACCTGTTATCTGCATTGTTATTGGTGAAGGTGCTTCTGGTGGGGCATTAGGTATAGGAATTGGTGACCGGGTCTTGATGCTGGAAAATTCCTGGTATTCTGTAATATCTCCTGAAAACTGTTCCACCATTCTCTGGAGAACCTGGGCACAAAAAGAAAAGGCTGCCGAGGCACTTAAACTTACAGCATCCGATATGCTTTCGCAACAGCTGGTAGATGGCATTATACCAGAGCCACTGGGTGGCGCACACGCAAATCCAAATGAAGCATTTGAACAGGTAAAAAAAGCTATACTGGAACAACTATCGGTGCTTAATAAGATTTCTGCAGAGGAAAGAATAGACCAACGCATTCAGAAATTCTGTGCTATGGGCGTGGTTATGGAAGCCACTGATGAAGCAGATGAAGAAAAACCTTAATCAGCATTTTTTGTTAACTTTGACACTTAAACATTAATTCAATATTTATTTAGAAAATGGCAAATACAGGAGATATTGGAGTAGGTTCAGTAATTCGCTTTAACGGCGAACTATGCGCCATAACCGAGTATCAGCATCGCACTCCCGGAAACTTAAGAGCCTTTTATCAGGCCAAAATGAGAAACCTGAAAACAGGAAAACAAACCGAATACCGTTTCCGTTCCGGCGAAGATGTAGAACTGGTAAGGGTTGATTACAAACTCATGCAATTCATTTACCCTGAAGGAGAATTTATGGTGGTGATGGACAATGAAACGTATGAACAATTACATATTCCGGCAATTATGTTTGGCGATAATGCCGAATTTTTAAAAGAAGGGATGGAAGTAAAAATTACTTTTGAAGGAGATAACCCTATTTTGGCTGAGCCACCGGTTTTTGTTGAATTAGAAATAACCTATACCGAACCCGGCATTAAAGGCGATACTGCTACGAACACCCTTAAACCTTGTACCCTGGAAACAGGTGCCAGCATTATGATTCCTTTATTCATTGATATTGGAGAAAAAATAAAAATAGATACGCGTACCCGCTCTTATGTAGAGCGCGTAAAGCAAGCAAAATAATAACAACCAAAGGCTATCAGAAATTGATAGCCTTTGGTTTTCTTATCTCATGCTCTAAACAACAGCTCCTTTTCCATTGAAATCACTACGGTACCTCAATAAATACTTTTACAAATACCGCTACCGGCTGTTGTTAGGAATAGTTTTCGTTGCCATTTCCACCATCCTCTCCGTATCTCAGGGAGAGGTTATTCAAAAAGCTACCAATCAGCTCGAAAAAATTATACTGTTTCACGGGCAGGCCAACCCTTCCGAGTACTTTTATTTTGGACTGGAAATCATTGCACTGGCGCTGGGAAGTGGATTATTTATGTTTTTAATGAGGCAGTTTATCATTGTTGTTTCAAGGCTTATTGAGTACGACATGAAAAACGAAATTTATGAACATTACCAGAAATTGGATCTTCATTTTTATAAAAAGAACAATACCGGCGATTTAATGAACAGAATCAGTGAGGACGTGAGTAAGGTGCGCATGTACGTGGGGCCAGCACTGATGTACCTGGTAAATACTTTTGTTACCATAACTACGGTAATTATATATATGCTGAAGCAAAGCATGAGCTTAACCGTAGTTGTTTTAATTCCCCTACCCATACTTTCCTACTTCATATTCAAAATCAGTACACGCATCAATCAGCGTAGCACCAGGGTTCAGGAAGAGCTTTCCAATATTACCAGCAATGCTCAGGAAACTTTCTCCGGAATTAGAGTAGTGAAAGCTTATAACCGGGAGTCTTATTTCTTCTCCCGTTTTAACGAGCATTCAGACAAATACAAACAAGCAGCCATGTCCTTAGCCCGCATTGAGGCCCTTTTTCAGCCCATCATGGTTTTTATGGTTGGCTTAAGCCTTATTTCCATTGTGTACTTTGGCGGAAAGCTTTACATCGAAAATAAGATCAATATAGGAAATGTACCAGAATTTATTTTTTACGTGTACAAACTTACCTGGCCCTTTGCTTCTTTAGGATGGGTAAGCTCCCTTGTTCAAAGAGCGGCGGCTTCACAAACGCGTATCAATGAATTTCTAAATACAAAACCAACTATTCAAAACCCCAGCGAAGCCCCCTTTCAATTAAAGGGAGATATACAATTTAAAGATGTGTCTTTTACCTATGAGGAAACAGGAATCCCGGCAATAAAAAACATTAATTTTCGCCTCCGGGAAGGTAAAACCCTTGCCATCATTGGCCCAACAGGATCGGGAAAATCAACCATAGCTAATTTAATTACCCGAATGTACGACGTTCAACAAGGCGAAATTTTAATAGACGGAAAGAATATTCAACAAGTTAATTTATACGATTTACGCAAACAAACGGGGTACGTTCCCCAGGAAGTATTTCTCTTTTCAGATAATATTGCCAATAACATTGCCTTTTCAGGCAAGGGAGACCAATCTATAGCTCTGGCTGCCATAGAGCAGGCGGCAAAAGATGCAGTGGTACATAACAATATTCTTGATTTTCCGAAGCAATACGAAACCATTGTTGGAGAAAGAGGAATTACCCTATCCGGGGGGCAAAAGCAGCGTATATCCATTGCCCGTGCTATTATTAAAGAGCCCCGCTTATTGATATTTGATGATTGCCTGAGTGCTGTAGATACAGAGACCGAAGATGAAATACTCGGCAATTTACAACGCATAATGAAAGGAAGGAGCAGTATACTTATTAGTCACCGCATTAGTACTGTAAAACATGCCGACAACATTCTGGTACTTAAGCATGGAGAAATTATTGAGGAAGGAACTCATCAGGAATTAATTGAAAAAAGAGGGGAATACTTCCAGCTATATCAATTGCAAAGCCTGAATAATCATTAGGCCGGCTTTTCAATAATAATTATCTTAGTAGTCCAAAACTGCTTTACCTATGAGTAGAATAGAAATTCTCAATGCTAAACAAATACAGAAAAAACTAAATCGTTTAGCCTATGAAGTTTATGAGAACAATATTTCTGAAAAAGAAATGCTCATTGCAGGGGTAGATGGTAATGGCTTTACCATTGCCAAACGATTAGAAGAAATTCTTAACAAAATATCTCCTTTAAAAACCAGGCTGGGAAAAATAACCATTAACAAGGAAAACCCTATGGATGAAGCCCCTGAACTGGACTTTACTGAAAAGGACTTTAAAAACAAATCGGTACTTATAGTGGATGACGTTTTAAATAGTGGCAAAACCCTTATTTATGCTACCAAAGTTTTTCTTACCTGTCCGGTTAAAAAAATGCATACCATCGTATTGGTAGACAGAAGTCATAACCGTTACCCTGTAAAAGCAGACTATGTTGGGATTTCACTCTCCACTACCCTTCAGGAACACGTTATCGCCGACCTTAGTAAAAAAGGAAAAGAAGTGGTGTATTTAGAGTGATCACAGTATGTACCCCAAGGGCGAGCCAATACGCTTATTCCGTTCCAAGAGGTCTGGGTATTTATTTCGAACATAATTTTTTTTACCTAAACGCTGAATATGACAAATAAACCTCCGCTCCTATTGCTTCACGGAGCCATTGGTTCTTCCAAACAATTCGATGCTTTTCTTCCCTGCCTCGAATCTGAATTTGAATTGTTTACCTTAAACTTTTCCGGACATGGTGGAATACCCATACCTGCTGAAGATTTTACGATTCAACTATTTGCACATGATGTAATTTCTTTTTTGCAAAAAAATAACTTAGCACCTGTTGATATACTGGGCTACAGCATGGGTGGATATGTAGCACTCTATCTGGCAAGGCATTTTCCCAAATACATTGGCAGGATAATGGCACTTTCCACTAAATTCGATTGGAATGAAATTTCTTCCGCAAAGGAAACGAAGCTACTGATTCCGGAAAAAATAGAAGAGAAAATTCCTGCCTTTGCTCAAGTATTGGCTCAACGCCATCAGCCCCAGGACTGGAAACTTGTTCTACGAAAAACGGCTACCATGATGCAGAATATGGGGATGAGTCCTACCCTTAGCACAGAAGATTACCGGCAAATACGTCATAGTTCTCTACTGGCTGTAGGCAAAGAAGATAAAATGATTTCGGAAAATGAAACCCGGTCGGTTGCAGCATTACTGCCTCAGGCAAAATTTCTTGTTCTGGAAGATACTCCTCACCCAATAGAACAAATGAATCCTGCGAAAATTTGCCAGGAAGTAAAAGCGTTTTTTGGAGTTAGTGCAAGCTAAAAATTGAAGTCTATATAAACGTCTGCATCCGCATTAACCTGTTTTACTGGTAAAATTTATTTCTCTTCTGCATCCATTTCGCAGTACCCGTTTCTTATAAGGTCTCCATTAATAGTAATTGTTTTAGGAATTTTCTGCTGCCAGTTAAGCCCGGCGTAAATTTTAAAATAACATTCGCAGGCCAGCTTTTCCTTATTCACAGCTGTAAGATCAATATTTAAGGTGTCGTTTCTGAAGTAAAAGCTATCGATTTGTTGATATGCACAGTTTATATATTTTCCAAGCCGTAATGTTAACACATGCTGTTCCAACACCAAGGTATCAAGTTTCTCACGAAAGCCCTTATCGCCCATACAACATGCGGACAGGCTGTCTTTTATTGCATCATTTCCCAAAGGTTTAGCAGTTACAAGACTATCATTCGTGCACCTTGCCATCACTAATACAATAAAAAAAAATAGCTGCTTCACCATTTATAGTCGACTGTCCTTTCGGGCTTTAGCTAACATCTGTAATGGTAGCTTCCTATGAATGAAACTATTTATTATTATAAAAAGGAATTTTCACCACAAGCGCTTTGATGGCCTTATCCCTTATTTTAATATAAATTTCATTACCTGCTTTGGAAAATGCAGTATGAACATAGCCCATCCCAATAGCTTTATTTAAAGATGGAGACTGGGTACCTGAAGTTACTTTTCCAATATTATTTCCTTGCGCATCAATAATTTCATAATCGTGGCGTGGAATACCTCTTTCCAGCATTTCAAAGCCAACCAATTTTCGGTTTACTCCTTTTTCTTTCTGGGCTGCCAGACTATCTTTATTGGTAAAATCTTTGGTAAACTTGGTAATCCAGCTCAGCCCGGCTTCAATAGGAGAAGTGGTATCATCAATATCATTTCCGTATAAACAAAAACCCATCTCAAGACGTAAGGTATCTCTTGCACCCAGGCCAATAGGTTTAATTCCAAATTCTTTTCCCGCTTCAAAAATAGCATCCCACATTTGTTCTGCTACTTCATTTTCAAAATATACCTCAAAACCACCTGCTCCGGTATAACCTGTATTCGAAACAACCACATTATCTATTCCGTTAAATTTTCCCTTTTTAAAAGCGTAGTAGGGGATTTCAGACAAATTAATATCTGTTAACTTCTGCAACACCTGAATGGCTTTAGGGCCTTGAATAGCCAGTAAAGAAGTTTTATCAGAAATATCCTTCATCTCCACATTTTTGTGATTATGCTTCATGATCCAGTTCCAGTCTTTCTCAATATTTGAAGCATTCACTACCAGCATATAGGTTTTTTCATCCATACGGTATACCAGTAAATCATCCACTATACCACCCTTATCATTTGGAAGGCAGGAATACTGAACCTTTCCATCACTCAATAAAGCAGCATCATTGCTGGTTACCCGTTGTATTAAGTCTAAAGCGTGTTCACCTTTCAGAATAAACTCACCCATGTGGCTAACGTCAAACACTCCAACAGAGGAACGTACGGCAAGGTGTTCATCGTTTAATCCGCTATAGGAAACCGGCATATTGTAACCGGCAAATTCTACCATTTTAGCTCCTAAGGATATATGTTTGGTGGACAAAGCAGTGGACTTAATTGTGGGCGAAGTGATTGTCATGTTTTTATAATTTTAATCCTTCAAAAGTACAAATAATCCCCAAGAACACAAGAAGGTGAACAGTAATATCGCTCAACATCCAGGCTAATTAAGTGCCACTACAACATGTATTTTATACTTTTAGGCATCTTTCCTTCAGGTTATGTATCTTTGCCTTTATGAATAAGGTTTTATTAAGTACGTTAAACGCAAAATACATTCATGTAAACTTAGCCATCAGGCTGCTGTATCAGCTCAATAAAACCAGGGAAGGCTTAAGCTGGAATGAATTTACTATAAAAGAAAGTCCGGAAGATATTGCCAGGTATTGCGAAGCCTATGACCTTGTTGCCTTCAGTTGTTATATATGGAATATTAAACAAACCCTGAATGCTGCCCGAAAAATTAAAGAATGGTATCCTCACATTAAAATATTATTGGGTGGCCCCGAAGTAAGTTACGACTGGAAAGAAGTAATAAACCGCGAAGAAATAGATTTTATTATTGTGGGAGAAGGTGAAATACCTTTTCAGCGTTTTTTAGCAGAATACCCGGCTATTGAAAACATTCCAAACCTCGTATTTAAACAAGAGAGGGAAATTAAATTTACCCCTAAGCAGGAAACATTTCAGCTTAACCTATTAGAAAATATTAACCCCTATATTCAGGAAGGCCGGGAAGAGCTTTATAACAGGGTGCTGTACTTAGAAACCTCCAGGGGCTGCCCTTACAAATGTGAATTTTGTTTGGCAAGTTTAGACAATAAGGTGCGTTACCTGCCAATGCAAACTATCCAAAGCACCTTGCTTCACCTGATGCAACACGGTAAAACCATTAAATTTCTTGATCGTACCTTTAACATAAAAAAAGATTTTACGCTGGAGGTATTTCAATTTATTTTACAACATCACGTCCCCGGTAATGTCTTTCAGTTTGAAATAACGGCAGACATCCTTCATCCGGACATCATTCAATTTATTCAGGAAAAAATTCCTCTGGGTTTGTTCCGCTTCGAAATAGGAATACAAACGGTAAACCAGAAGGCCAACCTGGAAGTAAGCCGAAAACAAAATTTTGACAAAACCAAACAGATCATCCTGAGTTTAAAAGACAAAGTAGAAATGCATCTGGACCTTATAGTAGGTTTGCCTTTTGATTATTGGGAAGATATTAAATACAGTTTTGAAGAAGTATTTAAATTATTTCCTCCTGAGTTACAATTGGGATTCCTGAAGTTTCTGAAAGGAACTCCGGTACGTTATAAACATGAACAGCACGGTTATGTTTTTGATGAAGAGCCTCCCTATCAAATTATCAGCAGCAATTATTTATCGGAAGCAGAACTCAATAAAATTTCATTACTCGAGCACATGCTGGAAATATACTGGAACAAAAAAAGGGCTGTACACAGCTTAAAATATGTTTGCACCAATTACAGTATTTTTGATTTTTTAATGGACTTAGGTATTTATTTTAAAGAGCGGCTGGATTTACACCGCTACAACATCATTGAAATTTTTGAAACCCTGAATTCATTTGCAGAACTTAAATTTCCCAAAGATGAAATCCTGAAACAACTCATTGCGATCGATTACTACAGTCATCATAAAATAAGCCCGAAACCCCTTTTTATTGAAGAAACCGATAAAAAAATTAAATACCAGATTATAGCAGAACAAAAGCTCAATCATCATAAATTCAGGCACATCATCCTGCCTATTAATTTCAACTTCCATTTGTTTTCAACGAAAAATCTGGTTCATGAAGAAAAACAGGTACTTATTTTTCAGTATAACGGAACCACCCAGGCTCAGTTATTGCTGGCCAACTAAACGATTTATACCTGACAAGTACCTCTTAGTATTTTTTAACAGCATGAAAGTCAATCGTTCATAAATAAAATTCAGTAATCCGGGGCATATGCTTAAATTTGGGTTCGGTTATGGGATGCTGCTATACATGCCTCCTGGTAAGGCCTAAGTTCAATCTATGCAACAAAACATAAAACATGTAGGACTAGCATTGCAGGGCGGTGGGGCTCACGGCGGATTTACCTGGGGAGTTCTCGACAGGTTGCTGGAAGTACCGGAATTAGTAGCCGATGCCATGTGCGGAACCAGTGCTGGTGCTGTTAATGCTATTACCTGTGCTTATGGCCTGCATATCGGGGGACCGGAGAAAGCTAAAGAATTACTGGAACAACTCTGGAAAAAAATTTCTGTTTCAGGAGGTTTCCTGTTTAAACCAGGCTTGTGGGATAAATACATGAGTGGAGGAGATATTTACAACTCCCCTGGTTATGCCATGTTTAATGTAATGACCCAATTCCTGTCTCCATATAACTTTAACCCCTTCAACTATAACCCCCTTAAAGACATATTACTTGAGCTAATAGACTTTGAGGAGCTGAAAAACTATACCAGCAAAAAATTATATATCTGTGCTACCAACGTAAAAACCAACAGGGCCAAGATATTCGACAATTCAGAAATCTCCGTAGATGCTGTATTGGCCTCTACCTGTTTACCCTTTTTGTTTCAGGCAGTTGAAATTGATGGTGATTATTACTGGGATGGAGGTTATATGGGAAATCCTCCTATTTTTCCCTTAATTACCAATTCAACAGTAAATGATATCCTGTTAATTAAAATTAATTCTATTAACATCAACAGCGTACCCACTACTGCCCGTGATATATCTGACCGTGTAAACGAAATCAGTTTTAACAGCAGCTTAATTAATGAGATGAAATTAATTCACTACAGAAATGAACTACTGAGACATGGGATATTAAAGGTGGATGATAAGGAAAATAGGGAAATATTTATACACACTATTTCAGGTTACGATGTATTGGGGCAACTTAATTATTCCAGTAAAATGAATACTTCCTGGGAATTTTTGGTTGATCTGAAGGAAAAAGGAAGGGCTATTGCCTCTAAGTGGCTGGAAAAAGAATTTAAATTAGTAGGTTCTAAATCTACATTTGATGTAGAGGAACATTTTTTTGGAAAATTTTAGATTAGCATTGCGTGATGAGGCCCTCTTTCTTTCAACTTCTAAAAACTATTCAATCCAATCTTTCTAACAGTTGCCTTTCTTTACGGAACACTTTTTTCCTGATTTTTCAGGAATTCTATTATTTCAATCACAAGCATGAACCCCAGAACAAGACCAGGGGTCTAATTCCACTACAAACAACGGCCTATTGTAAAAAAAAGCCAGCGATTCAGGCTGCTCCTGATTTACTTTTCGAGAAAAATAGTATCCCTACAAACAAAAAACTATGTATTCCAATTATTTGTTTGTTGCTGCTGTTTTCACTCAGCCTTGCTGCCCAATCTGACGATGACTCCCTTTCACTCACTGAAATATCACCAACGCACCCTTATTTTACACACTATTCAGAATCGAAAAACCATGATACACTTTTAGACAACCTGCATAACCCAGTTCCCTTTAATATTTCGGGCGGAATTGGTTTAGCTTCATATCCGCTAGTGCTTAACCTGCAAGCACAAAGTATTGGGGTACGTTACCTTCAACTCCCTTTTCAAAACGACATATTTACCCGTAGCGCTCCAATATACTACCAAAGCTACCCCTTATATACCCGCATCTTTGCTTCTGCAGGGCAGCCGCAAAGATCTATATCCGGTAGAATAATAGGAGAGCAGTTTCTAAAACTTCATCACTCACAGCTCATCGCAAAAAAAGTAAATATTACTTTAAAATATAACCGTTATTCCAGCCCAGGCTTTTACAACCGGCAGTTTGCATTTACCAATAATCTCTTGCTTTCTTCCCATTATACCACTAAAAATGAACGCTACGGTTACCTGTTTCATTTAATCTACAATAACCTGAAAGTGGAAGAAAATGGTGGAATAAAAAATGATTCCTTACTTAAAGAGGACATTTTTGTTGATAAGCAATTACTGAAAATTAATCTTGAAAACGCCAGGCGTATCATCAAAAATTTTGACGTTTCATTTACTCAGTTCTTTCAACTCAACCGTAAAGACAGTCTGCCCAAACACCAGCACCTCCTGTACCAAACTGTTTCTGCTCAAAGCAATGCCTATCAGTATATTGATCTCAACCCTAAAGCAGGTTATTATAAAGAAATACTTTTTGATAGCCTGAAAACCAATGACTCTGTTCAATTCAACAAATCACAGAACGAAATCAGGTACCTGTTTAAAAAAGTCAAAATAAATAATTTATTTTACCTGGGGTACCGTCATGAGTTTTGTTTTTTAAAGCGCAGAACCCAGGATAGCTGGTTTAGCTCCCACCTCAGCATTGCAGGTGTACAATGGAATCCGTTTTCGGAAAAAATACACGTACAAGCCGAAGCCGAATATATTGTTGCCGGCAATAATGAAAATGATTACAGGCTATTTACCGAAGCAATAATTAAATTACCATTTGGAAATAGCTTGATTAAATTAAGCAGCAACATCGAAAACAGAAGCCCTGATCAGTTCATGCTCTGGAATCAGTCGAATCATTTTAACTGGATCAATGTTTTTAAGAAAACGCAAACACAGGAATTTACCGGAAGAATACATGTTCAGCGTTGGAAACTATTTGCTGAAGCGAGCTTTAAAAATGTTAGCGATGCCATTTATTACAACGAAAAGGCTCGCCCTGTACAGTATTCAGCAAAAGTAAACTACCTCAGGTTAAGTATTGGAAAAGACCTGGCTCTTTTTAAGCAAAGGCTACATTTTAACAATATTCTTCATTATCAAATCCTGAATGAAAACCCCGTATGGCGCTTACCTCAGCTATACAGTACGCATCAACTCTATTATCAGGCTAATCTATTTAAATCGAATTTACAAGTGCAGTTGGGTATTCAGGCAACCTACATTAGCTCTTTTAAAGGCAATACTTATATGCCGGCTACCAACATTTTTTACAATCAGGAACTGTTTAACTTCGGCGACTATTGTTTTGTTGACGCATTTTTTAATGCGCAAATAAAGCCCGTGAAATTTTATATTAAAATGATTCATATTAACCAGGGCTTAAGCGGTTACCGGTATAACCTTATGCCAGGTTATTACCAACCCGACAGGGCTATAAAATTTGGTTTGATCTGGCTTTTTTGGGATTAGTAATAAATTTCTTCCGTTATTTAACCCTTCTTTCTTCTTTTCGTTTAATGGTACTATTTATAGTCCTAATGGAAATTTTCTCTATAAGATTAACAAATCTACTGGTTATTTTTACTGATTTTTATACTAAATTTGCAGCATTAAAATTATAACATATTATGAAAAAGAACATTTTTATTATTTCGGCTTTGGTGGCAATAGGTTTTGCTTCCTGCAAAAAAGACAGGGTTTGTGAGTGCGTAACATCCAGCTCAGGAAGTAATCTTGCTACCACCAACTCAGTTACCCTAGTAAAGGTCACTAAAACTCAGGCTAAAAGCAATTGTATCTCCAGGAAATACGAAGAAAAAAATGGTAATAGCACCTATACCGTTACTGAAACCTGCACTTTGAAGTAAATCTCAACGCCATACGAATTATTCACCGCAGAAGTGCGGTGAATAATTTATTTTTTCGCCTTGCACTTACTCATCCTGATTCTACGTTTGCAAGGGCTGTATTGTTTATTTTAATTCATAGTTTGTACTTCTTCCGCCTGCTGCTTCTTTTTGCAATATGTTTTTCTCTAATAAATCATTAATATCGCGTACCGCAGTATCTTTAGAGCATTTCGCCATCTTCGCCCATTTAGACGAGGTTAACTTTCCATCAAAACCATCGAGGATTTTATTCAACAATTTTTTTTGCCTTTCGTTAATTATTGTTTTGGCATGCCTGTTCCAAAAATCAGCTTTATAGAGCACTCGGTTTAAGGTTGAATCAGTTGCTTTTAGAGCATTTACCAAACAATTTAAAAACCACTTTATCCATTCTGTTATATCAAGATTTCCTTTTTGGATTTTTTCAAGTGTTTCATAGTACTGTTTCCTTTGGATGCTTATCTGTGCCGACATACTATAAAACCGTTGTGAATTATTGTCGGACCTGGACAACAACATATCCGTTATAGCCCTTGCTATTCGCCCATTTCCATCTTCAAAAGGATGTATGGTTACAAACCACAAATGTGCAACTGCAGCCTTTATTACTAAATCAAGTTCCTGATCGGCATTAAACCAGTTGATGAATTGCTTCATTTCTTTTGTCAACAATTTTGAAGCGGGGGCTTGAAAATGAACTTTTTCTTTACCCGTTGCGCCGGAAACAACCTGCATTGGTCCGGTTGAATCAGTTCTCCAGGCTGCAACTGTAACTTTACACATTCCACTTCTTCCTGTTGGAAATAATGCGGCGTGCCAATCAAAAAGTCTTTTAGCAGTTAGTGGATAAAAGCATCGCTGAGTGGCATCTACCATCATTTCAACCACCCCATCAACATTTCTGTCTGAATCAACCGACCCCGCTATTTCTAAGCCAAGTCTTCTGGCAATGGAAGAACGAACCTGATCAGGATTTAAGAATTCACCTTCAATCTCCGTTGATTTTAAAATATCTACTGTTAATGTTTCCAGCGTGGCCTCATTTCTTAAATCAAAACCCAGGGCTTCCATCCTTCCTAAAATGCGCCCTTGTAAATTTCTTACTTCACTCAGCAAGTTTATTAACTCTTCCAATCTCCACTTGAAATCTGGCCAGGAGTCTAATTCATGTATATAAGTTCTTATTCGTCGCATTTTATGCATCGAATATAGGCCTTATTCGTCAGATTTCAAAATTATTCGTCGCATTTTATGCATCGAATAGGCTATTTATTCGTTGCAGATCACTTAATTCCTCACTAATTCCCGTAAACTTTTTTCCCGTTGATGTAGGTCTGGATGACTTTTATAGCGGGTATTACTTCCTGGTCTTCCTTCATGATATCTTTATCGGTTATTACGAAGTCAGCTAATTTCCCAGGCTCCAGGCTTCCTTTTTCCTGTTCTTCAAAGTTAGCAAAAGCCGCCCAAATGGTCATAGCCTTTAGGGCCTCTTCCCGGCTCAAGGCATTATCAGTCTGAAAGCCCTTTTCCGGATAGCCTTTCAAATCCTTTCTGGCAATAGCTGCATAAAATCCGTATAAGGGATTGATGTGTTCAACCGGGAAATCACTACCGGCGGCGAGTAGGTTCATTTGTTTTAACAAGTCTTTATACGCATAGGCCGATGCTATTCTCTCAGCACCTACCCGTTTTTCTGCCCAATACATATCAGAGGTAGCATGAGTTGGCTGAACAGACGGGATAACAGAAAATTTCTGAAACTTCTCCACATCCATTTTATCCACCACCTGAGCGTGTTCTATTCTCCAGCGCAGGTCATTTTTCCCTTTTAATACTTCTCCATAAATATCTAACATTAACCGGTTCGATGAATCGCCAATACAATGGGTGTTCATTTGAAAGCCACGTTGATAAAGCAATTGAGCATACTTTTTATAATAACCAATGTTGTTTAGTAAAAAACCCTGTTCTCCGGGTTTATCGCTGTATGGTTTCAACAAACAAGCCCCCCGCGACCCCAAGGCTCCATCACCATAAAACTTAAACGAACAAACATGCAGTGAGGGTGTTTTAACAGTACCCTTATTCAGGTAATATTTAAAATTGTTTTCGTTGGCAGAAATCATGGCGTAAATTCTCATGTTTAATTCGCCAGATTTTTGCAACTCATCAATCAATTCAATAATTTCTTTATCCAGGCCAGCATCATCAATGGTGGTAAGTCCAACCGCCAGGCAGTTTTTCTCTGCAGTAAGTAAGGCTTTGATCTTTTCTTCTTTTTTTAATTCAGGTATGGCCTTCGCTACTAAATCAACTGCATTGTCGATTAGTATTCCACTCAAATTACCACTTCTTTTTTCTATCACTCCCCCCTCTATTTTGGTATGAAGGTTTACACCTGCCCTTTTCAGGGCTTCTTCATTGGCCAGTGCCGCATGTCCATCTATACGGGTCAACAATACTGGTTTATGGGGAAAAAGTTCATCTAATTTTTCTTTGGTAGGAAATTCCTTTTGCTCCCAGTCATTCTGATCCCAACCTCTGCCGGTTATCCATTCAGTAGCCGAGGTTTTTTCGTAGGCTACTGCTCTTTCCAGCACTTCAGCATAAGAAGTGGTGCCGGTTAAATCGAGTTTTTGTAAATCTACACCATAGTTGTAAAAATGACAATGTGCATCAATAAACCCGGGATAAATATATTTTCCGGCCGCATCAACATATTCATTGGCGGTGTAATTTTCCAGGACTTCTTTCTGGCCTAGTCCAATGATTTTTCCGTCTTTTATTACCATACAGCTTGCTTTGCTGAAAACCGAATCAAGCGTGTATATGGTGGCGTTATGGATAATGATATCTGCCTTTCTTTTGTTGCAGGAACAAAAGAACGCTGCAAAAATGATGATTGAAAAATGTATTTGTTTCATTTGGGATTTCTCTTTTGTACATAACAAAAGCATCCCATTGTTCATTTACAGGGGGGGACGTAAATAGAACATAACTAAAAGGGTTTGCTTTTATTGCGGCGCAAGTTTAAGCTAAGTTTTCTCACAAAAAAAGCCCGAATGTAAAAAAATTACAGACAGGCTTGTAAACTATTGAAAGTGAAAACACTACTTATCAAAAGCAGTAATACTGGCTTTAATGATGCCGGCGCATTCCAGAATTTGTTCTTCTGTAATCACCAATGGAGGGGCGAAACGAATGATATCTCCATGTGTAGGTTTAGCTAATAATCCGTTCTCTGCCATTTTTATACATACATCCCAGGCGCTTATCCCATCCTTCTCTTTTATTACAATAGCATTCAATAAACCTTTTCCTCTAACAGTAGTGATGCGATCAGATGAGATTGCCTTTAATTCACGGCGTAGAATTTCTCCCAGGTAATTGGATTTTTCTGCCAGCTTTTCTTCCAATACTACCTCCAGGGCTGCAATGGCCACTTTACAGGCTATTGGATTACCACCATATGTGGAGCCATGCTGACCGGGCTGAATACATAGCATGATATCATCATCAGCCAAAACAGCAGAAACAGGATACATTCCACCGGAAAGTGCTTTACCCAGTATTAACACATCTGGTCTTACATTTTCCCAATCGCAGGCTAACAAACGGCCGGTTCTGGCAATACCCGTTTGTATTTCATCCGCAATAAACAATACATTGGCATCTTTACAAAGGTCATAACATTTTTTCAGGTAGCCTTCATCCGGAACCATTACCCCGGCCTCGCCCTGAATGGGTTCAACTAAAAATCCGGCAACATGCGGATCCTGTAGCGCCTGCTGCAAAGCAGGAATATTATTATATGGAATACTGTGATAGCCCGGAGTAAAAGGGCCATAATTATTTTTTGCATCCGGATCAGAACTAAAAGAAACAATGTTAATGGTGCGCCCGTGAAAATTTCCTGAACACACAATTATTTTTGCTTCTCCTGCTGGTACTCCCTTTTTTTCGTAAGCCCACTTCCTGGCCAGTTTTAAAGCCGTTTCCACCCCCTCTGCTCCCGAATTCATGGGCAATACCTTATCATAGCCAAAATAATGGGTAATGTATTTTTCATATTGCCCTAATATATTATTGTGAAATGCCCTTGAAGTAAGTGCTAATTTTTTTGACTGCTCTATCAGCGCAGCTGTTATCTTAGGATGGCAATGCCCCTGATTCACGGCACTATAGGCCGAAAGAAAATCGTAATATTTTTTCCCTTCTACATCCCAAACAAAAACGCCTTCTCCCTTTTCCAGTACAACCGGTAAAGGATGGTAGTTGTGCGCTCCATATTTCTCTTCTAATTCTATTAATTGTTGGGAAACGCTTGGTTTTTCTGTCATTACTGCCATATTTTCGTTTTAAAGCAAAATTAAGATAAAAACTCACAAATTACTACCCCAATCATTAAATGCATCTGAAAAAGCGAAAAGGATGAGCATTCTCCAACCAAATAACATGCCTTTACTCAAGGATTTATTCCTGTTGAATCCAGATTGCAGTACAAAAAGTTCTATAGCCTAAAAACTCACCCATTCTGAAAAAACATCAGTTCCAGGTATTAAACCCTAACAAACCAACTTATATCCCATTCCACGAATGTTCAATATAGAAACAGAGGCATCTTTACTCAGGTATTTTCTTAGTTTGGTAACAAACACATCCATACTCCGGTTATTAAAAAAACTGTCATCTCCCCATAACTTCATCAACAACATTTTTTTTTCCGAAAGCTGATTCCGGTTTTTAACCAGTATTACTAATAAGTCTGCTTCCCTGCCGGTAAGTTTAATTGTTTCAGCTCCTATTATCAGTTCCTGCTTAGCCGGAAAAAATTTGTATTGCCCAATTTGAAGAGGTTCATTATTTGCTTCTGAAGCGCTGAAGCCTGGTTTATTCAACAAGGCCTGAATACGCACAATCAGCTCCTCCATACTAAAAGGTTTGCGTATATAATCATTACACCCTTTCTGAAAACCTTTTATAACGTCTTCGGTTTGGGATTTTGCTGTTAAAAAAATAATCGGAATTTCTTTATTTACCATTCTTATTTCCTCTGCAATAGTAAACCCATCTTTACCCGGAAGCATGACATCAAATAAACAAATATCTGGTTCATACTCCCGGAAAGTTTTAAAGATATTTATTCCGTTGGTTTCATGCCTTACAGTAAAACCTCTGCCAGTGAGGGTTTCCGATACAATCTGACCTAAAAATATTTCGTCTTCAACTAATAAAATCTTAAATACCTTACGCATATTAAATTTCTATGTTATTCTACAATACTGTTCAACTCTATAATAAAAGTAGTGCCTTCCCCAGACGCACTAATAACGCTTACTTTACCTCCATGATCCTCCACTACACTCTTTACATAACTCAGTCCTAATCCATATCCCTTTACATTGTGTACATCTCCGGAAGGGACTCTGAAAAATTTGTCAAACACTTTGGCTTGATATTCCGCAGGAATACCAGTACCATTATCACTTACTAACAATTTAATTTTTCGGGTCTCTGTTTTCAATTCAAATTTAATGAATGGATTAGCGCCAGAATATTTAATAGCATTATCAATCAGGTTATAAATAACATTCGCTAAATGCGTTTTATCTCCCTTAACAAAAAAATCACCATTGGCCATATCCACTTTAAATGTTACGTTCTGCTTTTCAAATTGTAAACTAAAATTATTAATTACCTGAAGAGCCACCGGCCTTAAATTAATCTTTTCCCAATTGTACACCACTTCATTTCTTTCAAAAGCAGAAGTTTTTAGAATTTTGTCAATCATTAATGAAAGGCGTGAAAGTTCACTATTGGCAATATGCAGGTAACGCTCCGTTTTTTCCTTATCATGGATCACATCAAACTTCTGAATAGCTTCAATTGCTATACTTACCGTAGAAACCGGTGTTTTTAATTCATGCGTCATATTATTGGTAAATTCATGTTTCATCTCACTTAGCCTCTTTTGGTATAAAATAGTGCGAATAAGGAATAGCAGCATTAAAGCTGCCCCTACTACCATTATAACTGATAAAACTCCCATCACCCATATTTGGCTGAATATAATTGCCTTTCCATTTTTAAAGTTCATTTGTATTTTCCAATTATTAAGTCCGGTATGTATCCAGCCAGATTTTAATTCAAACCAACTGCTATTGTCTTTATCCTGCAAGGTGTCTACTCCGTTTATAATTGAAAAAGGCTTATCGCTCACATCAAAATCAATTAGCGTGTCAATTCCACGCTCGTTTAACTTTATTTTAAGGGCTTCTAATGCTGGGTATATATCTATTTCCAGTTGCTTCATTACAATAGTGGTTTTAGCACTATCGTTTGTTATCATTTCAGTTAAATTCTCCTTTGCATTTTCCTTTATTCTTATTGATGATGCAGTATTTACCGGGTCTTCAATTGTACGATTTATTTCATTACTATCCCTTTTGCTTCCATATATATTAACAGACACTGGTTCTATTTCATTCAAGGCTGCTTTCATATTAACCAGTCCCCCTACATCGGCTATATTTGCATCCCTTTTTTGCATTACCCCTTCCAACAATTCATCTATCTTTTTCTTTCTTAAGTCAATAAAGTATTCATTACATACATTCGTTGCATTTTGCAAATACTGAGTCTTTGTAATAGCAAAGGTACTTTGTATCCACAAAACCTGCGAGAACAAAATACCCAGAAACAACACAACAGAAAATCCAATCAACCATTTTATCTTATCCATATAACTTCTTTTTACAAAAATAGGACTAATACCTAAGCCTTTTTGCCATTAACACACGTTAACACTGCGTAATAGTCCCTTAACCATTCACCTTTCAGAGTTTATCTATATTTATCGTTTTTCTATAGAAGAATATTCTAAGTCAGCTCCCCTATTTCAATTAAAGATTGGTTATGTACCATTACCTTATACCAGAACAGCCTGATAAAGGCGGATTATGTAAAAAATGATGATTTAACCTATACTACAAACATTACCTGCAACATCCAAAAATTCATTTATGAAAAAGGACTGGAAAAAGAACTGGGCGTAAACGATTACATTGAAATAGGTATTTACAATTCTAAAGGGAAGGAGATTTTTTTAGAGAAAGTAAAAGTAAAGAAAGGAGAAAGCACCCTGATCGTAAAAACCCATCGTAAACCTGACCAAATCATAATAGATCCCTATAATAAATTATTGGATAAAAACTGGCTCACCAAAAAAATGAAGGTCAATCCTGCCTAAAACTGAAAGCCTGGTAATTCTGCCAGAAAGCTCCCTGTCAGGGAGCTTTCTGAATTTACACCCCCATAATACTATCCCTTTATACATAAAATATTTAGTAAAATCAAGCCTTTTAGCAATTTTTACCATTAGCATTCTTTACCGTAGGTTAACAAATTTTAACAATTAGAAACTATTCGGTAATTGTATTTTTACACACCCTTATTCTATAAATACACAAAACACATGACAACTGATATCAGAGAAATAAATGAACGCATCCAGCAGGAAAGCGCGTTTGTTGATTTACTGGGTACGGAAATGGACAAAGTAATTGTTGGACAGAAATACATGCTCGAAAGACTATTAATCGGTCTTTTATCGAACGGGCACGTTTTACTGGAAGGCGTCCCCGGCCTTGCAAAAACACTTGCAATCAACACCTTATCCAAATGCATCCACGCACAGTTCAGCCGCATTCAGTTTACCCCCGATCTTTTACCGGCAGATTTGGTAGGAACCATGATCTATAACCAGAAGAAAGAGGAGTTTACCATTAAAAAGGGGCCAGTTTTCGCTAATCTGGTTTTAGCCGACGAAATAAACAGGGCTCCGGCCAAGGTACAAAGTGCCTTGCTGGAAGCCATGCAGGAAAAACAAGTAACCATTGGCGAAGAAACCTTTAAGCTTCCCAATCCTTTTCTGGTACTGGCTACCCAAAACCCCATTGAACAGGAAGGAACCTATCCCCTTCCCGAAGCTCAGGTAGACCGATTTATGCTGAAGGTGGTTATTGGATACCCTTCCAAAGAAGACGAAAGAAAAATCATTGCTTCTAATATCTCTCCCAACGGCATGCCCGTACCCAATACTATTTTAAGTCCGGATGACATTATTAAAGCACGAAAAGTGGTGAAGGATGTTTATATGGATGAAAAGATTGAACGATATATTGTTGACATAGTATTTGCCACCCGTTTCCCAAAAGATTATAAGCTCGGCAAATTCGCCCCCCTCATCAGTTATGGTGGTTCGCCCAGGGCCTCTATTAACCTGGCACTTGCTGCAAAAGCCTATGCATTTATTAAAAGAAGAGGCTATGTTATTCCGGAAGATGTCCGCGCGGTTTGTATAGATGTACTCCGGCACAGAATAGGGCTTACCTATGAGGCAGAAGCCGAAAACATTACCAGCGAACACATTGTTAACGAAATCATGAATACGGTTGAAGTTCCTTAAGGAACACCTTAAATTACAACTGTTCATTATTATTAACAGCCTTCTAATCCCCTATAAGGGCTAAGAACACATGGATACGCAGGAGCTACTAAAAAAAGTTCGGAAAATTGAAATAAAAACCAGAGGACTCTCCAATCAGGTCTTTTCTGGAGAATATCATAGTGCCTTTAAGGGACGAGGCATGGCTTTCAGTGAAGTGAGGGAATATGCGCATGGTGATGATATCCGAAATATAGACTGGAACGTAACTGCCCGCTTTGGTGCCCCTTATGTGAAGGTGTTTGAGGAGGAAAGAGAACTAAATGTAATGATGCTGGTAGACGTGAGCGCATCAGGGAATTATGGCACCAACAAACAAATTAAACAAGACCTGATCACTGAACTGTGTGCGGTACTTGCCTTTTCTGCTTCCACCAACAACGATAAAATAGGGGTGATATTTTTTAGCGACAAAATAGAAAAATTCATTCCCCCTAAAAAGGGTAAAACCCATATTCTTAGAATTATCAGGGAACTCATCAATTTTGTTCCTGAAAACAAAGGCACAGACATTGCTACTTCCTTGCGTTACCTGACTAACGTTATTAAGAAAAAAAGTATAGTATTTCTTATTTCCGATTTTATGGATAACGGCAAGTTTGAAGATGCCATTAAAATTGCCAACCGTAAACACGATGTAGTTGCCCTGCATATTTATGACAAAACGGAAAATTATATTCCTCCTGTTGGTTTGATAAAATTGAAAGACAACGAAAGCGGAAAAATTCTATGGGTAAATACCTCCAGCAGTGATTTTCAAAAACAGATGAAAGTTGCCCTGCTGGCAAGAGAAAAAAAACTAAAGGAAACCTTTTCCAAAGCCGGAGTAGATTATACCCGGATTTCAACAGCAGAATCTTATATACAACCCCTGATGACACTGTTTAAAAAAAGATAATCATGGCAAAACCTATACTCCGATTTTTCCTGGCCTTTGTTTTTTCCTTTACTGCCTTTGTGCAGCTAAGTGCCCAGGAATTGAGTGTAGCCGCCGAGTTAGACAGCAACACCATCCGGCTGGGCGAGCAGGTTAAAATTAATTTATACCTCCGTTGCCATACCGGTACACTAAAAAACCTGAAAGTTCTCTGGCCTAAAATTGAGGATACACTTAGAAAAGAAATAGAAGTAATTAGTGTATCGTCTATTGATACTACTATTCCCGATAAAAACAAACCTGACCTCCTTCAGCACCATCAATCGATTACCATAACCTCCTTTGATTCGGGGTACTGGGCTATACAACCCTTTATTTTTATTGTTAACGGCGATAGCTCCAACCCCCTCATCACTGAACCACTTTTACTCAACGTACATACAGTGCCGGTAGATACCAGCGAAGCATCTGTTAAAGACATTAAAGCCCCTTTTGAAGAACCCTTTAACTGGAAGGAATATATACCCCATGTACTGATTGGACTTGGTAGTATTTGGGCCATTATTCTTATCGTTTACCTGATTTACCGTTTCACCAAAAAGAAAAAGCCCGCAGCCCCTCCTCCCGGGCCAAAAGAAGCCCCACACCTTATCGCCTTACGTAACCTGGAATTGATTAAGCAAAACAAACTCTGGCAGGAAGGAAAAATAAAAGAATATTACACAGGTATTACTGATGTTTTAAGGGTTTATATAGAGGGAAGGTTTAATATACATGCTATGGAACTCACTTCCGATGAAATAATGTCGGTTATGAAATCACAGGTAATTGATGCCCTTAGCAGGGAAAAACTGCAACAAATTCTTGCATTGGCAGATTATGTAAAGTTTGCCAAAGCCAAACCCATTGATGTGGAAAATGAATTGGCCTGGAATAATGCAGTAGATTTTGTGAAAGGTACCTTACGGGAAGAAAAACCGGCTCAGGCTCCAAATAATTCTAATTATATGCTCTATAGAAAGTGATTAAATTTTTTAACGACATATCATTCGCTCATAAAGAATTCTTCTGGCTCTTTTGCCTGTTGCCACTTATGCTTATCTGGTATATCTGGCGCATTAAAAAACATGAAGCCGAATTTCGCTTTTCATCTGTTCAGCATATCGGAGTAACTAAAAATTCCCTTCTGGCGCAATTCAGGCACCTGGTGTTATTTTTTAGACTTATTGCCTTATCAGCGATTATTATTGTATTAGCCCGCCCGCAATCTAGCAGCAGCTGGAAAGACATAAAAACAGAAGGAATTGATATTATTATGAGCCTTGACGTTTCTTACTCCATGCTGGCCAAAGATTTTAAACCCAACCGCCTCGAAGCTGCAAAAGCAGTGGCTAAAGATTTTATCGACTCCAGACCCAACGACCGTATTGGCCTCGTAGTTTTTAGTGGCGAAGCCTTTACCCAATGCCCGCTTACCACAGATCATAAAGTGATAAAAAATCTTTTCGACAATGTGGAAGCTGGCATGCTGCCCCAACAAGGAACAGCCATTGGCTTAGGTATTGCCAGTGCTGTAGCCAGGGTTAAGGAAAGTAATGCTAAAAGTAAGGTAGTTATTTTGTTGTCTGATGGTGTGAGTAATGTGGGGGAAATTGCTCCCCTCACGGCAGGAGAAATTGCCAAAACCTTTGGTGTAAGAGTATATACGGTTGGTGTTGGCACCATTGGTAAAGCCATGGTTCCGGTAGCCGTATACCCTAACGGACAAATGGAATACGATTACCAGGATGTGGATATTGATGAAAAAACCATGACCAAAATTGCCAACCTTACTGGTGGTAAGTATTTCAGGGCTACCGACAATGAGAGTTTAAAAAAAGTCTATAAAGAAATAGACAAATTAGAAAAAACCATTATTAGTGAAAAAAGCTACAGCAACAAAGCAGAAAATTTTTTCTGGTTTGCTGTAATTGCAGCAGCAGTATTAGTGCTTGAATTTATTTGTAAACAATTTATCTTTAAAAGTATTCCATAAACGTGTTCAGGTTCGAAAATAAAGAAATGCTCTGGGCCTTATGCCTGCTTCCGCTAATGCTGCTGGCATTCATGCTGCTGTTCTATCGCAAAAAAGTACTCCTGAAAAAACTGGGAGACTATGCATTAGTTAGAAATATGATTCCGGAAGTTTCCTACAGCAAACAAATACTGAAATTCATCTTCTTTTCTCTGGCATTGGCCTCTCTCATACTGGCTTTATGCAACCTGCAAACAGGCTCAAAAATACAGGAAGTAAAACGGGAAGGTGGAGACATTATGATTTGCTTAGATGTTTCTAACTCCATGCTGGCCGAAGACCTTTACCCTAATCGCTTAGACAGGGCAAAACAAGCTATTGAAAAATTTATTGAAAAATTAGAGGGAGACCGTCTTGGAATTATTGTCTTTGCCGGTGAAGCTTATGTTCAATTACCCATCACCAGCGATTATACTGCCGCTAAATTATTCTTAAGTGGTATTAGCCCTAAAATAATTACCAAACAAGGTACCGCTATTGGCGCTGCTTTGGAAAGAGCTATAGAATCCTTTGGAAAAGATGTAGGAAAAAACAAAGCCATTGTGATTATCACAGATGGGGAAAACCATGAAGATGATGCCATAAAAATTGCTGAGGAAGCCGCCAAACAAGGTGTTAGCATTCATACCATCGGCATTGGTTCTGTGGATGGTTCTCCTATACCACATTATATCAATGGAATTAAATCAGGCTACAAAAAAGACAAAGACGGGAATACCGTAGTAACCCGGCTTAATGAAAAATTACTGGAAGAAATTGCTGCTGCAGGTTCAGGTGCCTATATAAGAGCAACCAATACCGATATTGGACTAAATGCTGTGCTGGATCAGCTAAAGGAGCTGGATAAAAAACAAATCGACTCTAAAATGTATACCGATTATCAGGACCAATTTCAATGGTTTGCTGCCCTTTCTTTTTTCTTTTTGTTATTGGAATTTATGTTAAGCGAACGGATAAGTTTATGGTGGAAAAAATTAAATGTATTTAAACAATGAGCCGTATACTGAATATAAAAATATGCTTGTTGCTAAGCTGTCTGACCGGATTAGCGGGGAAATTATTCTCACAACCGGAAAAGAAATTATTACGCTCCGGAAATGATGCTTACCACAGGGGCAGATACGATGAGGCTGCCAAAAAATATGGGGATGCTGCCAGGAAAAATCCTAAATATGACAAAGCCTATTACAACCTGGGGAATGCTACTTATAAAATCTGTAACACCATTAAAAAAGACGCTCAATTCAGGGCTAAATACGGTAGCCAGGCCGACTCCCTGTTGAAGCAAAAATACTTAGAGGCTGCAGGCAGCTTTGATAGTTTTGCCAATGGTAAAACTACATCGAAAGACAGTGCCCAATTTGCCCTGCACAATATGGGAAATGCTTACCTCATGGCGAAAGAATATCAGAAAGCTGTGGATGCTTACAAAAAAGCCCTTAAATACAAACCCAGTGATGAAGATACCCGTTACAACCTGGCCTATGCCCTGCAAAAATTAAAAGAACAACAAAAGAAAGATCAGCAGAAACAACAGCAACAAAATCAACAAAACAACGAAGACAAAAAAGAAGAAGAGCAGAAAAAAGATCTTCAAAATAAAAAAAATCAACAGGAAAAAGAAAAACAATCTGGGCAAATGAGTAAAGAAGAGGCACAACGCATGCTCGACGCCCTAAAAAATGCAGAGAAAAAATTACAGGCAGCTAAAAAAGTTAAAGGTAAAGAAACAGATCAAAAACAAATTGAAAAAGACTGGTAGTAGATTAGTGCTTTAAAAACTGATAAAAGATTAAATTAATGAATAGTATTTAAAGATTTTTAACTTCTTTCATTAAAATATAGAGCGCAAAAAATAATATTTTTAACTAAATGAGAAACAACAAGTCAATACAACTATTAGCGGGAGCATGTGTTTCCCTATTACTTCTATTGACGAGCCTTAATGTGAAGGCACAACGCTTAACGGCTCAGGTAAGTAAAAACAAAATTGCTACAGGGGAAATTTTTGAACTGGCTTTTAGTATCAACTCCAATTGTTCCAGCTTCAGGCCACCTAATCTATCCGACTTCGACGTATACTCCGGCCCTAATCAAAGTACCAGCATGCAGTTTAATAATGGCTCCTTGTCTCAGTCCATTACACTCTCCTACCAAATGGCTGCTAAAAAAGAAGGGCGTTATACCATTGGCCCGGCCAGTGTGATGGTAGGGGGAAAGAAATTAGAATCCAACAGTATAAACATAGAAGTTAGTAAAGGAAACCCAAACTCAGCCAACAATAGAGGCCATGCCGCGCGGGAAGAAGAGAACGCAACGGTTTCCAGTGATGATCTTTTCATACGATCGGTATTAAGCAAAAGTACCTGTTACCTCGGAGAACAAATTACCTTAACCCAAAAAGTTTATTGCCGGCTCAATGTAAGAGGAGTTCAGGCGGCTAAGCCACCCCAGTATAATGGTTTCTGGAGTCAGGACGAAAGCAAAGGGTCGCGGTCCGCAAGCTGGACCGTTGAAAACATTGACGGAATTAATTACAATGTAGCGGTGTACAGCACTACATACCTTTTTCCGCAACGTACCGGAAAACTGACCATTGAACCTATGGAAATGGATCTTGTTGTTCGTCAGCAAAGCAACAGAAGGTCGAATGATATTTTTGAGCAGTTTTTTGGCGGAGGTTATCAGGATGTAGTGGTAAAACTAAAAAGTAAAGCAGTAAACGTGGAGGTAATGCCCTTGCCGGAAGCAAACAAGCCTGCGGGATTTTCAGGAGCAGTAGGATCATTTAACTTTAAGGCCGAATTAAACAAATCGGAGGTAAAAATCAATGAAGCCATTAACCTGAAAATAAGTATACAGGGAAATGGAAACATTAAACTCATTGAACCAAGAACCATTGAATTTCCGGAGGGCTTTGAAACTTATGAACCCAAAGTAAGTGAGAATGTCAGTACTAATGGAATGGTGAATGGTTCTAAAACCTACGATTACCTCATCATTCCCCGTCAGGGTGGTGAATTTATCATCAAAGATCTTGATTTCAGTTATTTTGATCCATCCAAAAAACAATACATCAGCATACCCTCTCCTGAATTTAAAATTAAAGTAGAGGGTACTGCAGCTGGAACTGCCGGCAATCCTTCGGCACAGGCATATACGCCCAAACAAAAAGTAGAACAAACAGAAAATGATATTCGTTATGTTAAAACAGGAGACCTGCAGCTGACACCCCTTAAAGATGAATTTTTCTCTTCCTGGAAACATTACCTGCTCTTGTGTGTTCCCTTAATTTTGTTTTCAGCATTTTTACTCATCAGAAAACAACAACTGAAAGCTAACAGCAATGTAGTAGCATTAAAAGAGAGAAAAGCTGCCAAAATTGCTAAAAAACAATTAAGCCTGGCTGGCAATTATATGAAAGAAAATAAAAAAGACAAATTTTACAACGAGGTCTTCCGTGCCCTTAATCTCTATACCAGTGATAAGCTAAATTTGCCTGTAGCAGAATTAACCAAGGAAAATATGGAGAGGCTATTAGCCAGTAAAAATGTGTCAACAGGTACCATTCAGAAATTATTAACCACCTTGCAACAATGTGAAATGGCTAAGTATGCTCCGGGGGCACTTTCTGAAAACCTGCAGGGCGTATACAATGATACCGTAGAACTAATCAGCAGCATTGAACATGAACTCAAAGCTTAACCATATACTATTGTATTTTTTATTGCTTACGTCTTATCGTATCCAGGCAAGCGATATAAGCGCCCTGAGCACAAATGCCCTCCGGGCTTTTGAAAAACAACAGTACACACAGGCTATAGACAACTACCTTAAAATTATTGCAGAAGGTTATACTTCTGCCAGCCTGTACTATAACCTGGGAAATGCCTATTACAGAAATAACCAGTTGGGTAAAGCCATTTTTTATTATGAACTCGCAAAAAAACTAAACCCTTCTGATCAGGATGTGCTTACTAATTTGCGGATTGCTTCTTCTAAAACTATTGATAAAATAGATGTGAAAGAAAACTATTTTGTAAGCTCTATAAAAACAGGAATATTTACACTATACACCACCAATGGTTGGGCATGGATCAGCATACTCTTTATTTGTATGGCTGCACTATCCTTTGTGTTTTTTGTGATATCGAACAGCCTGGTACTTAAACGTAGCGGCTTTTGGACAGGTGCCATTACACTCGTGGCTGGTGTACTCTCATTAGTTATTGGTTTTTCAGCCCTGGAGGACAAATACAAAAAATCGAAAGCCATCATTACCAGCT
>JACCDP010313583.1_pt1 | contig 28518 bp, 21 predicted proteins | sample 7445841 | NCBI WGS metagenome assembly JACCDP01 (sample SAMN15323441, study PRJNA562643) | freshwater metagenome | isolation source: river surface water | place: USA:Blue River Watershed | collected 2017-08-17 | reverse complement strand
TGCGGTTGACCCACCCCTCGGCCACGCAGCGGTTGAAGAACATGGACAGGGTACGTAGATGGTGGTGCACCGTGGTCCGGGACAGCCCCTTGGCCGCCAAGGCCTCAAGCCAATCACGGATGTCCTGGGGCGTGATGAGGTTGGCGGCCTGATGGAGGTCCCTGCCCTCCAGGAACCTGCCGATGTAGTTCCGCAGCCAGAGGTTCATGCCAGGCGAAGTATCCTCCTGCTGGCGAGCAGCCAGGAACCTGTCCCGCATCTCCCCGATCGGCATCCCATTGACCAGCTTCTGGTGGGTGTTCCAAACGGCCAGGACGTCGGACAAGGGGGCCTTGTTGGTGGCCTCCCTGAACTGGCGCCACATCTCCAGCTCCCCCGGGGTCAGGTCGTTGGCGGCGGCAACCTGTCCTTTCCTTCGGACCTCTTGGTAAAGCCTCTCGGCGTAGGTCATGGCGTCCTCATGGAAACGGAAGGTCCTGTACCGTCGGCCCCCGGATGAGCGCCAGGAGACCTGCCAGCTGCCGGCCGTTTCGCGGCGTGGGAATACTTTGATGCCCCCGTCGAAAGTGACGGAACCAGGCGTGGGATTGGGGTGCATGTAGGCGGGTTTCATACCTCCGATGCGAGACGCAGGAGGATGGGTGCATTTCCCATCTTGAGACCGCCTTTGGTCAACGTTGCCGCGGTTTTGCCGCGTCAAAACCGCTTTTTCACGCCCACCTTGCCTACGCCCGCAAACGCAATTCGAGACGCAAACGCACGCAAAGTCCGTTTGAGGGGGTTTTTCCGCGTTAAAGTGGCGGAGAGGATGGGATTCGAAATCCGTTCCTCATAGCGTAAACCCTAATGTTTATTGGTATTTGGCGTTTCGTTGGACAAACCATTGGACAACTTAACGACTAAATCAGCCTAATCCTGCAGAACGTGCAAACAAGTGAAAACTTTCCGGGCGATTAAAGAACATGGGCTCGATACCCATCCTCGTTGCCTGGCCTAGGGTCGGGCCAAAGCACCCTCCTCGCTCACTTGCGGCGCTTCAGCTTGGCGAGCGCACGGTTGATCACGGTCAGTGAAAACGCCTCTGGGTCGAAGCCGTCGCCGAGCCATTCGCTCAGCTCCTCGTGCTCCGGATGGTCGGGGTCGGCCAGCGCCTCCAGGATCTCAGGATACCTCAACGCCCCGCCGCAGTCCTCGGGCGGCCCGGATCGCGCCCCAGCCAGACAGCGACACCTCCCATCCGTCCCCTCCGAGACTTCCTCCACGACAATCGAGTGCTCCCAGAAGTCCCCCATGTCGTACTGGTACTCCAAGGCATCCCCCTTGGCTCGAAGCAGTTCACCCAGCACGACGTCTCGTTCCTCGGTAGCCTGGTCAGGCCCACGGCGTTGCTCATAGCCTGGATAGAATACTTCGAATCGCCGCCGGCCTTGGACGAAGGCGTGCAGGTGGCTGTCCGTCCAGCCGAAGGCCTTCTGGAGCACGTCGTGGAAAGAAAGCAGGCCTAGGTCCGCCGGCACCGTCAAACGCCGCCAAACCGCCGGCCTGACGTTGTGCAGGCTCACCTTGATGGTCAGAGACCTACCAGACAGGCCGGATGTGAATTCAGGCATTAGGGAGGCCTATTCAGGCCGACCCCAGAGAGCAAGACCACCGAAAAAGCACTCCTTCCAGCTCAAATCCATCCCTAAGTGATCGGGTCACGCTAAATGGGGCCAGATGAAATGTTACTCGGGGGTTGCCCAACCACCAAACCACCCCTGGGGTAGTCACGGTTTATCGGGAGCTTCTTTCATGCTTCTTGCGTAGGTAAAGAAACCGAGGTTAAGGACAAACATGATAGCAAACCATCCTAAGAGGAACTTGAAGAGGTAAACCGACGCGGTCGATTCGGTGATTATGATTCCACTGGCTTGGTCGATACGATGCACAAGATACCAGGACATAAGTCCATAATTCACTACTGCCAGCCATCGGGAGAATGAATAGCGGATGGCTATCAGCGCCAGACGGAAGAAATTAAGGAAAAAGAAGCCAAATAAGCATAGCGCCAGCACCCATTGTGCGCAAATCAAGGACCAGACAAAGCAGATGATGGTCAGCGAAACCTCCCATATGCCAGCCGTCTCGATGAAGCCCAGCAACCCCCGGTAGTCGGGCGAGGGCGTACTCTTCTTATCGGGCTTGGCGTCAGTAGCGGTCGCGCTGGCGGCCTGGGGCGACGGGGCCGGAGCAGGGGTGGAGCCCGGGACATCAAGCGTTAGATCATCGGGATGGAACGGGTCGGAGTGATTGACAAGATTTGGCATGTCCGCGGTGAGCATGACCAGCGCTCCCAGCAGCTGCGACTTCGTCAAAACCGGCGACAGCGAACTGAAATCTGTCGCCCCTTGCCATGCGGCGAGAAGATGGGTCATCTCGATACGCTGTTGATTCCGATCGAGCACGATGCCGGCCAATTCGGAAGCTTCGGCGGGCGTCAGCGGCGCCGTTGCCGGCTGGGGCTCTTGGGTTCGCTCCATCACCTCTTCCATGTCAACCCGGGCCCAGGGGTCGGTTCGCTTCTTCTTATTGCGAAGGTCGTCGAGTTCCTGTCGGGCCTTCGAGATGGCCTGATAGACCGTCGCGATACGCTCAAGCGACTTCTGCCTGGAGATGCGTGCGGACGAGACGCATAGGCTAAAGGAAACCTGCAGGCGGCTCTTCCCCAGCACGATGCGCGTCAACATGTCATGGATGACGTCTAACGAAGGCGTCGTGCGGCCATGGGCCACGAGGATCTTACGCTTCGCTGACTCATCTTCGTCAAAATCACCTGTGGCGAAGGAGGTATTCTCCCCGTCCAACATAGCCACCGGGCCCTTGATGCACGAAAACGGGTTAAGCTGATAACGCATCACCCGCCAATCGCCGGTTCCTTCGTCCTGGATGCCGTAGACGCACAAGGTGGGACCGAAAGGATTGAAGATGCCGGTGACGAGCAACGGCAGGAATTTCTGCGGAGAGAGCTCCTCCCTCAGTTCGGAGGGGGTGACGTCCCTCACACTGTAGGGATTTTCGTAGAAAAGGACTTCGGGAGGAAGTTCGTCATCTTCCATGATCATGTCGAATTCCTCATGCAGATCCTGAGCGAGCACCCGCGATGTATAGGAAGAATCATCATCGTCGTCTTCGCCTTCCTCCTCTTCCTCCATTGGTTCTTCGGGCTTATCGGAAGCTGCCGTCTGCTCAGGAGCCACGCCGGCCGCCTTGGCCCAGACAGCATAGGCCGATGGCAAGACCTTGGGTTCGGTCTCGCGGTCGATCAGAGCCTTGAGACGGGGCTGAATCCGGGCGAAGACCTCGGCCATGGTTTCTTTGCCAACGAGTTCCATCGGCTCCATGCCCGGCGGCAGGCCGAAGTTCCGACGGATGTCCAGGATGGCGTGGATGGGCTGATGGGCGGCGACTTCCGGAAGTTTGAAGAGTGCCGCACCAAGGATGCCGTGATACTCCTCATCCTTGTCGACCTCGAGGCGCCGGAGGAAGAACTCGACGGCGAGCTTCGAGACCAGGTTGCTACGCCGCATGATCATGAAGTGGCGGGCGTTCGGGGTGAGTCGGACCCAGATCTCCTCCAGCAGCGGCAGGAGTCGCATGTCCCCGATGAGCAGCAGGCCCGCGGCGGCATGCCCTTCGTCGTCGGAGGCGGGACGGCCCATCTTGGCCCGCAGGCCGCCGCAACCATGCAAGGCGACATGCTTAGGTCCCGTGAGGGGGTCGCCATTTTCCCGGGGCATCACCATCGAGATATCGAGGGCGGCGCCTGAGATGATCTGCCCGTCGGTGTCGGCGTTAAGGAAGCAGAGCAGAGCCAGGTAGCGGTTCTGACGGCCATCACTGACGAACTCGGTGATCCGGGTCAGCAAGGCTTGGCGGCGGGCGAGGTCGGCCATCCCGAGGTAACGCCGGTAGAAGGCGAACAGCGTGCGGATCTGGGAGCCGTCGACGATGGAGCCATAGCATTTCAAGGCTTCCTCCATGACGAACTCAGTCTCATCGAGATTCAGGCCGGCCCACTCGGCATCCATCGCGAATAGCCGCAGGGCCTCATCAATATTGCCTTTTAAGCCTGAGCGAATGCCGGATGAGTCAGCCATGCAGTAATCATGTCACGCTATTCGCTGCTTCAACCCAATTTTCAGGGAAAACTTGGGGATAGTTTGTGGGTACAACAGTAATAATATAGCCGGATTGCGTTAGAAAAGGCAGCACTGTCGGCTAGTGGAACGGCTCTTTATAATATTTCAACCCCGTTAAGCATAACCCTATCGCCTATCCCAGACCAGGCTTCAGCCGTTTCCTACCAATCGGACCGCGGCTCTCGGAGGTTTTTCTAATGACAGTCCAGAATGTTGACCCTAGCACGGAGATGAGTTTGATGCTGGCATGAACCCCGACGAGCATCGTTTCGGTCCGCCCTTTGCCACTGACTCCATTATCGGCGAGGCGTCCGAATACTCCGGGGAATTGACCTTGGAGGATTTTCGCTCCGGCGCATTTACACCAATCCTAGTAGCAGGTATCTACAATCCGGCAGGGCCAACCCTAACGATCTTCTCGCTATCCAAACCAGAGGAGGACGGCGAATCCTGGCTCTGCGAGCACATGCTCAACCCATTCCAGACGACCTTCCACCGGATGCTGCGTATCGACCCGAGGGGCATTGGCTTCTCGCCTGAGGGCAAGCCCAGCACCGGCGTCGATGAGGCGCTCCAAGCTTTTGTCCGGGTACACCTCGCCCTCCATCAGAGTTTTACTCCTGGGACCTATCATACCTACTGCGCGGCCGTGACCCACAAGGCGACCGACGACGCCCTTCTCGCCTGGATGCAACGCTCTGACAGTACGACCAACGATCTGGAAGACCTAACCGACGCTTCACTACGCAATGACTTCCTCAAACGCGCCTCTTTCGCCCGCGTTCAGGAGCGTATCTCGAATAAGCGAAAGACGACCAAGACGGAGGCTGAGAAATTACTCCGGGCCGCCCTGGAACCTCGCCAACAGGCGTCCGAACGCCAAGGAATCATCGAAGGCTGGGACGTCGCCCAAGCTCGCTCGCCGCGGCTCGAGGTCCTAACGACGACCAAGGAGATTACGGAAGTATTCATGCTGGTCGCCACCACCACTGCCGCCTCCGATGACGGCAAGCTTCATAGCCCGCCAAGGCAGCCGACGACTCGGCCAACCAAGCCGACAGAGCCGGAATACCCAGCCGAGAGTTGGGCTGCCCAATGGCATCTCCTCTCCAAGCAACATGGCAAGAAAGGCGCTTACTTGCGCCCAGCCGACGGCCTTGAAGCCTGGGGACAACTGACCGATGGATCGAGCATCCAGAAAAGCGGACGTCTGGCTGACTGGCCTGACATCATCCGCGCCTTTGATGATAAGAAGTTTTCCCTCGGCCAGTTTGCCGTCCGTCATCAAGCCATCACCGCCGAGGGACGCCCTGGCGTGACCTTCATCTTCACAGGCCCGGGCGGAGGCTCACAGGTCGCACGCTTAGCCATGGCCATCTTCAGCGGCTACAACCTCGGCGGTGCCTTGGCAGATTCCATCCAAGGAGACAGGTGGGCTTCCCTTACATATCTCTACTCCCCGCACTGGTATGCCCAGTCTCGCGACCGCTCCTTCGGGGCGGATTGGGCTGCCCGGGAAAGCACCGGCGCCGACGATACCGAAGGCCGTAAGCTCTGGTGCGCGGGCATCGAGCATGCCATCCGCCAAGTTCTCGCTGAGGTTCCCTCGCTCTGCGTGGACTCGCTCTACTTCGACAGCTACGCTGCCAACGATCGACTCGACCAACTGACGGAGCGACAGCTCAAGGGCCTCGCGCGAACTAAGGCCGAGAATCTCGAGAAGATCCTTACACTGCCCAACCTGCCCGATGCCGGCTTCTGGGCTTCGCTCTTCGGCTGAAACTATTCCTTACATGAGCAACCCATCTGAATCCGGGGAGATACCCCCACGCCGGCGAATCGGAGAAGTATTTGGCAGCATGCCCCATCCGCACATTCCGGGAATGAACATTTCCGTGGGCGTGGTCGACCTGACGCGCATGCGCGCGGAAGGCGGCGACCCAGAGGCGCAGTTCCAGTATGCCGTGATGTGCCAGAATGGTCGAGTCATCCAGCAGGATCAGGAACAAGCCAGGTCATGGCTCCGCAAGGCCGCCGCCCAAGGTCACGTTAAAGCCATGTTCAATCTCGGAGTAACCTACGGGGATGGACTCGGCGTGCCCGTGGACGACGCGGAAGCCTTAAAATGGTATCAAGCCGCAGCGAACGAAGGAGACCCAAGGGCCCACTTCAACCTCGGGTCATTCTATATCGACGGGCGAGGAACCCCCATAGATGGAGCCAAGGCCAACGAGCATTGGTTTGAAGCCGCCCTCCGCGGCATGTCCTTGGCGCAGGTCCGCTTAGCCTTGTCCTTCGCCCGCGGCGACGGTGGCCGGGTCGACCATCAGCTTGCGTTCATCTGGGCCTATGTCTCAAAAGACAAAGAGGCGAACTCCCGGATCATCCTGGATGCCATCACCCAAGCGATTTCTGTTGAGGAAGTGGCCGCTCTCGAGCGGGAAGCGCATGGCGTCATCCAGCAGATGGGCTCAATCTCTCCAGACGACAAGCGACGGTTCAGCAAAGGCGACGAACCATAAGCGCAGGTCGCACACAAAGGGTAAGGCCACATGACGCCACCCATCAGCAGCCATTAGGCTAAGTCCGGCTTACCCAGGACTTTCTTAATTCGCTCAGCATAGACGTAGAAGCCGAGGTTCGCTAATAATCGGGGATGCTTTGGCGGCTTGTCGTCCCCACCCCGAGTAACATTTCCTCTGGGCAATTGGCGTGACCCAATCACGATAGTTAGCAATTGGCAGGATGGCAAAGATTGGAGCGACAATAGTAAACAAAGCCAGGTAAGTGAACATACGTTCATAAAAGACCTTGCAAGCCAACGTACAACTGCGGAGCCTTCGCTAAACAAGGCCTAGGCCTGATACCTACTTTACCCCTGATTAACCACTGGACATTTTACAACCAGACCACAACTCTCCCCCTAGTGAAAAGCTCTCCCAAAAACAAAACCAAGACTGACGAAGTAAAAAAGAAGACTGTCGGCTTCAACGGCATGACCCCCAGGGAATGGACCATGCTTAGCAAGAACATCTGGGATGATCTATCATCCCCCCGCAATAAAAGGCACATCGAGCATGGTGCGGTTTATCCGATGAAGTTAGCGGAGAGAATGGTTTCTCTCTTTTCGGCGCCGGGAGACCTCGTGTTCGACCCATTCAATGGAATTGGGACAACCATCATTGCGGCCCACAAACACGGCAGACAAGGCATCGGCATCGAACTTAATCCTAGGTTTGTTGAACTAACAAATGAATGGATGGCCGAGGAATTTGAACTCCTCGGTACATCAGCCATGGGAAAGCCTGTAGTTCATCATGACGATTGCAGAAACCTGAAGAAGTACCTCAAGAAAGACTCCGTCCAACTCACCTTCACCTCGCCTCCATACGCCGACTTCATCCAACGCTCAGTCAAAGATCGGGCGAAGACGCATAAAAAGAGTGCGCTCGTGATAGACAACAATAGCCAGGTCAAACAGTATTCGACTAATCCGGCTGACTTTGGAAACATCAGTTACGATGCATTCCTGCAAGAATGCAAAGGCCTGTTTAAGGATATCCTGGATGTAACGAGACCAGGCGGATTCACCGCATGGGTCGTTAAAGATTACCGCATGCCCCCGGATAGACCCTATGTGTCAATGCACAGCGATCTGGCACAGGTCGCGCAGGAGGCCGGCTGGCTGTGGCATGATTTGATTATCTGGAATCAAAACGAGCAACGCAGACTTGTACTCTTAGGCTACCCGCGTCGATTCTACACAAACCAGAACTGCTCGTTCATTGTCGTACTCAGGAAAAATGGCTGACACAAAAAGTGCGCACAACATCCACCCCTACCCCTGCAAATATCCTGGGGAGGTCGTGAGGCGTTGGCTGCCAGAAAAGGCATGCACGATTCTTGATCCATATTGCGGTAGCGGAACCACTCTCTTGGAGGCTACTTTCAACGGGCACAACGCTATCGGCGTAGACTGCAACCCGATTGCCATTCTTATCGCCCAAACCAAGATAGCCAAAGTAACCGAGGCTGACTCAAAGGCAGTCATCGAGGCCGCTGAATGGTGTATGCTACAGACAGTGAAACAGAAGACTGCGCGGAAGCTGCATGAATTCGAAGGCAGAGATCACTGGTTCACAGACATCGTCCAAAGCGAGCTATCTATTGCCTTGGAGGCCATTGAACACTTCGAGTTGTCCGGCAGCGCGTCACTAATTTTTAGATGCGCGATCTCCAGCATCGTTAACGCAGTAAGCAACCAGGACTCCGAAACACGCTATTGTAAGACCGACAAAGGAATCAAAAAGTCCGACACGGCGCAGCTACTTTACAAACGCAGTAAATCCATTCTTGAAGCCCTGCATTTGCGCGGTCGCGTTAAGGCGCGCGCAAAAGTTATTGAAGCTAATTTCCTTAAAGATCACGCGATTAAGCCCGAAAGCGTAGACGCCATCGTAACCTCGCCTCCTTATGCGAATACGATGGATTACTACCTATACCACAAGCAAAGGATGAATGTCCTCTCGCTTTCATTCCGGTCCGCCATGTCTCAAGAAATCGGCTCGAGACATGAGTTTTCATCTAAAAAGGCACCTGCAGATAAATGGAAATCAGACTACATGGCCAGCCTGAGCGAGATGTTCAGTTGCCTGAGAAGTAACGGCCTCGCGACGATAGTCATCGGGGATAGCCAAATTGCCGGTAAAAAAGTTTGCGCAAAGGAACTAACGACTGAGTGCGCCGAAAGCGTGGGCTTCACGGTCGAAAGCTGCACTTCAGAGGCTATGTCAGGCAAAAGTAGGACATTTCAGGCTTCCTTCCAGAGGCCAGGAAAGTATGAACATACTATATGCCTAAAGAAAAAAGAGCGATAAGGTTTTACTACGAATGCCTCGAACAAGCACTTTTCTTCTTCGTCCCTTCAATCCAGCAAGCCTTCGGTAATAACACTGAGATCACGCTTGTCCGGCTAACCAAGCTTAGCGCCGAAAGCGTTGTAGCTGAAAGACTCGCCCTTCCCCTCTCGCTAAAAAACCCGGACGGCCTTCTGACAGAACTCATTGATGGCGTTGAGTACCCCTTGGCGTGGATCGAGGTGTCCACTGCGGTCGACACGCAAGACCACGAGCTACAGAGATTCGATTCCATCGTTGCCGCATCCTACTCTCAAATCCCCATACTAAAGGTTCAGGCAAAGCGGTCATCTGGTGCCGATCATGGCGGCCAACAAAATTTCGATCGGCAGTCGTCGCACAAAGTAGGCGCATTGATGCTGAATACGCCTGTCATTCAGGTCAAATGGGACACCTCGGACGACGCCCTATTTGCAGTACGCGAGCCAGACCACAAGGCTTGCCCAGATGAAGCCTGCAGCAGCAGGCTAACAGAGGTCTTTAGCGTCTTGGCGGACAACCCAAAGAACCCCGCGGCCCTCATCTTAAAGGGGCGAACAGGCTCAGATCTTATCGACAACCAAATGCGCACGGCGCTTGAGCCCGTTGAAGAGCCGCCCGAAGAAAAACGAGGGAAGTCGACACGGTTCTACCTGAAAGACAAGCGATGGAATCTGAAGTTTAACCGGTGGACGCATGCTATGGATCCTGAACGCGGCATGTGCTGGTACCTTCGCGCTTTTAAGGAAACCTTATTGCATGGCTTAATTCACGACAAGGATGCCAGAACGGCCGCCGAGGCAGCTAAAGCCTTTTGCGGGAACCTAGGCATAAAACCTACTAAAGCGCAGCTAGACACTCTAGCCAAACAAGGCGATCGCGGCGCAGACATCACTGAACTGCTAGAGGCATCTGAACTTAATCGTCCCGGGATCGCTATCGTATGGAATTGCTCCTCATTCGACGTATGCAATGGAGAGGGAGAGATTCTGTTGAGCCTCAAGTGGAAAAGTCGCATTGGCCTAGGCTTCAAACTCCCCTGTAAAAAGGGCAAAAGCACCACGCTCACGCCTTTCACAAAAGTTGAAGAAGATGATGTAACTTTTGCGGTAGCTAACGATGTGCTCCCCAAGAATGCCTTTGAGGTTTTCGCAGTGAGTTACCCTGGCGCACAGGGCGACTTTGCCTTAGTCGAAGGAAAGGGAAGAAAAGCGATTCGGACGTACGTCGACGTAATTTCCACCAAAAAGGACGGCGCCAAACGTACTATTGTCAATTTGACTGAGAGCAAAGGCAAATGCTCGCCTGCCGTACTAGCAAAGGATGCGGCAAAAGTGCTTCAGTGGCGAAACCATGGCGACAAACTCAAACTTCTTCTATCCCGAATGGCTTTGGATAATAAATCGCTCGTGATCGCAGGTGTAGCGTACCCCAAGAAGGCTAGTGAAACACCGTCAGTTTTTGAAGGCATGTCATCGCTCGACTACGTGGTGATGTACGATGGAGCGCAGTGGTGTGTCTGGGCTAGGCCCGACCGCCCTCCGGCAGGGTTCACGGTCTTCCACGGGAAATTGAACCTTCCTGCCCGATTCAGCTATTAAGATCAGCAGAGACACAAAACCAGGGCCTGTTTGGATAGTGGCCCTATCCTGGCTTCGCCAAGTCTTGCCAACCCAAACAACCCAACAAACAACACAGTCCCTCAAAACTCTTGTTTAGAACCGTCCAAGTTTTGGGGGCAGGTCAGGGCCAACCATTTTGACACAGTTGGTGATACCTGCTGTGACAGACCAGGACTAAGTTTACCTAAGTTTTGAAAGCACCTGCTCGAGAACTTCATCCTTTGGCTCGTCCTTGTATCGCTCGATCAACCTCTTAGTTGCCGCCGGAAAACCTTTGATTTCCATCGGGAATAGGTGCCGAGCGTCGACCTTAAGTGAGGATAGTCTGGCTTCATAGGCGCCGGCCTTATCGAGCATCCGGCGGTCGTACGGGCTAAGACCATCGATAAAGGCCTTCTGCGAGCCATCCTTGGCCGACAGTTCAGCCAGGGGTTCAGATGACTTAATGCCCTGCTCAAAGCGCTGGGCGGTGTATCCGTAGCCCAAAAGTCGGATGTAGAGCCGCTTTGCGGCCTCGACGTCGCCCGCGTAGATTGATCTGCGGAAGTTCCGAAGGGCCTCGGCGTCCGGGGAGTCGAAGCCCCCCTGCTCTCTCGAGACGCCATTCTTAGCCTGCTTCCACTGGGTAGCCTTATCCCGAATATAATAATACGCCCACTGCTCGGGGTCGCGCCGGCGGACCTGGAGCACGAGCTGCGAGGCCCAATCCCAGGAAGACCGAGGCGAATAATAATCTGGGTTGGCGGCCCGCATGACCATATCGGCCGTGAACTGGTCGGTCATCTGGCCTAGGATGGTCTGGGCCATCGCGTAGCGCGGGATGTTGCGCTGATTGGCGACGTCCGGGAACGGGTTCTTACCAGAGACGACTGTGTAGATAGTCTTCTGGGCGGGACCGACGCTGGCTACCTGGTTGGCAAGGTCGTTGGCATAACCCTGGGCAAAGTCGCCCACGGCAGTGCTCCAGTCGGTCCGGCCTGCCATAAGGTCCATTCCGGTCTGGGCGAAGCGGTTGCCGGCGAACCAGCGGAGGATGTCCGCAAAGCCGGTGGCGAGATAGACGACCTTGGCCCTCCCCTTCTCATCCCGACCTAGATTGATGTGGAAACGGCGGCGGTCCTCGTCGGAAAGGTCGTCCTCGAGGCCATCGTTACCCGGCCCCATGGCGTTCCAGGCCTGCACGGCGACCCAAGGCAGGACCATACGCAGCGCCACGCCTGCCGCAGCGCGTCCCGTGAAAGCAGCCCCTGCGGTCGCCGCGGCGCCGGCCGTAGCAAGAGCCGGGTCATCTCCGCCCTCGATGGCCATATCCCGCAGGTTGCGGAATAGGTTGGCGTGGTACCGGAAGTTATTCTCGAGGTAAGTGTAGAACGGGATCCAGTACTTGCGGAGGTAGTCCCCCGAGACGGAAACATTATTATAATCCCCGAAGGTCGCCAGGGAGATGGCGGCGGCCTTGCGCTCCTTGGCGTCGTTGGCGCCAGGGGAGGATTCTCCCATGGCGTCGATGTCCCGCCAGAAGGCACCGCCGTAGACCGGCCGGCCGCCGGCGCGCAGGCGCTCCAGGTCGGCGAGGAACTTAGCATAACGGAAGGAGGCCTCGCGCAGCTTGGAAACTGCGACGGTGGAATGGTCCCCGAGCCAGGCCTTGATGCGCTCGGGGCCGGTCATGAGTTCGGTCAGTCCGGCCGCGTCGCGAATCTCGCCGGCTTCGCGGGCCGTGGGAGCGTCGAATACGCCCAGTCGGAAAGCAGCGGCCGCCTCGGAGGTCGGATCTGCTTCGCCCGACAGGAATGCCCTGACCTCGCCTAGGGCACGAGGCACGAGCGCGAGGACCTTCGGGTCGGCGGCGATCATCTTCTCGATGTCGCTTACCGTGTTGTTGAACTCGTACCTGATGTAGTTGTGGGGAGCAAAGAGCGTCCACTTCTTCCAGAAGGCCGTAGGGATGGTGAAGACGTTCGGACGGTTATCGGCCGCGCGGCGGGCCATGCCGTCCAAGGCTGCAGCGACCTCCTTGGGCACGACCCAGGTTTCCTCGTCAGCCTTGATGAGGGCCTCGCGGATCAGGTCGGGCGTGATGGTCGCCCCCATGACGCCGGCGTTGCGCAGCTCGGCGTTGATGGGGCCGCTCCCGATCAGGACGCCCAGCTGGCGGGCGAGCTCGGCGCGGTCAATGGCAAGCCCCTCGAAGAAGCCGATGCCGCCCTCGGCTTGCGGACGGTAGATGACATGCCCTTCCGGAATGAGGGAGCGCCAGGAGACAGGCCTGCCTTGCTCCTGGGTAAGTTCCTTGGCCCGCTCGCGCAGGTCCTGGGTGATGTCGTAGGGCTTGATGAAGCTCGCGACGGTATCCTGGTGCAGGTTGTCGGTGCCGGTGGCCACGAGGTGCTGGAACATCGCCTTGGCATAGTCCGTCTCGATAAAGGCCGGAGAACCCTCGGGGGTGATGAGGTACTTGCGGAAGTCCTTGCCGGCGGTGATCGCGACGTTGTCCAGGTTGCCCTTCCAGAAATCCAGCACGAGGTGCGGGAAGTAAAGTCGGCCGCCGGTCCACTGTCCTTCAAGCGGCAGGCCTCGGTCCTTGAGCGATTGCCAGGTGGCCTCGACCAGGTCGCCGTGCCGGCGGAGGGATTCGGTGATGGCGGCGTTGTGCGGACTCGAGGCCATGCGTTCCTTCCAGAAGCGGAGGCGCTCGGCCACCTCCTCGCGGGTGAGCCGGTCGGGCAGCGTGATCTCGCCTCCCTCCTTGTTGCGCAAGGTCGCCAAGCGCTGCGCGAGGTCGCGGTAAAGGACGAGGTTCGAGAAGATGAAGTAAGGGTCGGACGAAAGCTTGTCGTTCAGCTCGCGGATCTTGGCGTCGAGCTTGCTCGTGTCCGCCGGACCGTTCTGCTCATCGGCCGCGAGGACCTTCCGCCGCTCCGACTGCAAGTCGTGAAGTTCAGCGAGCAGCGAAGGACGGATGTCGGCGCCGCCGGCTTCGAGGATTGGCTTCAGGACGTCGCGCACGGCCACCTGCGAATCACGTACGACGACCTCGGTGCCCTTCTTGAGGGCGACATAGGCTTCGCGCACGCGGTTGAAACGCACGTCGTCAGGCAGCTCTGGCAGGTTGCTGCGGAGCTCTTGAAAGAACTTGATGGGCCCTTGAATGATCCGGGATAGGAAGGACTCCGGCTGGACCGACTGGCCTTCGGCGGTGGACCTGGCGGGAGCCTGAGCCCGAGGAGCGGCCGGTGGCAGAGCCTCGATGGCAGCCAAGGCGGCCTCCGTCTCCTGATCGGGCTCGGGGACGACCGTCCCGGTCGGCTGGGCCGGGCTGGGCGTCGGGACGGCGCCACGGGTCCGGCGGTCAATCAGGAGGTTCCTGGCCTCATCTCGGGCGGTCAGGAGGAGGTCCCGGGCGGGGTGACCCATGGCAAGGCCTAGGGCTGCCTGACTGAGCCGGTTGGCATACTCGGTCAGGTCAGCCTCAGAAAGGCCTTCCATGGTCGCATGAGGGGGCAAATTCATGCCTCCCGAGCTGACGGCGGCGTCAGCCAGGGAGGCCCCGGTAGGGCGCGGAGCCGGACCTCCCGACCGGCTGTATCCTTTGGCGATAGGGTCCCGAGACTGTGGACCGGGCGGCCCCCCTGACGGGCTGACAGGCCTGACAGGCTGACCACCGCCCGGAGGAGGAGGCGGCGGAGGACCGCTCCGGCGGCGATAGACCTGCCCCTTCTCGCTCAGGCGGCGGAAGAGGTTGCCGCTATTGTCATAGAACGCGGTACGGACCGAGTAGCCCCCGCCGTTGAGCGAATCCAGGATGACGACCCGCGTCGGTCGCGCGTTGCTTATCAGCGCGACGCGGCCTCCATCTTGGAGGGCGATGTTGTTGTAGTTACGGAGGACGTCGTAGACGAACTCGGTCGGCTCCATGCCCAGTCCGCGGATCTCCTCGCCGTGCTGCATCTCGATGTGCTCGAGACCGAAGCCGCGGTGATCGCCATAGTGGAAGCCGTCCTTGAGCATGATGCGGCCAGGGTCGATGCCGGCTTGGTCGGCGTCGGCCGAGCCAATCTCGCCCCAGTTGTAGCCGCCGTCGGGAGACTGCACGACACGGAAGCCCTTACGGCTCGGACGCGGGGCCGCCTGCGCAGTCTCGTCGCTCGACATGCGGTTGGCCTCCTGACGGACGGCAGCGGTCGCGAGGGCCTGCAGGTCCCCGACCGAAAGGCTCATCATGCGGCCGCCCGGAATGGAGCGGTAGACCCAGGCGCGGATGGCCGCGATGATCTTGCGGATGAAGCCCAGCTCGGGCGCGTTCTCCATCAGGTAGCCGAGCTGCTCCTCGCGGCGCATCGCATCCGGAGTATCTGACGGGACGGAGTCGCGAGCGGAGACGGCATGCTCGTTACCCTCGGCGATAAGGCGGTCGACCTCGGAGAGCGCGTGCTGGAAGAGCTCAGGGCCGACCATAGACTCGAGCCCGACGTGGACGCCGACTTCGTGGAGGACCATGCCACGGGCCTCCTCCTTGCCGACGTTCTGGGCGGCGATTTCAACGGAGCCGTCGGAGAGCGCGACACCTCGGGTGTCGTCCGGATGCAGGCCGGTGAGCTGGTCGACGCTGGAGACGACACGGATGCGTCCGAGCTCGAGCAGTTTGTCAGTCGCCTTGCCGAAGGATTCGCGGATGGCCTGGACAAGCTCCTGCGCCTCGGGGCCGGTAGCTGGCGCCGCACCGCCCTCCTCGCCACGCGAACGGAACTGCGAGTCGTAGCCGATGATGTGGCGGGAGTGCGTGACGCCGGCCGCATCAATGGCGTCGAGCAGCGTAACCTTGGAGGCGTTGGCCAGGCGGGAGATGTTCTCGATCACCTTGACGCGCTCGGCTGGGTCGATGTCGGCCGTGTATAGGAACGCGTTGACGGCGTTACTGCGCTCAAGGGCGGCGAAGTACTGGTTCGCGCCGCCAGGCTGGATCATCTGCTTCATGACCTCCTCGGTCAGCGGGAGCGCGGCCACCGGCATATTGGCGTTATTGGCAAACACGATGCCAGGACGACCGCCGAGCAAGCCCGGCATCTCCTGGGAAACCACCAAGGGGTCGCTAAAGGCGGACTGGCCGAGGTAGCCGACGTTTCGGTACATACGCTCGGTCATCGGCACCACGAACTTTCGGGCCATCGCGGGGATGCTCTGGTTCGAGAGGATGCTGCCGCCCTCGTCCATCATCGCATACTTGTTGAACGCGACAGCCATGGCTCCGCGGTACTTGAGCCCTGCGGCCTCGGTCAGCCGCTGGACGGCACCGGACGCAGAGATATCCGCCGGCGACAAGGACGCCTTACCCGACGGGTGGTTATGCACGAACCAGACCTCGGAGGCGCCCGGCGTGCTGGCAGCGGTGCCGATGAGCAGGCCAGGATTGAAACCGGCGGAGGTCGGACCACCCACTTGGTGGCGGGCAATCTGGATCGGACGGCCGTTCTCGTCGGTGATGAGAAGGACAATGTTCTCCTGGGGATACTTGCGAAGGCCGGCCACGACGTGCGCGGCCTCGTCCGCGGTGCGGACGAATTCGACACCACTTGCGACCTCGGCGACTTGGCGATGCTCGACGAAGGTCGAAAGCCTGCCGTCGATATTGAAGGTCTTGAGGTCATCGAACGGAGCCTCGCCAGAAGGGCTCACCGTCGGATCGGGAGCAGGCGGAGCTTTCTTCGGCTTGCGCTTACGGGAATACGCTGGGGCAGCACCACCGACATCCACGTCTTCTTCGCCGGCGTCGGCCCGAAGGCGGGCCTCGGCCTCGAGGCGGCGACGGGCTGCGGCGAGTTCGGGGGTTTCGTCAATGGGAGCCGAGCGGGCCGTGGCGGCCTCTTCGGCGGCGGCGGCGAGGTTGGCGGAAATACTCACTTGCGGGCTCATGGCGGCCTTGGTGGCGCCATACGCCTTGGTGACAGCACCGACAGCCACCTCGCCGGGGGCACCGCCGAACTCACCGATGAACTCACCAGCGACGGACTTCCAGTCGTCGACCTTCCCCTTGGAGACGAGTTGCGCCGTGGCTTCACCGGCGGCACCTAGGCCACCCTGAATGGTAGCCTCGGTAGCCATCTCGCCAGCCTTGGAGGCGGCGCGCTTAGTCAAGCCCATGATACCCTTCTCCACCGCAGCGATACCGGGCTTACCGATCAACTTGCCGGCGATGCCGAGGCTGATCATGTCGAAGACGCCCACCGGGACCGCCCGCTTCATGGCGAAACTCTTGGCACGGGCGACGGCGTTGGAATCCGATAGGCCTTTGATGATTGAGTCGCGGTCCGACATGTCGATACCCGCCTCTTCCATCGAATCGAGGAACGAGCTGGCATACTCGCCGGAGAAGCTGGAAAGGCCAGCGCCTAAGGCGGAACCAACGGTTGCACCAGGCGCACCGGCGACAGAGCCACCGACGAAGCCTGCGGCGGCACCGACGGCCATCTGGGTAGCCATCTGCGAAGCGCTACCGGCGACGATATTGGAAGTCACCTCGAACGGATCAGAAAGGAAAGCACCCCAGGCATCACCGCCGCTGGCCCGTTCCCAACGCTGATAGGCCTCGGCGTTGGGGAGAGATTGGATCTTGCGCGTATACCCTTCCACCTCGCCGGCCTTGCGGGCGACGAAGGCCTTCTTGTTGGTCGTCGAGGTCTCGCGGGCCTTCTGCTCGAAAGCAGGGTTGTTCGCGGAATAAGAACGACGGGAGAGCCGCTGCAGTTGGGCTTCGTCGGCCGCGGAGCCGGACTGCTCATAGCGGCGCTGGGCTTCGGCCTCTGCGGCGTCGACGGCCTCGTCGGCGGCGATTGGACGGAAGGGGCGCTCCTGCTCGTCCTTGGCGTCTTGGAGGGCGGACGCACGCATGGCGCCGTAGTAGCCCTTCTTAACGTTATTCCACACGCCGCCAAGCGTACCCGGGTCTTCGGTGTTGGCGCGGGCCTCGTCCCACTGGTCGAGGTAGGTATTGCGGCGTCGGGGCTGTGGGCGTCCCTCGGCGTAGGCGTCTAGGTCAAAAGCCATCTTGTTGGTTGGATTGGGGGTTGATGAAAAATTAGTAGTCGCGATTCAGGCGCTCAAGCACCTCACGGGCGCGGGCATTACTCGGGTCAGCGCGGATGGCGTCCAAAGCGGCCTTGTCCTCCTTGGCTTTGCGGATCTTGGCGTCGGCCTCGGAAGCCGAGACGCGACGGGACCACATGTTCAAGAAGCCGTGGCGCTCATCGCCCGCGGCGATTTCGCGGTTATGTTCGTCGAGCTCGTTCTGCTTCTCCTGGATGAGAGTGTTAAGACGGCTGGAAACGCCGTCGGGGTCGACGCCGGGGAGAATATCGAGTACACCACGCGAACCAGTGGCCGCAGGTGGCGTAGCAGCCGGAGGCGCTCCTGGACGACGGAGACGACCCATGCCCTCTTTCATCGCATTGGAGACTCCCTCTCTCGACACTGCTCCGACCTCAGGAAGGTCCACACCTTGGCTCAAGGTCGGTTCCTCCGTGCGGGTCAGCGGATCGTTGGGGTCGATGGAGACGCGCTTACCCCGGATGTTGCGCATCACGGAACGCTGCACGCTGTAGGCACGACGGAGGGCGTCCAAACGAACCTGGTCATCGTCCTCTAGGTCGTCCCGACTCTGCAGGTCCTCTATTTCGGCGGCCACGTCCTCGGGGCTCATCTCCGTGCCCGCCTTGAAATGGCGGTCGAAGGTGCTCATGCGGGTGCGGGTCCTTTCGAGCTCCGTGGCCCGGGCATCGTCCTTCTCGGCACGGGCCTTCGCCTCGTCGAGCTGGCGAACCCGCAGGGCGAGCTCGCGCTCGCGTAGCGCCTTCTCCGCTTCGAGGCGCTTCTCGGCCTCGGCACGGTCGGCATCACGTTCGGCGGTTCGAGTCTTACGGTCCTCCTCCCGCGTCGTCTTGTTGTCCTCGAGGACTTTGTTGCGGTAGGTATCCTCGCGCTCGCGGTCGGCGGAGCGTTCGGCCATCTGGACTCCGCGTCCAAGGCCCTCAAGGAAGTATTGGTCCCAGCGTTGCATGGTAGATTATTTGCCGAGGGCTTTGGCGGCGAGTCCGGTGCCGATGCCTCCGGTGAAGCTGCCGAGGGCCATGCCCGCGGCGCCGGAGAGGATGTTGGTCCAGGGATTCCCTTGGTCGGCCTTCCAGGTCTCGATCTGGCCCGAGTAGTTATTCTGGGCAAAGCCGAGGCCCATCTGGACGGCGTTACCGGCGATATTGGTGCCGCCCTTACCTTGGACGGCATTGAAGCCGACGGCTCCGTTCTGTGCGCCACTCAAGGCCCCGAACTGGCCGACCACGGCGTTGTTCAGGACGGCCGAAATATCCGAAAGCCGTTGCTGCTTGCGGCCAGAGACAGCGTTGTCGAGGGCGGCCAGGTTTTGGGCGCGCTGCTGCTTGCGCTGGTTGCCCATCTCGCCGCGGGCCATCGCCTCTTGCGTGGCGGCGGCGTTGCCGAGCACGTTGCCTCGAGAGGCCTGGGCGGAGCGGACGGCCTGCTCGACCTCGCGGGCGGTGGAATCATCGAGCCTGGAGCCGAGCGCATACTCGGACTTCGCGTCATCGAGGAGCTTCTGGAGCTCGGGACTGACGCGCTCGTCGCCCACCTCACCGAGGAGCCTCTGGCGGAGCGCCCAGGATTCTGGATCGGCCGCCTTGAGCTCTTCGACCGTCTGCTTGACGTTCTCGACGCCTAGCTCCTTGCGCAAGGCGAGCTGCCGACGCGATACCGAGTCGTTGCTGTCGAGCAGAATGCCCAGGGCGTTCTTGGCGAACTCCGAGTCTGCCAAGCCGCTGAAGTCCTGCGGGTTCTCGAGCTCCTTGATCTTGGCCTCAAGTTGCGAGGCCTTCGCCTGCATGTCCTTGTTCTGTACCAAGATTCGGCCACCCGGCCCGGTGCGTTCGCCGGCTGCGGCGCGAGCCTCGGCCAGCGCCTGCTTCGAGGAAGCCAGGTCGGCGTCGAGCCCCGCCTTGTCTTTGTAATATTTACCGCCGGCGTAGAAGCCTAGGCCTTTAGATGCACCGAGTTCGGCGGCACGGCGTAAGGCCAACGTGCCAAGGTCGGCTTCGACGGATTTCTGGCTCTCTGCCTTGATGTCGGGCGGAGGAGGTGGATCGGAACTGCTTCCCATGGGTTTTAGCGAGGTAGGAGGATTCTTTCGACGGTGGAGGCCGGCAGGCAGGTGACCCGCTGGTTACGGGTCATCCGGTGGCCGGCGAAATGGGTGAAGGGCTCTTCGAGGCCTTCCCTCGAGAGGAAGTGCCAAAGCATATGCCCGAGGACACAGCCAGGGGCGGCGAGCTGGTCGATCCAGACGACCTTGCCGTCGCGGCGATGGGCCCAGCGGTCGCGCTCGGCCTCCTCGACGGAACGGACGCGACGGTAGAGCCCGACGGCAACAATCTTGCCGTCGTGACGGACAGAGGAGAAGCACCCGAGGCTGATGTGCCAGCGGATGTGCAGGTCCAGGTCCTCCGTGGAGAGGTTGCGCAGGTGCGGCAGGTGCTCGAGGAGCACCGCGCGGTATTCGGCGAGCTTGGGCGAGGCCATGGCGATCATCGGACTCCCTCGGCGCACGCGCTCAGCGTGACCCCTCCCAAGGCGAAGCTTCCGCGGCATCGGGCGCGCACCACGACCGAAAGGTCCCTCACGGGACGGGGAAGCAGCGGACGCAGGTTCCAGGCCTTGCGGACCATGCGGTTGCGGTCGAGTTGGATGGGTAGCGTGACCGGCAGGACGCAAGACGAGGCGTATGACATCGTGCCCGACACCTCCACCGGCAGCTCCTGATCGGGGCGGACCTGCACGGAGATGTCCACGGCCGAACGGCATTCCATGGTCACCTCGAGGCGCATGGCGCGCTTGCCGACATGGCCCGCGTCCCAATCGAAGCACTTGGTTTCGCCGACGGCCTCGAGCCAGCCGTCCCCGAGCGGCTCGGTGGAAGCCTTGGGGTCTAGCCGCCAGACGGCACCGTCCGTGGTCATGATCATGGTCTCCTGACGTCCACCCATGCGGGTGATGCAGGAGGCCGACAACGGCGTGGCGATGGGCCAAAGGCCCGACCAAGTCTTAGTCTCGGTATTAAAAGCCAGCAGGTGCGCAGGCGTGGTCTCGGTATCGCGATGCGCTGACAGGAGATAGTGCTGACGCCAGACGCCGGCAAAGGAGTCGGAGGCGATGGACCAGTTGATGCGGTCGAAGTCGGCGCGAATCGGGGCCGAGACAGAGCTCGCGGTGCTGACCGAGTCGCTGCGCGACAACGCCGAAAGGCTGAGCACCCCCAACCGGGAAAGAAAGAGCACGTCCTGCCCAAGCTGGACGGCCGTTCGACCGGCGATGCAACCGGCAAGGCCCGTCAGGCGGCGGATGGCCCACACGGAGGGATCAGCGCCGGTCACGTCGAGCAGCCAGACGGAATGCTCCTTGAGGACGAGCAGCCCCTGCTCCTGGAACGGGAGGATGGCGGTGATGGGGTCGCCTTCGCCGGTGCCGATGCGCAAGGTTCGCAGCTGGCTCCAGGCGGCAGGCACGTCCGCGGAAAGGACGTCGGAGGTCCAGAGGATGTCGGAACCCTCCTGGGCCGCGAACATGCGGAAGGCGTGAGGGCAAAGGAACGAGAACCGAGGAAGGGCCGTGCCCTCGGCGTCGACCGAGACGGAACCAGCACCCCAAGCTCCACCTGCGTAGCGAGCCCACGAGAAACCGCCCTCGGGCCGGGCGACGACCAGAAGGTCTACCAACTGGGCAAGCGGCACGCGGCCTTCGCCGAGGCCGGAGATGCCGATGGGGGTTTCGACGAAGCCCTCGATGTCGCCCGGATAGGCGGACAGCTGGCCGGCGCGGCAAAGCACCATGGCCTCCATGTCAGGCGTGTCGTACCAGATGGACGAAACGACGGCGGGAGCGCCTGGGCCGATGACCTTGACGAGACAAGGGCGACGACGGCAGACGCCGTCACCTTCCATGTAGAGGTTGCGCGAGCTGCGCAGCGTGCCCGGGTCGATGACCGTGGGGTTCACGGCCGAGTTCACGGCGGTGAAGGCACGGGCCCCGACGTCCAGCAAAGGGTCGTCGAGCGAATCGATGAAGAAGTCAGGCATAGGGCTCCTCCCATCTGACGGATTCGTGTGGCACCAACATCACGGAGCGGGTCCGCTGCGCCACCTCGATCGAGCGCATACGCTCGAGAAGGGCCGCGGCCTCCTGGAGCTTCGCCTGGGACTTCGCCACCTGACGCATGTACTCGTAGAGGTCGGCGGTGACGAACGCCAGAAGGCACTCAGCCCCCCCGGGCAATGGAATCGTCGAGGTATCGGCCAAGACCGGTGCGGCCGGCTTCCATCGTACAATGCAAGAAAGGCCCGCGGGCATCGGAGGGGCGAGCACAACGTCCTGCCCTTCGAGCTTGAACCACAGTCCCGAGGGGTCGGCGTCGGCCTGCGGGAAATACGGGACCTCCCCTGCCCTGACCTCGCAGATGAACTCCGCGGGCGAGGACAAGGTCAGCCGTTCGCGGGAGGCGTCGGGGCCGAAGACCTGGGCCTGCAGGGCGGTCTTCCAAAGGTAGGAGTTCCAAATCGTGGACCAGCGGTTGCGCAGGAACTCGCCGGCGATCGCGCGGGTGGGCGCGTCCTCCATCCCGGCAAGCCGGCAGGCGTGGTCGATGATCTGGGCGACGTTCATGTCAGCTGACGCGGATCATCCAGTTGATGGCCGCCATGGGCGGGATGTTATCGTGGGCCGCGCCCGAACCAGCCGGGTCGGTGTACCGCGAGGGAATCTCCACGCTGTGGCTATGGCCGCCGGCGACGGAGGTCCAACGGTCAGGATCGTCGTCGGGGAACGCATAGGCTGGAGTCTGGTTGTAGCCGTTGCCCCAGATGTCTTCGTCGGGAAAACCGTCTTGGGCTTTCTGGAGGACGACCTTCTCGGAAAGCTGATGAGTGTGGTCGCCGATGGAACTGGTGATGCCAGTCGAGGATTGGACGTAATGAGTGTGTTCGGGAAGGTCGCCGAGTCCCAGCGTCACGGCCTGTGAGCCACCGATGGAACCTAGCGTAGCGGCGACGTTGGTGCGGCCGGTGGAGCCATCCACGCCGAAGAGCGTGCGACCGCGCAGGTCAGGCAGGTTGAAGTGCTCGCCGTCGACCGAGCCCCAGTAGATGCCGATTGCTGCGTAGAGCTTCGGATGCTCCGAGCGCACGAGCGAGCGGCCGTCACACGGTAGCCAACCGGTCGGTGAATCGAAGCCCGCGAATGGGATGACCGCACCGACCGGCGGGAGCACCAATGCCGCCACGGCCGCGTTGAGGGCAGCAGTGACCTGGGCCTTGTAGGCCAGGAATTCATCCGAGGCGACGGCGCCGGAGATAGAGACGTTGACCGCGGTGATGGCAGTCAAGGCCGCAGCATCGAGGATGTCCCCGTCCTGCAGGTTAGGCCGTTGAATCGTAACGGAGATTGCCATGTCAGACGCTGCCCTCCCATGCCTTGCGGATGCGGTCCTTCTCCTTGCGGGCGAAGGTGGACCCCTTGGAGTCCTCAAGCTTTGCGTAACCAGCCATGACGTCCTTGGAAAGCGTGAGCTCTTGGGAGCGGCCGCCATCGGTGTTGGCGAGCGAGACCGAGGACGGCACCGCGATGCGGCGCAGAACAATCGGGAGGTCCCGGTCGGCCACGGACCGGATAGCCACGACGCGCAACGGCGGGTCCACGGATTCGTATTCGTAGGTCGGCATGATTACGCGACGTTTCCGCAAGACCAGAGGTTGCCGGCCGAGCTACCGCCCTGCGCCTGGATGGCTCGGGCGTCGAGCATGGCGCCTGGTGGGCGTACCATGGTCACAGCAACTAGGCCGTTGAAGAGCGCCTTCATTCCCTGCTGCCGGAAGGTGACCGATTCGGCTGTACGGCAGCGTACCTCGATTTGCGACCAGGGCGGGAAATCATCCGGCACGCGGACTATATAGGCACGAGGCTCTTCAGGCAGGTTGACCCGAGTAGACGACTGAGCCGTCGTGATATCGACCACGCCGTCGTCGGTATACGCAATGAAGCAGATCCGGCGGAAGTTGGTCGCAGCCGTGTAGCTCGCCGATGGACGTGTATGGATCCCGAAATTGGACGCGAAGTAATCGGGCTGCGGGCACCAATCGTAGCGGGTACCAATCTGGCTACCGTTGAAGTACACGGCCACTTGCGAGGATTGCGGCGTGAAGCGCAGCTCCAGCTCGACGGATTCGCCGGGGGCCGCGCTGAAGCCGCCCAGATAGACATTACCGTCGGCCCAATAAAGTTCGAAGCCGGAGTAGTTGCGCACGACGCGCAAGGCCAACCCCACCTGATAGACCATATCGTTCGTCTGGCTCCAGATCCACGGGGTGTTCGAATCCACGGGCAAGGCGAAGCCTAGGGTGAACGCGTCTCCATAGGAGGAGTCAGGAAAAGAGAAGCGCGTGGCCATGCGGCCACCGCGCTGCCAGAGGTTCGACGCGAAGGGCCAGTCCAACGTACGCGTAAGTCCGACGTATCCGTCGCTAGTGGAGTCGGTCACCTGCAGCGACTGTGCGCCGTCCGTGTCGGTCACGGCGAGGGCCTGCGCAAACGCTCCAGGTAAATCAACCGTCCAACCTTGATCCGACGGGGTTCCAATAGTGGAAATGAAGTCCAGACGCTGGGGCTGGCTTGCCGTGAACTCGGTCACGGTCACCGGTACCGGCTGAACGATGTAGGTGGTGGTGTTCGTCGACACCACGGGATTGCCGACGGAGATCATGAGATTTCTTGGACGGTGAGCAAGGTGGTGCCCGCTTGGGCGACTGCCTGGAGCTGCATCCGCGCAGCACGGGCCGAGTCGATGGAAAGCGTCCCGCCGGGCTGCAGGATGCAGACGCCGTTGCTCCAGTTGAGCGTGCCGCCGGCATCCCCGATCTTGAAGGCCGCCGACTGCTGCCCGCGGTTGCTCACGACCAGCGCTGTGCGCCGCCCCTCGGCCGCGATGGACACGGGGGCGGTGCCGACGGTGTAGCTGAGGCCCATCAGGCCAAACCTCCCATGTCGGCCTGCTCGGCGGCGCGCATCATCTCGGCGTCGTCCTGGGCGTTGGGCTCGCCTTCGGCTTTTTCAGTCTCGGCGGATTCCGTCATCGGCTGGCCGTTAGCGGTGGAAAGCTCGAGCGTGACGCCGGACTTGCCGACGGAGCGCACGGTGCCGACGACCTGGAGGTCTACGGTCTCGCCCTCGGAGGGGAGCTGACCGTCGATTTCAAGGGCCTTGGAAGGAACGCTGACAATGCAACGGTTACCCGAGGCGGGCTTCTTGGCGGAGGCGCCGGGGGGAGCCATGCCGATCAGGAGGGCGAGGCCGTCGGAAGCCTTGGATTCAGGGGATTGGGGCATGTTAGATTTGTGAATGATTTGTAAAAGGGGTCCCCAGGACCGCCCAGATGGACGGCCCCGGGGATTGGATTAGGAGGCGCGGAACTCCGTCTTGGACTTCACCGTGATGCCGAACTTCGGGTTCAGCACGCAGCTGCCCCAGTACGACTTCCAACCGACGGTCATGTACTGCGCCAGCGGGTTGAGGCTGTCCGGCTTGTCGTTGATGATGATGGACGGCTTGAACGGAGAACCGCCCAGGCTTGCCATCTTCGTCACGCCGTAGGCCTCGGAGGCCAGGCAGTAGGACGAGAACACGGCGTCCGGGTCCGAGTGATTTGACGTGTAGGTGCCTTCGGTGGCGCCTTCGACGAACGGATTCGTGTGGGACACCAGGCGCACGCCGTGCAGGTCGCCGATCTCGTTGTTGAAGAGCTTGTCGGCGTACTGGTAGCGGACCATGTTCTGCCACTCGGGGTTGTTGCGGATGTCGCGCTCGACCTGCGGAGGAACCACGAGCACGAAGGCCTTACCCTGGATCGGGACGGCCTTGTTCACGCGGAGCTGCGTCGCGGCGTCCAAGACGTCCTGCGGGGTGATGCGGGCGGCGGAAGCCGCACCTGCCTTGAGGGCCGAGAACGACGTGAAGCCGCCGGCGTAGCGCTTGTTCAGGCCGGCCGTGAGCTGGTCGCGCATGATGCTGTCGGCATCGAGCGCGCACTCCTGGCCCATCAGGAAGATGGTGGAGTTCATGTAGTTCAGGAGACCGACGTGGTTGACGACGTCGGTGACCTTGGCCACCTGGCCGCGCTGCGAGAGCGTGACTTCGACGGACTGGTAGGTGACGTCGCGGGAGACGGTCGGAGCGACGCCTTCGGTGAGGGCGATCGGGGCGCCCGGGCGGGTGAGGTCAGCCTCTTCGCGGCGGAAGAAGCGGACGGTGCGGCTGCCGATGTTGCGCGGCAGGTCGCCGTCGCGCGCGAACTGGTCGAAGACCAGGGTGTGCTGGGCGGTGGTGAGCAGCTTCTTCTCGAAGTGAGGGCGGAGCTGCGTCTGGATGAGGGAAGTATCGAACATGACGTTCTAAGGGATGAGGGAGGGAGGAAGGTGGGCTGAAGGATTGCGGAGAATGGGCGCGCCCGGCGCGTCAGGCTCCGTCCGCGTTGAGCATGGCCCTGCGGAGGTGGGCTTCCCGTTCGACATCGCTCATGTCTTCGGGGGATTTGCGCGAGGAGGCGTTCCAGCCGTTGCCGCCCTCGACCGAAGTCAGGGAGCTGAGGCGTTTGACCTCCTCGCGCAGTTTCTGGACCTGGAGCCGGTGGGCGTCCGCCTCGATCATGAGCCGGGCGATGCCTACCGCTGCCTTGAGTCCGTTGGGATGGCTCCTTGCAATCGGACCCAACTCATCGTCGTTCACCAGTTTGTTCGCGATCTTGACGACGGGGTTATGCTCGTCGGCCAAGCTCGGGTCCTGCCTGATGAGGGTGTCGCGCACGTCAGCCCAGCCACGTTGGAACACGGGCTTGTTGAAATGCGCGTCGGGCTCCGGAACGCTTTCGGCCTCCGCGGCTTCCTTCCGGACCTTATCCGCCGTCTCGAGGGCAAGTTCGGCCATCTTGTGGTCTCCCTTGTTCCTGTAGTCGCGGGCTAGTTTCTCGTAGGTCTTGCCGGGGTCCTCGACGTTTCCGGGAGATTCGGGCTGGCGGGCGAGCTGCTCCCGCTGGCGCCGGATCTCCTCCTTCTCCTCATGGAGCTTCTTCCAGGAGCGGTCCAACCGAGCGTCGTCCTTCTGTTTCCTGTCGACGGCCTGCTGGTACGGGGTCCGCTCGCGCGGCTCCTGGTCGTCCTGCTTGGTCTCCTCGGCCTGGGGGGATACGGCGGCAGCGGGCGCCGGGGTTTTCGCTGCTTCCTCTTTGGGCTGGGTCGCTTCGGGTTCGGTCTGGTCGACGGTCTCGGCGGTGACGCCGGTGTCCGCCTTCTCCGCGAGCTGCATGATCGCCGACACGTCGTCGACGACCGTCTCGGTCACGGGGCTGTTCTGTTCCTGGTTCTGGTCCATGGGTGTGTCTTGCTGTTGGCCTGGGTTCTAGTTCGGGAAAGGGACGTCAGGCCTGACCGTCCTCCCCGGAAGTTTCATCCGCCTTGACGGCGGCGCGCTGGGCGAGACCGCGGACGGTGCCCCAGCAACTCGCGAAGCCGCGGGCGGCGGCATTGGCGCGGATCTCGTCGCCAGGAGTTCCCCAGACGGCGGTGGACGCCTTGCCGGCCACGAGCGTGCGCATAGCCGCGTCGATACGCTTGCCGCTCGTCGTGCTCAGGAAGTGAGCCAGGGCGGCGAAGTCGTCCTCGTTGAGCTGGACCTCGTTCTCGCGTCCGTTGACGCGCAGGGAGGCAAGGAGGTCGAGTTCCTCGGAGGTGAGGAGACGCTGGAGTAGGAACTGCTTCATACGGAAACGGGTTGGGGTGCCTGTGACACCTGTGACTATGACGCCTGGGCTTGGGCCTGCTGGGCTTGCTGGGCCTGCATCTGGACGGCCTGCACGGCCGCGGCGCCCATCTGGGCGATCTCCTGCATCACCGGGGCGAGCTGCTTGGCGCCGGCGGGGTCGGACTTCTTGAGGGCCTCGAAGTGCTGCATGGCGTGCTGCGCGAAGAGGATGCCCTGCTCCGGGGCGATGCGTTCGCCGGTGCCGATCCGGCGCTGGATGTAGCCGATGAGGCTCTGCAGGTGGGCGGAGTGGTCGTCGGTCTGCTGGACCTGGGCGGGGAAGCCCATGGTCATGATCGAGATCTCCTGGGCTTGGTCCTCCATCTGGGAGGCGGCCTTCTGCTCGGGCTCGCGGAAGAGACGGCGGACGATGCGCGGATCGTCGACCTCGAGGGCGGACTTGGTGAGCTCAGCCTGGTCGACGTAGGGGCTGCCGGAGAAGGCCTGCAGGCGAGAATAGGCCTTCTGGATCTGGAGCGGGCGGTTGGAGGTGTCGCCTGAGCCGTTCGGCTCGATGGCGTAGGAGGCCTTGAGCGCGGCCTCGTCGAGCTGGCCCACCTGGCTGTCGAAGTAGAACTTCAGGTCGCCGGTCATGTGCTGGGCGCAGATCGCCCAAGCCATGCGGAGGAGCTCGCCGAGTTCTCGGCGGAAGATGCGGGAGCGCAGCTCGGTGTTGTTGCCCATCACCTGCGAGATGATGGAGGCCTCGGTGGCGGTCTTGGCTCCCTTGTGGCCGGCCATGCCCGAAGCCTGGCCCATGCCGAAGTCGGGGACGGTGACGAGCTGCTCGGCGACCGCGCGGGCCGCCTGCATCTGCATGGGGATGTCCTGCGGGGACGGAGGGAAGTCCACGGACTTGACCTCGTAGGGCAGGATCTGGCCGGGGCGGAAGGTGACCGAGGCGTTGTTCTCGAGGCCGCCGGA
>JACCDP011281438.1_pt1 | contig 28522 bp, 21 predicted proteins | sample 7445841 | NCBI WGS metagenome assembly JACCDP01 (sample SAMN15323441, study PRJNA562643) | freshwater metagenome | isolation source: river surface water | place: USA:Blue River Watershed | collected 2017-08-17 | reverse complement strand
GTTCCTGTTACAGTATAACTAATGGTACTGGCCGGGCTCACCTGAATGGAAGGTGTTGAGGCTCCTGTATTCCAGGAATAACTGATTGCACCGGTGGCCGTTAAATTAGCTGTTCCTCCAGGGCAAATGGATGTGTTTGCTACCTGAATGAGGGGTGCTGGATTAACTGTTACCGTGGCTGTTGCCGGAGCGGAACATCCGTTTGCATCAGTTCCTGTTACAGTATAACTAATGGTACTGGCCGGGCTCACCTGAATGGAAGGTGCTGTGGCTCCTGTACTCCAGGAATAGCTGGATGCACCAGTAGCCGTTAAATTAGCTGTTCCTCCAGGGCAAATTAATGTATCTGAAACATTTACTTTTGGTTTTGGATTTACAGTTACCGTAAAATTCTTTGTAAACGTTCCGCAACCATAATCTACAACTACACTATAGGCTGTTGTAATCAATGGATTTACTACTATAGAACCAGTAGTTTCTGTTGTACTCCACATATAAGAATGACCACCACTACTAGTTAACGTTAAACTATTACCAGAACAAATTGCTGTATCATTTGGAGTAACAACAGGGTTATTTGAAAGTTCTTCAACAGAAACATCATCAATCATGTAATAAGCCAAAGTCTTATCATTCAACCCAGACCCCTGGAGTATCTGAATACGGGTATTCGCACTATCATTAAAATTACCTAACACCAAATAATCCTCTCCACCCTGGGCTTTATAAATGTTACTTACCGTTACCCACTTTGATTTTTCAACCATAAAACTTCCCGCCGTGTTCTGTATTTGTGGAGTATAAGGCAGAGGGTTTTGGAAAACAGACGGAAAGCTTACCTTCCCTATAGAAAAATATATTCCAAAAGCGTCTGTGGCATATTTACAAGAGTCGGCTAAAGAATATTTATATTTCACCTCATAACATTTTCCGGCTATCAACGATTGATTTAACTTAACCTCTACATATTCTCTATAAAAACTATAATTACCTGAAGGATGTTCAAAATAGGTTGCAACACCAATGTATGAATTGCCAGTTGCCGGAGCCTTTATACCCATATTATTATTAGGAACCCCTGAATTCAGAGAGGTAGAACAACTTGAATAATAATCAACGGTTCCAATATGGTTGGGTATATCAGTCCAGGAGCTTAAAAGATTAACTTGTGCAACCGCCCAGGGACATTGACTATACTGTTCAAAGCTTGGATTAGGCACCAGGTTTTGAGCCTTCCCTATAAAAGGAATCAATATAAAAGCACAAATTACAGGGATAAACCTCAGAGTAAGCCCAGTGCCCGAATTCCGCCCAATGGGGCGGTGCAATCTAACTTCGGTGGTCGGGATTGTTCCTTGTTCGCCGTACATATACTCAGGCAGGCGGGGGCTAATTCCAAATAAGCCAAAAGTCTCACGAATAAGGATTAAACAATTCTTAATAAGAAAGCGAACTGTTTTAGCATGAAACGATTTACTACTAGAATTTGTACCCAATAAGTGATTCATGTTCATGAATATTTATTGTACTAAAAGTAATACAATAAAATACCCATATCTAAATCGATTTTGATCTATATTTTGTCATTATTTTTTTTCAGTTAATTTTTTTTATCGGAAAAGTGAAACCCAAATCAACAAACTCAATCACTATCAACTGAAAATCAATTAGTTTTAAAAAAAATGAAGGAGGGCTCTTATCCTGGGATACGATGGTGGCCAATAGTCTTCTTTTCCGAATATTTCTTACTATTTTCTTCATGTCTAAATTCACTTATTTTCATTCTCTCTATACCCCGGTGCCATTCTGGTGTTTACTTATTCTATAGGCATTCTTCAATTTATCCAACTGCTTTTTATGTGCCTTTTTGCCAACTGTACCGTTCCCTGACCAGATGCTGGCTAGGTTATCCATTGAATATTTGCCTTCGCTGCTTATATTGTCTTACTTACAAATACTGACTTAAATTGACGTAAATTAATTACTACAATACTATTACTAAAGTAAATCAACTGCATTTTTTAAGATGGGTCCTTATTAACCTGAATCACAGGCATGAATCCAAGGGCAAACTGTGGGGCATCATTACATGCTTGAGCTGGGTAATTTACCTTCCGCGTATCTGCTGGGGTCAGGATTGTTCGCCTACCCCGTACTTAGCACAGCTCTTTCAGTCCGGAATTAATCGCACCAAATCCTTACAGATAAATTCAACTTGTTCTGTCATTCTTTACAAGCAGTTCTTCTTTCATTTACAGGTATCTCCACTTTCCATTCTGCTCTCAAGGCTGATAAACCTTCACAGTAAGTTAGTTTGTTAGTATTACCGGAGTCCTTAACTGATCCTGAACAAAAAAAGGCCTTTTAGGCCTTTTTTTGTTGTACTTAACATCTAAATCGTTTATTGCTGCATTACCTGAATAAGCTCCACATCAAAAATAAGGGTTGCTTTTGGTGGTATGGGGCCATACCCTTGTTCACCATAGGCTAAAGGATAAGGAATTATTAAATGAAATTTATCCCCCTGATGCATCAGTGTAATAGCTTCATCCCAGCCTTTAATCACTTGTCCCTGCCCCAAAGGAAACTCAATTGGTTCTCCTCTTTCAACCGAAGAATCGAATATTTCACCATTTTCAAAGTAACCAGTATAATGTACTTTAACCACGCTTCCTGGTGTGGCTAAAACCCCTCTGCCTTTTTCAACTTCTACGTATTTAAGTCCGCTGGCAGTAGTTTGTACTTCTTTTCCTTCAATTGCATAAGGAACTGGTTTAATTACTTCTTTTATTTCAATCAGTTCCACATCAAAAACCAAATCACTTTTAGCAGGAATAGGCCCTCTGGCTTGCTCGCCGTAAGCCAGGTGATAAGGAATAATAAGTTTAGCTTTATCGCCGGGTGATAACAAGGCAATACCCTCGTCCCAGCCTTTTATGACCTGACCTTTTCCGATAGGGAATTCAATGGGCTGTCCTCTCTCAACAGAAGAATCGAAAATTTTCCCATCCTTAAAATAGCCGGTATAATGTACCTTCACTCGTTGGCCTTGACTTGGTTTTTGAGTATTGGTGCTTTTATTAAACATCACGTATTCCAAACCAGAAGCCGTTTTTTCCACTTTTTTTCCGGTCATATCCCAGGGCTTAAGTCCCTCTATTACTTCTAATAATTCCACGTCAAATAACAAGGTAGCGTTAGCAGGTATGCTCCCATTGGGCTGTGCTCCGTAACCTAATTCTGCAGGTATTTTAAAACTGGCTTTATCGCCCACATTAAGAAGGGCAATACCCTCATCCCAACCTTTTATTACCTGACCTGCACCCAGTTTAAACGAAAAAGGTTCATTACGATCAACGGAACTATCGAACTTTGTACCGTCTAACAATTTTCCGGTATAATGTACTTTTACTTTATCTCCATTGCTTGCTTTTTTTCCGTTTCCTTTAGCAGTAATGGTATATTCTAATCCTGAGGCTGTTTTCATAGTTTTTGGATTTTTAACCACCTTTGAGCTTACCGGCCCATCAGGTTTTGTAGTACCCTGTTGCTTTTTTGTGGGTGATTTTTTCTCTTGTTTCTGAGGTTCCTGGGCAAATGATGGCATCATGAGCGCACCAAGCAAGGTAATAGTCAGTATATTTTTTTTCATACTTAATTTATGTTCTTTTTTTAGTAATAAGGAGCTTCTGTTAAACTTCCTTAGCAGATTTCAAATTTTACAATGATCATCCTCTTGTAATTTGACCAGAAAAGCTTAGCCCCTATTTAAACATTTTTTATTGAACAGCATAACAATTACTTTGCCAGAAAACTCCAGGTTATAGCGGAATGCATGAAAAACTGCAGATCCCTATACACTTATTTCTTAGCATTGTCTTTGATTCCGCTAACTTCAATTTCAAATACCAAAGGAGCATAAGGCGGAATAGCCTGCCCCATTCCGTTAGGGCCATAGCCCAGGTCAGAAGGTATTAACAAGGTGGCTTTGGTACCAACAGTCATGGTTAATAAAGCCTCATCCCAACCGGCAATAACCCTTCCTTCACCAACCGGAAAAGAAAATGCTTCTGGTTTTCCTTCGGAAGTATCGAAAACAGTACCATCGAGTAACATTCCTTTGTATTTTACAACGGCTTCATCGCCCTTGGCAATTTTTTTTCCTTTGCCTTTTTCTTTTTCAATGATGTATAAACCGGAAGCAGTTGGAGGGGTGGTAATTCCATGCTCACCAATGTAACGGGCTATATTGGTTTTTTCTTCTTCCTGGAATTTTTTCATTTGCTCCTCCTGTTCCAATTGCACTTGTTGCTGGGTTTTAAAATCTTTCAGGCTAATATTCACCATCATTTTATCTCCAGGTTTTACAAATGGAGGAAGTTCTGTTGCTTTTTGTGTTTTCAGGAAAAAAGAATCGGCTGAAATAATAAAGCTGGCACTATCACCTTTGGTAAGCATAGCCAGTCCTTCTTCAATACAACCTTTAAATGTTTTTTTGTATAAGGGGATTTGTAAAAATGCAGAACCATCCCTGCTCACCTTTTTGGAATCGATATAAACAGAATCATTTTTCATGAGGATGAACCTGAAGGCCATGTTTAATAAATCTCCTTCTTTGGGTTTTTCCCCTTTTTCATCATGCTTTACTAATTTAAAATACAGCCCGCTTTCAGATTTGGTATAGCCTTCAAATTCGGAGCTGCTTTTACAGGACACGAACAACAGGCCTGAGGCTGCTGCAACTCCTGTAATTACTTTTGTTAATTTGTTCATTGGTATTATTTGTTTATTTATATTTTGCTTCACTTACTTTCAGTATTTTCACTTCATAAAGCATGGGGGTGTAGGGAGGAATGTTTCCGGTGCTACTGCCAAGCTCTCCAAAAGCGAGCTGCGAAGGTAATATAAATTTTGCTAAATCACCTTCCTTCAATAAAGTAATTCCGATCTGAAGCCCGGGAACCAATTGCTCTTTTTCTCCACAGTAAAACTCAAAGGGGCTGTCTTCCGGCGAATAATCTGCCAGTCGCCCATCCATAAAATAACCTTTATAAGCAAGGCTTACTTTTTTTCCGCTATCAATATGGTTTCCGGTTCCCTGTTGAAGAATTTCATAATAAAACAGGCTATCTACCAGTACCGGATGCTTAAATTGCTGTTGCAGGCTATGGTTTATCCATGCTTCTTCTTGTTTTTTTAATTCATTTAACCTGATTAATTCGTCTTCTTCCAGCTTTTTATATTCTTCTGGTTTCAATATCCTCACCAATTTCAGGTTAACTTTCACAACAGAATCTTTTTCCGTAAATACGGGTATTTCTTCTTCAAACACCTGCTTAAAAAAAACAGCCTTTTTTACCAGAAAGGAAACGCTGTCTCCTTCTACCATTTCCGACAGGTAATCGGTGTAATTTCCACAGGGCTGATTGCTTTTGTAGTTTAAGAAGTAACCGTTTCTGCTGTTGTTTTCAGAGTCCCAGAAGACTGAGTCGTTTTGTGTTTTATACTTTACCTGCAGCCGAAGTATTTGCCCGGGCTCAGGATGCTGAAATCCATCGCCAATGGTAAGTAATTTAATGAACAAGCCTTCGGGTGTGGCTTTGTATTCCGGAGCTTTAGATGTATTCAGGCAGGCCGGTAATGAAAGGAGAAAAACTATTAATAGTGCAGGTGGTGTGTATATTTTCTTCATAATGACTTTACGGCTAAAACTTCTACTTCATAGACAAGGGCTGCCTTTGGAGGAATTTTTTTCCCGTCGCCAATAAGCCCATGCGCCAGATGAGCAGGAAGAATGAAGATGGCCCGTTCTCCTTTACGCATCATTTTTATGGCAAGGTGTAAGCCTGATTCTACCTGATCAAAATCCACCAAAAAAGTTTTAGGGCCGTCTTTTTCAGAACTGTAACAAACAGCACCAGTGAGCAGGGAAACCTTATAATTTATTTTAACTTCATTTTTTGTAATGATCAATTCTTCCTGAGGATTAGTTTTCAGGAACTGATACCGTAGCCCCGCTCCGGTAGTTTTCATATTTAAAGCATGTTGTTTGATATAGGCGTTGATTTCATCATTTTCCATCACTATAGCCGGCTGCTGTACCTCCTCAATTCTTTTCTTCAGGCGGGTTTCGTCAATGGTAAATTTTGGCTTTTCTTTGGGAGTGTTACATGCCAAAGCAAAAACTATTATCAAACCGTATAAAATCACCTTCATTGCTTCAGTTCTGCTGTATATGATTCGAGGGTTTTAATAAATTTTTCTATCGTTTGCGGTATTCCTTCATTGGATTTTCCACCGGCTGCGTTCATGTGCCCGCCTCCGCTGAAATGGTCTCTGGCAAATTTATTTACATCAAATTTCCCCTTGCTTCTCAGGGATATTTTTACAATACCTTCCCTTTCTGCAAAAAAAGCTGAGAATTTTATCCCCCTGATGGATAAGGCGTAATTAACTACTCCTTCTGTATCTCCTTTTTGAAAGTTAAAACGCTGGTGTTCTTCTTCGGTAAGTGCAATATAGGCTGTGGAATAGTCTTCCAGTACCTGCATTTTATTTAAACAGTATCCTAACAGGCGAAGGCGGTCTTTTGAGTAATCATCGTGTATAGCACTATAGATGGATGCATTGTTAGCTCCGCAATCAATTAATTCGGCTACAATACGGTGGGTAGCAGAGGTAGTGGCTGGAAAACGGAAAGAGCCTGAATCGGTCATGATACCCGTATAAAGGCAAGTGGCAATTTTTTTATCAATTGCTTTTTTTCCTTCTATCCCCGCAATAAACTGGTAAACCAATTCGCAGGTTGAACAGGATTTCACATCATGAAAATAATAATCGGCATAGTCTTCCGGTTGCTGATGATGGTCGATCATAATTTTTACGGCTGTTGTCCGCTCTACCTGCCTGCCTAATTTTTCAATGCGTTTGAATGAATTAAAATCCAGCGTAAAAATTAAATCCGACTGATGAATAAAAGTATTTACTTTCTTTTCTTCGGTTTCATGCACCATTACCTGGTTATTGGCCGGAAGCCATTTTAAAAATGAAGGGTATTCATTGGGTACGACGACCCTTACTTTTTTCCCTTTGCCTTTCAGGTAATGGTATAATCCCAAAGAAGAGCCCATAGCATCGCCATCCGGACTCCAATGGGTGATGATGGAAATACAAGTTGATTTAGCCAGCACCTTTTTAAACTGTTGAAAAGAATCTTTACGCATACGTGAAGCAAAAGTACAAATGAAGTTTCAATTACACAGGTATAATTTGCGCCTTAACTGCATATTTCAACTTTTAGGAAGTTTTAACTGTTCAGCTCTTCAGTTAATTTAATTAAAATCCCACATTTAATACAGAGTTATCAGCCCTGATTCGTTCCTGACTAATTTACTTCATTTTATATTCATGTTCTGAGTTATTATAATTATTTAGTAATTTTGCCTTTTTATAAATTTTATTTTACAATATCTAATTATGGCAAACAATATCACATTTACCATGTTAAAACCGGATGCGGTTGAAGCCAACAACATTGGCCCCATTCTTGCAAAAATCAATGAAGCCGGGTTCCGCATACAGGCAATGAAATACCTGCGTTTAACCAAAGAGCAGGCAGGCTTGTTTTATGCTGTTCATAAAGAACGCCCTTTTTATGGAGAGCTGGTGGATTATATGAGCTCTGGCCCTATTGTTGCAGCTGTTTTATCCAAATCAAATGCGGTAGCAGATTTCCGTAAACTGATTGGTGCCACTGATCCTGCAAAAGCTGAACCGGGAACCATCCGTAACTTATTTGCCAAGTCTATTGCTGCCAATGCCATTCATGGATCTGACAGTGATGAGAATGCAGCTGTAGAAGCAGATTTCTTTTTTTCGAAATTAGAGCGTTATTAATTGTAAGCGTATTACTTATTAAAATCCTCCTTCTATTGGGAGGATTTTTTATTAATCCACCAGGTCTATTAATTTATGTTGCCCGCTGAAACCAGAAAAATTGCAATTGTAGGTGGCGGAGCTGCCGGTTTTTTCAGCGCCATCAACATTGCCAGAAAAAAACCAGGCTATCTGGTACATATTTTTGAAAAAACTTCGAAATTACTGGCTAAGGTTAGGGTTTCCGGAGGCGGAAGGTGTAATGTAACGCATGCTTGTTTTGATAACAATTTGCTCGTAAAAAATTATCCCCGAGGTGAAAAAGAACTAAGAAATGTATTTAGCCGGTTTACAGTAACGGATACTATACGGTGGTTTGAAGATTTAGGAATAAGCCTCAAAACAGAGGATGACGGAAGAATGTTTCCGGAAAGCAATAGTTCCGAAAGTATCGTTAATGGTTTGCTTCAGGAAGCCCGGCGATTAAGCATTAGCATACACCTTCAAAGTCCAATCAGAAAAATAGAAAGGAACGGAGAACAGTTTCTGCTTCACTTAGCAGATGGGCTATTTAGCTGTGATGCTCTGGTAATTTGCAGCGGCGGTCATCCTGCAGCGGAACAGTATACTTTTATTGCAGAGCTGGGGCATCAGGTAAAACCACCTGTTCCTTCCTTATTTACGTTTAATTTGCCCGGACATCCCGTAACCCGGCTAATGGGTGTAGTTGCCAAGGAGGCAAGTATTCGCCTGCCTGGTACATCACTAAGCAGCACAGGGCCTTTGCTCATTACACATTGGGGCTTTAGTGGCCCGGCAGTTTTAAAACTTTCGGCTTATGCGGCGGAACAGCTTCATCAAAAAAACTACACCTGTGTGGTATTGATCAATTGGGTTAACCTGAAGGAAGAAGCCATCAGGGCAACGTTAACGGATCTGCAACAAACGCAGCAGAAAAGTTCTATTGGGCAATATCCTGCTTTTTCATTGCCCCGCAGGTTATGGGAATACCTGCTGGACAAAATAGAAATTCCGTCCGAAAAACCCTGGAGGGAGATTTCTAAAAAAGACTTGAATAAATTAGTGCAACTGCTATTTTCCGATGAATATGGTATGAAAGGAAAAACCACCTTTAAAGAAGAGTTTGTAAGTTGTGGAGGCGTTTTATTAAAGGAAGTGAACATCAAAACCATGGAAAGCAAAATGTGTAAGGGCTTGTATTTTGCGGGTGAGGTACTGGATATAGACGGTGTAACAGGAGGGTTTAATTTTCAGGCTGCCTGGAGTACAGCCTGGATGGTTTCTGAGAATATACCTTAACAAGAAACAGTTTTTCATCAAAAAGTCTGCCGGTAACTTACTTTGTTTCCCTTATGAGTACCGGACCTGGATCAACATCAACAGGAGGAAGTGTTGCCAGGTAAAGATAAATAGCCCGTAAATCATCGTCACTGTAGCGTTTAAATGAAGCCCAGGGCATATTGGTTTCTTTAATTAAAGTCCCCTGATGAAAACGTTCAACAAATCGTTGTTCATCCCAATAGCCTAATCTCCCGGCTTGTTTATCTGTACTGATGTTGGGAGAAACTATATACACTCCTTTCTCTCCCGTTGTTGCTTCCATTTTTAAGCCTCCGCCAAATGGAATCCCAGTGTATTCACCTGTCATCATATTTCTTTGGGTGTGGCAACTTTTACAGTTTGATACGGCATCTGCCAGGTATTCACCATACTTTGCCGTTACAGCTGGTTCAACTTTTTCAGGCGGATTCGTTAATGGGCTCTGTGGCTTTATCAGAAAGGCCATAACGCCTTTTCCTAAAAGGTTTAATTGAGGAGTGGGAACCTGATGTTTTATTGGAGGAATACTGCGTAAATAAGAAATGATGGCGGTAAGGTCTGCATCACTTAAATTTTGGTATTCCATAAAGGGTAATTGAGTAGTTCCGTTTGGTTTTACCTGATGACGAATCCAGCGGGCAATTTCAGCGTCGGAATATTTACCAATGCCGGTTTCCTTATCGGGGGTAATGTTAGGAGAATAAATACTTCCAATATCCAGCTTATATTCAAAGCCACCGGAGAGGGGTGTTTTTTCACCGCGAAGAAAAGCAGCCATATCCTTCGGTTCTAAATGGCATTCCGCACAGTGTGCAGGGCCGTATACCAGGTATTCGCCATGAGCAATAATACTGCTATCTGTACTCGAATGAATATTGGGATACGGAGCATCGAATTTTTTTTGCCAGGTAGCGTAAATGATAATTACAAGGCCGGTAATAATCACTAAAACAAGAATACCTGACCATTTAAGAATTTTAAAGAGTCTGCTGATCATACGTGTGTGTTGTTGGTTTTTAAATGTAGGAATATTCCTGAAATGAACTATAGGGCACTGATTAATAAAAATCCTGTAAAAAATTAAGCTGTTTCAGACCTTAATGAAAAGAAATTGCTTCGTTCCGGCACTAACATATTAAATGTACAAAAAGCATAACTTTACAGCATGTTAACAGAAGCAATTGTTTTAGCAGGGGGCTTTGGAACCAGGCTAAAAGAAGTCATCAGTGATATTCCCAAGCCTATGGCTCCTGTGGCAGGTCTTCCCTTTCTGGAGTACCAGTTCAGGTACCTGGCTCATTATGGAATAAAAAAAGTAATTCTTTCTACCGGCTTTCTTGCCTCAAAAATTGAATCTCATTTTGGCAGGAATTACCAACAACTATCCCTTGTTTATTCACACGAAGCGAACCCGATGGGAACCGGTGGAGGCATACGCTTAGCTATGAATTACTGCAACGCAGAAAATGTATTGGTGCTGAATGGGGATTCTTTTTTTGATATCCATTTACATGCGTATTATCAGCAACACAAAGAAGCCTGCTCTTCTGTATCCTTAGCCATCAGAAAAATTGCGGATGCTTCGCGCTACGGAACCATTGAATTAACTGAAAAAAACAGGATAAGTGCATTCAGGGAAAAAAGCCAGTTAGCTGAACCTGCCTGCATAAATGCCGGAGTATACATACTTCAGCCAGCAGTTTATTTGCAGCATACTCCGGCCAACACTGCCTTTTCCATTGAAAAAGATTTTTTTGAGAAACAACTGTTAAAGATTCCTGTTTATGGTTTTTTACAGGAGGGTTATTTTATAGATATAGGCATTCCACAAGATTACAATCAGGCACAACATGACTTTACAACATTTAAATATTGATAAAAACTGGACATTGTTTCTGGACAGGGACGGTGTTATCAACAAAAAATTAGATAATGACTATGTTAAGCACTGGACAGAATTTGAGTTTATAGATGGGGTTTTAGCCGCACTAAAAACATTTAATCCACGCTTTGGCAGAATTGTTGTTGTGACCAATCAGCAGGGTATTGGCAAGGGCTTGTACAGAACTGAAGACCTGGAATTAATTCACAGAAACATGTTGTATGAAATTAATTATTTTGGTGGCAGGATAGACAAAGTCTATTTTTCACCATATCTGGCCTCCGAAAACCACCCTACCCGCAAACCGGGAATTGGCATGGCCTTGCAGGCTCAGAAGGATTTTCCGGAAATAAACTTTGAGCTATCAGTAATGGCAGGAGATTCGGAGTCGGATATGGAATTTGGTAAAAAAGCCGGAATGAAAACTGTGTTTATTACTGAAAAATCTCCTGCTCTGTGCAAAAATGCTGATTTTTGCGCCAGCTCCCTTCAAAAACTATCAGAAATGCTTTAAGCAGGATTGTTCGTGTACAATTCCTTATCTTTGTAGCTTGTAAAAATGGTGCTAAACATGTTCAAATTAAGCCTGTTCATACTACTGTTGTTTCCGTTTGTTTTGTTTTGTCAGAATAAAACGGATGAAAAAGGCCTGAAGCAGGGGCTCTGGATAAAAACGGATGCCAAAACCGGAAAAAAAATTTACGAGGGTGTATTTAAAGATGATAAACCCCAGGGTACTTTTAAGTACTACTATCCGGGAATGGATTCGCTGAGAACCCTGATGCAGTTCAGGCAAAATGGAGCTATTGCCTATGCCACCATGTTCCACCCGAATGGTAAATTACAGGCAAAAGGTAAATACTCCGGCGAACAAAAAGATTCGGTGTGGACCTATTACGATGAAAAAGCTAAATTGCTTTCCTTAGAGACCTATCAGCAAGGTAAAAAAAATGGAAAGTCTGTTATCTTCTTTCCGGATGGAAGCATTTCTGAAGAAAAAAATTATAAAATGGATGTACTGGAAGGGCCTTTTAAACAATATTATGGCGACAAGAAGGTAAAAGGAGAAGGTGCTTATGCCAATGGAACCTTTATAGGCAAATGCTCCTTTTACTTTCCCAATGGGGTTACTGTAGCTACCGGAGTATATGATAAAGGAGGAATTAAAAAAGGGGTGTGGATTTATAAAACCATTGAAAACAAAATTGAAAGCCGGGAGATATGGGTAAATGGTAAACAGTTGAATGAAAAACAAACGGAGGAATACATAAAAAAAAATAAAAGCAGTTCGGAAGAAAAGGAAAGTACAACCGCAATTAAGGAAAATAAAAAAGAAACTATGCCTAAAAAAGAAGGGCAAGGAGGAGGAAAAAAGAAATGAGTACAAAAGGGAAAGTGCTGGTAGCCATGAGTGGTGGAATTGACAGCTCGGTAACAGCCATGATGCTGCATGAGCAGGGTTATGAAGTAATTGGTATTACCATGAAAACCTGGGACTACCAGAGTTCGGGCTCTTCCAAAAAAGAGACCGGTTGTTGCAGTTTAGATTCTATTCATGATGCCCGACAGGTGGCGGTAAACTTAGGTTTCCCTCATTATATCTTGGATATACGCCATGAATTTGGTGATTATATCATAGATAATTTTGTGGAAGAATATTTGGCAGGAAGAACACCTAACCCCTGTGTATTATGCAATACCCACATTAAATGGGAGGCTCTATTAAAAAGAGCCAATATGCTGGATTGCGAATTTATTGCCACAGGTCATTACGCCCAGGTAAGGGAAGAAAACGGGCGTTATGTTGTTTCCAAAGGCTTAGATGCTAATAAAGATCAGTCCTACGTTTTATGGGGGCTCTCACAACAAAACCTTGGGCGAACCTTATTTCCTTTGGGAAAATACACCAAACCGGAAATACGAAAAATGGCCAGTACCTACGGTTTTGATGAATTGGCCAACAAACCAGAGAGCTACGATATTTGTTTTATACCGGATAATGACTACAGGGCCTTTCTAAAACACCGGGTTCCTGAACTGGAAGAAAAAGTGGAGGGCGGAGATTTTATATACAAGGGTAAGGTGGTGGGCAAACACAGGGGTTACCCCTTCTACACCATAGGCCAGAGAAAAGGACTGGAAATAGCGCTGGGCGACCCTGTATTTGTGAGTGAAATTATTCCGGAAACCAATACCGTAATTTTAGGAGATAAGGAAGACCTGGAAAAAAGGGAAATGCTGGTGCGTGATGTTAACTTAGTAAAGTATGCTTCACTCCCGCCCGATTTCCAGACCCTGACCAAAATACGTTATAAAGACCCCGGAACTATGAGTACTGTTAATGTAGAAGGAGGTCACATCCGGGTGTTGTTTCATCAGGCTGTAAGTGGAATTGCTCCAGGGCAAAGTGCAGTGATGTATGAAGGAAACGATATTATTGGTGGTGGTTTTATCGCCCGAAAGCAAGTATAATTTGTTCAGTTATTTTTTTACCCTTAATTTCACTGCTATTAAAACACTAACAATATGGCAAAAGCAGAAATACACACGAACAAAGGTATATTAAAAGTAGACTTTTTTGACAAAGATGCTCCCGGTACGGTAGCGAACTTTATTAAACTGAGCAAAGATGGATTTTATAATGGATTAAAATTTCACCGGGTAATTCCGGGTTTTGTTGCCCAGGCCGGATGCCCCAATGGCATTGGGAATGGTGGACCTGGTTACTCCATTAAATGTGAATTAACAGGCGAAAATCAATACCATGATAAAGGGGTATTATCCATGGCTCACAGGGGGCGTGATACAGGAGGCTCTCAATTCTTTATCTGCCACGGCAGATCCAATACACAACACTTAGACCGCCAGCACACCTGCTTTGGTAAAGTTACCGAAGGTCTTGAGCTAATTGACGTAATTAAACAGGGAGATACCATTGAAAAAATTGTAATTAACGATTAATATTTTAGTCAAGTATATTTTTAAAGGGATTCTTATGAATCCCTTTTTTTATTTATGATAATTCAGCTTTAGTGTGATTAATCTCCACCTGCCTAAGCCCCCTTACAACGGGCAGGAAATCCCGAGCTCAGAAGTTGCGTTGAAAGTTAGATTACCTGCCTCATAGAATGGAATAAGGGGACAGGTTCTGCCTGTAATGACTATCTGTGATAGACATTTTTGCTTCTGACTTTTAATCTTTATCTTTTAGCCCTAGCTACTTTCAATCTTAAATTTGAATCTACACAGGCTAATGAATACTTCCGTTCACCAAAGATTTTCTGGAAGACAGAAAATCTTCTTCCTGATGACATTGTACTGACTCAACAGCTTCGCTGGAGGCTCATCCTGCAATTATTATACAATTAAAAAGCTCTTTGGAAATAGGTTATATTAAAAGCGGGAATTTTTCTTATTTATGAAATCAACAAGACTTATGCCAGTTAGCATATTATACTAATGGATAAATAGTATATGCAACAAAATTAATTTATAAAACACTTTGATGTCAGTTGTTTCTGACATTTTATTATGGTGACCTAGTTACACCGTTATCAGTACACCTAAATTCTTTACAAGAAATTAGCTTTTGATCCTGTTTTTCCCCTTTTTCTAAATCTTTAAAAGACAGCATCTCCTTATACCCAACGGATCCCTATAACTACATTTCAAAAAATTGTTAATTTAAAAAAGACTTTACCGTATATGTGACAACCTCATTCTGGTTTTCAATTAATTTGTAACTTTATTGTAGATTATAAGTATAATATTTAAAAGAAACAGTTTTTTTGAGCTTTTCTTATTGTATCCTTCAGTTTACCCTAATAGCATTGATTGAACTATGAAAGCCCCATTCATTAGCCTCAACTACCTCTTGACCCTCTTATTTTTTTCACACTTATTAAGGAGTCAAACAACCGGTGTATATTTTTTTACCACAGGAACCGGAGGTAGCCTTACCACCATGACGGGCTCAACTCAATTAGTTGCTGCTGCAACTGATGACGGTGCTTCTTCTGTTACCAATATAGGTTTTACTTTTACTTATGGGGGTTGTACCAACTACACTCAATTTTCTGTCAATTCAAATGGCCTGATGAGGCTAGGTAGCAGTGCGGTTTCTACAGCGTATACCAATAGTTTGCTCAATGGTGCTGATGATTGTAAAATTACTGCTTACTGGGACGATATCTCTACCGGAACTTCTGGTTCAGGTAGTAAGGTGCATTACTTACTCACGGGTTCGGCACCTAACCGGGTACTTACAGTAGAATGGTTAGTTCGGGTTCCCGTTGGTACTTCTTCTGCTTATAATTCCCGCTTTCAGGTACAATTATATGAAACATCTAATATCATTAAATTTGTTTATGGAACGGTGGTTACTGGAACCAGTTACTCAGTTGGGCTTACGGTTTCTTCCACTGATTTTCTTAGTGTTACAACCTCTTCCAACACGGCCTCGCTCAGCAGTGTGAATAATTCTCAAACTGCTTCCATAACAAGTGGCCGGTATTATACCTTTACGCCTGAAACATACTCCTCTAATACAGCCAAAACCTATCAGGCCACTACAGCTAATGTAACTAAATGCGGAACTGGCCAGGCTATTATTGCTATACAAGTTGTTTCCAGCAGTTGCAGTGCCACCTTAACCCAAATCCAAATCAACATGACAGGTTCAACTGCTCCAACCTCTGATGTTACAAAAATTCATGTTTATTTTACCGGTGCTTCACCAGATTTTTTGGGGGTAACTAAATTTGATGGAACGGGTACTAATCCGGCAACAGGTACTATTACCATAACGGGTAGTCAGGCTTTACAAAAAGGAAATAATTTCTTTTGGGTGGCTTATGACATGAATACCTCTGCTACTACCAGTAATGTTGTAGATGCCCAATGCACCAGTGTCACCTTTGGAGGAAGTAGTTATACCCCAAGTGTTACCAGTCCAACCGGAAGCAGAACAATAGCCGTATGCCCAACCACTACCTTAGCCAATTATGCCCTCACCAGCAATATGGCCGATGGTACCGGCACTTATGGAAATGCTACCAAAAGCGGGGGAGCTACAGGGCCAACCGCTTCAGGCATCTATTCTGATGGAAATTATTTGTCAACCGACCTGTATACTGCTACCATAACCGCATTAGATCAGACAAATTTCCAAATAAGTTGTGAGGCTTCGGTTTCCACTCACGGACAATCTATTTTAGTAGGTAATAACGCCAGCAGATGGGTAAGTATTGGTACCACCAGCGATGGTTATGCCTACTTTTATTTTAGTAATTGGGGCTATTACTTTCAAACCACCCAGGCCATATCTACATCCACTTATTATACCTATAAATTATTATACAATGCGGGTTTTGTTCAGTTATATGTGGATGGACATCTAGTGTACGAAACCTCCAGTGCTCCTTCATCCCTCTCCGGAACGAAAAATTTCTATATCACAGACTATTCCAGTGGTTTGTTACTCCATGGATATATACGGAATATTATTATTTCCAATACCTCTAATGCTTCTGCCTCATTTACCACTTTACCGGTTGAATTAGCCAGTTATGGCTTACACTGTGAGCAGAATAAAGTTAAAATTGAATGGACAACGATTAACGAAACCAACAATAATTTCTTTACCCTTGAAAGATCTGAAGACGCCATTAATTTCTTTCCAATTGCTTTCATCAATGGCGCAGGTAATAGCCGTGAAGAAATCAGGTATAGCTATCAGGATGATATTGACCTGAACGATAATGTATTTTATTACTGTCTTTCACAAACCGATTATGACGGACAATCCAAAAAGTTAGCCCTTATTCCAACAGAATGTCAGGATTTCGACAATGAATTAAAAATAGTGTCCATTGAACAGCATGATAACCATTATCGCTTAAATTTTTTCTCTTCTAACCACAATAAAGAACATGTGGTTGAAGTGTTTGATTTACATGGTAAAGTAGTATATAGTCAACGGTTTATGGTTAATCACAATTTTAACTCCCTCCCTTTTCAGCTATCAGGAGGGGCCAACAACATGTATATAATTGTAATAAGCAATGATTTCAAAAAAGCCTCCAGAAAACATATTGCAAATATGTAAACAGTAACATACACGTACAACAGCCATTGTCAATTCTCCGGTTTTCCAATTTCCTTAGTAATTTTTCACTATTTTTAGTTAGTTGTTACAGTTGTTTATATTGACATTTATCAAGTACTTTGATGTCTACATGAATGAGTACGTATTTCAAAAATAACAAGCCTATTTTTCCAAGCATGAAAAACATTATTCTTTTACTACACTTAATTATTGCTTTTTCTTTTCGATACGCTTTTTCACAAACCAATCTTAACCTCACTTCCCTGCCCTTACAAATTACAGTAAACCAGGGAAGTAGTTCAACATTTCATTTTAATGCTGCAGTTAGCAGTATCCGTTCCAGGAACCCCGGCCTTATCAGTTGGGCTATCAGCGGCAATGATGTTACTTTTACAGGTATAAAATCCGGAAGAACCGGGCTACAAATTACATCTGGATCTCAAAATTATTATTTAGGGATGCGCATCAATAACAGCAATGGCAATAAACCTGGCTTACCCTCTTATTTATCTATAGGCTCGGTTAGTGAAGATACCAATGAAGATCTTGCCTTTTGGAAAGACATTCATCCTGGCTTAAAAAATAAAGCCATGGACATTCGTTATATCTATATAAATGGCGGGCCTTTTACTGGTTGGGCTTCCTGGGGGAATCAGCGCCCGGGTAAATTTGCAAGAGAAAGCCTGAGGCACGGACTAATTCCCTTTTTTGTCTATTACAATATTCCCGATGGTGGTGAGAGTTATACCACCGACCTGGCACATATCCAGGATCCTAATTATATGACAGCTTATTTCAAAGACCTGAATATGTTTTTAGATTCTGTTGAAAACGTAATGAAAGGCGAATTATATGGCATTATTTTGGAACCTGATTTCTTAGGGTATATGCAGCAAAATGCTTCTCCCAACGATCCCCTGCTTATTTCTACCGCTGTAAGTGCAACGACTATAGCAACCAACGCAGGAAATATTTGCAGCTTAGTACAACGAATCAACAAAACCATACAAGACAGAAGAATTGCCGGTAGTAATCTCTTTTTTGGCTGGCAGCAAAACCTATGGTCGTGCCCCCGTTTTCAAGGTACGCAAGGCGTTATGAGAAGAAGTGATGATAATACATTTGCCGCGGCAAAATTTATGGTTGAATATACCGCGCGGGAAGCAACAATGTATCAGATGCGTTCCGGAGTTTTAAGTAATAATGCAGACTTTATCTCAATAGACAAATATGGATTAGATGCTATGGGCTTTCAAAACACGCCAGACCCGGCACAAAGTACCTGGTTCTGGAATAATGATCACTGGAATAATTACCTGCTATATGCCAAAACAATCCATCAAACTTCGGCGAAACCTGTTATTTTATGGCAATTACCGGTAGGGCACACCAATGGGAGCAACTACATGAGTGCCTATTCCAACACAGTTTTTGCCGACCTTCCCAATACCCATACCAAATTTGAAGACAGCAGTACCGATTTTTTTCTGGGAGACAGCCTTACCATCAACAACGCAACCCGGTTAAATTATTTCAAAAGCAATTTATGGAATGATTCCAAACTCATACTAAACAATAACCAATTGTATTGGAATAAACACCTTACTGAATCCAGGGATGCCGGCATCATTAGCCTGCAGTTCGGTGCTGGTGTTGCCCAATCAACAGATGGTATAGGAAATCCGCCAACTGATGATTACTTCTGGATACAAAAGGTTCAGCACTACTACGCCAATACCGTTCCACTCAACACTACTTATGGAGAAAGTCCGCTTAATCCCTGCAGCAATGCCTGCCCGCCCGACATACAGTTTATTTCCCCGCTTAATCATCATAGTATCTGCAGAAGCACATTGGATACTGCTTTTCTCTATGTGAATGTTTCCGATAAAGATGGTTCCATCGCCTCTATTAATGCGAATATTGATGGAATGACGGTAGCAACAAACCCTGCAACACCCCTGCAAATCATTAAATGGGTTCCTCCCACTTCCTGGGGTTCACACACCTTAAGTATTAAAGCTACTGATAATAGCGGACTCAGCAACACCCAGTCTATTAATTTTTCATTGAGTTACTCCGATCCAACAGATTGTGGTTATCCGGAATGGAATGCCAGCACCGTCTACAATGTTGCCAACACCCATGTTACCTATAATGGACTTATTTTTAAAAATAAATATTACACACAAAACAACATGCCTTATTTGGGTGAGGCCAGCTCGCCCTGGGCTCTGGCTGGCGTATGCCCCTGTGCCTTAAATCCTACGGGCATTAAGCCGGTATCTGATGCTGTAGCTAATTGGTTTATTTATCCTAATCCGGTATACAACCTGCTTCAGCTCATGCTTCAAACAAATGATATAAAACAAGTACGTATATACGACCTGAGTGGCCGCCTGATCATACAAAATAATGTCAATTCAGGAATCAATTCCATCGAATGCAGTATGCTTCAGCAGGGACTCTATATTGTTGAGTTAAGAGAAATAAATAATAGTTATTACACTAAATTAATCAAGGAATAAGTTAAACAGGCCCTAACACATCAATAATTTTCCCCAATGCAATTGTTTCCCGGTAAGCGATTCCAGTAGCACCAGGCCTACCCCACAAGTGCCTTCCAGTAAACCATATTTATTTACCCATCCATTTGTCTCGTGCATTTTAAATCCGGCAATCCCATCTTCATGTATAGAAAAATCCAGGGTTGCCTGCAACCAGTAATCTGCGCCCTCCTTATACCTTGGCTCTTTACTTAATTCATGAATACTATTATACATTTTTGCAATTCCGGAACTTCCGTGACACAGAGCAGCATCATTAACCGACTCTGCTTTAAGATCCCGCCGCTGCAAGGTATGGTCAAAAATAGCGAGGCTGTGATTTTTTAGTTCATTATCTTTCAACACTTCTGCGCAGAGGTAAAACGACAAAGCTATTCCCAAATCACCATAACACCAGGCTAAACGACTTGTCTTGGCGTAATCTCCCTCTTCTATCCAGGATGGATAATAACAATTATATTCCAGTGGGTTATTTTGTCTTCTGAGGTAAAAATTAATCAATTTTCTTAAACATACCTCTGTATTTTTGGATTGCAGATAAGGGTCTCTGAGGCAATTTTGCAAGTAATACAGTATGCTGGCCATACCATGCGATAAGCTGAAGTTCTTCACTTTTTTGTGGCCTGTATTTTTTTTATCTAACACATAAGAAAAGTAAAACAACTCATCAGCTGCTCCTTCGGTTTGAGCCAGGTTAATTAACAGTTCATTAAAGTGTTCCAGGTATTGCCGGTAATTGTTTGGTTTAAATTCCAGAAAATATCCAGCCAGCCCCAGTGCTCCATGTAAATAATCAAAATTACCCGCTTCCACCTGGGTAATCATGTGCTGGTATAACAAGGGATGTAAAGCGCCTTCCGTTTCCTCCATATCTATTTGTATATGTTTGCTATGAGCTAAACTCCTGATCGCCCACAGCAATCCACAAATACCAGAAGAAAAAGACAAGTCACTGAAGGCTTCCTGCTCATTAATGTGTTGAAATGAGCCTGCAATCAACTCTTCTGCCTTATCCAGATACATCATGTTATTGGTATATTCACCATAATAAGCAAGCAGGAACAATATTCCTGAATCTCCTGCTAATAAATTCACAGGTTGAAACGTTCGGTGTTCAATAGTTTCTTTGAGCAATTGCTTTAATAAAACTTCTTTTTTTTGAAATAAATTATCTGTTGTGGTAATCATTTTTTTCAGGAATACATGAGTTCATATTTATTATCTAAGGCATATCTTACAAATGTTGTGGCTTTGTTTCTGGTGATAATCTGAAGATTACCTTTTTTGATAACACCTCCAGAATATTTCTTTTTTCTTCCAGGCTTTTCCCGAGGCAGGCAATAACAATTTCATCGGTTTCAAATTTATTCTTTATTTCATCCACATATTCCACTAATGCCTGTGCGTTACCACTGAAATTAACCTTAAGGTTTTGAATATTATTTTTTACATTTTTGTTTAACAACTCATTCTCGCTGCAATAAGCACTGAGTGCGATATTAAATTTAGGAAAGGACTGGTGTTTATCAAAAAAATCTGATTTTAGTTTTTTTATTATATCCGGGGAAGGCAGTACATCTGTATGAAAAAGGGAAAGTGAAAAATGAAATCTTTGAGCAACAACAAAATCAATGCTGGCAGCGCTTGCCCCCATTACCCAATATTGCGGGAAGAGTCCGCCTGTTGGTATAAGTTCTATATCGCCATATTTATCTTCAATTAGTTTTTTTACTTTTATAACCCGGTCAAAAAAGTTTTCGTGATTTTTTAATAAATCTGCTCCATCCAAAAGTTCCTGTGCTAATTGAAAATCTGCAGAGCCTTTGGCAAATCCAAGATCTATCCGGCCTGGATATAAATTTTCCAGTAATTTATAATGTTGGGCGACTTTTATTGGGCTGTGCAAAGCTAACAATACACCGGCAGAACCAATACGAATCTGTTCCGTATAACCGGCTAATAAAGTCAAAATCAATTCCTGCGACTTCCAGGCCATCCCTCCTTCATAATGTTCGGAAAGCCAGTACCTCGAAAAACCATGTTCTTCTGACAGCCTTGCTAATTCAATTGTTTCATGAATAGTGCTAATGGCATTGGAGTTTTCCGGAATTACTCCAAAATCTAATATTCCTATTTTTAGCATAAGGTATAAAGCTGTAATATAAAAAACACCATCAGGGGGATTTGCCCCCTAACGGTGCATTAAAACAAGTAATCTTAATTTAACCCAAAATTACTTACAAACGTATGTAGGTATGCAAGGAAAATTTGTGGGACAATACTTGGTTTCATGACAAACATACAATGAAAAGTAACCAGCTCCCTGGATTTTTCCCATTTGACCTTCATTTAACCGGCTAATAGTTTCTCTGTTAAGGCTCAGTTTTTTAGTTAACGTTATTTTTTTCATACCTATTAATAATACGCTACTCTTTTCAATATTAGGATTTTCGCATACTCCCTTGTAATATGGGCGCCAGATTACCAAAATTAATGGAGTGATTTAAGGTAGCAGGTTAATCTTTATGCTTACCGGCCAGATGAATGCTATTGGTTGTGGCTGGTAATAATAATGCTTTAAATTTAACCAAATAAAAAAATAAAAAAAAAGATATTATTCGAATGCCTTAATTTCCTATTTCAATAAAAGTCGCAGACATGTCAACTTAAAAAATCTAGTTTCAACAGGAGAATTTCAATTCATCAATACCTAAGCAGACTAGTACAACTCTTTGTATCCATCTCCTGTAAAGTGCAGGCCGGGTCATGGAATCATATTTACTGATAACTGCGTAACATGGTCTACTTTATAAATATCCGAAACAATTGATATCAAAGTTTTTATAAAGTATTACTTGCATCTATTAATACGTAACCATTAGTATATTCCACAGCAGAAGGGAAGTAATCCTATTGAATAACCTTTCACTATTTGTATTGCTCATCACTATCTACCGGGGTGTTCATGAAAAGCGGCGAATCCTTTTCCTGATCCGCCGCTAATTTCAATTATGGACAATCATTTCCATTACAAGCGGATTGATAAACAGAAGGACATCCTTCTGTACAAGCGCAGGAAGCTGTTGGGTCCGGAGGAGGACAATTACAGGTGTTACTACAATGCTTTGTTGGGCGGTTACAATGGTAAAGTGTAAACCATGCTCCCCCATGAACCTTGTTCATTTGACTGTCATTTAATCTGCTAATCGTTTCCTTATTTAAGGAAAGCTTCGCTGGAATGGTGATTTTTTTCATTTTTACAACTATTTTAATGCTACTCTTAGCTTGTTGCAGGATTTTCGCATACTCCCGGAATAATACCTGGCGCCTGAAATATTATTCCAATTTTAATTTGTATGAATACATTAATTGATTAATGATTTTTCCACATCGTGTATTCTATTTCCGAAAACAGTCATTAGTATTGTCGTTTTTTTAAGGAATACACGATGTTAATTGTGTATCCCGAAATGACCATACAGCATGACGCTCAGTTTGCCATAATCCAGCTACACATGCCTGCAGGTAAAACGTGTTTTGAGCTAAATACACCGGGCAAATATTCTGATATGCATTGAAATGATAAAAATTATTATTCAAACCCTTATTTTGAAATGATATACTTCCTTAACGCATACATAAAAAGGGAAGTACCCGCCTATACGTTTAGGTGTTTATATATAGACATAAATTCTTGAGCGCGGCCTTTAGTACAACTTTCCTGAAGCAGGTAAGGTAATTTCGCTTCCTGCATTACCAATACAGCTGGGATTGTTTCCAACACTACACTAAAAATAACCCATTGCCTCAACTCATTATTTCACTTTTACATGTAAACTGATTGTAGTACTTTCGCAGAAAAATTATTCATTGGCAAACCGGCGGTATTTTATTACTTACAAGCCCTATAAAATGGTGTCGCAATTTATTTCGCCACATAAAAAACGCTTATTGGGCGAATTGAATTTCTCTTTCCCCGAAGGCACTTCAGCCGTTGGCAGATTAGATGATAACAGCGAGGGATTATTAATTCTTACCACAGATAAAAGCTTGAGTCATGAATTATTGTTGCCCCAAAAACAACATAAGAGAACTTATGTGGTTCAGGTTGAAAAAAACATGACCCAGGAAAAACTGGAGCAATTAATTAATGGTGTGCCTATTGTTACCCCAAGGGAAGGGCTTTATTTAACCAAACCCTGTACTGTGTGTATTATCCCTAAACCTTCCTGGTTACCCAAGCGTGGACATGAGTTCAGGGAAGATCTGCCACAAACCTGGATTGAATTAGTACTAACAGAAGGTAAATTTCATCAGGTTAGAAAAATGACTGCAGCTATCGGGCATCCAACCAAAAGGCTTATACGTACAGGAATTGAAGGCCTTCATTTGCATGGCCTGCAACCCGGTGAAGTAAAAGAATTATCAGGGGAATATCTTTTTTCGGCCCTGGGTTTAACAAACCGGTGACTTTGATTTACTGCCTCACCCATTTATCTATTTGCCAGGAAAGTAAAGAGGCTCCAACCCCTACTACAATTCCCCCCAGCACATCGCTGGGATAATGTACTCCCAGATACATTCTGGAATATGCGGCTCCGGATGCCCATAAATATGCCGGAACTACCACATACCACCTGGGAAAGGACAAACTAAGTGATGTGGCTGTAGCAAATGCAAGAGCAGTATGATTGGATGGAAAGGAATATGGCCCTACCCTGTCTTTAGGATGAATACCCTCATAGGATTTAAAGGGGCGTGGGCGGTTTATTATCCATTTCAATGAGCTCCCAACCGCTGTTGCAATGATGAGCGCCCCAGCCTGTTTAAAGCCCTCCTGTTTTATAGTTTCATTTTTCTGTATATATCCGGTAAGTATTACACTTGCCGGACTAATAACAGAAACAGGAGCTACAGAAAATGATAAGCCTTTAAATAAAACATCTTTTCTTCCACTACTATCTGCATGTATCTGCTTCAGCCACCTTACCTCTGCTGGTTGAGAACATGCCTGGCGTGATAATGTTATAAAAAATAAAATAATTAGTATAGTTCCTGATTTTAGCATAATTAAAATAACTGTGTTTGAAAAAAATAAAAAATTGCTCCGCTTAGGAAGCCCAATAAAGCCAGCAGGCTTACTTTTTTTAAGTACCAGCCAAAACTGATCTCTTCTATTCCCATTACTGCTACACCCGCAGCCGAACCTATAATTAAACAACTTCCTCCGGTACCGGTTGTGTATGCAAGAAATTCCCAGAAAGAATGGTCACAGGGATACTCATACATACCTATACTTGCCGCTACTAAAGGCACATTGTCTATAACTGCTGAAATAAGTCCGGTTAACAGCAATAAAATCGTTTGTTCAGGTACAATTGTTTGAAGCCATAGCGAAAGGTCTTTTAAAATCCCACTCAGTTCCAGCACGGACACAGCCAGTAATATTCCAAAGAAAAATAAAATACTGGGAACATCTGTTTTACTGATGGCATTAACCACACTAAATTGTTCCTTTAACTGCGTGTTCTTTTTTCTATGTATCATTTCAGTAAGTATCCAAACCACTGCGAGCCCGGTAAGAGCTCCCATAAAGGGTGGTAAATGGGTGATGTTTTTAAACACCGGAATAAATAACAAAGCACTAATTCCTGACCAAAAAATGAGTTGCCTTTCCCAAACCGGAATTATTGAAACTGATGTTTTTGCATGTTCAGGAATAGTTCCCGTGAATTTAAAGGATAAAATGAAAACAGGAACAAAAGCGCAAACTATGGCCGGAAAAATTAACTTCGCTATAATATTAGCAGGACTTAGCTTTCCGGCCATCCACAGCATAGTAGTGGTAACATCCCCAATTGGACTAAAAACCCCGCCTGCATTAGCAGCAATCACAACAATTCCGATCAGCAGCATCTTGTCTTCTTTATCAGGAATAATCTTTTTTACTAAAGAAGCCATTACTATGGCTGTAGTGAGGTTATCCAGTACGGCCGACAACATAAACGTAAAACCTGCTATTAGCCATAATATTTTTCTTTTAGAATTGGTGGAAATGAATGAGGTTAATACCTCAAAACCATCATGAGCATCAATTAGTGCTACAATAGTCATGGCCGCTAACAGAAAAAACAAAATCCCGGAAATTTCAGCTAGCACATGAGGTAAGTGATTTAATGGAGTGCCTGGTAATCCGTTTTCAAAACCTGAATAAAGTACCCAGCATAAAATACCGGTAAGTAATGAAAATGCGGCTTTATTAACATGAACATTTTTTTCAAAAACTATAAAGAAATATCCAATAACGAAAACGATAATAATAGCGCTGTGCATTTTTAGTTGCTGTTTTTCTTATTCATTTGTTCTGTATAAACCTGAAAAATATCCCGGCTTCTGATGTATCCTAAGGTTCTTCCACTGTCAACAACAGCTACTTTATCTACATCAAACCGAATAATAATTTGTAGCGCCTTACTCAGCTTATCGTCGGGACTAATACCGGGCACAGATTTATCTGTAAACCTGCTCACAATAAATGATTCCTGCTTACTCACTTTTACCCTTCTAAGCGAAAGCATTCCCTCATACCTGAGTTCTGCAGAAACCACCACAAAATCACTGGCATGAATATCTTCGCCTAACTTAAAAACACCATCCATCGGTGTATTTTTTTCTACCACCGCTAATAATCGATATTCCGGAAAGTAATTCTTAACTACAATAGACTCAATTATATCCATTTGCATATCCCAGGCATGTGCCGGGCTTTTAAATCTGTTTTCTACCTGACTTTTATAAAAAGTAATTTGTTTCGATAAAATGAAAGTAAATATAGAAACCAGTATGAGGGGAGGTAATAACACATAACTACCTGTCATTTCTACTATCATAATTATTCCGGCAATGGGGGCATTGGCAACCCCGGCATAAAACGCTCCCATCCCGACCACTACAAATGAAGCAATACTTACCGGATGATCTAGGAAGTTACGGGCAGCCACACCAACAGCTGCACCCAATAAAGCTCCAATAAATAAAGATGGGCCAAATATACCGGCACTACCGCCACTGGCTATCGTAAATCCGGTTGCAAGAATTTTTAATACAACAATTAATAAAATACTGATAATAATGCTTATCCAGGTATCGGTTCCAAAAAAATCCGGCAAACTTCCTTTTAAAGTATAGGTAAGAAAACTGTGGCCTGTGCCAGCTGTTTCAAAAAACAACAGGGCAATTAGCCCTGTTAAAAGCCCACCAATAGCTGGCTTTAGCACAACAGGTAATGGAATGGCAGAAAAAAAAGTTTTAAGTGAAGAAAAACTTTTGATAAAAATATGTCCGAATAAAAAACACAAAACCCCTAATCCAAAATAGTAAACAAGCTCACTTACATTGAACTGGGTTAAACTACCTGTAGCAAGATAGGAACCGGTTCCGGCATAAGCTATGTATACCAAATAAGCGGTAACGGACGAAATAAAACAGGGTATCAGTGCATCACTTTCTATATCTTCCTTATAAACCATTTCGGCAGCGGTAAGGGCTCCTCCCAAAGGAGTTTTAAATACAGCCCCTAATCCTGCTGCGGTTCCGGCCAACATTAATGTTCGCCTGGCTCTGGCACCTGCATTTACCACATTTGAGATAGCTACCCCTATTCCCGCCCCTATCAGGGAAATTGGTCCTTCTTTACCTCCACTCCCACCCGTTGAAAGTGTTAGTAAGGTGGCAATGGCCTTAAAAAAAGGTGTTTTTGGTTCTATTTTTCCCTCTTTATTATGAAAAGCATCAATCATTTCATCCGTTCCTGTTCCACTTGCTTCCTTACAGAATTTCTGTATAATAAAGCCAGCCAATAAACCACCAACTGCCGGTAAAAGCAGAATCATTACGGCTGTTTTAGGGTGCTGGGTAATAAAAGTAAATTTTTGTGATAAAGTGCTGGTCTTCTCAATTGTTTGTTCGTGAAGGCCGAAAAAAAAAGTTTCAAAAAAATCGAGTGCAATGGAAAAAAACATTGACACAATTCCGGAGGCCAAACCAATAATTAAAGCATAAATAAAAATACCATGCCTGATTTTTCTTTTAAAAATGCGAACAATAATATTATCCTTTAACATTGCACTATTTTTACAGTGTACAAGAGCAGAAAATAAAATGACAATTAATGTCCTTTTACTCAACCCACGATAGTGTAAATTTATCAAACAAATTAGTATAAATATAAAATAACATTTATATTAGCTACCAAGTAAGTAAGATTTTCGCGTTATGTCCCCAAACTGCAGGATTCCTTACCAAATGTTAAAAAAACATTTAACCGTATTAATTTTAACCCAATGAGGATTGACATAAATGATAATCCAAATGAATCTGAACGATTAGATTCATTGCTAAATGAGGTATATGCCATTCTTGAGAAAAAAGACTTAAGCCCCACTAATGAATCAAAGATAGACGAAGCCTTGGAAAAAATCATTTTACTTCGCTCTAACAGGGCAGAAGAAATAAATGTATTTGAGGAAGTATGGGAAATGTCAGCCTCCATGATTGAAGGTAATTTTTCCAAACGCATTAAACTTCCAGCTTCCCTAATGGGGGAAAACAATATTTTCAACTTTATTGCCACCACCTGGAATACTACCAGCGATGAACAAAAAACACGTTTACTCTCTAAGGAGTTGAGTAATGATGTAATTGAGCTCATATCAGCAGAGGTAATGGTAATTGTTACAGACAAAACCGGAG
>JACCDP010739461.1_pt1 | contig 28525 bp, 39 predicted proteins | sample 7445841 | NCBI WGS metagenome assembly JACCDP01 (sample SAMN15323441, study PRJNA562643) | freshwater metagenome | isolation source: river surface water | place: USA:Blue River Watershed | collected 2017-08-17 | reverse complement strand
AGCAAACTCCTTTATGCTTGATAAAAAAATCAACCCTGATTAGGGTTGATTTTAGTTAGATTAATTGTCTTGATCAAGAAATTTTCAGAATTGTTTCTGAATTGTCGGACTGACAATCTTGCCCTTATTGTCTGTGATGCAATAGAAAGATGCGACAATTGTACGCTTTTCGACGAAACCGGGTGACTTTTTATAGACATTGACACGCCAGCGGTTGTCGAAAGTATTGACAGCATTTACATGACTGAAGCTGGGTGGGGTGCCAACTGCATCAAGTACTTGCTGTGCGACAGTTTCCTTGAACTGTTCGTTGGGCTTAACTTCTTCTTTTTCTTCTTCTTGGGGCTTTGCAACCTTAGTCTTAGCCATCTGACACATCCTTTCTGTTGGTTAGGTCAACTATATTATACCTAAATACACACAAAACTTAATAAGTTTCTGAAATTTTCAATAAAAATTTTTCACCTTCTATTTCAAAACTAATGTGACCACTATTGAGAGTGGTTTCAATTTTTAGATTCTTTATTTCAGAAATATCTTCTACAGCTTTAGCTGCCTTGGCTAAAGCCTTAAGGGCAACAGGATTCATTTCTCTCCATCGAATCTCGCTCATTTCAAAACTCCTATTGTTCAGGATCAAGTAACTTCATCGCTTCTTGAATCTTTGTTTCAGCATCTTTTAAATGCTGATTGTTGACTTTGAGTTTTTCTGTCAGAACTATGATGTTCTTCACATTCTTTGCCACTACCTCAAGAACATCATGAGGAGTGCATTCTTCACACAGTTTATCAATTACGGCTTCCCAGTTGTCCAACAAGGAGCGGTAATTAATTCCTTTCATGCTCGTCCACCATTGATGTTGTTGTAATTATTATCGAGAAGATACCAAGGTTCATTCTGGTAATTTTCTTCTGCGTAGTTGTTTGCTTCTTTGTTTGAATTTGCTTCAAAAAGCTCAACAACTTCAAAACTACCATCAGACTCTTTCATAAAAGCTACACGGTAAACCATATTATAATCTCCCTTGGGTTACGACATGATTATAATTGTTTTTTTTTAATTCACTAGCTTTTTTTGTTTGTCCAGTAAATAATTACTGTTGTTAAATATGATTTTGAACGGGGAATTACATGCTTAATTTTTTAGATTATTTAGCGGAAGCAACTAAAGACAACAAAGGAATCAAGATTGTTGTTGTGCAAGGTTCTCCTCGTACCAAAAAGTCATGTTCTGGTGGTGATAGCAAAACAGAATATTTAATGAAAGAAGCAATTAAGTCACTTCCTAAAGACATTTCTGTCGATGTTTTGAACCTTTCGGTTCTGGATGATCAGCCACAGGTTAGACCATGTAAGGGCTGCATTGGCACGGCAAATGGTTTTCAATGCAATTATCCTTGCAATTGTTACTCTCCCGGTGATGGCACAAATGACTTCATGCACGAAAAGGGCGTTTATAAAAAATTAGAAAGGGCTGATGGTTTTGCTGTTTTTACTCCTGTGCATTGGTCTAGTTGTTCTTCTCAGGTTAAGGCTATGTTTGACAGGCTTGTTTGTGTTAATTTAACATTAAGTGTTGATGATGCAAAACAAATTCTTGGTGATCATGTTAAAAATCCTGTCAAGACTGTTGAAGCTGAATTAAGTGGTAAGTATAAAGACAAGTTGAAGAATCATTATGAAGGAAAAGTAGGTGCATTTTTTGTTCATGGTGATGATGGTGCAGATGACTATGTGGGTAAAAAGATGCCATTAAGTTTGATTGAGGATGGATATCTTAATCCAAAACAGGCGATAATGCCATTAGTGATGCAATGTAGGTATTCTGGCATATTTGTTCCAGATAATTGTATTATGGGAACTGTATTTGGTTATAAAGAACCTTATTCACAGAACAATAAAGATTTCAAAAAGAGTGATCTCATCGACAAGGCTGTTAAGTTAATTAACAATCTTGTCGATGAGATTAAGAAGAGAAAGTCTTAGTGGTGAATTTTATTGTCTTTTTTTTCTAAAATTTCGTTACATTCTTCTGCTGTGATTTTTCCTTGAGAAAGCAAAGTTTCAAGCAGAAATCTATTATTAGATCCGAAGTTTTCATCTAAAATAAATTGGTACTTTTTAATAATAATTTTTAAGAATTCATGGAAAAAATTAATATTTTTATGTTCTAAGTTTTTAAATGGATTTCCAAGTCCTGTATTATTTCTGGTAGTAATGTTTTCTAACGATTGAAATTTTTCATTAAATTCAGGTTTAGATGTTATTTCAATGAAACTTGAGAAAGAACATCCAAATGTTTCATAAAAATTATTTTGGAATTCAACAACTGCTGGATCGTCAACATATGGTTTTTCGGCACAAAGAATTTTCTTATAGAAATAGGATGTTTGACCTCTGTTATCATTTAGTATGATGTTTTTAAAAATAAATTCTAATGTGCTGTTACGAGGGGAATTAATTTCAATGGCCTTGCACATAAATATTTTTTTAATTTCAGGTTCGTTATTAATGAAATTTTCAAATCTGTTTCTAACTTCTGTCACTAAATTAACAACACGCTTTTTAGTCCTCAATTTAGCCAAGAATTTGCGTACTGCATTTGTTTGCCTGAAAATAAACAAATTGTCAATTGGATTTTCTCCGATGATATGCTTTGACATTACGCTTGAAAGTGTATTAAGAGAAATTTGGTAATTGCTATATGTTGGGTCAATATAGAACAATGGCATTGAATTTTTATTCATTGATTCTTTGCTAGTGATAATATAAACTGTATCACCAGTTACACTTTCTACTATTTTCTTAATTGCTTCTTCTTCATTTGGAGCAATGATTGTTTCTGATCCCATAATATCATAGAATTTTTGGTTTATTGATTGCCCATAGCTAATTTTTCTATAAGCAATTGATGGATCTTTCTTAGGAATCCTCTTAACTGGCTTATAGGGATCTTTAGAATATTTGGTATAATGAGTGCTTAATTTGATCAAATCTTCTTCTTCAAATCCTGTGATTTCACAGAATGCATCAACATCCTCAACCATCACGACTTTAATCTGGCGACCTTGTGAGCAGAGAGACATGGCAACAAATTTGGCACCACGATGATCTTCGCATTCAACATCTTTGTTGACAAAGCAAACTTTCATTTCTTTTCGATTATCATCTTTATTTGGAATGATTAATTCCAAAGTTTTTGAACTAATTGTATCGTATTTTTTGGTCTTGAAACTGTTAAGAACAGTATCGGAGTGATGAAGAGTGACATAACTGCCAAGGTAGACTGATGGTTGGTGTTCACCATAAGCTTCGGGATCAACATTCTTGGCACATTCCTTAATTGGAATGGATATTTCGCCAATAGTGTTGATAATTTGTGAACCTTGATAAGTCAAAGACTTTTGATCAACTGAATGCCAAAGAATGTTTCCTTCTTGTTGAGAACGAATTTTTGTGATATAGGAAATTAATTTTCCACGACTTGTAATTTCTGAAATATCTTTTTGAATTTTGTTTTGATAATCAATGAAAAGATTATCTAAGTACATTTCTAGGAATGCAACTGTGTTTTCATCATAGCTAATTCCTTCACGGGATGGAGTAATTTCAATTGATTTTTGTGGAACATGAACAACAAGACAATTCCTTGTCCAGATTGGTTCAATTGCATTTTTATATTTTTTATAAAAATTAGGAATCATGTTGACATCCAAAGGATAGCGAACATTACCCATTTGGATCATGATTCCACGCTGATCTACCAACGATTCCCAATTGGTGGAACAAACATAAGAATGGTGCTTACTACTGGGTGTGAAAGAAATGTTTGAATTTGGTGCAATTTTGAATGCATCAAATACACTTCTGGCCTTTTCCTTCCATGTTGTTTCGCTGAAGTCTTTAGCTGGAAGATCAAATCGAATCTTTAATCCATCGCTTTCTTCAGTAGGAACAACATTAACAAGTTCAATTACAGGTGTTCCATTCTTCTTTTTGCAGATATAAGAAGTTTGTGTTTTATTTTGATAAGAAACAACTTCAAACTGATTGACAAGAGCGAATGGAGTTTTGGCACCAAGGCCAAAGCTGCCGGTGAAAGCAGATGAACCAGTTTTGGTTGAGGCGAAGAACACAGTAAATATTTCTTCAATTTGGTCTGATGACAGACCATTACCATAATCTCTTACAGAGAAATACATTTCCGAATATGTTGGGATGTGGACTTCAAATGGTTTGGTGGGATTGCCTGATTCAACATGTGCGTCTTGTGCGTTGCAGCACAACTCACGAATAACCGCAAGAATCTTGTCTTGATAAAGATTATTAGCCAGAATTTCAAATGCTTTGCTATTCTGTTCAATACGAAAACTTACTTCCGACATATCAAACTCCTTATTGATAATTGGTTAGCGACCTAATTATAATGTAAAAAACGAAAAACACTAGTGAATTTTGTTCGTTTTTTATTGTGTTTTTGAAAAAATAATTCACCACATAATTAATTAAAATTATAGCGCAAATGGAATATATATTTATAGTTTCCATTTAAGATAAGAAAGAATAATTATGCTAAAATGTAAAAAATGTCAAGAATTGTTTCCTGTTAGTATTTTTTTTGATGGTAAAAAAAGAAATTTATCAAATAGAAAATACTGTTTGATTTGTTCGCCTTTTGGAAATGGCAATAACAAAAAACTAAGCAGTTATAACAATAACGAAAATAATAATGACACTAGAAAGTGCAGTAAATGCAACCAGATAAAATCTGTCAACAGTTTTTCAATTAAGAAAACAGAAAAAAGATTTTCTTCCCAATGCAAAGATTGCTTGTATAAATTTCAAAAGGAAAGATGGAAAAAAAGAAAAATAGAAGCAATAAATTTATTAGGAGGCAAATGCAATGTGTGTGGTTATTGCAAAAATTATGCTGCTATGGAGTTTCATCATTTAAACCCGAACGAGAAAGATTCTGATTGGGCTAAAACTAAAGAAAAAAGTTGGGTTAAGATAGTTGAAGAGTTGAAAAAATGTGTATTGTTGTGCAGTAATTGTCATAGAGAAACACATAATCCTAATGCTAGTATTTGCGAAAATGTTTATGTAAATATTAGTCTACAAGAATATAAAACTTTAGAACCAACAGGTATGTGCAAAATTTGTGGCAATAATGTATACGGGACAAAATATTGTTCTAAATCATGTTCTAAATATAAAAAACACAATTCACAAGAAGATAGTGTCGGAAAAAATTTTTGTTTGAATTGTCAAAAAGCAACATTCAACAAATATTGCTCTCAAGAGTGTTATCATGTTAGTAATAGAAAAACTAAAAGGCCTGATAAAGAAACATTAGAAATTTTAATAAAAGAAATGAAATTTACCAAAATAGGAAAAAAATACGGTGTCAGCGACAATGCCGTTAGAAAATGGGCAAGGTCTTACGGATTAATAAATTAAATACCCCTGCCTCGATTTGCACGAGGAACATCTTTTTAGAAGAAAGATATGATATCTCTTTCACCACAGGGGCATGTCTTTCGACTTGTTCATTATAATGTGGGGTCAATTTTTAACAAACAATTTTTCGACTTGGTAACCGTTTTTTTCTAGAATTTGTTTACACATGATAATTATTTCATCATTTATATCATTGTTAATATATTTTTCTAAAATTTTCTTAATTTGTTCTGTTCTATCTGGATTTTTTCTTCTTTTTTCGTTTCTCGCTTTAGTTTTTTCTTTTTGTCCTTCACCGCAATAGTATGAGATTGTAGATACAGCGCAACCTACTTCTGCTTTGATTTGCATGTAGGTTTTACCTTCTCCTCTTAATTTAAGAATTGCATCTTTCATCAGATAATTAAATTAGTAATTATTTGTTTTGTTATTTTTTAAAATAAGTCAATAAATATTTAATTAGAGGTAATATTATGCTATTCAAAAATTATGTTTTACTGCGTGAAGCTGGAGAAGTTGCTGCTCCATCAATGCCATCAAAAGAAAAGTTGCAATCATTGTTGAATACACTTAATGTTAGGCAGATTGCTGCCATCTATGGTGTTAGTCCTAGCAAAATACTTCAGTTAATGAAAGACTATAAAGTTAAGAAAAGCACATCATCAGAAGTTAAATCTGATAGTGATGATGATAAAACACCTCCAGCACCTGACAAAAAAGAATTCAGTAATTACATGAAAACACAAACTATTGATCAGCTTGCAGTAATGTATAATGTTACCCCTAATGTTATTAAGAAGTGGATGAAAAAGCTTGATCTGAAAAAAGGTCGAAAAGAAAAAGCAGTAAAAATTCAAAAAGGCAAGCGTGTTTATAAAGACATGGATGAACTAGTTAAACAAATAAAATCTAGAGCTACTGCTGAAAGTGCAAAAGATATTGCTGCACAAGAATTGGGCGAAGAGGCTCATGATTATGCGATTAAGTTTTTAAGAAGGACTTTTGGAAAAGGAAGAGAAGATGTTGACTATGAAGATATTGCTAATGATTTAGTTGCTCATCTTTTGCAAAGAGAACAAACTGCTTCAGGTAAGCTTGGTGAATATGACAAGATTATGAAAATACCTATGGAACGACCTGAAGGTAATGTAAGAAGATGGATTGGTTCTTTTCTTAGAAGCAGAACAATAGACAAGTTTAGAAAATCTAAAAAAGAGCAAGAAAAACTGGGTTCAACAGGTGGAGATAGAAAAGAAGAACTTAGCAATGTTCCATCCAGAGAAGCTGATTTCGTTGATGCTTTGATGGCTCATGAGGAAACTTTAAAATTATCTGAACTGATTGATAAAATCAACAATACGGAAATGAAAACAGTTTTGAAAAGAGTGCTAATAGATGGACAAGAAAATTATAACTTAATTGCACAAGAATTGAAAATTAGTGAGGAATACGCAAGACAATTATTTAAAAGAGGAAAAGAAGCGTTAATGAGACTTCTTGGCATTACACAAGAAGATATAGAATTTGAAAAACAAAAAGCAATAAGAAGAAAAGAGAAACGCCCGGAAACGGCGATTGATCAAAAGTTTATTAGCACTTTAGGAGGACAATATCCAGATGTCGCAACTCCTAAAGAACCAGAAGAAACAAGTATTTGGTCTGGTGAACGAAGAGCCGGAACATCACCTTCAGGCAGAGAAATGTTAGCTGGTTTCAGCAAACTTTATGGCCAGCAGCAACCCTCCGATGGTGAAAGCATTTATGATCTTGGTAATTATAAGAGCAAATACAAAAGTTCCGACGATGAAAAGTTTGAACCTTTTAAGATTAGTGGTAGCGCAGAACCGCCATATGATGATTCAAAACATGGTTCGATTCCTTCGCCATATGATAAGCATGATCCCCAAATTGATGTTGAAGATTATCTTGGACATACAAAACTTTCAAGCATTTTTAGAAAACAAATGCGAGATGCAGGAATTAAGAATAAAGAAGATTATGAAGAAATTCTTAAAGCTATTGCTGCCGCTGAACCTGATGAGCCCATTGAAGACTATATTAGAGATTTTGAAAAGAAAAATGCATTGAGTAAAGCAACTAAAGCTGAAATTGATGCTGCGGCTAAAGAATTTAGAAGAAGACGATCCGAACAAAGGAAAAAACCAGAACCAGTCAAGAAGATGTATTATGATCCAGAAACAAAGACAACAACATTCATTGGTGGTCGGTATTTAGAACCACATGACCCATTTAAATGGGAACCAAAAAAACATGATGATTCAAAATCTCGTACTGGATATGGACCTAGCATGTTAAGAAAGATAGCTGCTCGTCTTATTCGACAAGAAAAAAGAGGCGGGATGAAAGCTTTGCAAGCTGCCAAAGAATTTGAAAACGAATATTTAGATGATGGCAGCAAATCAGCATTTTATTCTGACCTTTATTCTGGTTTATCTGATATGGTTGCCAAGATGCAAAATCCTCTTGGATGGAGACCAGCAAAAGAAAGACTTAAAAGACAATATTATCAAGAAGTTCCTCCATATGGAACAGACGGAGAAGAATTGGGAATGCCAAGGCCAATTACTATTGGTGGAAGCGGAGAGGATGTTGAACCTTACATTGGTGGTTCTCTTTATAGACCTTCGCATATTGGCCCCGATAAGCTAAAGGAAATTGCTGCCAAGCTTGTTCGTGATGAGCGAAAAAGCGGAGCAAATGCTTTGAAAGCTGCCAGAGAAATGGAAAAACAATTAGGAGCTTATGTATCTGGTTTGTCATATGAAATTACTAAATTGCAAAATAGTTCGCTTGATAAACCAGTGTTCAATCTTCGTGCTGTCAGATCAGAGGATATGTTCATGCAATCAGCAAAAAGATTCTTCGACGACAATTATCGTCTAATTTTATCTAAACTTGAACACCGTTTTCCCCAAAGCCTTTATCCCAACTTGGATAATAAATCTTACGCTATGGAAATTGCCGGAATGGCAGATGCAGAACTTATGAAACATGCCCGTGATCTGGAGCGAATGCATCCACAATTAAGACCATCTGCACCAACTGGTTCAAACAAACCATCTGGTTATTATAGTTTCTCCAAAGCTGTTGAAAGAGTTTTGGAAAAAGAAAGGCCAACGCCAGAGTCGGAAAAATTTGGTGACCGTTCTGATCCTGCGTGGCTACAAAACTTGGCTGGTATTCCTTTGAACTTCCGTGGAGAGCCAGATTTAATAAAAATTGCAGAAAAGATTATGGACCAAGCCGGATCAGAATATAATGCCTTAAAGACTTCTTTCAACATGGAAAGAAAAATTCCAAAGTTAACTGGACTCTCACATAGGCTTAAAAAAGTCATGCAAGATGCAGGATTGTGGGACAAAGACCTTGGAGAAATGCTTAAAGCTTTTGATGCTGAACCCAAAAGTAAATCTTAATGGATATTGTTAAAGATTTTGAAAAGATAAAACAATTTGTTGAGAATAAAGGCCAAGGAATTGTCTTTGGCCTTGGTGGTATGGGTGATTTTCTCATACATTTAGATGTATGTTCAAAAACTAATTTAACTTTATTATTTTGGATTAACAAATCACCAATATACGAATATTGCAAACAACTTGCTGACTTTTTTGGTATTGATTATTACATTTATGATTGTGATGAAAAACTTGGCTATAGTGATGCAGAATTTCTTCTTGAAGATGTAAACAAAAAAATATTAAATGGTAGAGTTCTTTCTTGCTATAACAACATGCATTTTGAATTTCCTAAAATAGATTTTAAACCAATTTACAAAAATAATGCATTTAAAAATCTTGAAAAGCATAAAATAGAAACTCCAAAAAATTATTTTATAATATGTCCTCAAGGAAGCAGATATCATCCTTCAGAAAAAAGATTGTTTTATCCTGATGAATTTAATAAACTTATTGATTTTTCTGTATCTAAAGGTCTAACTCCTATAATAGTTGGTGATGATAGACAGATTAATTTTTTTGATCAAAGACAAAAATGTTTACAATTGCAATTTAATAAATTTAATAATGAAAAAATAAGCATTGGTTCATTTTTGTACTTAATTGAAAATTCTCAATTTGTTATTAGCGTTGATACTTTTCTTAAAACTTTATCTGGCTCGATGCATAAAAAAACATTTGTATTAAAAAACAGAAATGAGCATGATCATTTTCATGATTATGGTGTTGGGAGATGGGATCATGTCTTTCTCAACCCAGAAATTTGGGAAACTATCAGGATGTGTTCTTACGAAGAAATAATTAATGAAATTAATAAATATATTGTGATCGAAAAAACAAAGAAACTTAAAATGCTATGAAAACATTTAAACAATATTTAGAATCATTGGTTGATAAGGCTAAAGATTTGCCAGATATGCCTTGTGCTGATGTACAAAAAATCATAGATGGCGATAATGTTTTTAATAATAGACAGAAGTTTGCAAAAAGATATTCTTGGTCAGTTTTATGTAAAGAAGCGATTGATTTTATTAAGAAATATGCAAGACCTCCTCTGCATGATGTGATGGCTGGTACTGGCTATTGGGCTTCTGAATTAACTAAGAGAGGAATTAAGACAATAGCGTCTGATGCGTTTTTGGGGGACAAAAATACTTATGGGCACAAAGATATTTATCATCCAATAGAAGAAAAAGATGCTCTTGAAGTAATGAAAGATATTAATGTTTTGGCATCAGACAAGACTAGTGGAATTCATGGGGATGTGTTATTGGCTTGGCCACCTTACGATAAACCGATTGGCAGATTAATCGTTGAAAAGATTCCTGTTGGTGGTCGTGTTTTTTATGTTGGTGAGGGTTATGGTGGTTCAACAGGTGATGATGAAATGCACAATTTATTGTGGGATAAAACCAAATTTAAATTATTAAGTGTTTTGCCATTGCCAAGATATTCAGGCATCCATGATGGCATGTGGGCTTACGAAAGAATTGGTTAATCTGTAAACAATGGACAATCAGAAAGAAGATTATTAAGATGCTCATATTCTTTAACATGAGCATCAACACCGAATTTACTTAAATAGTCACGATATACTTTATCATAACTAGAAAATTCTTCATATGAAAGTCTTTTTGCCATTTCGTTAATGGCAACTTTCATTCTCTTGAAAATATCAGACAGTTCCATAGATCTTTCTCTCTGCATGTACTTCAATGAAATTCACAATATCTTCGATAGTGGCATTGTCTTGAATTTCTGCGTTAATATCAAGTTTGTCACGCAGGAAATAAAATAATTCCATTCGATCCAAGGAGTCAAGACCTAATTCTTTAAGTGTGCAGTTCTTTTGTTTATCGTAATTAAAAATCGCATAATCATTCAACATATCTTCAAGCATCTTTTCAGCAGTCATATTGGACTCCTTCCATTTAATAATTAGGAAACGATCATCACACTAACCGAAACACCCTTATACCGATCCTCGGTCCAAGGTTCAAAATTATTTTTCATATTTTTAACAATTTCTTGTGGAACACCATGAGTGTTACCATAATTGTGTTTAAGTTCGTAAATCTTTACAGAGTACCCAAATTCCGCAGCCATATCCAAATAGGGCAGCATTTCCCAATGTTTTATAAATGTGTTGCTGACAACAACATCTTTATCGTTGGACATATGCTTTTTTACTTCAGATCTGCAATAAGCATGAGCGTTGGGCAACTCTTTTCTATCGAACATGTCTTGGTAAAACAATTTAGTTTTATGTTTTTCAGACATGTTCTTGGCCAAAAGTTCAAAATAATTGTCTGCTTCGCAATGTTCATACATGCTGAACATTGTTTTGGCAAGAGTTGTCTTGCCAGAACCAGAAGCACCTCTTATAATTATTAACTCTTTCATATAGAATCCTTATTTGGTTATCGTTCAATTAAATTATAACCAAAATCAAGATCTTCACTAGCATAATTGTTCAAAATCTCTGCAAGTGGTATCCATTCTTCACTAGAATTTAAATTAAGACAATACCATTCTTTAAGCTTTTCAGAAAATATGTAGATTAAATTAACTTCTGCTTTACTGAAGTAATTAATTAATGAATCTCTTGAAGAAAATATTCTTGGTTCTTTCCTACCATTAAAATAAAATTCACACCAATTATTAGCTTCACACATTGAAGAACTAGGAGGATTAAAATGAGACATGGAGTGGCATATCTCATTTCTGAGTATACTTAAATCTCCATGTCTCATAAGATCCTTAATCTTGTGAGTTTTTATATAGAAATTTTCTAATATTGCGCCATTATGCTTAATATGACCGTCAGAACGACAATAAATGGCTTGTATTTCACCATTAATTGTTTCTATTCCAATAGCACTTTTTGCAGACATGGCGCACCTCACTCACACAAATCTGAAGTCCTTATATGCGACCCATGAAAACGAATCTTCATGCAAGCTTTTAATTGTCATGGTGCAGTACTCTACACCCTTATTTACATAAGCCTTTGTAATTTTGGCCATGTACTTTCTATTTTCTTCTACATTTACTTTCACTCCAGAGTCAGTATTAAGAGCAAACTTCTTTTTTTCAACTTCAACTACCTTCTTTGAAAGCATTTCTGCCTTTTTAGCATAACCCTTTTGCTTCTTTGCATCTTCCAACTCTGAATTCATGGCTTCTGTGAAGATGAATTCAATTGCATGTTCATTTTCCATGATAAACTCCTTTTTAATTAGTTCGCCCAATACTTGCGATTAGTTGAACGAGGTTCCTTAGTATTGCTGGAACGGACACCGACCGCAGCAGCTTGAAGAGTCTTAGAAAAAGCAAAAAGAACATTCACAGGAAACTCTTCAACATTGCACTTCGGCAAAGTATTTTGAACAATTTCACCAAGACTAAAAGCCATTTGCTTAGTAAGATTAAGCTGAATCAGTTCGTTGAACTTAACAGTAGAAAATTCTGAATCTTCTTCGTAGAAGTATCCATCTGTGTTGACACAATCAAGAACATCATTAACAAGATTTTTAATGCTTTCGGAGCAGTTGGTGTTTAGATCAAGCAGACTGGTGAGAGCCTTGAAAAAAGGCTTATTTCCTTGAACTGTAGTAATTCCCTGCCAAGGGAGAATATTAAAAAGAATCTTATCGGCTTGCTGACTCATCATTCTTCTCCTTGAAAATATCACAAACGGAATAACATACAAAACCATTTGTGATTTTACTGGTTAAAGCTTTAGTACACTTAACAACTGGGGTAAGTTTAAAATATGGATGATATTCGCACCCCGTAACGATAATATCATCCACACGGCACGGTTTGCCAAAGGCTGTGATTTTGTCACCAACATTCACATCTTTGGACTCTTCTTGTGTCATGACTTTATTATATTGTTTTGGTCAGAGTTCACTAGTATTTGCCGAATTCATCAGTTTCTTTTTTCTTGCTGAACTCTTCTTGCTCAACAAGTTCCATACGAAGTATTCTAACACCTTTGCCAGCAATAATTCTAACAGCACAGCGTCCTGCTCTTGCTTCTTCAACAGTAATTATTGCTTCATTATCTCCAGAACCAATTACAAACTGTTCTCCTATCTTTCGATAGAGGAGAAGCCCCGGAGTGTAACCTTGACTAGCCAACATACTCATTCCCCAATTATGTAACGCCAAATCTTAATTGCCATCAAAAAACAAACAATGATGATAATTAAGACCAACGCTACGACCTCATAACCATCAACAAATGGTTTCATGATGTTGCTTTGTTTCGCCCGTAAAACTTTTTAGCCTCTAAAAACTCTGAATCCCTTGCATTTCTGATTCTCATCTGAATTGATGAATAAAATTGTTTATCTGATTCTTTTTCAGATTCAATTTTAAATAAACACAAACCAATCAGAAAAGTCAGGAAAGTCATAATGGATGTAATTGCAAATCCAAATTCTGCTACACAATAAGAAAAAATACCGATAGAAGCCAGCATAAAAACTGAATATTTTAATCTTTTATAAACTTTCATGATTTCTTTTACCATCCTTTCCCGAAAAATTATATATCTTTTTTAAAAAGCAACCACAATAAAAAAACGGCAGGAATTTTTCCTGCCGTTCATTAGTTAATTAAAATTTTTAATTATTAGCGGTAACGCACACAAGCAAACCAGCCATTACGACCCCTAGCGACACCGATCTCAATCGGAGTACGCTTGCCCCAATAGCAGCAATTATGAATCGCATCTTGGGCACTACGAGTCGAATAGCCAACGCCTTCGTAGGCATAGCTTCCACCCCTGTGTGCCATACGACCGGCACGGGCAGACGCTTCAGCACTATCCTGTGCCGAAAGACCAGCAGCTTGAGCAGTAACGCCAAGAACTAAAGCAGTAAAAACAGCAAAGAACTTCTTCATATCAAATCCTCCGTGACGAATGAGAGTTTACAAGGCTAACTCACAACCTTCCACCAAAGTGGTTCACTACTTTTCAATCCTGTTTGACTTCTGTACCCTGTTTTTATTCAGCCTCTTTTCAATATCCCTAACAATATTGGTTACCTTGCCAGAAACATAATAATTTTGCTTAGAACCACATTCAATAATAGTGATATGCTTTCCATCATAACTTTTGGTTGGATAAAGACTAATAACTTGGTCAATCTTAATGTAAAGATCGAAAGAGACACTATCTTTCGTGATGTATCCATAAACATCTTGTTGATATGCTTTGAACTTCATAAACATGTGTTATTCCTCTCGGTTGCATGACAATTACACATCGGACAGCAAGATGATCGGTGTTTGGCACAAAAACTAAAACAAATTTTTTGAAAAATCCAGTTTTTTTTATAAATAAATATCATGGAACATATTAAGAACTTTTTTGAAAATTTTTTCAATAAACAAACTTGGATTTTAAATGAAAACAATAACGAAGATGTTTTTAACTTTAAAGTTAATTTTGTTTTAACTGAAGCTAAAGACCCAGCAGCACCTTGGGGAACAGAAAAATGGTTAGAAACTAATCCAAAAATCCAAAAAAATGCAAAAATTCGTGATGCAGTAGGTGGGAAAACAGTTGTTTATCATAGTTATATTATAAATCTCTTGCCAGCAAAAGAATCTGGAATTAATGTTTGTGCTTGTGCAACTCCTGATTGTGAAAGAACTTGCTTACACCAAAGCGGTAATATCGGAATGCTTGTTGGAAAAACAGCATCTAGATTCAGAAAAACTTGGTATCTTTATATGCACACAGATGAAGCATTAAAAGAAATCATAAGACAAATAAGAGCAAAAAAACAAAAAATCGATGTACTCAACAAATCTAAAAGACCCTATCTTGATTTCAGCTATGATGAAGAAGGAAACAAAATCGTAGATCATTACGAAGAACTAAGGAATCCTAACGGCAAAATCATAAAAAAACCTGTTTATAAAAAAGAATTAATTAAAAATCCTAGACATGAATTAGTAATTCGTTTAAACGGCACAAGCGATCTTAACTGGATCGGCCAAGAAGTTGGATCGTTTGAAAATATATTCAAGATGTTTCCCGATGTTATTTTCTATGATTATACGAAAAATAAACCTACTGCGGACAAATTTATCAAAGGTGAATTGCCAGACAATTATCATGTCACATATAGTTATGGCGGAAGAGAAAACAAAGAAAAGACATTAGAAGTATTAAATCGTGGTGGCAACATTGCTGTTGCTTTTGGCCCCGGTAAAACCCACTCAATGGAAAGCACTGTTTTTCCATCGAAAATGGAGGATTTACTACATGGATTAAAATACCCAATTGATCCGGCAACTGGCCAATCTATGACTCCAGAGCAACAGCGTGATTATGACCAACAAGTCATGGCAACTTGGAAAAAAGCTAATTGCTATGTTTCAGAAAGTGCTTTGTCAAATTTCGCCGGGCAAACATTATTGCCCGGACTTTTTGATTGTCATGAGGTAATTGATGGTGATAGTTATGATGGAAGATTTCTAGATGATCATTATTATCATGGCAAAGAAGAAGAATTTAAAAATTTCCGCAAATTAAGTCAATCGAAACCGGGACTGGTAGTTGGATTAACTGCTAAAGGTCCGCTTACATTTGATTTTTATGATGACAATGTTGGATGGAGAGCAGATATAAAAGATAAATTCGTAGTTGGTCCATCTGACGAATTCTTAAATACCGATAAATGTTCCAGTAAAAAGATTGGTTATACAGTTCCATTCAAAACACTTGTAAATAAGACAGAAATTTATAAAAAGATTTGTAAAGCTGTTTTTATAGTTCGTTCTATGGATGCGAGACATGTAAGTAAAGACATGACCGTTAATGGTGTTCTTGATGCACGAAAAGTATCTTATAAAGAACTTGGAACAAAACAAAAACCTATTATTTCAGAACCAAAGAGAGAAACCGAAAGATTGCAAACATATTCTGGTGCCAAGGAAAGATTCTCAAAGGAAATGGATTATGTAAGAGACATATTTAAATATGTTTTAACTCCTACAGATGAAAGAACACCTGAAGAAACAGAAAAGTATAATCAACTTATATTTTCAAAAAACAAAGAAGAAAATAAAAAGTTCAAAGATGTTTCAGACTTTGCTGAAAGATTTAATTCTTATTTAAACAGCTTGATTGCCCGTGGACAATTACAGATGGGAACAAAGAAAAATCTTGCAATGTTAATGAATCCTGCACAATTATTTAAGGCAGTTAAAGAAAAAGATGTTAAGATGCTTATACCTTTAGGTATGCTTGGCAAACTTGCAAATATTAATAAACCTTTAACTCAATCACCTGAACCAAAAAGTCCAGATACTTCTGGCTTTAAGGAATGGTTGTCTAACCAATAACATGTTTTGTGAAAGTATTGTTGTTCACAAAATTTTCTGCTTCTTTCTTAGATTTAAATCTGGGAGATTCTAGTTCTGGAACTGGGAATCTGTTTCTACGATATTTAACAAAAAGAAAATAGATATACCCTTGTTCTTTGCTGTCCAAATAAGAGCATGGATAAAAATTATAATGCTTAATAGCAAAGGGTTTAATCTTTTCAGCAGCTATGGCATTAGGCTTAAGTTTTCCATTTTTAGGTCTGGACATTGCAATATTCCTTTAAAAAATGTGGTTTGGCTGTTGTGATGGCATCGGGACCGATCCTATCCCGACTAATGTGGTTAGTTGCTTTGCCAACCATTGGGACAACAGCGTTTTGCTCAAAGGAGGAGTGAGCAATCATACCATCACAGAAGCCATGTCCGAACCTCCCAGCCAAACCACATGGACTTACACGCTTGTAGCTGGCGCAATTTCTTTTCGCCAGATTTTATGTTCATTTGGTGCATGAACACGAATCCTAGTAGACTTAGCACCAATACTCTCTACAGATACAAGAATCTTTTGTCCATTAACAAGAACGACGATGCTTTCACCAACTTTACGAGTAAGAAGCAAACCTTGCTTATCCATAATTAACTCCTTGTTAAAAACTACTACGGACAATGACCCCGGTGGGAATCGAACCCACGGCCCAAAAATTAAAAGTTTTTTGCTCTACCAACTGAGCTACGGGGTCATTGTCAAACAGAGGGCGTTCCGTGCCGTAAGAACACTCGTCTTACAACACCCTCTGTCTGACACACTTATTATACCGAAAACCGACAGAACAACAAACAGTTTTTTCTAAGCAGCTTTTTTAGTAATCAACCAATACGGAGTTTCTCTTTTACTCCAAGTATGAAGATGAGACTTGCCACCAATATAATAATTTCGATATGCTTGAATTGAATCTGTATGCTTGAATTCATCAGGCATTGCTTGTGCATATGGGGTTTTTTCTCCAACTGGAAGTTTATCCAATTGACTATAACAAAATTCTATAACGCTTTGACTCTTATGCACTTTCCCGTATCGATGTGTATATTCCATGCATAAAGCTAGGCCAAGTTCACATAACCATTTGAAATTTGCCTGATTTTCACCCGCCCACAATGTGCATGGATGTTTTTGGTGTACAGGTAAATATGGAGTTTCAACACCAAATTTGCGAAGACTGGTACAAAGCATTTGCGCTGTCTCTAATGGCATTTTAACAACATGCCTATCTACATGCCATTCAGCGCATTGGACAACATCATCAGTTAAAGCGAATATGTTCATGTTTATTCTCCCGCATAATTATAATTGTTTTTTACAATGTTCCAAGTAAATATTTCATGGAAAGTCTTGCACGATTAGTTTTTACACTTATCATAGTTTTTACACTTATTTCATTTGGTTCAGGATTTCTTATTTCGTTTAGCGTATCAAACATTATTTTCAAGTATATATCTGTAGCTGCCAGTTGTGGTTTGACTATGATTTTTCTTCCATTTCCTACAAATATAAAAATATTTTTCTGTATATGTTTATGTTTAGCTTTTGGTTTAGCAGAATATTTTTTCCAGAACTAAATAATTCATGCTTAATTTCATGGAGTGGTTAGCAAAAGAAGCAACTGCTATAATAAATTATAAAAATCTAGACAAAATGGGTATTGCAACACATCTGAGTGATCCTGCTTCAAAACGAGGATTGTATTTAAATTTTGACATCATTAATCCAGAAATTTATAAAAAGATGGCTGCAAATAGAAATTCAGATACAAAACAACCTTTTTCGGATGATGAAATTGAAAACATTAAAAAAGCAAATATGAATTCAAAGATTTTTGGTCATGGTTTTATTGAAGGTGGTTATTACACGGATAAAGAAGAAACAAAAAAGAATCCTCCTAGATTCGACCATTCAAATGAAATTACTTCTGGTGCTGAATCACAAACTGGTCGTAATTTTAAAATAAATTTATTTGATAGAAGTAAAAATAAAGGTTTGTGGCAATTAGTAACAGGTAAAATGCCAAAAAATTATTTTCAAATAGTAAGTTTACAAGGCGGTAAATCTCATTTATATGCGTGTAGTGTTAAATTAGAAGCACCTTTTACTTTGGCGTATTTTCCAAGTATGAGTGAACCTAGGAACAGAGTTAGTGTGAACGGACAAATTAACTTTGGAAAAGAAGTTGGTGAGATAAAAACTTCAAGTGGGAAAATACATAAACTTTATAGAGACATTACGATAAGGTAAAGCTATGAACTTTCACAAACTTTTATTTAAACAATGGTTTTTAAACGAAGTTACATTTTCTGGTGGAAAATATGGTGGCAAAGACCATTTCAATGTTCCAACTGATTATCTTTTGTATTTAGCCCTTAAATTTTCCGATGGAAAAAATATAAATTATTATTCTATAGAGGATATTGAAGATATTTTAAATGAAATTATTAGAAGAAAAAACAGTGGCAGAGTTCAAAGGATAACAGTGCCGGATCAGCAAAGATTTTTTGATGATTTTGATCCAGCAATGTTTGATACAATTATGAACAAGGTAAAAGCAGTAAAAAGTACAAGCAGGCCTGAACCTCCAGCAACAACATTTACTCGTCCGGCTCCAGTTGTAAGTAGCGCACCTATTCCAGATAGTCGTGAATGGTTTTTAGCTAAAGTTATCGAAGATTATGCCGGTATGACAAAAGGTACATTTGTTGCTGTATCTAAATCAATGGTTGATCCAACAAACTTTGAGTATATTAAAGTTGATGATCCATCCATTTCTGGAATGATTACACTAACAAATGCTAAGAAACATTTTGCTAGCGAAAGAAAAGAAAATGGCGAAGTTATAAAAATTAATAAGCCAGAAGAGGGAGTTATAGATCCGTCGATAAGATTAAAAACTGCTATGAGCAAGCATACTAAAGATAAGATTACCGAAGAAGAAAAAGCAAACAAATATATTCTTACAAACTTGGATAAACCAGAAAATAGAGAACAAAAAGCAATTGACGAAAGATTTGCTCAAATTTTAAGAACTGGTGAAAAGTCGCATGTTCTTCTTAATGCTTTGGCTGGTTCTGGTAAAACAACCATACTTAATCACTTAGCATGGAAGTATGGTGCCCCCGGTCAGAAATGGCTTTATCTTGTATTTAATAAAAAGAACAGATATGAAGCATCAACTAAATTCCCATCGTGGGTCGATGTTCAAACAACAAATTCATTTTTAGGCTCAAAAGTTCTTGATTTAGTCGCAAACAAAAAAATTGTGGGAGGAACAGAAATTGCAACAAGGGTTTCTGGAAAGAAAGATATTGAAAAACTAACGATGCTCGCTGATACGGTGGCGTGTTCCAACCTTGTTAAAAGCTTAAATTTACCAGATATTAAATTGGCGAAACCAAAAGAAATGACTTATCGTAGTTATGGTAGAGCAACAACTAAATCTTATCCAACGGATGGTTTTGTAAAGAAATATTTAAATGCAATTAAAAGCGATGCTGTAAAAATGGCTGAAATAGCCAAAGCTTACTCCCTTGATCCAAGAGATACAGACTGCGAGACAAAACTAAGGGAAATAATGACAAGAAATTTTTGGGCGCATCAAAGAAGAACCACAACAATGAAGGGTTTCTTGGATAGAGGTTCGTTTTATGAACAGGTAATTAAAGCAGGATTGATTGATTCTAGACCAGAAAAAATTTCAGGATCAGAGTGGGAAAACAACGATAAAGAAGCAACATATAAAATTGCCATGTGGTTGTTAAAGAATTCTCTTCCAAATCAAAAATTAGAAGATATTGACATCGGTGGCAGAAAAGTAAATCTTGGATCACTTAGAGATTTTACAGATGATTTGTGGTTTACATCATTGTATGCGAACGAAATAAGTTGGCCAAAATATGATGTTGTTCTTGCTGATGAAGTTCAAGATTTCAGCGAATCTCAAAAAATTATGCTTAAGAAACTTGCTGATCAAGGAGCAATAGTTGTTGCTGTGGGCGACCCTTCACAATGTCATCCAGCAGGAACTGTAATTTCTCTTACTGGTGGTAAAGACAAACCAATTGAAGAAATAAAAGTTGGAGATATGGTTGTTTCTTACAACAGCAAAAAATCTTATTTCCCCGGAACTAAAACACAAGGAAGAAAAGTTGAAGAAATTTCTTGTCGTAATTATTCTGGCGAACTAATTAAATTATCTAGCAACAACTACAGTCATGAATGTACTCCAAATCACAAATGTTTCGTGAAATTAGCTTGTAAAAATAAATATTGTTTATACTTAATGAAAAAAGGTGATTGTTTCAGAGTTGGTGTTTGCAAAACAAATTACAAAGATGGTTTCGGACTTACGACAAGATCAACACAAGAACAAGCTGATAAATCTTGGTTATTAAATATATTTGATACAGAAGAATCAGCAAGAATTCATGAAAATTTTGTAGCATCTAAGTTTGGTTTGCCACAAATTATTTTTACAAATCGTGGGCAGAAAAGCCCAAATCAGACTGTAATTAATGAAACTTACAAATTAATTGGAAACAATTTTGAAAATGCTATAAATTGTTTGAAATATTTCGGAAGAGAATATGATTATCCAATTTGGGAAAATAAAGAAAAAAATAATTTTATAGGATTTAACAAATCATTTGTTACACAAGCATGTAATTTAATATCTGGTGAATTTGCTGTTCGTACATATGATGATTGTAACAGAGGAGGTAGGTGGGAAAAAATTAATGTTGAAAGAAGAAAAACAAACTGTAAAGTTTATAGTCTAAAAGTACAGGCAGCAGAAGATGGAAGAAGATTATACATAGCTAACAACATAGTCACACACAATTCAATTTATAAATTCCGTGGCGCAGATCATTTAGCATTTAATAATTTAAAAGAAATGTTGTCGAGTATATCAAAAGATAGAAATGTTGAAAAAACTTTAACTAGAAACTTTAGATCTAAAAAAGCTATTCTAGATTTTGTTAATTCTAGCACTACTGTAAATAACCTTAAAGTTGGTAAAAAATATGATCCTTCAGAGGAAGGCGAAGTCACAACCACCAAATATAATACAAAAGATTCAATGGAATTAATTTCAAATGAAAGAATCGCAAATAAAGCTAATCCAAAAAATAAAATTTTACAAACAGCATATATTTCAAGAAACGGATTACCACTTTCTTCAATTGCTGCCAAATTAATGGAAAGAGGAATTCCGTATGTAATGTTTGGTTATGATGCGGTTGATGATGTCAAGAAAGCAATTTACAAATATTGTGGTGTTAAAGAAAAAGGCAAAGATAAAGAAACAAGTGATGGTAAAGAAAAAATTAGTAGCATACCAATTGAAAATTTACCGGATTTAATGAATGAATATTATAATAAAGTTAATGAAAGATATGCTGGCAAAGCTGCTGCAAATAAAGTTCTTGAAGAAGAGAGAAAGACATCTTCTTTAATTACAAGCACTATTGAAGCGTTCAAAAAATCTACTGGTTATGAACAAACAGTTGGAGGTTACTTGAAATGGACGCAAAATATTTGTGGCGGAATAAATCTTGACGATATGTCAGAACAAGAAAAAGAAAAATTAGATTCAAAACTTGAAGACAAAGGTGTAGTCGTTTTAACAACTGCTCATAGGTCTAAAGGTTTTGAATTTGATCGTGTGTTTATCTTAAATCCGGGCATGTTTGGTGCTAAAATATTGAAGAGAGATCCAGAAATTAGCGACGAAGCACACGAAAGCGACAATATACAAGAAGAAAATATGAAATATGTTGCATATACAAGAGCAATTGATCAGCTTCATTTAATGGGCAAAAAAGAAGAAGATGAAAACGAAGAAAAGAAATCAAGAATGGAAGATGAAGAAATAAGCAAGGACGGAGATGGAGTAGATATAGATCTGCTTTAATTACTAAATTAAATTATGGAAACATCATCAAGAAAAAAAGTTGAAGAGTTCATTATTTGTGAGTGCGGATGCACAAATCATTATTTGTATTTCGTTTTAAATTATGACAAATGGTCAGAAAACAAATATGTAGATTGCTCTGTTCACTTTTATCTTAATCCTGCTAATTCATTTTGGACTAGGTTATGGCTAGGAATTAAGTATATTCTTGGCTACAGATATATTGAATGCTTTGATGATGTTTTAATTAATAAAGAAAAAGCTGAGAAAATAATTAATGCCATGCAAACATATATTGATTTAGAAAATAGCATTAAAGAAATAAATAAAGTATGAAAAGCTTTTTTGAATGGTTAAATGAATATAACGATCCACGCACAGGCAAGAAAAAGCGTCGATGGTCAGTTAAGTATAAAAAATCAATAAATTGTTCTAATCCAAAAGGTTTTAGTCAGAAAAACTATTGCAAGAGAAAGAAGCGTGGTGGTCACTACATGGAACAATCCTTTGTAGGTGTCGAAGATGTAGACATTAGTCAAATCGATAGAATTTATAATAAGTCTGATGTTGCTGCAAAAGTTGTTCAAATGTATGATAAAGCAACAAACAATAAATTTTTAACAAATATTACATTGGTTACTCCAATTCAACAAGCAGGAATATACGGATTGTACAATTCCGCAGAAAATAAAGAAATTTTAGGAAAATATGATAATAAAAAGTTTATATTCAATGCAGAACAATTAGAAAAATTAAAACACATGCCAAAGACAATTCTTAGAAAATACAAAGTACCAGAAGAAGTAATTAAAGCAATACAACCTACAGATGTTATTCATGTAAATGTTACAGACATTTATAATAATTTTAATCAAATGTATAAATCCGGACAAATGAGTCCTGAAGAAGCAGAAATAAATATTATTCGTGAAATTGCAAGTACGATTATTCATGAAAGTCAACATGAAATCGAGCGTAGAGAAACTGGTGACACAAACGAAAACGGACCTAAGAGAGAAGAGGCTAAGTTTAATGCTTGGTTTAAAGCAAACTTAAAACAATTACAAGTAATTCCCGGTTTCCCAAAAATTAAATAGGAAATGGTTCTCCTGCAAAACCATGCCAATATTTGCGTTCAAATACTCGCTTTACATCAAACTGAATCCAAGATTGCAAATTACCATCCCAAAGTTCAACATTTTTGGGATTTTCGGTTAATGGTTGAATTTCCATTTCATCTGAATTAAATCCAATAATATTTTCACATTTACAGGTTTGTTTATTACTAGCCCAACTTATACACACTTCTTTACAGGATTTGCATCTTGCTACCATCGCAAACTTCTCCTTATTTTTTGATTATAAGAAGAAATTTGGCAAGATCAAACTTGTTTTTCTGAATAAGTATAAATTCTTTCGGTTAATGGACTTGCCATCATACCTTTATTTTCATTACCAACAATACTTATGGGAATATTTGTTGGTAAAGATGCACCAGACAGAACTCTAGTAAATGGATTTCCAATTAAAATTAAATAATAAAACCATCTTGGAACAATATCTTTGAGCAGATATGCACCGCCTAAATCAAACCCACAATTTTTGTAAATTGTTTTGACTGATTCTGTGCAATAAAACTTATCTGGGTCATTAAAATTAAAATCATAACTAGGGTCAGCTTCTAAAAATTTACGAATCTCTTCATTCAGACAAATTTGATTCTTTGGTGTTTTATTCTTTAATCTATAAACACAAAAATCAGTCATGTACCAATCATCAAACCAATCTATCAATCTTAATTTTCTTGTTCCCCAATCAGACACATCAATTGCATATGTTTCATCATTCTCCGTTGATATAATTGTTGCGTGTGAATATATTGAGTTTGTAAATCTTTGAATTAATTTGCTGAATGGTATACCAAATGGTCCGGGGACATCCGCTGCGTTATAGACAATATCGCCTGTTTGTAGTGGCAAAGACTTTAATTTAGCCACAATTTCTTTGCGTTTGTCGTAAAGAGGTCCAAGTTTGATCATACATTATTTATTATTTGTTTTTTCAAATTCTTCAGTAAGTTTTTGTACTTCTTCAGTAATTTCAGCAATTTCTTTTTGATGCTGTTGAATTAGAGATTTAATATCTGCTGTAAGTTGTTTTTTCTTATGATGAAGTTCAGCAATTTTAGCTGAAAATATGACGAATTCGTCAGAAAGAAGTAGTTCTGGTTTCATGAATTAATGTAGTAAATATACTATTTTATTTTATGGAACAGAAATTTGAATATGATTGGTTTTCTTCCAAATCCTCTAATTGGAAAAACTATTTAAGTGATTATAAAGACAAAAAGAATCTTAATTTTTTAGAAATAGGATCGCATGAGGGAAGATCATGCAGTTGGTTGCTTGATAATATTCTTACTCATGAAACATCAAGAATGCATTGTGTTGATATATTTTATGATGATGGTTATGAGAAAAAATTTGGTGAAAGTTTGAAAACCAGATTTTTTAAAAACACAAAAAAATATGGTGAAAAAATAATCTTACATGAAGAGTGGAGTTTTGATTTTCTTATTAAAGAAAATATTAAAAGAGAAAAATATGACTTTGTTTACATCGACGGTAATCATTATGCCAAGTGTGTAATTGAAGATGCTATATTATCTTTCAAAATACTTAAACTTAATGGAATTTTAATATTTGATGATTACCAATGGAATAGAAATGTGTTGCCACCAACAAAAAGACCAGAAATGGCAATTGATGCGTTTTTACAAATATTTGCGAATGAAACGAATGTTCTGTACACAGGAGAGCAAGTAATAATTAGAAAAACATGATAAGCGCAGTTGTCCCTGTAATGAATCGTAGTGATCGTATTATTCCATGCCTTAGCACATGGATTGATCAAGATCAAATTGAAGAAATTGTAATTGTTGATTGGTCATCTACTGTTCCGATCAAAACAGATCCAATGTTAAGCAAATTTTTAAATCATTGGAAAATAAAAATTATTAGAGTAAATGAAGAAACCTCTTTCATATCGATGTCTCATAGCCTAAATGTTGGCGTGGTATATGCAAAAGGTGACCATATCCTCAAAATTGATATTGATTACCAACTTAAGAATCCAGAATTATTAAAGATATTAGAAAGAAATCAATTTAAAAAACATTTATTTTGTGGCACGATACCGAACAAAGAAAATTATGATTTTCATGGATTCTGTTTCTTTGAAAAAAGATATTTTACAGAAATTAATGGTTATAATGAAAACTGTCGTGGCTGGGGTTTCGATGATGAAGACTTCTATCGCAGAATGGAAAATGCTGGATTAGATCGTGTTGTAGTAATGAATATAAGTGATTTTATTTATCATATTCCTCATGATGATAATTTAAGAGTTGCTAATTATCCTCAAAAAGATAAAAAAGTAACAAATAGAGCTAATGAAAATATGACGAAAAAAGGCGAAAAGCATGAAATGTCAAAATATATAACTATAATTAAGGAAAACAATTATGTCGAATTAGTAAGAGTTAAAAATGAAACCTAGATTAGTTACAGTAACGGGTCATAGAACAAATACTTTGGCGCATCAACTTAAACACTACCAAGACAAAGTGAGTGATGCTTTTATAGTTGTTTATGAAAACGCTGAGTCTCCAAAAAATCTTACAGATGAAATAAAAGAAATCACAAAACAATTTGGATTAGATGTGCATTCTGTCAAGAGTCATAGACCATTTGATTGGGAAGAAGTAACTAAACTTTACAATCAAACTAAAAATTTATTCCCAAACGATTGGTGGATAGTATCAGATGATGATGAATTGCAAGTATATTGGAATGATATAGAAAAAATTATAGCTGAATGTGAAGAAAATAATTGGAAATATGTATCTGGTGGTTTTGTGGACAGAATTGGAATTAATGGATGCTTTCCTGAAATAAAAAAAGACTCTGATTTGTGGAAACTTTTTCCTGTAGCTGGTTTTTTTCGTTATCCAATGAGCAAAGCTTGCCCAAATAAAGTTACACTATGCAAAGGACATGTTGAAGTAACTAATGGTCAGCATTATGTTAATTATAATGGAAAACATTTATTCGGTCCACCAAGCTGGAATCATCCTTGGCGTTATCCTATAACACAAAAATTCGTTCAAGTTCATCATTTTAAATGGGATAGCACGGTCTTAAAAAGACTGATGGATGTTGCAAAAGTAAAAAAAGACTATGCCTATTCAAATGAATATTTAATGATGTATAATTCTTTGGAAAAATCGAATTTTAAAATTGATATAAATAATCCATGTTTTTTTTGTCAATATTCTTCAGAACCAGAGTATGAAAATTATAAGAACTGGAAAAAATTAACCAATTTTATTTTGCATGTTTAAGAAATTATACCTTCAGTCTTGCCAATATTACCAATTATATTGACAGCACCCCAAACGGTATCATATAATTCTTGACTTTGCGATGTGTAAGCCAAGAAATCTTTGATAATCAATTGTTTGGCTGGTTCAGTTGGGTGAAAAACAGGCATTTGATTTTCATCAAGATAGCATAATTTATAATCAATTACCAAAATAACTTTGCCTTCTTCTTGAAGAGTTGCATCAATATTCATTTTTTCAATCCACCAAGAATCATAAGTCTTTTCATTTGTGGCTGGAACAACAATTGGGTTGTTGGATGTAATTGGCATAATTATTCCTCTTATTTATAACTATAATAATATATAGAATATAATCGATTTTTTTGGTGAAAAATGGGAGATCTTAATTCTTATCAATCATCTTTGTCTGTAAACATAGTTGATAACGATAGTAAAGCAACAGTTCTTGGAGCAGATCCATCATCAAGTGATCAAGGTCTGGTTGTAAGAAATATACCTTCAGGAACTCAAGGTGTTGCAGAAACACCAAGTGCGACATCCACTTTTGCTCCAAGCAGTTATAGTTCAACTGCATATGAATCAAGCGGAATTGCCAAATCTTCTGCTGGTGTCTTGTATGGATTTAGCGGATACAATAGTAGCGCAAGTGGTCAATTTATTCAAATACATGATGCAACAAGTGTTCCAGCAGATGCTTCAGTTCCAAAAATAATTATTTTTGCTGCACCTTATAGTAATTTTTATTGGGATGGCGGTAAATTCGGGATGTATTTTGGCACCGGAATAGTTTGGTGCAATAGTAGCACGGGACCAACAAAAACAATAGGAAGTTCTGATTGTTGGGTTAATTTACTTTATGCTTAATTAGGTGTGATTTATGCCATTAGTAAGTGATTATTTTTCAGCAATAAGTGGTAGCATTAAAAGCGGAAACATAGGAAATGCTGCCGTAACATCTGGAAATATTGCTTCTGGCTCTATAAGTATTTATCATATTGCATCTGGTGTATTGCAGTCAGGTACTACACTTAGTAGTGGAATTGTTACTTCCGGTTATATCGGAAACAACGCTATTGTATCAGGAAGCATTGCTTCTGGTAGCATAACTGGATCACATATCTCAAGTGGCGGAATAACAAACACAAATATAGCATCAGGAACAATAATTGCGAGCAGGATGGCATCTGGATCTATTTTAAGTGGTTCAATCGCTAGCGGACAAATTGGTTCATTTCACTTAAGTTCAGGTGCTGTTACATCTGGAAGAATAGCGTCAGGTCAAATTGGAGCCAATCACATTGCATCTGGAGTTTTATTTAACATTACCAATCCATCAGATAACAGAATTATTACGAGTTTATCTTCTGGAACCAATCATGGAAATGCTGAAGCAAATTTGACTTTTGATGGATCAACATTAACAGCAACATCTACAACACTATCTGGAACTTTAGCAACATTCACAGGGGTTTCTGGCACTTTATTGAGGGTAATTGATTCAAAAATAGGAGATATATTACAAGTAAATAATAGTTCTGGAATTATTGTGTTTGCAGTTAATCAACAAAATTACACAAAAATAAATTCATCTTTGTATTCTGGAGTCATTTCTAACACGACAATTTATAGCGTACCAACAAATGCTGGATCTGCTGCATATTTTGATTATTCCATAAAGAATACATTAAATAGCGGTTTTAGGGCTGGTACTATCATGACAGTATGGGACGATGTGGCAAATACAGTTGAATATTCTGATTTTTCCACAAATGATCTTGGTGGATCTACTCAATGGCTAACATTCAATGCAGCAGTGCAATCTGGAAATGTTAATTTATCTGCAACAATAAATTCTGGTAATTTTAACATTAAAGT
>JACCDP010241733.1_pt1 | contig 28536 bp, 22 predicted proteins | sample 7445841 | NCBI WGS metagenome assembly JACCDP01 (sample SAMN15323441, study PRJNA562643) | freshwater metagenome | isolation source: river surface water | place: USA:Blue River Watershed | collected 2017-08-17 | reverse complement strand
TGCCCCTAAAGCTGTAAAAGAAAAAGTTTCTAAAGCAGAAGCTGAAGATTTGGCAGCTAAATTAAAAGAGGCGGGCGCTGAAGTTGAAATCAAGTAAGATCCCAACCCTAACTCCAAAAGGCCCCGGCAACACCGTGGGCCTTTTGGGCGTTTGAAACCTACAACGGGGTTTTAACCGATAACACCATTGTAAAACCATTAAAAAAAACCAACATTGAGTACAACACAAAATAAACGGATTTCATTTGGCAAGGTTAAACATGCCATAGAGTATCCTGATTTCTTGGACGTTCAGTTGCAGTCGTTCCAGGAATTTTTTCAGTTAGACACTCCATCGGATATGCGAGAGGGTGAGGGATTGTATAAGGTATTTGCCGAAAACTTTCCAATCACCGATACCCGCAATATCTTCAATTTGGAGTTTTTGGATTATTTCGTTGATCCTCCGCGTTACACCATTCAAGAGTGTATTGAGCGAGGTTTAACCTATGCAGTTCCGTTGAAGGCGAAGCTAAAATTGAGCTGTAACGATCCAGAACACGAAGATTTTGAAACCAAAGTTCAAGATGTCTATTTGGGAACTATCCCTTATATGACACCCAACGGAACTTTTATCATCAATGGCGCAGAGCGTGTAATTGTAAGCCAATTGCACCGTTCTCCCGGGGTGTTCTTCGGACAGAGCATTCACTCCAACGGTACGAAATTGTATTCGGCCCGTGTAATTCCATTTAAGGGTTCTTGGATTGAATTCGCAACGGACGTAAACGCTGTGATGTATGCGTACATCGATCGTAAGAAGAAGTTTCCTGTTACCACGTTATTGAGAGCGATCGGTTACGAAGGCGATAAGGATATCTTGGACATTTTCGGTTTGAGCGAAGAAGTGAAAGTTTCTAAAGCTGGGTTGAAGCGTGTAGTTGGCAGAAAGCTTGCCGCTAGAGTGCTTCGCACCTGGATTGAGGACTTCGTAGACGAGGATACTGGAGAGGTTGTTTCTATTGAGCGTAACGAAGTTATCCTTGAGCGAGATACTACCATTGGCGAAGATCATATCGATGTTATCGTTGACGCGGGTGTTAAATCCATTATTTTAACTACCGAGACCAACAGCAATATCAGTTACGACGTTATCTACAACACCTTGCAAAAAGATACTTCCAACAACGGAAAAGAAGCTTTGGAGGTTATTTATCGTCAATTGCGAAATGCAGATCCACCGGATGAAGAGACAGCTCGTGGAATTATCGAGCGTTTATTCTTCTCGGATAAGCGTTATGACTTAGGAGATGTAGGTCGTTATAGAATTAATAAGAAGTTAATGATCGACACTCCGATGGACGTGAAGGTATTAACGAAAGAAGATATCATCAGTATCATCAAGTATTTGATTGAATTGTACAACGGTTCAGAAATCTTGGACGATATTGACCACTTGAGTAACCGTCGTGTTCGTACCGTAGGGGAGCAGTTGTATGCACAGTTTGGTGTTGGATTGGCTCGTATGGCAAGAACGATTCGGGAGAAGATGAACATCCGCGATAACGAAGTATTTGCACCCCAAGATTTGGTGAATGCGCGTACGTTATCGTCCGTGATTAATTCATTCTTCGGTACCAACCAGCTTAGCCAATTCTTAGACCAAATTAACCCATTAGCAGAGATAACGCACAAGCGTCGTTTAAGTGCACTGGGTCCAGGTGGTTTGAGTAGAGAGCGTGCGGGCTTTGAGGTTCGAGATGTACACTATACGCACTACGGTAGATTGTGTACCATTGAGACTCCTGAAGGTCCAAACATCGGTTTGATTTCTTCGTTGTGCGTGCATGCGAAGATCAATAGCATGGGATTCTTGGAAACTCCTTACAGACGAGTAATCAATGGTAAGGTGGAAGAGGGAATTACCTACTTAAGTGCTGAAGAAGAAGATGGTAAGACCATTGCGCAGGCGAATGCGGCCTTGGACGATAAAGGTAACTTCAAAACGGATCTAGTAAAGAGTCGTAAAGAAGGTGACTTCCCCTTGGTTCCGCCTACTCAATTGGAATACATGGACGTAGCTCCTAACCAAATTGTATCGATTGCAGCGTCGTTGATTCCTTTCTTGGAGCATGATGATGCGAACCGTGCGTTGATGGGATCTAACATGCAGCGTCAGGCTGTTCCATTGTTGCGTCCTGAAGCTCCGATTGTGGGTACTGGATTGGAAGAAAAAGTAGCTCGTGATTCTCGTTCGTTGATCAACGCCGAGGGAGACGGGGAAGTGGTGTACGTGGATGCACGGGAAATTCGAATCAAATACGATCATAACGATTTCGATGATTTGGTAAGTTTCACGGGCGATACCAAAACTTATTATTTAACTAAGTTCCGCAGAACCAACCAGAATTCTTGTATCAATTTAAGACCTATCGTACAGCGCGGTGACCGGGTTAAAAAAGGTCAGGTGTTGTGCGAGGGCTATGCCACGCAAGGCGGTGAGTTGGCGTTGGGTAGAAACCTACGCGTAGCTTACATGCCATGGCAAGGTTACAACTTTGAGGATGCGATTGTTATATCTGAGAAAGTTGTAAAAGACGATTGGTATACTACCGTTTATATCACGGAATACGAATTGGAAGTTCGCGATACAAAACGCGGAGAAGAGGAGTTAACCAACGATATTCCAAACGTTAGCGAAGAGATGACCCGTAACTTGGACGATAACGGATTGATTCGTATCGGTGCTGAAGTAAAAGAAGGGGATATTTTAATTGGTAAAATCACGCCTAAGGGTGAAACAGAACCATCGCCAGAGGAGAAATTGTTGCGTGCCATCTTTGGTGACAAAGCGGGCGATGTGAAGGATGCTTCTTTGAAAGCGCCTCCAGGTGCTCAAGGGGTGGTGATTGGCAAGAAATTGTTTTCCAAAACCAAAAAAGATAAAGGTGCGCGCAGCGGCGATAAGGCTCGTTTGTCCAAAATGGAAGATGAACATCGCAAGGAATTGGGCGTATTGAAAGAAGAGTTGGTTAAGAAATTGTTCCAGTTGGTAGGTGGTAAAACATCGCAGGGTGTTTACAACATGTACAGCGAGGAGTTGATTCCTAAAGGCACCAAATTCACTCAGAAGAACCTATTGAGTATTGATTACAGCAATGTAAATTACCACAATTGGACCTCGGACGACGATAAGAACGATTTGGTGGTTCGTACCTTAACTAACTACATCAATGTAAATAACGATAAGGTTACCAACTTCAAGCGCGACCATTACGCCATCAGCGTAGGGGACGAATTGCCTACTGGTATTTTGCAATTAGCGAAAGTTTATGTAGCGAATAAGCGTAAGTTGAAGGTAGGAGATAAGATGGCGGGAAGACACGGTAACAAAGGTATTGTTGCCCGTATTGAGCGCGAAGAGAACATGCCTTTCTTGGAAGATGGAACGCCGATGGATATCGTATTGAATCCGTTGGGTGTACCTTCTCGTATGAACTTGGGTCAGATTTATGAAACTGTGTTGGGTTGGGCCGGTAAGGAATTGGGTGTGAAGTTTGCTACCCCAATTTTTGACGGTGCTACCAACGAGGAATTGGATGCGTATACTGAAAAGGCAGGAATTCCGAAAAACGGTTTGGTGTATCTGAACGATGGTTTAACCGGTGTTAAGTTCGACCAACCCACTACCGTAGGTGTGAGTTATATGTTGAAATTAGGACACATGGTTGACGATAAGATGCACGCTCGTTCTATCGGTCCATACTCTCTTATTACGCAACAGCCGTTGGGTGGTAAGGCGCAGTTTGGAGGTCAGCGATTTGGTGAGATGGAAGTGTGGGCGTTGGAGGCATTTGGTGCATCCAATATCTTGCGCGAGATTCTTACAATCAAATCGGACGACATCGTGGGCCGTGCGAAAGCATACGAAGCTATCGTTAAAGGAGATAATATTACCAACATTGGAACACCCGAATCGTTCAACGTATTGTTGCACGAATTGCGTGGACTTGGTTTGGAAGTTACTTTCATGGAATAAACCTTCTGGAAAAAAAGAAAAATGCAACTTCAAAAGAAAACACAAAAAATTGGCAGCAATTTCAGCAAGATTCGCATCTCGCTGGCATCGCCCGAAAACATATTACGTCGTAGCTTTGGGGAGGTAACCAAACCCGAAACCATCAACTATCGCAGTTATAAGCCCGAAATGGGTGGATTGTTCTGCGAACGCATCTTCGGTCCAATCAAGGATTACGAATGCCATTGCGGTAAGTACAAGCGTATCCGTTACAAGGGTATTGTTTGTGACCGTTGCGGTGTGGAAGTAACCGAGAAAAAGGTGAGAAGAGAGCGCATGGGACACATCAATTTGGTGGTTCCTGTGGCTCACATTTGGTATTTCCGTTCGTTGCCTAACAAAATTGGTTATTTGTTGGGGATCCCTACCAAGAAATTGGACATGGTGATTTACTATGAGCGTTATGTGGTAGTTCAGCAAGGTATCGCTACAGCTGCTAATTATTTGGACTTATTAACGGAGGAAGAATACTTAGACATCTTGGATTCGTTGCCAAAGGAAAACCAGTTGCTGGAGGATAGCGATCCAAATAAATTCATTGCTAGAATGGGTGCAGAAGCCCTGAATGATTTGTTGGGTCGTTTGAATTTGGACAAATTGAGTTACGATTTGCGTAACCAGGCCGCAACCGAGACATCTCAACAGCGTAAGCAAGAGGCATTAAAGCGCTTGAAGGTTATTGAGAGTTTCCGTGGTGCTCAACATACAGGTGAAAATCGTCCAGAGTGGATGATCATGAAAATGTTGCCTGTAATTCCACCCGAATTGCGTCCTTTGGTTCCCTTGGAAGGGGGTCGATTTGCGACTTCGGATTTGAACGATTTGTACCGTCGTGTGATTATTCGTAACAATCGTTTGAAGCGTTTGATAGAGATCAAGGCGCCTGAGGTGATTTTGCGTAACGAGAAGCGTATGTTGCAAGAAGCGGTGGATTCCTTATTGGATAACACCCGCAGAGCATCAGCGGTGAAGAGCGAAGGAAACCGTCCGTTGAAGAGCTTGAGCGATATGCTTAAGGGTAAGCAAGGTCGTTTCCGTCAAAACTTGTTGGGTAAGCGTGTGGATTATTCCGGACGTTCGGTTATTGTGGTAGGTCCAACCTTGAAATTAAACGAGTGTGGTTTGCCTAAAAACATGGCGGCGGAATTGTTTAAGCCATTTATTATCCGCAAGTTAATTGAAAGAGGTATTGTAAAAACGGTTAAAACCGCAAAGAAAATAGTTGAGAAAAAGGATCCGGTAATTTGGGATATCCTTGAGAATATTTTGAAGGGCCATCCTGTGTTGTTAAACCGTGCTCCTACGCTTCACCGTTTGGGTATCCAATCGTTCCAACCTAAGTTGGTAGAAGGTAAAGCGATTCAGTTGCACCCCTTGGTTTGTACAGGTTTCAACGCCGACTTTGACGGTGACCAGATGGCGGTACACGTACCGTTGGGCAACGCGGCCATTGCCGAGGCTCAATTGTTGATGTTGGCATCGCACAACATTCTTAACCCCGCGAACGGTTCTCCCGTAACGGTACCTTCTCAGGATATGATCTTGGGTCTGTACTACATTACCAAAGAGCGTAAATCTACTCCTGAACATCCTGTGAATGGTGAAGGTTTAACATTCTACGGAGCTGAAGAAGCCATAATTGCTTACAACGAAGGGCGCGCAGATTTGCATGCTAAAGTGAAGTGTAAAGTAATAGTTCGTGAAAACGATCAGTTGGTATCGAAATTAATTGATACCACCGTAGGTAGAGTAATATTCAATCAGGTGGTACCTGAGGAAGTTGGTTTCTTGAACGAAGTTTTGAAGAAAAAGAATCTTCGCGATATCATTTCTGAAATCATTCGTTTGAGCGGTGTTGCAAAAGCAGCAGACTTCTTGGATAACATTAAAAACTTAGGTTTCCATTATGCATTCCGCGGTGGTTTGAGTTTCAACTTGAGCTACGTAAGAATTCCTAAGGAAAAAGAAGAATTGGTAAATAAAGCTATCGAAGAGGTGTTGGAAATCCAGTCCAATGCGGACATGGGATTCATTACCAACAACGAGCGTTATAACCAGGTAATTGACTTATGGACACGTGTAAACAATCAGTTGGCACGTATCCTTATCAACGATTTGCAAAACGACGACCAAGGATTTAACCCCATTTATATGATGTTGGATTCTGGTGCTCGTGGTTCTAAGGAGCAGATTCGTCAGTTAGGGGGTATGCGTGGATTGATGGCAAAACCACAGAAAAACACGGGTAATTCCGGTGGTGATACCATTGAAAACCCAATTATATCTAACTTCAAAGAAGGTTTGAACGTATTGGAGTATTTCGTATCTACACACGGTGCGCGTAAGGGTCTTGCGGATACGGCGTTGAAAACTGCGGATGCAGGTTATTTGACACGTAGGTTGCATGACGTAGCGCAGGACGTTGTAATTACAGAGCACGATTGCGGTACATTGCGCGGAATTAATATGTCGGCAATCATCAACAACGACGAAGTTACCGAATCTCTTTACGAGAGAATTTTGGGTAGAACGGCGTTGGATGATGTGTACCATCCTCAAACCGGAGAATTGATTGCTGCTGTAGGTACGGAGTTGGACGAAGCTTATGCTCAAGCCATCGAAGATGCCGGAGTAGAAGAAGTAGAAATCCGTTCCGTATTGACGTGCGAAACGCTTACCGGTGTTTGCGCGTTGTGTTACGGACGTAACTTGGCTACAGGTCGCAGAGTGAATGTGGGTGAAGCGGTTGGAGTTATCGCAGCGCAGTCCATTGGTGAACCAGGAACGCAGTTAACGTTGCGTACATTCCACACGGGTGGTGCCGCGATGAACATTGCTGCGGAGAACACGTTGGATACCAAATATGATGGTATGATCAGTTTGGATAGCATGCGTACGGTAACCAAAGTTGAAACCGATGAAAACGGAGAAATCAAGAACAAGGAGATCGTATTGGGTCGTTCTGGTGAGGTTCGAATTTTAGAAGCCAAAACCAAAACAGTTATTACAACCTACAACATTCCTTACGGTGCCCATTTGATGGTTAAAGACGGTCAAAAGGTGAAAAAAGGAGAAATCCTTTGTACTTGGGATCCATTTAACACGTTGATCATTTCGGATATTGACGGTACATTATCGTTTGAGAATATCGTTGAAGGCGTTAACATGCGTGAAGAAGGTGATGAACAAACCGGATTGTCTGAGTTGGTAATTACCGAAACAAAAGATAAAACTCGTACCCCTCAATTTAAGGTAGATGGTGGAGAAGATAACATCAAGATCTTCAACATGCCTGTGGGTGCAATTTTGGTAGCAAAAGATAAAGCCCAGGTAAAAGCGGGTGAAATTTTAGCAAAAATACCACGTAGCGCAACCAGAACTCGAGACATTACGGGTGGTCTTCCACGTGTAACGGAATTGTTTGAAGCACGTAACCCATCCAACCCTGCTGTGGTGGCCGAAATTGATGGTGTTGTAACTTACGGTGTTTCTAAGCGTGGTAATCAGGAAATTATCATCACTTCCAAAGACGGTGAAGTTAAGCATTATCAGGTTCCATTGTCCAAGCATATTTTGGTGCACGATGGAGATTATGTTCGCGCTGGTCAGCCTTTGAGTGATGGTGCGATTACACCTCAAGATATCTTACGCATCGAAGGTCCTGCAGCAGTTCAACGCTATGTGTTGAATGGAATTCAGGAAGTATATCGTTTGCAAGGTGTAAAAATCAACGATAAGCACATCGAGGTAATCGTTCGTCAAATGATGCAGAAAATGGAAATCGTGGATCCAGGCGATACACGTTTCTTGGAAAGCGAATTGGTGGATAGATTTACTTTACGTCGCGAAAACGATTGGATTTGGGATAAAAAAGTTGTGACCGATGCAGGTCAGAGCTCTGTGATGCATGCGGGTCAGATTGTAAGCTTGAAAGACTTGCGTCAGGAAAACAGTGCATTGCGTCGTCAAGATTTAAATCCAGTTCAATTCCGCGATGCGGTTCCTGCTACAGCTCAGTACGTGTTGCAAGGTATTACCAAAGCTTCTTTGGGAACCCAGAGCTTCATGAGTGCGGCATCGTTCCAGGAAACAACGAAGGTGTTAAACGAAGCAGCTATTTCAGGTAAGGTGGACGAATTGCGTGGTTTGAAAGAAAACGTAATTGTGGGTCACTTAATCCCTGCAGGTACCGGTATCCGTGCTTACGAGCATGTGGTTGCGGGATCTCGCGAGGAATACGATCGTTTGATGGCTACCAAGTTTGCCGATGACGAAGTAGAAACAGAAGCTTAATAAATCGCTATTGTTATTATAAAATGGCTGCCACTCTGTGGTGGCCATTTTTTTTTGGGTTGAAAAACTCCTCCTTCGGTTGGAGTTCCATTTAATTCAATGCAATTTTTATGGGAAATTCTAGATTATTCTTGAATTTGGGTTTGGTATAGATGGGCGTAATGGCCGTTTGCGGCGATCAACGATTCGTGATTGCCTTCTTCAATTACGTTGCCCTTTTCCAACACGATGATTTTATCGGCTTGCGAAATGGTGCTCAGACGGTGAGCAATTACAATGGCCGTGCGACCATCCAACAATCGTTCTATGGCTCGTTGTATCAGTTGTTCTGTTTCGGTATCGATGGAGCTGGTGGCTTCGTCCAGTAAAATTATTCGCGGGTCAAAAGCCAGGGCTCGAATGAAGGATATAAGTTGCCTTTGGCCTAAGCTTAAGGTCATGCCTCGTTCCATTACGTTGTAATTAAACCCACCGGGTAACTTTTGAATGAAATCATACGCGCCAATGGATTCGGCGGCAGCTTTCATTTTTTCGATATCAATCTTGGGATGGTGAAGTCGGATATTATCGTTAATCGATCCAGAAAACAAGAAAACGTCTTGTAAAACCAGTGCAATTTGTTGCCTAACGGAGGTGAGGTTTAACGTTTTTACAGAAATATCGTCGAGGAGAATCTCCCCTTGTTGTTGGGAATACAATTGATTAACCAAGCCGGCGATGGTAGTTTTTCCGCTACCCGTAGCACCCACTATGGCGAGTGTTTGTCCAGGATGAATTTGAAAATTAACGCCTTTTAGTACCCAGTTTTCATCGTTGTAAGCAAACCAAACATTTTTGAATTCTATTTTCCCTTGTAGGGTAGGTGCCAAGGTTGGGTTTTCGGGTTCTTTGAATTCGGTTGCATCGATCAATTCGAAAATTCGTTGGGCGGCAACTACCCCCATTTGGATGTTGTTGAATCGATCGGCTATAGCTCGTACGGGCCTGAAGAACAAGTTGATAAACATGATGAAGGCCGTTAGTTCGCCAAACGCTATGTGGGATTGTACCAACTGACCGGAGCCATACCAAACGATGAAGGCAAAACAGAGGGAGACTAGTACCTCAACGATGGGAAAGAAAATGGCATAATAATATACGGATCGAATGTTGGCATCTCGGTGCGCTTGATTGATCAAATCGAAACGCCTCATTTCTTCTTTTTGTCTATTAAACAACTGAACAATTTGCATTCCAGTGATTCGCTCTTGCAGGAAAGCATTCAATCGGGCTACTTCGGTTCGCACATCTTGAAAAGAGTCTCGAATCCCTTTTCGGAATCGATTTGCGGCAAACAACAATAGAGGTACAACGGAGAGCGAGATAAGGGTAAGGGTAACATCCATATAGAGCATGCATCCCAGGATGATGATGATTTGTATGAGGTCTCCAGCAATGGTAATTACGCCGGAAGAAAACAAATCGGTAATGGTTTGAATGTCCGAAATACTGCGGGTTACAGCGGTTCCTACTGGAGTTTTATCGTAAAAGTTCAGTTTTAATTTCACCAGGTGTTCGTACACAAACTGACGCATTTTAAGAATTACCGATTGCCCAATACTTTCACCGATGTAAGAGTTTACGAAGCCCAGGGTGGCTTGAACAATCAACCATGCCAGTAAAATCATGGCCCATTTATCCAATAAATGAAATTGTTTCGGTACGATGACCGAATCGATCATGGTTTTGTATAGGTAGGGTTGAAAAGCGGTTAATGCACTTTGAACGATAGTAAGAATAATTGCAAAAACCATCCAGTTTTTTTGGAATTTGGCCAGCGAGAGCACCCGTTTAAAAAGAATCCATTGGTCTTTTTTGCTGGATTTTTTTTTGCTAGAATTGGCTGATTTGTTGGAATTCCCTTGGGATGTCATGCAAGGGCAAAGGTACGGCTCAGAGGGCTTTGCAAGGGGGTGGTGAATCGGAAATTGTGTAAAACTTTTATTCGGGTTTCAGTTGGTTAGCCGTGCGGTTCAATTGTATTATTGCAGTATGGCCAAACACATTGCCATAGCAGGAAATATCGGAGCTGGAAAAACAACCTTAACCCATTTGTTGTCAAAACATTACGGGTGGGAAATGCAACTGGAAGATATGGATGATAATCCATACATTTCGGATTTTTATGAGGATATGCAACGATGGAGTTTTAATCTCCAGGTGTATTTTTTAAATACCCGTTGGCAGAACGTGCAACGCATTCGGGAAGGGAAACAAACGGTAATCCAGGATCGCACAATTTATGAAGATGCGCACATTTTTGCGCCAAATTTGCACTCCATGGGGTTGATGAGTACGCGTGATTTTGAAAATTACAAATCGTTGTTTGACAGTATCAGTGCCCAAGTGCAAGAGCCGGATTTGTTGATTTATCTCCGCGCAGGAATTCCAAAATTGGTGCATCAAATTCAAATGAGAGGTAGGGATTACGAGGATGCAATTCGATTGGATTACTTGAAGCGCTTAAACGAGCGCTATGAGGCTTGGATTTCTACGTACAAAGGCAAATTGTTGATATTCAATGTAGACGATATGGATTTCCAGGAGAATGCAGAGGATGCATCCGAGATTATCAATAAAGTTCAGTCTACGTTAAACGGCTTGTTTTAAGTCGTAGTACTGCACCCTAATGCACTAGAATTTGCGATTTTTGCAAAAGGCTGTTCATGATTAGCCTAGAATTAATGCGTAAATTCGCAGTCCTATGAATTTTCAGCAGCCTCATATTGTATGGTTTTTATTTTTGCTGATTATTCCGCTGTTAATTCATTTGATTAATTTTCAGCGAACCAAAGTGTTGCAATTCCCTGGGGTCTATAGACTAAAAGAGAAGCTCAAGGTTGCACAACAACAGAAAAAATTGCAGAATTGGTTAATTTGGCTTTGTAGAACATTGGCCTTGTTGTTTTTGATTTTGGCCTTCTCCTTGCCAACCTGCAATTCTTCGGATACCGGTAAAGGGGGAATCGACCGGTATATTTTAGTTGTAGACAATTCGCTATCGGCTAAAGTGGTAGGTCCGGATGGAGTTCCATTTGAAAAAATGAGGGTTGAACTTCGGAAGTTTTTAGCCAGTGTAGGTAGCAATCAACTGGTTTATTTGATTGTACAATCCAGCGATGAAGGAAGTGGGTGGATGCCACCGGAAGAAATTTCAAAAATTATGGATACCTTGGATTGTTCTGTACAATACAATGGCTGGTTGCAATGGAAAAATCAAGTAGAGAAGGCGGTAAAAATTGGGGCTGATAATTTCGACGTGCAAAGAGCTCGTACCCAAGTGATGGTGTTTACGGATTTAGAAGCGTCAACGGTCCGAGGGCTTGCTAGGGTTACCGAGGTAAAAAGTAAATCAGAAAAAGAGAGTGGTACCGAATCGGCGATGTTATCGGATTTAAAGTGGCGTTTGTTTAGGTTTCCATTATGGACTGATATTCAGAATATTTCCATTGATTCGGCATGGTCGCAAATGAATTTGGATTCAAGCCAGGTGCCCTCCGTGTATGCGCAGGTTTCAAATCATGGGAAGGTCAATGCTAGCGTTTCTATAGCGTATAAATCTGCAGGAAAACTGCTGGGTAGCAAACGTATAGAACTGCAGGGTAATTCGGTGGCGAAGATTGATTTCCCGTTAGCGAGTGCTTCGGTGGTAAATACAAAAAAGACGGCAGCGAATGAACTGGAGGGTCAAGGTTTTATCTTCGAGAAAGGAGCAGACGCGTTTCCTTGGGACGATCGATTGTATGCGCATTCTACGCCCGAATGGAGTTTACGGGTTGGCGTATTCGGTACAAATGGAAGCATGGAAAAGCTCTTGTCGGTACAAAAAAACATATCCATTGATCGGATAAGCAGGCCCATAACGGCGGAAAAAGTAAGAAAAATTCAAGCGTTGTGCGTGTTGGAAAATGCGCAACTAACTGAGGAAGAGCGAGGGGTTGTCCAAGATTTCATGGATGCGGGTGGGGTGGTATTTCAGTCGCTTAATGATGCCCCGATGTCGGGTGCTTTTGTGTTGAATACCCCTTTTGGCGGTATATCGGTGATCAATAAAAAGGAAGAATTGTACGTAGATAACGATGGGTTTTCACATCCTGTTTTCCGCGGAGCATTTTCGGAATTGCCAGGAAAGGAAACGAGTAGGCCATTGATTACCCGCAGGTTTGAGCTGAAGGATGCGGGTGATTTGACTGCGGTGTTGGTGGGCGACGGCGGTGAGCCTATATTGTTTCAGCAAAATTGGGGCAAGGGATATTATTGGCTATGGGCCAGTGGTTTGGTGAATGGTTCTGAGTCATGGATGAGTTCACCTTGGGTATTGCCAGTTTTTACGGAATTGATTTCCGCAAATAACCGAAGAAATTATCCGTTGTACGGAGTGGTGAAGATGGGTTCTATCGTAACGGTGCCTGGATTCAATTCGGTGAAAGAGGGTGGTATCACGATGGATTATTTGGGGGATGATTTTCAGCGCAGTGTAGCAACTAAATCCCAAGCTACCTGGATGAAGGAGTGGCAACAAGGAATAAATGGTATGGGTGGTTTGTATCTTGGAGACCAACCGGAATGGCCGGGATTTTATTCGGTGGCATCCGGAGAAGATAAACGGTTATTGGCATTGAATATTTCTCGGATGGAAAGTGGAATGAAGCGGATTGAAAACGAGGTGGAGTTATTTGACCACATGGGATTGTCTGGAATTCAACGGTTCGATGGATCGGAGGTAAAGCAAGCTTCAGACAAAGCGGAAAATAGTAACAGTTGGAAGTTGTTTTTATGGTTAACCATTGTGTTTCTTGCATTGGAAGTTGCAATTCAGTGGCGTAAAAATATATCTAGTAAACAAGGATAAGTGAAAGTTAAGATTTAAAATTGTATTGAAAATGAGCCATTCTGTATTTATTAAAAGTGCTCGGTTGTTTGCGCCTGGTCACGAGCTACATCGTTGTGTTGTGGATATGCTTGTGATGGACGGAAAACTGGTAGAATTGGGGGAGAATTTGATGTCTTCGGGCAATGAATTATTGGACATGACGGGTTACTGGGTTTCTGCGGGTTGGGTGGATCCATTTGGGGTTTGTCCTGAACCTGGCGAACCTTGGAAAGAAACGGTGGTAGGTTATACCCGTGCGGCACAATTGGGGGGGTATACGGATGTGTATGCATTGGCAGGAACGTCTCCCAAGCCCGATAATGAATCGGTGATTGCGCAGGTAAAACAAATGGGCAGTAATCAACGGGCTACGTTGCATCCCATTGGCTTGGCTACGGTGCAGGGTGAGGGCAAGGAGATGGCGGAAGTTGGGGAAATGTCGGCGGTGGGTGCTGTAGCATTTTGCGACGGTTTGCATGTATCTGCATCGGCCAATCTTCGTCAAAAATTAATGCAATATTGTTATTCGCTTGGCTTGGTATACTTGAATTTTCCATTGAATAAATCGTTGAGTTCAGAGGGTAAAGTTCACGAAGGAGTTTCCAATTTGCACATGGGATTGAAGGGGATTCCAAGCATTTCGGAGACCATTGAATTGTCGGTTGATTTGCATCTAGCTCAATACAATCGTACACCGGTGAGGTCTTTGGGAATCAGTTCTATGGAATCTGTACAGATAATTTCTGGTGCGAAACAGGCAGGAATGGATGTAAAAGCGGCTGTGCCTGTTTTGAATTTATTGGCCGTGGATGAAGATGTGATGGGGTTTGATGAGAATTTGAAAGTATTGCCTCCGTTGCGTGCGCAAGGGGATAGACAAGCCTTGCAGCAAGCGGTGTTGGACGGTGTAATTGATGCGGTGTTCAGTAATCATCACCCGGAGGATATCGAAAATAAGAAAGTAGAATTTGATTATTCGGCATGGGGTGCGGCGTGTATCAGCTACACTTTTCCAATGTTATTGGAGGCCTTGGGGAAAGAAACCATGGACCAGTGGTTGGTGGTGTTAACCCATAGAAATGCCGATTTTATAGGGGCTAAGCCAAATGAGATTCGGGTAAATGGGGATGCCACCTTCACGTTTTTTAGTACCGAAGAGACCACTACCGTTGGGTCCAAATTGGCCATGGGGTCGATGGCGTGGAACATTCCGTTCGTTGGACGGACATTGCAGGGAAGAGTAAAAGGTACTATGATTCACAGTTGTTATATGGAGGCAAATCATGGTTGATTTGCGTAGTTTCTCCTTTCGTCTATTACCGTCTTACCTTCAAGGTGCTATCGCAGGAGTTCTGGTATTGGTTAGTAAAATAGTGATTTACACGAGTCAGCATTGGGAGTTTGTGTATGCGCCTGCATTTGGCATGGTAACAGGGCTTGTATTAATAGTTGCCATGGTGATTGGAACTCAAAACGACCGCAGTTTGTGGGAGAAAAATGGAGGTTCGTTTTTTCGTAATTTGGTCTCTGATGAAACGGCTTCTGCTGAAACGGTATCCGGTTACGGATTGTTTTCGTTTTGGAGAGCCTTCGGAAGTTGCATTCGGGTATTGACGGTTGCCTTGCTTTTTTCGGGTTTGGCCGATTATATTCTTATGAATTGGGTGGATGTGAGTTTGGTGGAACAGACTAAGAATTTAAGAATTGAACAAGTTAAAAACACCTATGCCGTGTTGGGTTTTAGCAACGATCAAATTGATTTTGCCATCAGTGAAATAAAAAATATGCAATTGGCTTCGTTTAAAAATACGATTGTTGAGGTTGTCAATAAATTGTTTGTGAATGGATTGGTGGGTTTGATAGTTGCTGCATTTTTACGTCGTAAAAAGCAGGTTCATTGGGTAGATAATTAATTATGGCGATACATCGAACTCCTAAATTAATAGCCAGCAATCAGAATGCTTGGTTGAAGGAAGTTCAATTGCTAATCGATAAGAGCAAAGTTAGGCAAGCCAGAGGTTTGTTTGTTGTGGAGGGTTTGGTGGAAATTAGGACTGCTTTACGCGGTGGGTTTAGGTTGTTAACCTTGGCCAAACATCAACACGGAATTTCTTGGGATGATCTGTTAACGCACATCGAATTGTCTGCGGATGTGGAGTTTTTAGAACTGGCAGATTTGCCTTGGGAAAAGGTGGTGACTCGTAAAACTGGGGTGAATGCATTGGCTGTTTTTCAACGAGACAATCGATTTGATCGGTTGTGGGATCCCGCACCGCATGAAATTTGGTTGGCGGTAGAATCTGTTGAAAAACCAGGGAATTTAGGGGCAATACTGCGCAGTGCGGACGCATCCGGGATTTCGGGTGTGGTAATTTGCGATGGATTATCGGATGTATTGCATCCCCAAGTGATACGAAATAGTTTGGGGGCAGTTTGTACGGTGCCTATCTTTTGTCTAACAAAGGAACAGTTGTGGCAATATGCCAAAGATAAAGGGTTGCATTTGTATAGTACATTTATGGAAAATTCTACCTCATGTTATAAAATGAATTTAGGGAAAGGTGCTGTGTTGATTATGGGAGCAGAACATCAGGGGGTGTCGGATTTTTGGCGTGGAAAGGTTACGAACATACAAATTCCCATGGAGGGTCAGGTGGATAGTTTGAATGTTTCGGTGGCAGCGGCATTGCTAATGTACGAAGCAAAACGACAACAAGGAGGAACGGCGGAATGAATATTTTAGTACTGGGCGCGGGTAGAAGTGCTGGATTTTTAATTGAATTTTTAGGTCGAACCTGCTTGGAACGAGGATGGAACTTAACCGTTTGTGATCGTGATTTTAGTCGGTTAAAAAAATCGTTTGACATATCCTCGGCAGTAACGCTACAATCCATGGATTTGTTGAATCATTCGGACTTGGAATCCTTGATGCAAGTTCAGCACGCGGTGGTGAGTTTGCTTCCGCCGACAATGCATTTGGCAATAGCAACAATGGGGGTACGAATGGGTATACCCGTGTTTACGGCATCGTATATTTCAGAAGGCATGAAAGGGTTAGACTCTTTAGCGAAAAAAAATGGAGTATTGCTAATGAACGAACTGGGCTTGGATCCTGGAATAGACCATTTATCGGCCAATTCAATTTTGGATAGAATACGCACCGAAAATGCCCGCTTGGGTGTCGCAGAACAATGGGCAATACAATCCTTTGAAAGTCATTGTGGAGGGTTGGTGTACGCCGAAGATTGTACTGACAATCCTTGGGGATATAAGTTTTCTTGGAATCCTACCAATGTAGTTCTGGCGGGTCAAGGCGGACATAGTATATTCAGACGTGCTGGACAGCGAGTAGAGGTTTCACCTAAAGAGTTATTTTCATTGGCCAGTACGATAAACATTCCACGTATAGGGGTGTTTGATGTGTACGCGAATCGAGATAGTTTGGGGTATTCAACCATTTATGGGTTGGATGGTGCCGAGCACTTATTGCGCGGAACATTGCGGCGGCATGGGTATTGTGCCGCTTGGCAGTGTTTGATTGATGCCGGATTTACCAATAATGAATTCTTGTTATCGGCGGAAGTAGTATCTGCATCGTTGGCATTTCAGGCAATAACAGGTTTTGAGAATTTAGCTAGCTGGTGGTCTTATCTGTTGAACAAAGGGATAGAGGATGCCACTTTAGAAAAAATTAAATGGCTGCCCCTTGGTAACGATGCCTTTTGGATAGAAAATGTAGAAAGCGATTGTTCATGGTTTGCAGGAAAATCGGCAGCTCAATTTCTAGAACGACTCTTATTGGTTTGTTGGAAATTGGAGGATGCGGATAGAGACGAAGTGGTAATGTTTCATCGCTTTGTTCTTGAGAATTCGGCTGGGGAGCAAAAAATATTGACTTCCTCTTTGCAAGTTATCGGTGAGGGTGGCGATAGAACAGCCATGGCGAAAACGGTAGGATTGCCGTTGGCCTTGGGTTTGATTGCTTATTTGGATGGTGATCGCCAGGAAATAGGTGTGCAGATGCCATGGGGTGAGCGGTGGTACAACGCAATACTTCCGGCTTTGGCTAAGGAGGGAATCGTGTTTGTGGAGGATACCTCCACTGCGTAATCGGATTATTTGCTTGTTTTAACGAGATTTTCCACAGTTAACGTGAAATTAGGGATTTTAACTTATTTTTGATTATTATGAAATTCTTGCATCCATCCTTCGGTGTAGCGATGATACCAGCGATGGTAATCGCTTCATTGACAGGTAGTTTGGAGTTGTCGGCTCAATCAAAAAAACCTACTCCGCCGCCGGCTTCGCCCATTGTAATTGATAGTTCTTTTGTGATTCAACAAAAAATCATGGGGCACAGCAATTACACCAATGCAGTTGCGTATTCGCCCAATGGCAAATTCATGGCTTCGGGTGGTTGGGACAATAAAGTTTTGGTTTATCAATTGGATTCTGTTTCGGGTACGGGTTCGGTGGTTAAAACTTTTTCGGGGTACCGCAGCGCTGTGACTGTTTTGACGTTCGATAAAGAAAGCAAATGGTTAGGTAGCGGGTCCAAGGATTTTGGATTTCGGGTTAATGATGTAAATACAGGTGATTTGGTGTTTAAGACGGAAGATCACAAAGATGCAATTACGGCGGTTCGATTTGATGGTGGTGGAAAGTTTGCGTATACCGCATCGTTGGACGGGACACTTCGAATGTACGATATCGCCCAGCCACTGAACAACATGAAACCTAAATTTATTAGTTACGGAAAGCCTATCAATGATTTTTTGTTGTCTTCCGGAACGAAGCAATTGTATGTAGTTGCCAGTAATTCCGCGGATATAGAGGTGATTGATTTTGCCAAAACCGTGGTGCGCGCCTATAAAGGTCATACGGCCGGTGTAACGTGTTTGGATTTAAGTTCGAACAAGAAATTGATGGCCAGCGGCAGCGTGGATAAAACCGTGATTGTTTGGGACGTAACTACCGGTGCGGTAGTGAAGAAATTTGAAGGTCATACGTGGAAGATAAACAAAGTGCATTTTTCAAAAGATGGGAAATACGTTGTGAGTGCATGCAACGATGGAGAAACTCGTGTGTGGAACATCGAAACCGGCAATTGCGTTGCTATATTTAAGGGGATTATTACCAATGCCCAATGTGCTCAGTTTTCGCACAACAATCGTCGAATCGCCGTAGCGGGTGCTATGGAAGCCCAAGGTTCTAATTTCGGTGTGGTAATTTATAAAACACCCGTGGGTTGGCCCGCTGTGAAAGCAAGTCCCAAGTCGGGAAATTCAATCCCCGCTGCTGGTGCCGGGAAAGATAAGCCAGCTAACGGTTCCAATACAGCATCTGATCCGAATGTTAGTCCAGCGTCCAAACCAGGAGCAGGAAATAGTACTCCAGCCACACCCAAGCGTCCGGTAACCAAATACGAAGGCAATGTTTGGCCACCACCCACCAGCACAAAAAAGAAATAGTGTACGAGCTAATTCAATAATGGTTGATTTTAGTAGAGAAATTGGGTGAGTTTATAAATTCGAAGGGTTTGACCAATAGTAGCAATTAAACGTAAATTAAAGATGATAGATGGTATAAATAGCAGTAAGGCACCGGAGCCCGTAGGGTTGTATCCTCATGCCAAACGAGTGGGCAATATGTTGTATTTAAGTGGTGTTGGACCTCGCGAGCGGGGCACCAAAAAAATACCGGGAGTGGATTTGAATGAAGCGGGTGAAATTGTGAGTTACGATATAGAAACCCAAGTACGTAGTGTTTTTCAAAACGTGCGTTGGATTTTGGAAGATGCCGGTAGCAGTTGGGATAAAATTGTAGATGTTACCGTATTTTTAACCAATATGAAGGATGATTTCCCAACGTATAACAAGCTGTGGGCGGAGTATTTTGCAGAAAACCCACCGTGCAGAACCACCTTGGAAATAAACTGCCTTCCCACCCCAATAGCCATTGAGCTTAAAGTTCTAGCAACCATCGATTAATATAGCCTACAGCCTGCCTATGCAGATTGTATTGCAATTACTCTCGGGGATGCAATTGGTGAATTTTCTTCAGTTTTTCGAAAGAATTTTTCGTGTACACTTGTGTCGCTGATAAGTTAGCATGCCCAAGTATGTCTTTGATGGCCAATAGATTTGCTCCGTTGTTCAGCATGTGGGTGGCAAACGAATGGCGCAACACGTGGGGTGAAGTCTTGGATGCGTGCGAAAACAGTTTTAGGTATTTGTTTACTAAACGATATACCAAAATTGGGTACAGAGGTTCGCCGTTTAGACGGCAAAATAGGTGCTGTTTTCCGCTTTGCGACGGGTTCGTTTTCAAATACGCTTTCAACGCTTCGCTGGTTTCGGGATGCAAGGGTATGAGTCGTTCTTTGTTCCTTTTTCCCAATACTTTTATGGAATTTCGATAAAAGTCGATGTCTGCAACCGTTAATTGAATCAACTCGCTTAATCGCATGCCCGTGGTGTAAAACAAAAGCAACAACAATCGATCTCTTTCTCCCTCTTCGAATTCGTTCCATGGGAATCGATTGAACATACTCATCAGGTCGGTGGCCGGAATGTCTTTAACTAGTGTTTTGGGCATTTTGGGTAGAATCACTTTGGCCATAGGGTCTGAGGTTAAGATACCTTGTTTTCGAAGATATTTAAACCAACCTCGAATGGAGGATATTTTTCGGTGGACAGATCGAGGAGTAATTTGCTGTTCCAATAGATTCGACATGAAAGACCGAATGATGCTGGATTTGATGTGGTGTGGGTTGGTTATGGCTTCGCCCTCTAGGAAATCTAAGAATTGGGTGAGGTCTAATTGGTAGGCTGTAACGGTATGCGAAGACATTCTTTTTGTCTTTTCCAAGTACGTCAAGTATTGGTAGGATAGTGTTTTTAGTTCGAATACTTGGTTGTTCATACGTAGGGATTCGCTTGGGAGAGTAGTAGGCAGTACCGTACAAGCAAAGAAACGAAAAAAGCCACCGATGTGGTGGCTTTTTATATACAAGTTTGGTTTGTGTATTGTGGATTATCCTACAACCTCTTGGGTTTGCATTTTCTGACGGTAAGCAGCACGAATTTTCTGCATACGCTTGGTGATGCAAGGCTTTTCGAATGACTGACGAGCGCGTAATTCTTTTACAACGCCAGTCTTTTCAAACTTCTTTTTGTACTTCTTCAGTGCTTTTTCTAGAGAGTCGCTTTCTTTAACGTTTATAATCAGCATTATACTTTCCTTTTTTTTGGGATTACAAAGATAATTTTTTACTTTTTATTTTCCAAAATAAAATTACGCTTTTAATACGTTTCGGCTAATTACCAATTTTTGAATTTCGCTGGTGCCTTCCCCGATGGTGCAAAGTTTGCAATCTCGGTAAAATTTCTCCACTGGAAAATCTTTGGTATAACCATAACCTCCGAATATTTGCACGGCTTCGTTTGCGCAGCGCACACTTACTTCGGATGCGTAATATTTGGCCATGGCCGAAACTTTTGTAACGCTTTTGCCTCTGTTTTTTAGGTCTGCAGCCTCGAGGGTTAACAGCTCTGCGGCTTCAATTTGTGTAGCCATATCGGCTAGTTTGAAACCAATTGCTTGAAAATTCGCAATCGGCTTGCCGAACTGCTCTCTTTCTTTGGCGTATTTGATGCTTGCCTCGTAGGCTCCTTTGGCAATACCTAAGGAAAGTGCTGCAATGGAAATTCTCCCACCGTCCAGTACTTTCATCGCTTGAATGAAACCATCGCCGATATTTCCTAAGATATTGCTTTCGTGCACCCGGCAATCTTCGAAAATCATTTCAGCCGTTTCGCTTGCTCGCATCCCTAATTTATTTTCTTTTTTACCACCTTTAAAACCAGGGGTACCGCGTTCTACCACAAACGTGGTGATGCCGTGAGAATCTAAAAGGTCGCCTGTTCGTGCCAACACAACGGCTACATTGCTGGATATACCGTGGGTGATCCAGTTTTTAGCTCCGTTAAGCACCCAATGGTCGCCATCTTTTTTAGCTACTACTTGCATTCGTAGCGCATCGGAACCTGTATTGGCTTCTGTTAAACCCCAAGCTCCAATCCACTCACCGGTAGCCAGTTTCGGCAGCCAACGTTTTTTCTGTTCTTCGTTTCCAAATTGTAAAATATGTCCAGTGCACAAACTGTTGTGCGCGGCCATGCTCAAGGCAACGGATCCGCAAACCTTGCCGAGTTCCTCAATGGCAGCCACATATTCAAAATAGGAAAGTCCAGATCCTCCGTATTCCTCCGGTACCAAGACCCCCAACAATCCCAATTCGCCTAAGCCTTTCATGGTTTCAATTGGAAACTCTTGACTTTCGTCCCACGTCATAACGTTGGGTCTGATGTGTTTTTCTGCGAAATCTCTCACAGTGTTGCGCACCATTTGTACGCTCTCATTCTCAGCAAAGTTCATCATACGTATAGCAGAACAAATTTAAGGACAGAGGGTTTAAAAATTGATGAAATTCGGTTAAATGCTCGTTAATCTTTGCTATTATTCGATAAATAGGGAATTAGACGTTCCAAATGCTGGTTTTTTATCCCTTGAATTTGCTGGAGGTTGGAAAAACTGGGATTGGGGTGCTGTTGGTAATAGGCATAAATTATTTTGGCGTAGGTGGGGCCAATGTATGGATGCTGATAAAGTTCTTTCCACGTGGACTGGGCCGATATCTTCCGATAAGGTTGAAAGTTTTGATGATAGTTCACATGGTTTAATGCGATTCGTAGAAATATAGAATCTAAATTTGGAATTTCGGCGAGTTGATCCGAACTGTAAAAACCGCCCAGTTTATCTCGGTATTTTCTTACTTTGTACCATTCTTTGCGGGCGAATCCGGGTAGATTAAACCAACAGACGCTATCGTTTGGATTGAAATTGGAAATAAATCGGGTTCCCTGTTGGTAGTGTTGAGTCAGTTCTTCTTGCAGTTGTGCAGAATCTTTTTGCGTTTTTTGCAACAGTAATTGTCTGTTTTCTTTGGATTTTCCCCAAAGCACCTGCAACAACTGGTAGGCCATTTGAGGCGATAATTGTTTTTGTTTTTGGGGATATGGCTCCCGATTATAATTTGGAAAATTTCCTGTGTTGTTTGCAGAATACCTGCGTTTTTGGTCTGAGTACGAGCTTGTATTTGTGTGTATTTTTTGTTTTTTAAACGAGTAATGAATTGAATTTCTTTTGTTTGCATTGGTTTCCCATTGGACATTTTGATGCGTGGCTCGTTGATGGCAATGGCTGATAAAAACAAAAGTGGCGACCATCGTCGCCACTAAGATTGTGTATTGAAAAGGTTTTTTTCGCATGGTGACACTGCCTTAGTGGCAGGTACCAAATTATGCGAAGGATGCTAATTTTTCTTGGCGATATTCGCCAGCGTCCAATTTGGATTTGATAGATTTGAATGCATTCAACGTGTATTCTACATCTTCCAAGCTGTGTGCAGCGGTAGGAATCAAACGCAACATAATCACTCCTTTGGGCACTACGGGGTACACAACGATGCTGCAGAAAATGTTATAATTTTCGCGTAAGTCGTGGGTTAGGTGCGTAGCTTCGGGGATGGTTCCGTTTAATAACACAGGCGTAACCGGGGTTGTGGTAATTCCTATATTAAATCCAGCTTCGCGCAAGCCGTTTTGCAATGCGTTTACGATAGTCCACAACTTTTCTTTCAATTCAGGACGGGTTCTGATCAATTCCAAACGCTTCAACGAACCAATTACCAATGGCATCGGCAATGCTTTTGCGTAAATCTGAGAACGTAAATTGTAACGCAAGAACTTGATTACGTGCGGCTCGGAAGCAATGAAGGCTCCGATACCGGCCATGGATTTGGCAAACGTGGAGAAATAAATATCTACGCCATCGGTACAATCCTGTTCTTCGGCAGTTCCTGCACCGGTTTTACCCATGGTGCCAAAACCGTGGGCATCGTCAACGAATAAACGGAAGTTGTACTGTGATTTTAACGCTGCAATTTCTTTCAATTTGCCTTGAGAACCGCTCATGCCAAATACTCCTTCGGTAATAACCAAAATACCACCACCGGTTTGTTCAACCAATTTGGTTGCACGTTTAAGTTGCTGTTCTAAACTTTCGATGTTGTTGTGCGCAAATACGAAACGCTTGCCCATGTGCAAACGAACTCCATCGATTATGCAGGCGTGTGATTCGGCGTCGTAAACAATAACGTCGTGTCGATCTACCAATGCATCGATAGCACTCAACACCCCTTGGTAACCGAAGTTTAACAAGATTGCATCGGGTTTTCCAACGAAGGCGGCCAATTCGCGCTCCAATTGCTCGTGGTAATTGGAATTTCCGCTCATCATACGTGCACCCATGGGGTACGCCATTCCGAATTGCTTGGCAGCATCGGCATCGGCTTGCATCACTTCGGGGTGATTGGCTAAGCCAAGGTAGTTGTTCAAACTCCAGTTTAGGCGTTCGGTACCGCGGAATATCATTTTCGGGCCAATGGGGCCTTCCAACTTAGGAAACGTGTAATAACCATGTGCGTCATCGGCGTGCATTCCCAAAGGACCCATCCGATCGTGAAGTTTTTCAAAAATATCTTTCATGATGTAGTGGCGTAACGTATTTGTTACTGCAAAATTAGCAAGATTTTGTGTTTGTTACGTGCCGATGATAAAAACACAGGGCGATTTGCCCAAAATAATGTTCATTTTTTTCCATTCTTGAAGCGTTTTGGTTTTGATCCACTGGTTTTCGGTATGCAGTTGATAGCCAATGCAGAGCGGAATTTGCGGTGGAAACAGTTTGATGAGTAGTTGCAAGAACTTGTCCGAGCGATACGGTGCTTCAATGAAAATATGGCTGTGGTTCTTGGGGAAATTACGGGTTAATGCCTGCGGTAACTGTTTCTGAAATTCCTCTTTTACAGGTGGATATCCGTGAAACGTAAAGGATTGTCCGTTCAAGCCACTGCCTGCCAATGTCATCAGCAGAGAATTTGGACCGGGAATTACCGACACTGTCCATTGATGGTTTTGTGCAAATTTTACGGCCAGATTTCCGGGATCGGCAATACAGGGCATGCCCGCTTCGGAACACAATCCAAGCCTACCCGTTGGGTTGTTTTTGTGCCACTGCCGCAATTGATCTTCCAATTCTCGTTGGAGCGTATGTTCGTTTAATTCGATAATTTGCAATTCGTTGAGTTCGATACCCAGTTTTAACGAGGAAAGAAATCGTCGTAAGGTTCTGGCTTCTTCGGCCACCCACGTGCTGATTTTGGCAATTTCGCTTAGGTAATCTTGGGTAAGCATCCACGGTTTGCTTAACTCGCCGATGGGCAAAGGGAACAAGATTAATTCGGGTAGCGGGGTGGGATGGGCAAACGAGTCGATGGCGGAATCGGAATTGGGGTTCAACATGGACAGATATTCAAACTTAGCCGAAAAATTATGGAATTCTGTCAAGAGATTGTCAACAGTTGGGGTTGTGGTGGTTAGTATGCGTACTTTTGTGCAGTGAGTTTTGTAAATCGATTAAAAGAGCGCTGGAAAGTGCAGAGTGCCACCCAGGTATGGTTGATTTTATTGGTGTTTGCGCTTACCGGTTTTTCGGTTATGTTTCTAAAACGCGTATTCCGCAGTTGGCCCATTCACGAGGCGTGGTGGTTCGACATGGCTTACTACATCTTGATACTGCCCATTTATAACCTATTGTTATTGATTTACGGTTCTATTTTCGGTCAGGCCCGATATTTTTGGGAATTTGAAAAACGCTTTTTTTCGCGGATTGTTTCTTGGTTTGGAGGAAAAAAATAATTCGATATGGCAATTACTCGCGAATCGGTATTAGCGGCACTTGGTCATGTAGACGACCCAGATCTCAAGAAGGATTTGGTTACCTTAAACATGATTCAAGATTTGGAGATTGGAGAGGAAATTTCTTTTACGTTGGTATTAACCACGCCGGCCTGTCCGATGAAGGATATGTTGGTGAATGCTTGTAAAACGGCCATTCGCGTGATGGTTGATCCTCAGGTTTCAGTGAATATTGCTGTGAGTTCGCAGGTTCAGCGGAGTTTGCAAGGTGATCAAATTTTGCCGGGGGTGAAGCACGTAATAGCGGTTGCTTCGGGCAAGGGTGGTGTTGGAAAGAGCACGCTCAGCGCGGGTTTAGCATTTTCCTTGGCGCATCTAGGGGCCAAAGTTGGGTACCTAGACGCAGATATTTACGGCCCATCGGCGCCCACGATTTTTGGGACCATGGAATCGCCGCACATGGTGCAACGCGGAGATAAGCAAATCATGGTACCCGTAGAGGTGCACGGAATGAAAATGCTTAGCATTGGATTGATGACTGCACGTGGACAAGCCGTGGTTTGGCGCGGACCCATGGTGGCATCGGCCTTTAAACAATTTGTGCAAGATGCCGCTTGGGACGATTTGGATTATCTGATCATCGATTTACCTCCCGGAACTGGCGATGTGCAATTAAGTTTGGTACAGACCGTGCCTTTAACCGGAGTGGTGTTGGTTACAACCCCGCAGGAAGTGGCGTTGAGCGATGCACGCAGGGCACTGGGAATGTTTTCGATGGAACAAATTGCAAAACCAATCCTAGGTGTGGTGGAGAACATGAGTTATTTCACGCCTGATGATGCTCCTGATAAAAAATACCGATTGTTCGGCGAAGGCGGAGGCAAGCAAATTAGCGATGAATATGGGTTGCCATTTTTGGGTGAGATTCCTTTAAATCCTGCCTTGATGTCGGCCATGGATTCGGGTGAAATTCGTCCCGATTCTCCGTTGTTGATTCCCTTTCATGCCGTGGCCGCGGCGGTTGCTCAGCAAGTGAGCATTTTGCAATCGAAATAACTGTACCGGTTTAATTCTTTCGGAAACAAGACTGGGTTTTCAAGAATCTTGGAATCGAACTACTTCCATGGAATTGGGGGGAGGGTATTTTTGGACTTTTCCTCGGGGAATGGTATATTTGTAATACTTAAAATTTCATGACTACCACGGTTGATTTACAAGCGCTTACCCACAAAGTAGAAGAGGTGTTGAATACCGTGAGGCCCTATTTGCAGGCCGATGGAGGAGACGTGGAAGTGGTAGAAGTTTCGGAATCTCGCGACGTATTGCTTAAGCTAATTGGCAATTGCAGTTCTTGCAGTATGAGTGAAATGACGATGACGGCCGGTATCGAAGAAAGTCTTCGCAGGGCTATTCCCGACCTTGGGAAAATTCAGGCATTAAAATAGGAGTGGCCATGGGCTGGAGGAAAACGGCAAATTCGGGTGCTGACGGAAGCACCGAAGCCGAGCCCAAATTTTTTGTTCAGTTATTAGGCATTCCGCTCATTGCGTATGCATTAGCATCAATCCAAACCCGGATGTCCTTGGATTGTTTACCATTATGGATATCGGATCCAGCCGATTCCCAGCCTACGGAAGCGTTTAATTACGTGGGCCGATGGTTGCATAAATTTTTGTTTTTGGGCGCTGTTTTGGTGGTGTACGCTTGGGATTTTATCATGGATTTGCTGGCATGGGCTAAGCTAGGATTTCGGTTGAATACAGCTTTCTTGTGGGTTGCTATTGGGTTGCTGATTGCCGGATTCGGGGTGGTAATTAGTCCTTGGATAATGCGTGCGATCTTAAGCGAAGATGTGGTTTCTGGGCCTTTTGGATTGCAATCCTTAAGCGCTTGGTTCTGTACCGATTGGGGCGTGGTTTTGTTATTCTTGGTGGGAGTGTACGGTTACTTTTCGGTGCGAAAAATTCCGTTTTTAGCCATGGTTTCCCCCTTGATCATATCCCTGTCGATTACCTTGTTGTTATTTATGCCGGAGGCCGATGGATTTTGGTGGTTTGGGGATAGCACTTGGGTGAATGGGGAATATGGATCGGGCGAACGTGCGGATTGGTATCAGGAAGTTCAAATCTTGCGAACGGACGGGTTGATGTTTTATATTGTCGGATTCTTTATGCTGAATGTTTTACTCATTCAAAACTTAGAAAAATCGAAAGATTTGGCATCGAATGCGCCCAATGTGTGGTTGTTGTTTGCGGTAAACTTTAATGAAAAAAAGCTTAAGTATAGGGAGGAGGAACCGGACTTGTCCAGCTTCCCCAAGTTCTGGTGGGTGCCCTATTTTTGGTTGTTGGTAGCCGCGATTCTCATCGTAGTAGGTTTAAGTTTTGTGGTAAAGGGGGACGATATTCTGGTAGAGCGAACTGCTAATTTCATGGAACCGGAGCATTTGAATTTGTACTTTCAGCGGTACGCATTTAGGGGAATGTTGTTGGGTGTTTTTTATGCGGTGCTGTTATCGTTTCGTTTGGCCATTCAGTGGAATAGAATTTACCGGTTGCTGGTGGAAGTGGGATTGTTGATTTTGGTGGTATAAAACCGATGTGGAAACTTATTGATTTCGGTTGTCCTCCTCGAAAGGCATGATGCATTCGCCCATGATTTGGGGTTCAATTCTTTCAATTTTGGGTTTGCCCATTTTGGTTGGGGTAATATTAGGTGAAATCACCTTTTCTATGTTAGTTTCTTCAATCACCGCTGTGGTATCGCCCATTAACGGTTTGGATTCTTGTGTTGGTATGGTGCTGGGTGATTGGATAGTGGGTTTTTGTGAGGTGTCTGAGGTTGTTGGCAATATGCGGATTTCTCCTTGGGTTGTTTCGGAATTGCAAGAAGTAATTCCTACGCCTAACACCACGATCAAGATGTAAGTAAAATGAAGCAGTTGCATCGATGGCTTTGGCTGAATCGGGATCGGTGTAGTTTTCGGGGTGAGTTGGTCTTGGTTGAATCGACCGCAAATTTTTTCGGTTTTGGGTTTGGCGAAGTATTTCAGGATTTCGGAATCCGACATGTGGGTGAAATCCACTACGATTTTCTCGCAGGAATTGCAAAATCTGCCTTGAGTTTCTGGTGTCATGTTGTCCCAATTTTCGTGGCAGGGATTATCGATGCTGATGCGTATTTTTTTCATGTTTTTCCGATTGTTGGGGACGTAATACCCTATCGGAATAAAAGGTAAATGGGGTTAGAACTTTTTTAAATCTATTGTTAGGAAGTAATCTGAAGTGTTTTCAAAAAATTCATTTGTCTACATAAGACATGAAAATTTCTTATTTGTCCAATTTGAGTTTTTTAAGTGCTTTTTTGGTCTAATTTTGATATTTTTTTGTTATAAAATCAATGAATTTGTGAAATAATCACATAAAGGATCAAATATTTTTTGTAGAAAAAGA
>JACCDP010840309.1_pt1 | contig 28546 bp, 29 predicted proteins | sample 7445841 | NCBI WGS metagenome assembly JACCDP01 (sample SAMN15323441, study PRJNA562643) | freshwater metagenome | isolation source: river surface water | place: USA:Blue River Watershed | collected 2017-08-17 | reverse complement strand
TAGATATCGCAGAGAGTATCGAGCTTCTGATCCTCGCGCTCCATTTCGACGTACCACTGCTTGATACCCTCAAGAGTGACACAGTCGGCCTCGAGAAGGATCTCGACAGGGTTGCGGAGAAGAGACTTGGCAACCGCAGCGAGCTCAGGAATCATAGTCGCACTGAGAAGAGCCACTTGAGTACTTTCAGGCCAACGAAGAGAGAGAATACAGTGGATCTGCTCACGGAAACGGGCCTCAAGCATCTGATCGGCCTCATCCAGGATAAGAACACGAATGGTTGCCGGACTGACTGCCTTACGATTCAAGAGATCGTAGAAACGACCAGGAGTCACAACAAGCACGTGAGGTACGTGAGGGGCACGACCAGAACCCTGGTTGAGGACCGCAAGATCTTCGTGTACAGGAGGACCGCCAGTAGCAGTATGAACGCGAGCGCCCATAAAGTTGCTGATACCCTTGATCACGTGAGCAGTCTGATCAGCAAGCTCACGAGTAGGAGAGATCACAACCATTTGGACTTCGTTTCTGGAAGTATCCACGCGGCTGAGACCACCAATCGAGAAAGTACCGGTCTTACCAGTACCCGATTGGGCTTGGGCGAGAAGATCACGTCCCTGCATCATAGGAACGATCGCCTTTTGTTGGATTGGACTGGGTTGCTCGAAACCGTAGCCGTAAATGCCACGGAGAAGAGCATCAGGAATTTCCATGTCGTCGAATGTCTTATATTCGACAAGAACAGGGGCTGTTTCGGTAGCAGACGCTGCGACCGAAGCGGCCTCTGGCTCAAAGCTAGAGGCAGAGGCGGAAGGAGAAATGCGGGAAGTGGAGGAAGACATCTTGGTATAAGGAAGGAAAGGAAGGAAGCTTTAAACGAAGGAAGCGTAGGAAGGAATGGATGGGCGGGGACCACACAACTCTCCTTGTCAAATTTTCGCGTCAATTTTTTCACTGGGTTGCGATGTCTGGTCTCTTTGGCAATACGACACATCGACATAGAGGGCGAGCTCGTGCGGCGATTCTGTGGATAAACGAACTTGTTCCGCATCCAGACGAAGATAGGTCCATCTTCCATTTTCGATTGTTCGATACGCATCAGGTATGTCGATAAGACATTGTGTTCCAAATGTATATTTGGAAAGTGGTATCGTGCCGTGTTCATGTTCCAAATACACAACACAGTCAACTTCTGTATCTCGAATGTTGGAAATAATTACACGATTGATCCATAACGTGCCTGTACCATTGACCGGCATTGTAAGTTTACATAAATCACTCAACGCGATCATGCGACTTGTATGGAAACTAATATTTAATCGGATCATTTGCGTTCCTGGATTACAAACATTGTACGCAAAAATTTTTCGATTTTTGGCGGACTTTTGTATTCGTTTTTCTTTGGTTTAGTATCTGTTGTATGTCCTAATGGTTCCAGTTTTGGTTGTTCTGGTTGTTTTCGTTGTTCTGATTGTTCTGGTTATTTTGGTTGTTCTGTGCGGCGTCACCCCATGCTGGCGGAGGATTGGCATCACGTAGGTCATCTGCGTAATCCCAATAGGTATCCATGAGCTCGTTGACCATCTCATAGTAGACACCGCCCTGATGAAAGAATGCGACAAGAAGATTTGTATGACGATTGTCATCAAGTCCTGCCTGTACATGTTCGCGAAGACGTGCCATAATGTCATGAGAGTCTTCGTCGCGCGCGAAGGTATTGATGGAATTGTTCGGACTATCAATGGGCGCTTGGATGCCCATCATAAGAATGCGGACAATCGTGGTAGCCACATCGGTAAATCCATTGTGATCGGCAAATTCTGCGACAAAGTCATACATCTTTGTCTGGAGTTCGTTGTAGGAAACGGAAAGCTGGTTGTTGGCCATTTTGCAAGAAGAAAGGAGGAAAGGATCTGAAGGAAGCGGATAGATTGTTGGAAGAAGGAGGGCGGGAACCACCAGCCCTACACACCAGATAGTTACTTGTCAATTTTTTCCAGGAGAAAATTGACTAGTATGGGTTGTACATAGTATTCAATACGCAAAGATGACATCTTTTTATGATTATTCCGTTGTAGGCATGTATGGACATGCGTTAGGCAGCCTCTTTCCCTTCGTAGAGTGGCATATTCGGAACTCCTATATGCCACATCCTATTCTATTGCCACCACCGTCACTTCGCCGTATGTTTTGTTGCGGGGTTATTGGATCGATTGGTCTTGTCAGTGTTTACGCCACGCTCCAATAATTAGACTTCCTTTTCTTTGTCCTTGCGCTTACGGATCGGTGTTACTGTTCGATATCTGGTTTTTGGAACGATTTTTGGAACATGGTTCGAATCCTCCGTAACCTCGTAGATCAAATCGGAACGTGGAAAACGGAAACGTGGAAAATCCGGCACAGCGGGATTCTGTGTTCCTACAGCGAGTAGGACAGTCGGAATAATGGTATGAGGCAAGTCTAATACAGTGCTGAACCCTTCAGAACTAAAGCCTTCCATAGGACAACTCGCAATCTTTAATTCTGTGGCGGCAGCTAGTGCAAATCCAAGCGCCAAGTACACTTGATGTTTCGCCCACTGCGTAGGATGTGATTGGGACGCAATCATATTCGTCATGGCTTCCGCGGTTGCTTTTGCCTGTTCTGGTTCACTTGCTGTACTTCCAACATATTCTGCGATACGATCATCGAAATCCTTGCGGCAGCAGAAGACAAGCAAATGAGAACATTCCGTAATTTGTCGTTGATTGTAGGCATAGGGAGATAGTTTTGCCTTGATATCTGGATTTGTGATCACAAGGAGTTTCCAAGGTTGTAGGCCATAACTGGATGGCGCTTCGATCGCCGCACGTAGAATTGGCTCAATATCCGGCACAGGGGCTTCAGGAAGGAATGATTTCACGGCACGGCGCCACGTAAGGTTGTTTAAGAAAGACATCTTTTGCATATGTAAAGAGGCCAGGCTTTAGTACGAATTGGATAGATGGAATTTTATAACTCAATTGATACAGCCACACACGTTTTACAACCTTTGGCATACAATCGTATCAAAAAAACACGGAAATTAGGAGCACCCGTACATTCCGCGAGAGAACAATATGAAATTCACACTATCGCACGAGAGTATAGATCGCATTTGTTAGTAATTCCAAAACCGCATTACGTGGAGGATCGTGGATATGTAATGGATATCTTATATACGTTATCGAGCTACGTTCCACATCACAAGTATTGTGAATTCCCAGAACTTGTGGCGGAGCTTGTGGATTTTATGAATTATATGTTTCAGAATGGATATTGGATACACGGATTTAGCATCTTTCAAACAATTGATCGACGGTTTGCCTTATTGGATTTTAGTGCATTCGGTCATTGTAACGGAAATCGTGTAAAATTTCCAAAAGATCCCCGTGTCTATAGTTTGGATGAGGCGCATATGTTTTATGGCGTGCGTATGTGTGGATGTGGAGAAAACATAACGCCGCCACCACCTACACCTTTGCTACAGCCTGTACATTCAATATCCGTAATAGAGGCCCTTGATTTAGCATCGCCGCGCACTTCACCCTATATTTATGATGCCGATGAGTTTTGGGAGTACGTAACATCATAGATTTGAGAAAAATTGAAGAATTGTATGGATTATGACAGGGGTGTTGGCCCCCATTCTTCCTTTCTTTCTACGTTTAAAGTTTCCTTCCTTCCTTTCTTATAGTACAATGAGTTCTGTTTCCATTCCTTCCTTTCCTACTCTCTTTGGAGATTCGTCCCACGGCAAACGCAAGATGTGGTCTGTTGCGGTTGTGGATCGTGATGCGATCGGCGTAATCATTACTACCCATGGTTACGAAGATGGCAAAAAGGTCGTCAACGAGCGCGAAGTCACTGTCGGTAAAAATCTTGGCAAAAAGAACGCTACCACACCGGTTACCCAGGCCATTTCCGAGGCGCAATCCTTGTGGAACAAGAAACGTGATGCCGGTTATGCGGAGGACTCCGCAAACCCTGTAGTTCCTACTGAATCTAAAGACACCGAACCTACAAACACCGTCGTAGCGTCTATTATCGAAGATGCTATCGAAGTCCCGCTTCCTATGCTCGCACAAGATTTCAATAAGCGTGGTAAAAACATCAAGTTCCCTTGCTTTGCGCAGCGTAAGCTCGATGGTGTTCGCTGCGTCGCCATTAGCGGCAAGGGGCTCTACAGTCGTAACGGCAAAGCAACTTCACCGCATCTGACCCATATCGTTGCCGAGGTCAATGGTTGGCCCCAAGGAACGATTCTCGATGGCGAACTGTATTCCGACGAACTCACGTTCCAGGAAATTGTCGGTCTTGTCAAAAAGGCGACTCTAAAGGCCGGTGATGCGGAAAAGATCAAACAAATCCATCTCTGTGTCTACGATACGATCCGTCCAGGAAGTAACGCGGATCGTTATGAATGGCTTCGTGGATATTTCTCGCTCAAGCCGTTCGCTGCTCTCCGTCTACTTCCTACCGTTACCTGCGCTACTCTCGCCGATGTCAAAACTCTACATGCCCAGTACGTTGCCGAAGGATATGAAGGGCTAATCCTTCGCAATACGGCCGCGGAATACAAAGTCGGCCATCGTTCCACGGATCTCCAAAAATACAAAGAGTTCGAAGACAACGAGTACGTTGTAACGGGTTTCAAAGAGGGCGATGGGGTGGAAAAGGGCTGTGTGATCTGGACCTGTATCAATCCTGCGGGCCTCGAATTCGCAGTGCGTCCTCGTGGCACTCATGAAGAACGTGCCGCGCTCTTTGCTACCGGTGCTTCCTACATTGGTAAGAAACTGACTGTTCGCTACCAAGAACTGACCAACGACGGCATTCCTCGCTTCCCTGTCGGCATCGCATTCCGTGATTATGAATAAATATAAAACACACCTGTATGTCTTACATAAACTAAAAATATAAAAAACCTGTATATCTTACATAAACTAAAAACATAAAACAAGAGGGATTCCGAATCCTTTTTGTTTTCGTATGCATAAATAAGGAAATGCCAGAGAATTGGACAGCAGAACATCCTCCTCATACGGAGGATGCCAACCGTATGGCGAAGCTTACGGAACACTTACTTGGTAACAAGTTTTCAGGAATCAATAGCGATGTGATGCGTGCATTTAGTTTGTACAACTATTTGGTAAAACATCGCGATACTCCTACAGCCACGTTGCATCAAAATATTACCGAAAATGGACGTCCTATCTTTACAAAAGAGCAGATTGATGCCATGAAGAAAACCATTAATTCCCATATGGAATATCCGTATGTACAGCGTTTGCTTACAAAGATGTCTGGTGGTGCGAAGAAAGGCGCGGAACCAAAAGCAGACAAGAATGCGAAGGGCGCTGAAAAGAACGCAAAAGCCAATGGTGCTGAAGCCAAAGCAAACGAAGAAGGGAAGGAAGGTGAAGAAGCACCAGCAAAAGGACATCCCTTAGATTCCGATCCTTCCCGAAGTAAGTTTTGGGATCGTATGATTCGTAAAATCATGCATCCTATTGTGAAACGGATACCAGAAAAGTTTGACGGGCTCTTATGGTATACATTCATACTCTATAGTCTCGAACAGAACGAATTGATCGGCCCCTTCTTATCGACTGCGCTTGATACAATTACGTTGTCGTTGCCTATTTTAGCGGATTTAGTGACAGATACGGCAGGGGAATTAATTGGCTTAGCACCCATCCCCTATGCGGGCAAATTGGGTAACGTCATTGGGTATGCGCTCAGTTTGATGTTTGTATTTATGGCTGTGCTGTTGAACATGTCCCGAAAACATTTTGGTACTGCGTTTATCACAAGTCTTGAAGCGATACCTATGATTGGTGATGTTGCTTCCGACGGCGCACAAAAGTTTGAAATGGGAGCCGAGCGCTACCTACAGAATCGTAAACGTCTCTTGAAAACCGTGGATGCTGTGTCTCCAACAGCGGAAGATATTGCCAACTACTACAGTCCAAGTGATAAGATCGACGATGGTCCGGCGCCGTCTCTTGATCCTGGCGTCGTTATGCCAGCCATCAAAAAAGATATTATGAAATACGTATTGGAATCAAGTGGGCTTGATGATGTTATCAATCAGATTCCAGATACGTTACCAACTGCGGAATCGTTGGAAGCGATGGCGACAGGAGGTCCGCCAGCGGAGGGGGCAAAGAACGGTGCGAATGCCAAGAACGGCACCAATAAGGCCAATGGCAACAATGCGGCCAACGGTAAGAACGCAAATGCTAAGAATGGTGCAAATGGTAACAATGCGAATGCCAAGAATGGTGCAAATGGTAACAATGCGAATGCCAAAAACGGTAAGAACGCGGCAGAAGAACCTAAAAAGGGTGGTACTAGAAAGAAGAGATGCCTCCAAAAAAGCAGAAAACTAAACACACGAAAACGCCAAAAGAAGTAAGTGGTGAATTCTTTTCCTACCTTTTGTATTCAGACGGTGGGAAACGCACATATGTAGGAGCGACAAACGATCCAGATCGACGTCTACGTCAGCATAATGGAGAGATTAGTGGAGGAGCGTTTGCGACAAAAGGGCGGAATTGGAAAAGAGCCATGTACGTGGGTGGCTTTCCAGATTGGATCACTGCTCTCCAATTCGAATGGGCCTGGAAGCACTATAGTCGAACACAGAAGTATCATGGCTTACGTGGAAAGTTGGAAGGGCTCTGGCATCTTCTTAATCTGGAACGTCCTACGTCGAAGGCTGTTCCGTATCACTTGTGGTCAGTAAAGATTTTCATACAATGTGAAGAGCACGCACTGCCAGATCTGAGAAAAATTGACATATTTGGTCCGATTATGGAGAAGGTCGGTCCCCGCCCACAGCTTTCCTACGTTCAAACTTTCCAAGTTTCTTCCTTCCTTCCTCTCCTCCCTTCCGTTCCTCTCGTTCCTTCCGTTCCTAACAAAATGTCCTCTCCTTCCGATATTGCCACCATTGCCGTCCAGGTCGATCTCCTCACTGCCGAGGTCAAGAGTCTCAGTGAGCGTCTTACTGCTGCTCTTGCGAAGATCGACACTGCGCCTGTCCCTGCGGATTCTAAGGCCGATCCTGCCGTGAAGAAGCGCGGTCGTAAGGCAAAGACCGATCCTGCGAACCCTACTGCGGATGCTACGGATTCTGCTCCTGCGGATGCCGAGGCAAAGCCTAAGAAGGCCCGTAAGTCCAAGACTGCTCCTACTACCGATAGTGCTGTCGATGCTCCTGCCGATAGTGCTGTCGATGCTCCTGCCGAAAAGCCTAAGAAGGCGAAGAAGGTCAAGGAGCCTAAGGAGAAGCCTAGTTGCCCTGCTGGTTCCGAGGGCGTGATCCGCTACTACTCTTCTGCCGGCGACTCTCCCTACAAGAGCTTCTCGAATCTTGCCAAGGCCGAGTTTACTCTCGATGGCAAGAGCTACTACTCTGTCGAGAACTACTTCCAGTCCGAGAAGTTCGCCACTACGGATGCTGAGTACGCCGAGAAGATCCGTACCCAGAAGAATCCTGCGCTCGTGAAGGGTATGAGTAAGTCGAAGGCCCATCCTATTCCTGAGGATTGGGACTCCAAGCGTCTCGATGTGATGCGTAAGGGTCTCAAGGCAAAGTTCACTACTCACGCGGATCTCAAGGAGAAGCTCCTCTCTACCGGTGATTCTCTCATCGAGGAAGAGTCTCCTTCTGACAGCTTCTGGGGTATCGGCGCCGACGGTAAGGGCGAGAACTGGTCCGGTAAGCTACTCATGGAGCTCCGCGCCGCTCTTCGTGCCTAAACATGCTCTCTCCTCTGTACAGTTCCATAACACACAATAAACAAAAGACAAAAGACAAAGAAAAACACATAGAAACATAAAAACTACAAAAACGGAAAACCTCACGGTTTTTCAATACAGTTTGAAAACGATACCTAGTATAGTTTTCAAATTGGGAAAAAGGATATTTATGTCGGGTTCGCAGGACTACACAGTGTTCTTAAGCTTTCTGCGAAATCGCATAAGTGCTTTATGACTGACATCGTTGTATCGGATAGAATACCGTTTTAGAGCGTTTATGGAAAGCGGGAGAAACTGTAAGTCAAACATCTCGCCATATGATACTCGATTGCGTTCGGCAATAACGTCTTCAATTTCTTTTCTTGTTTGATCGTTTACACACACGGAATACATGTAATCCAGATTATCTCTATATTCCCATGCTAGACGAACTTGTTTTACAGACATTCCGACTTCCTCATGTAATTCTCGTAACGCAGCACGCAGAGGGGATTCGTTGCCGTCTATACGACCTTTGATAATTCCGGCATTTTGATGCTTTGCGATACGAAAATGGACACGATAAATTCCGGATTCCTTGAAGAATCGAGGCTTGTCGTATTTGACCGGTTGCATAAGGGCAAGAGATAAGGCTTGTGCGCGCCAATTAAAGAGTTGTGTAGCATCGTTTCCAGAATCGGCCTTTACATTCTGATACTCCGAAAATGTTTCCTGTGTAAACGGGAGTCCAGTATCTGGATGCAAAAGTTGTAATTTCTCGATTTTATCTTTTAAAAAGACAGATTCTTTTCCAATCAAAACGGAACATTGGTTCGTATCAGGATTGATGTGATATACGATAACGCCGGCGCGAGCCCAAGATTGTTTTTCGGACATTCTATGAATAGTAGTCGTGATTTTCTTTAGACTACGAAGCATAAGAAAATTGACAGTTTTTGTTTGCGAAATGTTCTGCGGTACACATATCACCATGGACTCGTTTCTCAACATAATCGGATACTTTGGCGCATTCTGTATTCTAGATAATGTTCTATCAAAATACACACGATTGGAAGGCATTTACTATTTGCTCCATGCTGCCCATAATGGACTGATTGTCAAATCTGCGTATAAGGATGTTTTGAACACATGGACTGGATTCGGATCTGTTAGTCATGAACCCAATATGTACGCCTTAGAACTCGTCTTTGCCCTACATTTCTATCATCTTTGTGTGTATTGGCGGAAATTCCGATTTGATGACTGGCTCCATCATATTTTAATGATTGGTATCGCGTTGCCTGTAGGCGGATACTTTCCATCAGGTTCTCTGCTTGGATACGGTCTCTTCTTTACAACGGGTCTACCAGGCGGGATCGATTACGCGCTGCTCTTTCTTGTTCGCAATGGCTGGTTGAATCGCACAATCGAAAAACGGATAAACGCGTGGCTGAACGTGTGGGTAAGAAGTCCAGGATGCGCGTCGCATGCTTGCTTTACCTTTGCCTACGTATCGCTCACCGCAATCCCGTTTACGGGAATGTGGTGGGCGGGAATGATGACTGGACTTCTGACCTATTGGAACGGCCAGTACTTTATGCGCCAAGTCGTTGAAAATGCCCTACAACAGGATCATGCAGTATAATCTAGCGCGACACATGTTTTGCCTGACGCAATGTTAATGTACGCACATATCCTTGTTTTTCATTATTCCATACATACGATTCTCTGTATTTACCGGTATTCAAGGAATCTACAATCTGCCCATTGGCCACGAGTGTATCCTTCGCGTAATCTGGCAATGCTACATGGTAATAACGGACGGATTCACCAAGTGGAGCCTGTTTGACAAGTCGGTTCGACTTTGCGGCTTCTTCTGGCATTTCCCACAATCCTTCTCCAATTTGGATGGCATGTTTGCCGCTTACCTGTAGTGCGTTGGGTGGACAATTCTTACCGAATGCATCTTTTTCAATTGTGTAAGGAGCGGTTTGTTCTGTAGTTTTGCCAAAGTAAGTTGTATGGATCGATTCAATTGGAACAATGCGTTTATCACCAGTTACAACACTATCACCCTTCTTCAAGCTTTCAATAAGGGCATATCCTTGCGGGGTTAAGATTTGTGTGCCCTTTGCGAAGCAATACAGAGAAGATGGAATGAACCCATTCTGTGCGTATTTAACAACAGATACACCATTCATAGTCGTATAATTGCCAACCGCTACAAACACGTTTCCAACGGTATCCACAATAATCGATGGATTGAAGTTATATTGTCCTATATTTGTAGTGGGATCTTCTGAAATCCATTGGACGTCGCCGTTCGAGTTCAATTTCGAAACGACTAGATTCGATACGGCATTTTGAACCCCACCACTTACGGTGCCTTCACTGTGGTAAGCCATATAGAGGTTTCCGTAGATATCGGTTGATAAGGCCGGCGCCCATTCTGTCTCGGAAGTGTTTACAACAGAATCTTGTTTGACCCATAACAATGAACCATTTGAATCGAGTTTACATAATATTATATCCGATAATCCGACATTTACTCCACCGCTTGCAGTTCCGGTTGTATTATAGGCGACATAGACATTACCTGAAGAATCAACCGTAATAGAATTTGTCTCTATAAATGCCATATCAGGAGGAACCATATTTGGATCTTGCGTTACCCACTGTAATACGCCGTTTGTATTGATTTTTGCGACTACAAGTGTATTTGTTTCAATTGAGTTATTCACACCTCCACTTGCTGTGCCGGCAGTAAGATACGATATATATGAATTGCCACTACTATCTACCGCAAGTCTAGGGGCATCATCGTACATACTTGTATTCATAGAACTATCCTGTTTAATCCATTGTACATCACCGCTCGACGACATTTTGAATAAAACAATATCGAAGTCTCCAACTGTGGATCCTCCACTTATAGCACCGTCTGACATATACGATATGTAGAGGCTTGCGGATCCGTCGATTGCAATTGATGAAGTAAAATCACCACCAGCCGTATTCATAGCAGGAGTTTGTTTAATCCATTGTAGATTTCCGCTTGTATCGAGTTTAAACACAACAATATCCCAACCCCCCTGTTGTTGCCCACCACTTACAGTGCCAATTGTATTATAGGAAACGTATACATTGCCGCTACTGTCTGCTACAATAGAAGGCTCATTATCATACATATTTGTATTTAATGCTGGTTGCTGTTTAACCCAGACAATGGTACCGGCTGAATTGAGTTTCGATACAACCACATCATTATATCCTGCTACAACACCTCCACTTAGTGTAGCAGCCGTTACATATACAACATAACTATTCCCTTGGTTATCGGTAGCCACTTTCATGTTATTCCCGCCATTTATAGTGGATATATTGACTTGTTCTTTTATCCAACTGGTTTCACCACTGCTTGTGACTTTGAATACGACTACATTCGTATATCCTTGATTGGATCCACCACTCACCGTTCCAGTCGTTGGATATGTCGCGTACATATTGCCTGAAGCATCTAATGAGATTCTGGGTATCGCGCCATTATACCCGCCGTTGTAGCCAGTTGGTGCACTAATCGACCCATCTTGTTTTAACCAAATAAGATTACCATCTGTATCCATCTTAGCAGCCACTAGATCATTCTCAAAATTAACATCCGTTCCACCACTTACGGTGCCACTTGTCCCATAGCATAGTAAAATATTTCCGGATCCATCTACCGCAATAGAGCCACTGCTGGAATAAGATTCAATCGGATTCATATCCGCATTTTGTGTGATCCAAAGAAGAGTGCCACTAGTATCTAATTTGAAGACAACAAGGTTTGCTCCACCTGTATTTGCTCCTCCGCTGACTGTGCCATCTGTTTTATACGATACATACACATTTCCACTTACATCTACAGCAATCAATGGTTGTTCATCATATCCTTCTGTGTTCATGGATTCTGTTTGTTTGACCCATGCCAATTCTCCAGAGGAAGACATTTTCACGACAACAATATCTTGTACATCACCGATATTTGTTCCACCACTTACAACACCATCCGTATTGTAGGCAAAATAAATATTTCCACTCGCATCGACCGCCAAGGATGGTTGTATATCGTCAAAACTTGTATTCATAGCAGTGTGCTGTTTGACCCATTGATTGGATCCATTGGTATCCAATTTCTGAATAACAATATCGTATCCGCCAGCGTTTGTTCCAGAACTCATAGTTCCATCGGTTTTATAACCGATATACACATTGCCCGATGCATCGGTAGCGATCGTAGGATCACCATTATCCCATTCATTTCCAAGCGTAGCATCTTGCTTTACCCATTGTACATTGCCATTTGTATCTAATTTAAAGGCAACGATGCCCATACCAAGACTTCCTTGCGTGCCACCACTTACAGTGCCATTTGTTGTGTATACAATATATGTGTTTCCATTACTATCCACCGCAATAAAAGAATGACTGTCTTCAGCACTGGTATTCACAGTAGGATATTGTTTTGTCCATAAAAAGGTACCACTACTATTGATTTTCGATACAACTACATCACCATTCCCTAAACTTGTGCCACCACTTACAGTCCCAAAAGTAAAAAATGTTATATAACTATTACCACTCGCATCCGTTGCTATAGAAGGCAAATCACTATTTGCATTAAATTCAATGCCGGAAGGCTGATGCGTAATCCATTGAAATTGGGGGGTCGCCATGGTTCTATAATATAGTGCAGAATTAATACGAGTATAATTATTATACGCGGATTAATCGAACATTACAAGGGCTTTATTTCTTAGAGAAACGTCCACGCGAGTTACGAGGACGGTTGGTCTTGCGAGTAAAGCGTCCACGAGCATTACGAGGGCTTTTACGAGTTGTTTTACGGGTCTTCTTGGCGAAGCGGCCACGGGCGTTACGAGTGACAGGCATTTTCTAACCATGAACGCGATTTTAATTTGTGAAAAATTGAGGTTACACGCTACACATAAAAAAAGGGCACCTAGATTTCAAACAATGTATCTTTCCGTACGAAACTATTTGCGTGGGCCCTACACCCTGTACAGGGGCAAAGAGGAGATCACTATACAGGAACCGGTTCCACTTCAACATAAATGGCTACCAGGGGATTTGGTCGATCCGGAAAGCGGATCCATTCTCGAACAGAAGAGCGGGCCCGTGATCGGCATTGTCGATTATCTATCACGCACCGGACAAGGGTTTACGCCTCGCGGCATCCCCCTCTACATGTTCTATCCGCTCTCGGAGAGTTATCCGCCCATGATTGTATCTTCTAAAACGAATCCCAAAGTCAATACAATTGTGGAAGTCGCAGTAGAACATTGGGATTCCAAATGGCCACGCGCCGGTATTCGACGTATCCTCGGCCCAGTCGGCGATATCGCCGTCGAGAAACAAGCACTTCTCCTACGATCCGCAAGCGTACAAAAACGCCCTGACACTACACCATTCGCACAACTTGAAAATCATAATCCTCTTCCGTGGCAAATGGTAGTCAATATCGATCCTGAAGGATGCGTGGACGTAGATGATGTCCTCTGTTGGCGACCCGTAGAAGGCGGTCACGAATTCTGTATCGCGATCGCAGATGTATCCGCATTTATTGAAGAGCGATCCGAACTCGATTGTGCCGCCGCAAAATTAGGACAAACGCTGTATGTCGAGGGCAAAGCGGAAGTTCCTATGTTTCCAACATCGATTTCAGAATCTGCTGCTTCCTTGCGAAGCGACGGGCTTAGCCGGCCTGCTCTGGGTCTCATCTATACGTTGAAGGGGCGCTATGTTACAAAACGATGGGAACGTATACTCGTGACGACGACGCGTAGTTATACCTACGATTCTGTATACGAAAACAAGGAGATCTGTGAGAAGATCACTGGGTTTCTTACATCTGTCCTCGGCTTGGATATCGGCGAGGATTCGCATAAATGGATTGAATACGCGATGTTGGAATACAATAAGGAAGCGGCTCTTGTGTTGCGCGGCGGGTCCAAAGGCCTTCTTCGGTCACATGCGGGAACAACAAAGGAGGACTGGGCAGATCTCGCTGCGAAAACGGGATGCCCTGAACTCGCGTGGTTTGGATACGCGGCGGGCAAATACGTGGAAGCAACGGCGGAAAATGTTCGGCATGCAGGTCTTTCTATGGATTGTTACTGTCACGCGTCATCGCCTCTGCGTCGTTATGCCGACTTGGTCAATCAACGATGGTTGAAGCATCTTCTCTTTGGTGATTCAGCGCCGCAGTACGCAGTACATCCTATTTATTTGAATGAACGGGGTCGGATTGCGAAACAGCTCGACCGCGATCTATGGTTTCTCGCGCATTTACGACCGGATACAATTACCGCGGTTCAAGGATTTGTTCTAAAAGAAAAGACGGAGGGGCGTTGGTCCGTCTATGTGCCAGAATGGCGACGAACAATTACTGGAAAAATGAGCACCGAAGAACGACCGGAACTCGGCGCATTGGTCGAAGTGCGTGCCTATACAAACCTAAAAAGTCCACATTACGATCAACGCCTTGTCTGTTCACTAACACCAATCGATCATTAATTATCTCTTATGGTATCCGCGCTTTCCCTTTTTCGATTGGAGGCGCTTTGGTTTTCCCTTGTGCTTGCGAGTTTGTTTACGAGTCTGCTTCTTATCACGCTTCATCGTCTTATTACGCTTGCGTTGTTCTTCCAATTCCTTTTTGACGTAGTTGCGGAATTTCGGGGCCCAGTTATCCACAGCATGCGAAGGAGATTTAGGGGCCTTTGCATTCGGACTAATCTTGCGGGTTGTTTTTAACGCTCCTTTTTTCGGGGCGGCATTGCGTCTTGGCTCGTAACGAGTTCCGTTATTGGCTTTTACATTTGTATTCAAACGATTGTTCATATCGGTAGGAAAACGTGTGCCTGTTTTTACAACAGGTGGCACGTATCCAGGACGTTGTTCAATCGGGATATATCCAGGGCGTAAATGAGGTGGTACGTATCCAGGCATCTTTCTCTATGGAGGGATTACAATTCATACGCGGCGCGCAGATCCTCTTTATACGAAAGCTGATGATAGATCAAGAGTCCAAGAGCATATAAATAGTACGGTTGTGTCGTATTCGCTGTATATTTTATATCCCTAGAGAGCTTGTATGTTCCTTTCTCTGTTTTCTCGTATTGTGTAAGATCGGGGCGAGAATAGCCATGCAACGTTTCCATATGCTGTAGCGTATGTTCGATTTCCTCGCAATTATCGGGCGACCACTCGATCGTTGCGTCGTCGAAGGTTTCATACACCGTATATCCTCCAAATTGTTCGATATCTTGACTGGCCTGGACACCAAACACAAACTTGTATTCGAATCCTGTATTAAATTGTGCGTAGCGACCCATTGTATAATCTGTGTACAATCGATAGCAGGATTATAGGTTAATTCAATTTTTACCTATTTGTTAGGTGAGAATATGGCATGTGTTCTGCATATCGGTAATCGCATTATGGGCGATTTCCTGCGGGCTTATGGCTTCATAGGGAAAAATAACTGTTGAGAAAAACATGTATTCGTATAAGGCAAGCAGAATCACCATGGCCAGATTTTCAAGAATAATCCGTTTCCACACAATCTGTAGATTTCGTATACGAGCATATACGAATACAATAACAAAGAGCCCACTTAGACCGCCTACATAGAGCCACGCATTCCGAAAGAGAGCGTTATTGTATGCGGTTCGCTGATTGTATTCGTTTGCGGCCTGTTGTGCGATCGTGGTGGCATTAATATAGGGTTCTAAGACGGCATCGACGATTTCGATATCCAATGATGTGAGATTTGTACAGGCATTTACAGCATCATCTACAAACATCTTCACGGTTTTTTTTATACCATTGTCTTCCAAGGATGATACAAAGAAGAAAAAGAAGAGAGTTTCGAAGACAGAAATAAGGGCGATATGTAGGGAGAGCTTAATAATGATTTCGACGCTAAATTGCTCACAGGACGACGCCGGTTTATTGCGAATCGAACATGTAGTTGGTTGTAGAACAATTTCTGTTTGATCGGTGCGTTGTTGGAGTAAGGTTTCGCGCAAATGGGAATTTGTCCGTTGTACATTTTCGGGTGTAAAAGCAAAACTGTCCGAAAGAGACGGTGGGCGATACAGAGATCGTTGTTGACTCACGACCATGTTGAGTGTGCCCTTTAATGCGGGCAGATCCTTCATTTCCTCGAAGGTATCTTCATCCATACTTGATCCTTATAGTAGAATACTATAATTATGACGGAAGAGTGGGTTTAGACCCGTGTCCGTGCCCTTACGTGATGAAAAATGTGCATGGGTCTAAACGCAAATGCGCTAACTCTATGAATAGAGACAAATGAGCGCACAAGATTTTCGTACTGCCGTAGAAGGTCAACTCTATATTTTAAAGAATGCGAGCTCGGAATCCCAATTTGTTGATTCCATTCAATCCTTGCTAAATATTCGTAATCGCCTCGAACACTATAGCACAAATCAACATGCATCTATTAAGTCCTTAATCGATGCGAATATTCAACAGACAGTGTGCATAGCATCCAAGGTAAATCCCTGTATTCAATGCGTACAATCTCGCAGCATCGATGATCGTATTGATGATGTCATTGATTCCGTGTGTAGTACAAACACGATTGCTACATTTACAGGATTTGTATTATCCGCATTTTACGGATATGCGTACTATGCTTGGTTCTATGGAATCTAAAATCTTTGTACATGGTTTAAATCTTCTGGATTGGAATGAAAAAGTTGACAAGATGGCTACTGTATTTGCCCTCTTGTGTGCTTCCAGCCTTTGACTGCTTTCCTTCTTTCTTTCCTTTCCTTTCTAGAAACCAGTATGTCTTACATAATTACTGGCTTTGCGGACGGCGGCGCGTGGGCAAGGACGGCCGAGGGTGATATTGTGGGCCATCCTCGCGACAGTTCCTACAAGGAAATCCTGCGGACAGGAATACCGATTCTGTATTATTGCGAAAACAAATCGGCACCCATGTGTGAATCTGTACTACCTACAATTTCCTCGCGTATTGTGTGTTCGCAAGAGCCGGTTGATTTGCGATATGATCTTCCCTGCAGAATGAAATCGAGATCCGCTAAGCGACATGTATCGAAACCCATCCGTGTCGACAAAAGCCGCACAAAGCGTTCCCATAGGAGGGGGAGACCAGATCCAGTGGTCTGCGAGGTTGACACGGAGCCTGATGAGACTTTGTCTGCGTCATGGCATAATGATGAACAAGAGGAGCAAGAGGAACCCGACTATTGGTTTTACATGCACTTCTATTAATCGTCTAAAGGAAAACCTATATATCTAACATAAAATGCCTCTTCTCTGTGATGCCCTCTCTAGCGATACCCTACTTGAATTAAATAAACGTATCGCTCGCTTACCTGCGGAACACCCGTTACAAAAAGAAGGAAATACGACTATTATACAAAATGGCGACTATGCCATTTTTCAATCAGAAGCAGGTCTGTATTTTCGGAGAATCCAGAGCGATTTGGAAACCGAAATTCGTAAAGAAATCGATGGACAGCGTGAATATCTTTGTTCCGTATTTGAAGTAGACGAAGGAGACCCGTCGGTTGTGGAGAAATTACGGATTCGTTTCCAAGAATCCCATGGCCAGAAATTGGCGCGTCAAATCGAAGATTGTGTAATTATGCTACATGGAAAACAACTCATGTTGGTAAAGTTTCCAAGTTCTGTTCTGCGCCATATGTTAGAACCAACGGGTGGATTCTTGCGTACAGGGTTTAGTGGCCTGCGTGGGAATCTGCGACAAATTCCAACACTCGTCCAATTCTGCCAAATACCGAGCGGAGATGATTCGGATTTCGTAAAATCCGTAATTGCAACTGAATACAAGGAAGAACATTATCACGCGGCAAAATCTGTTCACTACAACATTTTGCGTGAAGTTGTTACGAGACCAAATCTAGGGATTACGCTAAAACCGTTTGCCGTATGGGATAGCTAATCGAACAAAATTGAATTTCAATATGCGTGTGTATAGCATAGACAAGCATACCAGATGACAGCCGGATTTATAGCATACGCAGCAAGCGCATCAATTATGGGAGCACTGTATGGAGGCATTCATGCACATAAAATTGTCAAGGAACGCGCGGCAATTTCTAAAATTCACCACGCAGCTCTTGTTAGTTCAAGTATGGTGATTGGCGCAATCCTAAATCCTATCGCACTGCCATTCTATCCATTCTTAAGCACATTTTATTCCTTGACGAGCTGTCCGATGCGTAGTGTTCATAAATATGTTTGAAATTCTGAATTCCGAACATATTTCTAATTTCGCGTAAAGTGCCCTTTGACGGAATCGAACCATCGACCTTCTCCTTACTAGAGAGATGCTCTAACTACTGAGCTAAAGGGGCGAGCTTATGAAAACGATCCAATCCGTATTTTCATTCTTTCCCGAGGAGATTTTTTCTGGAATCAAACGCACTTTTTTTATGCGTCCATAGCAGAAACATGGCCTCTATTATTCGTAACTGGACAGTGTCCAATGGCAGCGTACTGCGCCCAACCGTCGGTGATTCGAAGCTTTCGTTCACGGATCTCGATCACCGAGGGTGGTTAAAATGCGACGGTCGTCTCGTTAACGTAACAGATTTTATTAGTTTATTCAAAGTTATCGGATACACATTCGGTGGTTCTGGCAGTCAATTTAAGTTACCCGATATGCGTGGGCGTGTAGGGGGTGCTGCTGGAGCGGGTGAAGTTCGTGATGACGCCAACCGCTTGTTATCGTCGCGCTCAAAGGGTCAATATACTGGTGAAGAAGTTCACCTCTTAAACATCAATGAAATGCCTGCGCACAAGCACGGCTCTGCGGATGTAAGTGGAAACAACAATGGTAATGGAAATACTACTAGCAACGGTAGTCACAACCATACACTTGGGGATATACCACAAGGCACACAGGACATCTCCGCACTCGGTGGAGGCAGCACAACCGCAGCAGATGAAGTTCGTTATACTGGAACTACAAGCACAGCCCCTGATCACTACCACACCATTGGCAGCACCGGTGGCAGCAATGTACACAACAACATGCAACCTACCTTATTCGTAGGCAATGCCTTCATCTACTCCGGCAACTTCCATTACGGCGCCTGGCCATTAAAGGAAGATACTGATATCCTCTAAACTACTACACAATTACGTGTGTATACTCATTTGAAGACTTCACAGAGTGAACTGTTCAGGGTTTATTTCATATTCGACTTTGCGAGTGCCGCTTGATAGCGCAAATACTCACTATGCGATGTGAATTTCGCACGCGGATGATTTATAATAGCTTGCCCGGCTAACCGCGAGGCTTGTTCCGAAGCATCAACATAACGATTTGGTGTTACTGCCGTGCGTCGTTCAATCGAATATCCTTCCGAACAACGAGAGACTGTCTCGTGCGGAATCGATTTCAAATTGTAAATACGAAGATTATATTGTTCTTTATAATCCATATGTTTCACATCTACATACGATTTGGTATGTGTATAATAATAATACCATGACGCTGTATCGCGTGATTCATTTACATTCCACATTTCCACAATACAATATGTATAATTTGGCAATGATGTAAATAAACGGAGCCCATTTTCAATTTGTAACATTTTTGATATAGTAAACTCGCACGGTAATTTTCGTAATGATTTCGATGTAGTTGTAAGGAGCACTGGATCAGCGAAGGGTGACCATGTAAATGTGCCTGTCATGGGTTCACCAATCATAAAGCCTACGCGTGTTTTCCATGTTCCTGGCCCTAGGTCCAGTGCACAAGAGGTTGTGCCAGCTGGAATAACAAACATATTGTGGGTAAACTTTCCAACGACATCAATAAATACTGCTAACGCAGGTTTATCTTCTATACTAAATTCTAATTTGCCATTTTTCGCGGAAACCGTAAACATTATGCCCTATATACATACACGATCAAATTCTTTAATCCATAAATACGAGATTTGCTAATCCGTTTTCAAAACGCATCCAGTTTGTTCCAATACAGAACACTGTGACTGTCCATTCATTTTCCATACCTGAACTGGAGGGTTGGTGTACAGTCAAATTCAGACGTAAATCGGTTCGACTCGCATTCAAGGATCCTGAAGGATCAAAGGACGCAGGTTTCTCGGCAAAATTGTATCCATATATGTATTTTCCATATCCACGAATTCCACCGGGCATTCGTAAATTTGGAACAGCGCGCCACCAACGTTCCTCTTCGTCGGCCCATACAGCAGTCCCCACCATGAGTTGTGCTCGTTTCAACAAAGGGCGTTCTGGATTCCAAACATCATCTTTCTCATGTGTTAGCGTCGCCGAGTAGTTATTCCAATCGTTGTGTTTACTTACTGCTGTGCGACGTAAGAAAAAGAGGATCTGTTTGATGGGGCCGTTCGCAATCGTTAACGGCAGACCAATCTTCACAGTATCCGCAGAAGAGGTATTTATCGCGTACTTAAGCGGTTCTGAGAAGGATGTTTCTGTAACGGGGTTCATAAGCAATTCGTGGGAGGTCTCTAAATACGCTTTGCGCAGATCTCCGTCAATATAGGATACACGACACAAAATATCCGCTGATTCGAACCCAGGTACTAACGAATCGAGTGTAAGCGTGCTAATTTTTCGGAACGGATAACTGTAGTCACGGATATCAAATTTCGTTCCCATTGGAAGATCTCCACATTGGATTGGAACCTTCAGTTTACGAACAACTTCCTTAAAGGGTCGGAGTGTGATATGGAAACGAAGTGTTGAAAATTGGGAACAGGATAACATTGGATATGCTGTGTTTACGTATTTGCTAAACCAGAACGGAAGTGTGGCATACACATATCCGTCTTCCGATGGATACATATTCATAAGTGTAAGATTGGGATTGGATCCATAGGCTTGATCATAGGCCGATCCCGTGGAACTATCGTGAAAGGCTGTGTTCCAAACATGGAGCCAATCGCCGCTAAATTGTTCGACAATGACTCCATTCACTTCCATTTCTGCGTTCGCAATGGCAATCTGCCCAAGGCTTTTTGCCCAAATCCAGAATGCATCGGGTTCGACGGGAACCCAATCTCCTTGTTCCTGTCCAATACGTCGTCTCTGCTCGGCACTATACCACGTCATAGGTTTCAGGCGCAGGGTGAGCGAATTTAGAAGATCTCCCTGCCATGGCCAGGGCATCGTAAACGTAAGCCGTTGCCCCCATGCTGGCGAACCGCTAAAGGGGAGTGTAATCGTTTCTTCCGTGAAATTATGATGCGGTTTGTAATCGGGTTGAAATTTCGTGGACTTGGATCCGACGGGATACAAAAACTCATCGAATCCAGTGCGATCCACGAGCGATACGAGTTTTTTCAATTCACCAACAGGCTGTCCTTGTTCTGCCATTTTTCCTTAAAAGTTCAATCGTATTTATATTTTAGATCTTAACCTATAAAAATAGGCTACGATCTATACAACTGTATTTAGTTTGTCCATTGTGTCTGACAGGTTGTACAAATGTACTGGAACTTCAGATTGGTTGGATCCGTCTTGATGTAAATTACATCGCGCTTGGATTCATCGACTTGGCTTTCGCATCCGCCATTCGGGCAACGTAGCGTTTTCACGTGGGGAAGAGTGGGGTCGCGAAGCGTAAAGGAATTGACTGTAATGCCGGAAGCCGCACCGCCAGCACTACTACCAGAACGGAAGTTTGTCTCAAGAATCAATACTTCCTTTTCTTCAGGATTGAGTCCTTCCACATATCCACAATTCTTACATTTGAGTGTTACCACCTTGTCTTCGGCGACAAGATAAAGATAATAGGAGCACTTTGTACAGAAACGCATTCTTACTGTTTCTTTTGGTTTTCGATTTAAGTAAGAACCTCAATTTTTGAGCCATTTTTTTCGCAGATAACCATAGAATGGACCACTACAATTCACATATTCAACTCGATAAAAAGGTAATCGCAGATGTATTTGCCAATATACGATCCGATACAAAAATGTTAGTGTTCGGTCTAGGTTACGATAGTAAAATGTGGTATGAAGGCAACCAGAAACGCACAATGTTTATCGAAAACAAGGATGAATATATACAATTGAACATAAACGATATCGCGGCGAGCAATATTGTGAAATACGATTACAAGACAACATGCGCGTCCAGTTGTAAAATGACCGATTCTGAGATAGAGAAATTTGCTGTGCCAGAAAGACTCTTAGAAGCAGGACCATTTGATATCATTCTTATTGATGGGCCTGAAGGTTATACACCCGAAAAACCTGGGCGTTTATTGCCATGCTATTGGTCTACGTTACTTTCCAAACCAGGAACGATCATATATGTCGACGACGCAAATCGCCCCTTGGAAACGTATTGTATTCAAAAGTATTTTCATGATAAGGCAAAAGTGGATTTCGTAGAACGGGATAAATGTACAAAAATAATTATGTAATATCGTTCCGGTTAGATTAAGAAGAACACATGACACAGCCCTCCTCTTCCTTTATTGCGTTTGCTGAAGCAGGTGCGTTGTGAGTTTGTACAGGTTCAACTGTGAATTTCTGCGCAGATGCGACGGCTTTCGTGCGAAGGTAGTAAATGCCCGTTTTCAGCCCTTTGCGCCACGCATAGAAGTGCATACTTGTAAGCTTACGATAATCGGGATCGGCTAAGAAGAGATTGAGAGACTGACTCTGGCAGATGTAGGGGCCACGATCGGCTGCCATATCGATCAGAGTACGTTGCTTGATTTCCCACACTGTCTTGTAGACGCGTTGAATGTCTTCGGGAATCATAGGCAGACCCGTAACGGATCCGTTGTTGCCGATGATGGCATCTTTTACTTCATTTGACCAGATGCCGCGTTGGCAGAGTGCTCGGACCAAGTGTTTGTTGAGTACAATGAATTCACCGGCAAGGGTGCGACGGGTAAAGATATGGGTGGCATAGGGTTCAATACACTCACAGTTGCCGAGGATTTGGCTCGTCGAAGCTGTTGGCATCGGTGCCACAAGGAGGGAATTTCGGATACCAATGCGGCGGATATCATTGGCAAGAGCGTCCCAATCGAGGCCATCGTCTTCTAAAGGGGCTACATTCCAGAGATCGAACTGTAACTTACCCTTGCTTACTGGGCTTCCAACATATGTCTCATAAACTCCTTCTTTCGCAGCGAGCGTTACGCTGGCATCGAGAGCAGCATAATACATATGTGCGAAGATACGCTTGTTCAAGGTGGCGGCTTCCTCCGATTCCCAAGGCATATTCAACATGGCAAAGACATCCGAAAGGCCTTGTACACCTAAGCCAACAGGTCTATGGCGCATATTCGATGTCTTGGCTTCGGGAATAGGATAATAGTTAATGTCAATTACCCGGTTCAGATTACGGATAACGACGCGTGTGACTTGGCGAAGTGCTTCAAAGTCAAAGGCGCCGTCTTTTACGAATGCGGGAAGACTTAGAGAGGCTAAGTTACATACAGCAGTCTCTTCTGCGTTAGAGTACTCAATGATTTCGGTACAAAGATTACTTGATTTGATCGTACCAAGATTCTGTTGGTTGCTCTTCTTGTTCGCGGCGTCTTTGTAGACGAGATAGGGTGTGCCGGTTTCGATCTGACTATCGAGAATCTGAAACCAGAGCTTCTGAGCATTGACCTTCTTTTTGCCGCGCCCTTCGGCCTCATAGCGTTCGTATAGTGCTTTGAAGTCGTCACCGACGGCGTCGGCTAAGCCAGGGGCTTCATTGGGGCAGAAGAGTGTCCAATCCGCATTGGCATCCACGCGTTCCATAAAGAGATCAGGAATCCAGAGTGCGTAGAAGAGATCGCGTGCACGTTCTTCTTCGGAACCCGTATTCTTCTTCATTTCGAGAAACTCTTCCACATCTGCATGCCAAGGTTCCAAATAGATGGCAAAGGAACCGTTGCGCTTGCCGCCTCCATTATGGGCAAGGCCAAGATGCGCAACCGTATAATCGTGTACAGAATCGATTTCAAAGTCATGTAGAACACCTTCGTATTCGCCTTGTTGGATAGATTCAATTCGACTAAATACATAATCTCCATGTCTTAGGAAACTGAAGAATTCAGATTCTGGGGCATCTGGAAATAGTGTCATGATTTCAGGAATTCGTGGTATGCGTACAACTTTTGTAGGTTTTTTGGTTGTGATAGACTTATACGAGGATACGTTACCTACACGATCACGATCATATCCAGAGGATAGAGCACCGAGCCGTAAGAGCATGTATCGCACAGATTCAATCACATGTTCGGATGTCATTTCGAGTGAAATCTCCTTCGTTCCAATACATCCATCCGTTTCAATCAATCCGCGAAGGATTTGAATTAGTTTGGATTTGGAAAGATGTAGGAAGGCCGGATCTACTCGCTTTTCTTTATTGTCATCGTATAACTGCGAATAGGTAAATTTGAACCCAGCAGTAATAGTCGACCACCGGATTTTCACAGTATTCGTTTCAGGATATTCCGATGTTACATAACGGATCGCATGTTGTGACAGATAATCCTCAACGAAGACTCGTGTATCTGTTTTCTTTTCAAGATTCAAGGATACGCCAGAACTGTCATGAGAGATGTAACCATCTCCAAGCATAATTCCGTACATGCGGCAATCATTTTCAGTAATGGATGGAATGTCTGCTTCGTATTTTGGAATAGCAAATCCTACAAAGTCGCCCTCGCGCAAATCCTTCGCATCAACAAAGTCCGCCTTTGCTAATTCTTTGTCCAAGCGATTACGAATGACGCTGTAATTGAGGCCTTTTTGTTGGCCGCACAGAGCGTATACAGGATGTTCAGGTGTAATTTGAACAGACGAAATGCTATTCTTTATAGAAATGTCATAAATAGGACCCTTATACTCGTGGCGAAGAGGCGTATTTACACGATTGTATTGACCATCGCTTGTCAGCACTTTGTCAGTAATACCAATATCAGCAATTCGTTTCGGGCCTTTATCAGTATAGACTAAAGTATCCGGATGGAAGCATTGGTCAACGTAGCGTGCTGTATTGTTGAATACACGAAGCATAGGTACGATCCCATTACTTTGTCCGCCCGTACCCTTAATCAGAGTACCTTTGGCGCGAATATTGGAGCAATGGATGCCGATGCCACCGCCGTATTGGCTGATTAAGGCGCAATCTTGTAACGTATCATAAATACCTTTAATACTGTCATCCTTCATCGCAAGGAGGAAACAAGAACTGAGCTGTGGTCTCTTTGTGCCCGCATTGAACAACGTAGGAGTCGCATGCGTGTAGAACTTTTTGGAAAGAAGTTCATAGGTTTCGAAGGCTTTTTCCAAATCATGTGTCCAGAGACCGAGAGCCACACGCATCCACAAGTGTTGTGGGCGCTCTACGACTTTCCGATCACTATCACGGAGCAAATACGCCTTTTCCAGGGTTTTGAATCCAAAGAAGTCAAAGAGAAAGTCGCGCTCATAGTCGATATGTTTCTCGATTTCTTCCGCGTGTTCCTTGGCAACCTTGATGTATTCGGCATCAAGAAGACAGGCATTGTTACCCGCACGATCCGTGACCTGTTCAAGGCGTTCTACGACTTCAAGGAACGTATTCGGTGTATTGCGTTGGTGATTGCTGATAGCAATACGACTGGCGAGTTCGGCATAGTCGGGGTGAGTCGTGGACCAAGAATACGCAAGGTTCGCTGTAATGTTATCGAGTTCGGTAGTTGTAATACCATCTACGATACGGGCAAGCACACCTTGGGCAACTTTAGTCGCATTTACGGAGAGACCTTCACTCGATTTCGCGATACGTTGTTGTACCTTTTCGAAAGCAACGTCTTCTTTCGCACCATTACGTTTCACTACTTGCATATTGTTGTCGTTCTGTATCATTTGGCTCATTTTTGCAAGCCTGCTTTGCCGCGGGATTCTGATCAACTTTTTCACGCACGTTGCGGGAATTTAAAAACCGCATCAAAAGACAAGAATGATCGCATATATAGCGCTAGGATTTGCCGTATTCGCCGCCGCGATCATAATGTTCGTGATGTATAGCGGCTATTTGAAAAAGCGTGAATTGGATTTAGAAGCCTTCCAGAATGAATCCCAAATTGGGCTGGATAAAGAAACAGCATACCCAGGCGGCGTGGATGATGCGTCGCGGTTATCACCAGAAGCCGTGAATGCGCCAGGGCGTTTAATCGAATCGGCGGGATTACCAGGAATGTCTGATTCGGAATCGTTAGCAAATGTGGGAAAGATGACATCTGAACGTTGTTTCCGTGCTGATATTGGAGAATCGTTAAAGAAGACCCGGAATTACTTACAACGCACAAACAATTATCAACGATCCCATCCCGATTCCTGTTCCGCACCCTATCATGAATTTGTAGGAACCTTCTACAAACCAGAAGATGGTGTTGGCTTACGCCCTCCAGCAGGAACCAACTATCCTGCCTCGACCCAACAAGACGATTAGCGTGTTCAATGAAAAATTTGATTCCTAAGGAAACCATACTATGATTTCGTTAAGAATGTCTACTTACTTCCTTTCTCGCGAGATAGGTCGTGGATCCTATCAGTTGTTATGTGGTGTAAACGCGACATTGATCTGTAATCTGCGCGACTATAAGATTATGCGGTATTACCCTGGTCCTCCTCTGGATCTGACTCCCCGCCTATCCATACTCCAGCGCCGGTACCGCGCGTGGCTTTCTTTGCGTCGTTGGTTTTCTTCGCCGCGCCAACTTCTGTATCGTGAAATCCATGGTCACTTTCCGCCTCTACCGAGCTGTCATCAAAGCCTAGCAGGCGTGGTTTATAACGCCCGTCCTTGCGCGCCTCTTCCACTTCGACCCAAAACGCTTCATAGGCCGGTTTCCCCACTACAGAGAACCATTGACGATTTCGAGGAACCGTCGTATTGAACCAATCTTTCACATACCACACGGAAGATTCATGGATGATTCCTTGTTCATCCTCGGAAGGAAAGGGCGACCATGCTAAGCAATCACGCAATCCTTCCTTTGTGGAAGGAAAGAGTGGACTGTACGCATATTTGTAATCCGAAGGCACAGTCTCTTCATTCTGAGCAGTCACGCAAACCTTGCCAATCCATGGATTTTTTGATACGGCAAGGATATCTATGGTGTGAATATCACGTTGTTGGACAGCACCGAATTGGATTTCCACGTATTCCACGGCATCGACATTGCAGACTTCCGCTTGGAGCTGCATTTGGCAGTAGTACCGAATAGGAATGGATCCTGTGAGTGGCCGAGTAGGCGGACATTTTATTTCTACAAGCCTTCCGCACCGGGGTCCGTCCATGATAAGGCCATCAGGACTGGCTCCAAGGCGTGGCAACACGGTATGACGAATGCGCCCCAATCCATCAAATACAGTACCTTGTGCCACACAACGTTCAAAGACGTCGCGCGCAACGGGTTCATATCGCCATCCCCACTTGAATGCAGACAGCCCGCCATCTTCTCCTGTAAGGAAGACAGTGCGCGATTCAATTTCTTCATCTGTGACGATCATCTGCGGCCCGCACTTTTTCGCAATGACTGCCCCACGTTCCGCGATAGTGCCTACGCATACAGAACCGAATTCATGCCCTGATAGCATTTCGCGTGTTTCTGCGTGCCATGCGGCGGATTTCTGATTTGATTGGGGTAATGCAGGTAGACGAATCGCCGCTTCAGGCAGAGGTTTCAAATTATGTATATAGTTTTGTTTGCGAAACAGAAAGTATTCGTATATCAGAGCGCGAAGAATCATAATCGCGTCGTTACGACTGCGTGGACTATGAAATCCATACTGGAGAAACGTCTCCATGGCTTGATGCATCTCGGTTTCGACCCAGTGTGATAGGTCCCATTCGTCCAGTAAGTTTGGCGGGTCGATGCTTACCCAATCATTCAGCCACTCGACACACGCAGAGTATACCATTTCAATTGTCTCTATTGTATCGGTCATATTTTATTTCTTCCTTCGACCGAATACCTTAAATGTAAATTATTCTGTATTTTTCTTTGTGGCGCGAGTAACATCAATTTTGAACACCGCAGGTTCCGTTGGATCGCCGGTTTTAATAATCTTCAGGCCTTTAATTGCCTGTATGATTCCACCTTCGTATTGAATCTGTGTTTTTGTATTGAGTAGCTTGGCGTCATTGGCCTTTACAAGCACTTTATACAAGTTATCTTGCTCTTGCGGAGAAAGGCCAGGATAGGCTTCCGCAAATGCGCGATATTTCTTCAGACGAAATCCACGTTCCAACCGAAGCCATGGCTTTGTTAAAGCCGTAGCCGCACTCTCATCTTCGAAGAAACTATTAAATTGTTTCTCCATAGATTGGTCTACAGGTGTTCCTGTAGGCACCTGTGCTTGAATAACTTCATTTGTCGGCTGTGTCAACGAGGATAAATCCACGTGACCTGAAATATCGGTTGCTGGCCGAATAGGCGACACTGCGCGCTTTACATTTCTACGAGTTGTTTTGACGCGAAACATTCTTTAATCTTCTTATTATATCTTTAGATTGATGTGTTTAGACTGTAGTGCCATTTTATGAGTCACTTTTTGCATTGCTTTTGCTTCGCTAACGCGTTGCTGTGTTTCTTACAATATACTTCGCAATCTTTAGAATGGACCCCCGTTTAGCAAAGTGGGAAGAGATAGAACGCGAACGTCGATTTGGTATGCCTTCTTTACCG
>JACCDP010169921.1_pt1 | contig 28546 bp, 31 predicted proteins | sample 7445841 | NCBI WGS metagenome assembly JACCDP01 (sample SAMN15323441, study PRJNA562643) | freshwater metagenome | isolation source: river surface water | place: USA:Blue River Watershed | collected 2017-08-17 | reverse complement strand
TGAAGTTAAAGTAATTTCCGTATCAGCAGTCGCACTGCTGGCGCTCACTACCACATGGCTGTCGTGGTACACCATCGACCAAGGCGAGCGCGGTGTCCTACTTCGCAACGGGGCCGTCATCGGGGTTGCGGATGCGGGACTGGGGTTTAAAATCCCGTTTATCGACGGGGTCAGCCGCATCAGCATCCAAAATCAGGCAAGACAGTATGAAGATGTGATGTCGTACTCAAAAGATCAGCAGACCGCAGCCTTGAGGATTTCGGTCAGCTACCGCCTCCCCGCAGATCAGGTGGCGACAATCTATGCAGAGTACGGCGGACAGGATGGTATTGTAGCCCGCCTGCTGGATCGCCAACTGCCCGCTGCGGTAAAGGGTGTCTTTGGCCGCTACAACGCTGTCACGGCCATTCAAGATCGCCCACGTATGTCCGCAGAGATGCTCGAGGTTTTGCAATCCGCCGTGAAAGGCCCGATCATCATCGACAGCCTGCAACTTGAAAACATCGACTTCTCTGACGCGTATGAGGGTTCCATTGAGGATCGTATGCTGGCCGAGGTCGAGGTTCAAAAGGTCAAGCAGAACGCCGAGCGCGAGAAGATCACGGCTGAGATCACGGTGATCAAAGCGCAGGCAAGCGCCGACTCCAAGCTGGCCGAGGCTAAAGCAGCCGCCGAGGCCACCCGCATTCAGGGTGAGGCCGAAGCCGCCGCCATCAGGGCCAAGGGTGAGGCGCTGCGCGATAATGCTGGCCTGATCGCCCTGACCCAAGCCGAGAAGTGGGACGGCGCTCTGCCCACCACCATGGTGCCAAACGGTGCCGTGCCATTCATGAACTTGGGCCAATAATCCCGTCTGGCCCTGCCTCTCGGTGGGGCCAACAACAACACCAAATGGAATAATGAAATGAAAAAACACAAGTATGAGATTGCCGTCGATCTGCTGCGCGAAGGCCTGTCCCGCAAGGCTGTGGCGGAGCATATGGGCGTACCCCTGACCAATGTCGAAAATTATATCGGATTTGCTCGCAGGCATGGGATCAGCATCACGTCCGCAGAAAAGCACGAATTGCTGCAGCGGCTGCCGCCAGAGGTCGCGGCGTGGCTTCGGCGGCAAACCCCAGAGGGGGCGACTATGGGCGACGTTATCTGCGCCATCCTAAATGACGCATACCATGAGGATATGGAAAACAACTGCCCCACGGGGCAAAAAAAGGAGGCCTAAAATGGATTTATATATCAATCACACAAACCCTGACGGTTCAAGGGGCGGACAGGTTCACAGGCGCGCAACCATCTATGAGGGCGCAACCATCTATGCGGGCGCAATCATCCATGAGGGCGCAACCATCTATGCGGGCGCAACCATCTATGCGGGCGCAACCATCTATGAGGGCGCAATCATCCATGAGGGCGCAACCATCTATGAGGGCGCAATCATCGGTGTGCGCGCAACCATCTATGCGGGCGCAATCATCCATGAGGGCGCGACCATCGGTGTGCGCGCAACCATCTATGCGGGCGCATTCTGGCGAAATTTTGGCCCGATAGGGTCGCGCAATGCCAAGCTATTTGTCTGCGAGCAAGAATCAGAGCTTCTTTGGTGGACAGGTTGTATGTGCGCCAAGCGAACCGATGAATTTTTGGCTAGGATTAAAGAAACACACGGCAACAACCATTACGCGCAATCATATCGCGCTGCTATTGAGTTTATCACGGGCGAATACAACCGCCATAAAGCGCAGAAAGAGGAGGCCCAAAATGGGCAATGAAATTAAGCCATGCCCGTTCTGCGGCGGCGATAAGAACACGATCTGCAAGACAGATTACAATGGCAGGGATGCCTATGCTGTGTCCTGCCGATACCATAACTGTCATGGGTCTATATTTACACTGGGTTACGGATATTTTTCCACCAAGGATCAGGCGATCGCCGCATGGAACACCCGCGCCCTACCCGCCGCCCCCCAGACTGGTGGGTGGGGTGGAGTTGCCGAAAATGTGCGCACTGGTGGGTGGGGTGGGATTACAGCCCTACCTGCCGCCCCTATGGGGGTGAAGCCGCGCGTAAAATGCGATTGGCCCCATTGCCGCTGCCACCCCGCACTTTGCGAAGCGCCGCCGCAACCGCTTTACACGGGCGCTTTTTCTGCGCCGCAGCCCGCCCCCACGCTGGGCGATGCGCTGGAATTGCTGGCGAGCCATGTTGCAAACATGGGTCAAGAGGAGTTTTTCAAATTTGCCCACGCGATGGATAAGGCGATGGAACCGCATGATCCAAAGCTGTGTGCCCGTGATCTGCGCGCCGCCCTTGCCGCCCTGACAGGCGGTGCGTGATGCGAGTAAACAAGCAGAAAATGCCAGAGGGCAAAGTCGTTAGCGACACGCCCAGCAGATATGTCATCAGGAACGCAATTGGCGCGCCGCGCAGGACGGTCAACGTGCCAGTGATGTCGACGCACACCTTAGAGATTAAAACAGCGCCCGTCACGGTGACGTGCGCGCCATGGGAGATGGAAAATGAGTGACGTTTTAGGATTGGCCGTGTTTACTTTTATAGTGTTTGTACTTGGGGTTGGATGTGGATCACGACTAACGAGTGATGTGTACAAAGCGCAGGCAGTCAAACGCGGCTATGCGCAATACTGCCCCGACGATGGGGCTTGGGCTTGGAAAGGGGAGTGTGAGAAATGATGAATCAAGAGGCAAAAGATGTTATGTTCTTTTTTGGGGGCTTTGCTCTGATATGTACGAGTGCCCTTGTTATAATCTTTTGGGCTGCAAAGCCCAGCCCCATGCAGCATTGCATCAGGGCTGGCTACGAGTGGATCGACGGGGACTGCGTGAAGGGAGATGGAAAATGAATAAGTTTTATAAGGCCATGGGTTTTGCGCTGCAGGTAGTGGGTGACATCTTTAGTTTTGGCGCTGTAACGAGGGCAATGAATAGCGAGGTAGCCGCTTGGAAAACAGCGCTACGTTTTGCGGAAGCTCTCGAACAAATCTCAAACTGCGAAACAGCGAGCGCAAACGCCACAGTCAAACGCATGGCGAAGATTGCAAATGACGCTTTGTTGGGCGGTTCAAAATGACCGATGACCACAAGACCTTCAGCCCCGTGGGGAAAAAGCTACGGGAGATGGGCTACGTGCCGCTGCCGCGCTGGTGGGTCACACCCCTAGAACTGGAGATCATATCTCGCATCACCAAACGCCACCTTCCCACCGTCATGAAGGTCAAGGAACAAATACGGCAGGAGCAAGCCTTGGAAGAAATCGAAGAAAACTACAAACACAGTTGGAGCTATGACGAATGAATATCTGGATGTTGGCTACGATGGCGCTATACGCCATCCCCCTGTTTTACCTTGTGGACGACTTCGAATACCTTGAGGAGTCTGTTGAAGAGACGCTACCTGACCTAGATGAGGATTCCATTAGGGCCGTTTCGATGTTGGTTATCTTGTTCTGGCCCGTTTCGGCCATTACGATCATTCTGCTCGGGGATAAAGAATGAATTTCACCATAGAACATGCACGGAAAGTGGCGGCAGAACTGTACGACGAGCCGCAGGAAAGGTGCGGCACAGAATGCGAGGCGTGTGATGCGCTCGAAATGGACTGGGAATACAACGTCAACAAGGTGCTGGCTGCCCTGAAGATATTGGAGAATGAAGAATGATCACCAATGGATCACATCTTTTAAATCGCGCCCCGATCAAGGATATGATCACCGAGAAGCGCCGCGAACACGGCGTGTCTTGGGGGCTTTCCGAGGCGGGGTATGACATCCGCATCAAGCAGGATATTGAGTTTGCGGCAGGTGGTATTTGGATTGATGGTATGTGGATGGGGGACGGAAACTTCACCCTAGCCAGCGCCATCGAAGAGTTCCAGATGCCGAACAATCTGGTTGGCATTGTCCATGACAAATCCACATGGGCGCGGCAGGGCTTGTCGGTCTTCAACACGGTTATCGAACCGGGATGGTGCGGATTCTTGACCTTGGAACTGGTATATCATGGACGTGAGCAACTGCACATTCCAGCGGGTGCAGGCATTGCTCAAGTGATCTTCCACGAGACAATCGAAAGAGCATCGTATGATGGAAAGTATCAGAACCAACCTGACCGCCCCGTAGAGGGCATTATGTCCGGAAAGTAAAAATATGCTATGAAACGGTTGCAAATAATGCTAAGCAGCACTAACTAACGATAAAGGAGATAAGGATGACAATGTCTATTGAAGAAGAACGTGTGTGGCGGTTTCTGCTAGCGCACCCCTCTGCTGAAGCTGGCGATATAGCGACCGCCTGTGCAGTATCCCTAGAACTAGCACAATCGTGCCTTGACCGTGTAGGCACCCCGATAGAAGTAATTCTTGCCAGCGCAAAATCAGCGCAAGAGGAATGGGTTGACGATGATATTTTGTATATTTCGGCAAGCACGCAAACGAAACCGACACGGGTAAAGACACTAGAGACGGCAATCAACCTTACGAGCGGGGACAGAAACAAAGCCTACGGCCCACCCATCAACAATCTAACCGACTGCGCAGAACTGTGGAACGCCTACATCAACACGAAGTATAAGTTAAAGCGCACGGACAAACGCATCGTAAAGCTCGATGCCGAAGATGTTGCGTGGATGATGGTATTGGTGAAGATGACCAGATCATTTCAGGAAGGATACCACCCAGACAACTATACTGACGCATCTGCCTACTCCGCCATTGCCGGAGAGTGCCGTGAAATTTTAAGTACTAAGGACAAGGAATGACCATGAACTATTTCAAACCAACGGAACTACAACAACTGGAAGCCACCTACAACTTCACTGCTCGGGCGGGCCTAGGCTTCGCAATTACACCAGACAACGAGCAAGTATTCCTATCCGTCGTGGATGTGCAGCGCCACGCGCTAGAGGTGGGCGATACCCTGCGTGTATGGGCTACAGACAACTATGCCTCCGAACACACCAAGCACCACCCATCACGCTGGCGCGCAGTGCGCGTCGAAGTCCTATCCCGTGTGGCCGATGTTGTTAGGGGTGTACCTAACACTCCAGCGCCCGCACAGGCGCATCCTACCGATTTCGTTGGGGTGTTTACCTCAGTTCTGGAGCAACTCCGCCCGTGGACAGTACAAGAGCTGACGCAGGCTATTGCAAAACAGAGCATTCCACTCTCCGGCATCCCTGACCTCATCCAGAAGGTAGGCGGGCGCCTAAGCACCATGCACAAGAATGGGGAAGTAGCCGCGCTGAAAGTCTATGCAAGTGGGGACCAACAGATTGCCAGCACAGTCTACTACGCCAAAAACGTGAACGTGTTCTATGAGCACCTCGATACACCACTGAACGACGAATAACAGGGAGAACGAAAATGCACATTATGGTTGACATTGAGACTATGGGCAACGGGCCAGAAGCGCCGATCCTTTCCATCGGCGCTGTAGCCTTTGACGCTATGGGTATCCACAAGGAGTTTTACACACCCTGCACACTTGAAAGCGCAGTGGATAGTGGTGCAGTTATGGATGCTAGCACTGTTATGTGGTGGCTGCGGCAGGATGCAGCGGCACGCGCCGCTTTAGAAGATGGCGAGGATGCTGGTGTTGGACTAGAACTAGCACTGCGTAACTTTACCGGCTTCCTCATCACAGAGGGTGCGCCACTGCAAGGCGTGTGGGGTAACGGGGCTACATTCGACAATGTAATTATCCACCGCTCCTGCAAACGGCTTAGTTTGGCCTCTTGGCCATTTTGGCTAGACAGATGCTACCGAACAGTTAAGCAAGCATATCAATCCGTAAAGATGGAGCGCGTAGGCACGCACCATAATGCTTTGGACGACGCAAAGTCGCAAGCATTGCACCTGATCGAAATTAACCGTGCAGCGGGCGGCGTGTTCTTGTGAGTGGCATGGATATTCTGACCGTCGACTTCGAGACCTACTACGACAAGGACTACTCGCTGTCCAAGATCACCACGGAAGAGTATGTTCGTGACCCCCGCTTCCAAGTCATTGGGGTGGGGGTGAAGGTCAACGCAGGCACCACCGAATGGTTCAGCGGCACTCACGGCCGTACTAAGGAGTTCTTGGCCCAGTATAACTGGGCCAACTCCGCGGTACTGGCACACAACATGATGTTTGATGGTGCGATAAACTCATGGCGGTTCGGTATCCGCCCCAAGGTTCTGTTTGATACCCTCTGCATGGCCCGTGCCATCCACGGGGTTGAGAAGAGCGCTAACCTGAAAACCCTCGCCCAAAACTACGGGGTGGGGGAGAAGGGCAACGAGGTGCTTGATGCTAAGGGTAAGAGGCGTAGCGACTTCTCGTTTGAGGAGCTGTCGGCCTACGGCCAGTACTGCATAAATGACGTAGACCTGACCTACGAAATCTTCAACATCATGCTGTCACGGGGCTTCCCTAAGTCCGAACTCAAGCTGATCGACCTGACCCTGCGTATGTTCACGGAGCCCACGCTTGGGCTCGACCGAGAGCGTCTAGAAGCGCACCTAGCGAAGACGCGGCTTATGAAGGGAGACCTGCTCAAGTCCGCCGGTCTAGAGGACAAGTCCGACCTCATGTCGAACCCGAAGTTTGCGACGCTGCTCGGTAATCTGGGCGTCCCGTGCCCCATGAAGATCAGCCCTACCACGGGGAAAATGACCTACGCGCTGGCTAAGACCGATCAAGGTATGAAAGACCTGCTGGATCACTATGACCCACAGGTGCAGACGCTGGCTGCCGCACGGCTAGGAGTGAAGTCCACGCTAGAGGAGACCCGCACACAGCGCTTCATCGACATAGCGGGGCGGGGCATACTGCCTGTACCCGTGCGCTACTACGCAGCCCATACGGGTCGCTGGGGCGGGGATGATAAGATCAATCTGCAGAACCTCCCTAGTCGGGGCCCTAACGCCAAGGCACTCAAGAAGTGTATCGTAGCACCAGATGGATACAGCATCGTCGAGGCAGACTCTGCACAGATTGAAGCGCGTACGCTGGCGTGGCTGGCTGGTCAGGAAGACGTGGTGCAGACATTCGCATCCAAGGGAGACGTCTATAAGAAAATGGCTTCGGCTATCTATGGTGTCAACGAAGCCGACGTGACCAAGGAGCAGCGCTTTGTTGGTAAGACCACAGTGCTCGGTGCAGGCTACGGCATGGGGGGTGATAAGTTTCAGCTGGCCCTCAAGAACTCTGGGGTGGAGATCACCAAAAACGAAGCCGCCAAGATCATCAGTATCTACCGCGAAACAAACGACATGATCTCTAACATGTGGAAGCAGGCGGGTATTATGCTGCGATACATGGTGCGCGGCGATGCTATGCCGTTCGGTAAAGACGGGGTGCTAGGCGTAGACCCACATGCCCCCGGCATCATTCTGCCCAATGGTCTGCTGATCCGCTACGACGAGCTGGAAGAGGCCGAGAACGAGAAAGGCGGGATGGAATATTCCTACAAAACCCGCATCGGCCGCACCCGTATCTACGGCGGGAAGGTGGTCGAGAACGTAACGCAGGCACTGGCCAGACTTATCATCGGCGAACAAATGCTGCGAATTAGTAAGAAGTACCGCGTAGTATTGACAGTCCATGACAGCATTGTATGCTGTGTGCCTGACAACGAAGCTGAAACCTGCAAAGCCTATGTCGAAGAGTGTATGCGTTGGGTTCCAACATGGGCCGATGGCCTACCCGTCGACTGTGAAGCCGGTATCGGCAAGAATTATGGAGAGACGGAATGAGCAGCGCAGGTGCATGGTCTTTTAGTAGGATGAAGGCTTTTGAGACGTGTCCGAAACAGTATTACCACGTGAACGTGCTCAAAGAGTTCCCATTCCAAGAGACCGATGCAACCAGATATGGCACCGAGTTTCACAAGGCATGCGAAGAATATATTCGTGACGGCAAGCCACTGCCGCCGCAGTTCTCGTTCATGCAGGCCGCTATGGAGAAGCTCGCTGCCATGCCGGGGGAGAAGCACTGCGAACTCAAGATGGGCCTAACCGCTGATCTTGAGCCGTGCGACTTCTTCGCCAAGAACGTGTGGTTCCGCGGTATCGTGGACTTGTTGGTTATCAACGGGGATACGGCTCGCATCATCGACTACAAGACTGGTAAGAGTTCGAAGTATGCCGACGTTGGGCAGCTTCAGCTTATGGCCCTGTCGGTATTTAAGCACTTCCCGCAGGTGAAGAAGGCTAAGGGCGCGCTGCTGTTTACCATCGCCAACGAGATCGTGAAGCAGGACTACTCCGTCACTGACGAGGGCGTGCTATGGAAGCCGTGGGTTATGAAGTACGCCGCCTTGGAAAAGGCGCATGAGACAAATGTGTGGAACCCAAGACCATCGGGGCTATGCCGAAAGTACTGCCCTGTGGTAGAGTGTGCCCACAACGGGGGTTAAAACCATGCCATATACGAAGTCTCCTAGACCATACAAACACGAGTACCAAAAACAGAAAGAGCGCGGCGAGCACCCAGATCGCATGGAGCGGCAGCGGGCGCGTCGCGCTTTGGACAAGAAGGGTGTGGATCGCACTGGCAAGGATGTAAGCCACAAGAAGGCGCTGGCCAAGGGCGGCACCAATGCCGACGGCTACAAGCTGGAAAGCCCATCGAAGAACCGCAGCCGGAACGGTCACAAGCCCGGCGAGAAAAAACGTTAGGGCAAACCCTAACATCTAGGAGAACAACATGCAGATCATCGACAATAAGGCGTTGCTGTTACGGCTACGCAATCCAAAACAAGTCACTACGATCATCCCAAAAAGCAAAGCAGTTAACGAACATGAGGTTGTTGTGCACTGGGGTGTGAACGAGGCACACACGCTTCGCGGGCTCAATATCAACGTGCCGTCGCCCATCGAGCACCGCTACAGCTGGACGGGTAAGTTTACCCCGATGTCTCACCAGCGCACTACGGCAGCCTTCCTGACTATGAACCGCAAGGCGTTCTGCTTCAACGAAGCAGGGACGGGTAAGACAGCCAGCGCGATATGGGCCGCGGACTTTCTGATGCAGCAGGGTATCATCAAACGCGTGCTCGTTATCTGCCCGCTCTCGATTATGGACAGCGCATGGCGCGCGGACTTGTTCTCATTTGCCATGCACAGGACAGTCGACATTGCCTACGGCACAGCGGCCAAGCGCAAGAAGATCATCGCGGGTAAGTCTGACTTCCTAATCATCAACTACGATGGCGTTGAGATCGTAAAAGACGACATCGCTGCGGCAGGATACGACCTCATTATCGTTGATGAGGCTAGTCATTATAAGTCTGCCCAGACCAAGCGCTGGAAGGTGCTGAACTCTCTGGTAGGGCCAGATACTTGGCTGTGGATGATGACGGGTACACCTGCGGCGCAGGGGCCAGAGGACGCCTACGGTTTGGCCAAGCTCGTCAACCCAACGGGTGTGCCTAGGTTCGCTACCGCTTGGAAAGACATGGTCATGGTTAAGCTATCGCAGTACCGCTGGAAGCCCAAAGAAAACTCCGAGTACATTGTGCACCGCGCACTACAGCCGGCTATACGGTTTACCAAGGAAGAATGCCTCGACCTGCCCGACATGACCTACGTTAAGCGGGACGTGGAACTGACCAAGCAGCAGGAGCTCTACTACAACCGTCTAAAGAAACAGATGGTTATGGAAGTCGCTGGCGAGCAGATCACGGCAGTAAACGCCGCTGTGATGATGGGCAAACTTCTGCAAATATCGGCCGGTGCAAGTTACACCGAGTCAGGCGATACAGTCCAGTTCGACATCAACAACCGCTACAATGTCCTCAAGGAAGTCATCGCCGAAACCTCGCACAAGGTGCTAGTCTTCGTGCCTTTTAAGCACGTCATCGACATGCTGACCGCGCAGCTGACCAAGGATGGCATCACAAACGCCGTCATCAATGGCGACGTGAACGCTGGCACTAGAACCGAGATATTCAAACAGTTTCAGCAGCAGCCCAACCCACGGGTATTGGTTATCCAACCACAGGCCGCTGCACACGGCGTCACACTCACTGCGGCTGATACAGTCGTCTGGTGGGCGCCAACGTCATCGCTCGAAACCTACGCGCAGGCTAACGCGCGGGTGCACCGTAAGGGGCAAGTAAACAAGTGTACAGTTGTTCAACTACAGGGGTCGGGTGTAGAGCGTCGGGTTTACAAGATGCTCGACGAAAAGATAGACGTGCATACCAAGGTCGTCGATCTTTATAAAGATTTACTTGACTAGTGCATTAGATACTACTATATATCAATTCTTGATAGTGAAGGAGAACCACTATGACTACTGAAACTGAGGCCGATGTAGGCCCTACGCCGGATGCGCTGACCAGAACCTACATCAAAATCCGCGATAAGCGGGCCGAACTAAAGGCGGCGTTCGAGGAGCAGGACACTGTCCTAGAGGCGCAAATCAACGCTATCAAATCGGAGCTGCTCGACTACTGCAAGTCGCAGAACATCGACAGCGTCCGCACCCAAGCGGGAACATTTTATCGCACGATCAAGACGCGCTACTGGACAAATGACTGGGACTCGATGAACAAGTTTATCTTGGAACATGAAGTCCCACAGTTCTACGAGAAGCGCCTCAACCAAACTGTGATGAAGCAGTTCCTCGAAGAAAACCCCGATGTACTTCCACCCGGCCTAAACGTCGACAGCGAGTACGTCATCACTGTGAGGAAGAAATGATGACCGACAAACCTTTTGTTACTATTGAAGGCGTAGCGGAGCATTTTGTCGTATCGGTAGCTACCGTGCGTACATGGCTTCGCAACGGCACGGTACCGAGAGACACATATCTGAAGGTGGGTAACACCTACAGGTTCGACCTGCCTAAGCTGGCAGATGCACTAGTCAACGCGCCGAAGAAATCGGCGCAGCTCGAACTCGATCTGGGAGATCAGGAATGACCAAAGGTGAATACCGAGTAGGGGTCAACTTCAACCCTGCTAATGATGATATGGTTGGTAAGATCAAGCGCGCTGCTGCTGACCTTATTGATTTGATTGACGTCATCGAGGCCCCGTTGGGGGCATCTTATGCTGAACAAAGCAAAGAGGTTTCTCGACTAAAGGCGCTCGCGCAAACTCACATCGAAGATGCGGCGATGTGGGCGGTGAAAGCCGCAACTAAACCCGCAATCAATAACTAAGGAGAACAACATGAGTGAAATGACACTTTTCGGCAAAGGCAACCCGCTGGTAAACAGCGACCTCTTCAAGTCGCTGCGCGATATGAACAAGATGCTTGCTGGTGGGCCCGGTTCCGCTGGTAAGCGTATCTCGATCAAGGGTGGCCGGTTCCGCCTTTTCGTCGATGGTGAGCAGGTATCCGTGTCAAAGGAAGACCACCTGAACGTCGTGGTGGTTAACGCTGCACCGATCTCGCGCACCTACTACGAGGGCACCTACGATCCGAACAACACTGCGGCACCAACCTGCTGGTCAGCCGATACACGTGCGCCAGCAGCAGAAGTTCCCGCGGATCAGAAGAAAGCCGCGCGTTGCGCTGACTGCCCAATGAACGTCAAAGGTTCGGGTCAAGGCGATAGCCGCGCCTGCCGCTTCAATCAGCGTCTAGCAATCACGCTAGAGGGCAAGCCTGATGAAGTATATCAGATGCAGCTGCCGGCCACGTCGCTGTTCGGTGACGGTAAGAACGGTAAGATGCCCATGCAGGCATATGCCAAGTTCCTCGATGCGCACGACACGCCGATCATCGCGGTTATGACGCAGATGGTTATGGATGAAAATTCGGAGACCCCGAAGCTACACTTCAAGCCCGTGCGTCCTTTGACCGAGGAAGAACTACAAGTTGCAGTGGTAGCCAAAGACAGCGAAGATGCTATCAAGGCCGTCACTATGACCGTTGCGCAGACCGATGGTGCTAAGAAGAAAGACTCTCAGGCCGGAACCAAGAACTACAATCCGGCCAAGGAAAAGATCATCGTCGACGACGAAGACGAGGTCGTAGAACCGAAGAAAGTTGAAACTAAAAAGACCGCTAAGCCTGCCGAGGGGCCCAAGGCCGACATCTCGGCTCTTGTCTCACAGTGGGACGACGAGTAATCCTTAACGGGCTTGCCGCGACGAGGGATAAAAATAACCTCACCTCGTCGCGGCATTTCAACAGATAGAGTGGCGGCAATGGATACAATGACATTTTTGCAGTCCGTTCTTGGGACTGCAGGCTCCTACTGCGTTCTCGCTATTAACGAGAACAGACGCATCCAAAAGTTCTACGACACTATAGAGCAGCTAGAGCACGCTGCTATGAACTTTGACGAAAACGGCTTGGATGCCTACTTCGCCCTCGGTACATTTGAAGAAGCTGGCTCCCGCGAGGCCGATAACGTCAAGCAGATGCGGGCGTTCTTCATGGACTTGGACTGCGGAGTTAACCTCAAGACCGGAAAGCCAAAAGAGTTTCCCGACCAATACGCTGCCATAGTGGCGCTAAAGACCTTCGTCAAAGCCAACGGGCTGCCTCGCCCATTCCTAGTCAGCTCCGGCTATGGTGTGCACGTCTACTGGCCGCTTACTGCGCCTGTGGACTTCATGGCGTGGCTCCCTGTGGCGGAAAAGCTTAAGGCGCTCGCCAAGGCCCAAGGGTTCAAGGCCGACGAGACAGTGACCGCCGACGCTGCCCGCGTCCTGCGGGTGCCGGGTACGCATAACCATAAGGGCGGTGATCGTAAGCCCGTTACCTTCTTCGGCATGACCGAGCCGGCCCCAGTGGAGTTCTTTGCCTTCGCAGCGCTGCTTGAGTCCGTGGCCGGCAGTCTGCCGACTAGCATGCCCGCTAGGCGATATTCTCCAGCTGTGACAAACAGTGCCATGATGGACGCCCTGATCGGTAAGCGGGAAGCATCGTTCAAGAGCATCATGCAAAAGACTGTAGCCGGAAAGGGGTGCGCCCAGCTGGCGCACTGCATCGAGAACAGGGCAGAACTATCAGAGCCTATGTGGCGCGCAGCCCTATCCATCGCAAAGCACTGCACCGATATGCCAAAGGCCGTGCGTGCTGTTTCTATGGGGCATCCCGACTACGACGAAGATGCCGCTATGCAAAAGGCCGACCTCATCAAGGGGCCGTATCTCTGCGCTCGGTTCGAGGAGTACAATCCGGGCGGCTGCCAAGGGTGCCCACACTGGAACAAGATCAAGTCACCAATCGTTCTTGGTCAGCAGTTCACGGAAGCATCACCAGAGGACAACACCATCGTTGTCGACAACCCAGAGAAACCCAACGAGCCGCCTAGGGTCTATGAAATCCCAGAATATCCAAACCCATATTTCCGCGGTAAGAACGGCGGCGTGTTCATCCGTGTGATTGACGATGATGGTGAAGTGAGCGAGCGGATTATATGGCATCACGACCTGTATGTAGTGCGCCGCCTAAACGACCCCGAGCAGGGTGAAATTGTCGAGATGCGGCACCATCTACCTAGGGACGGGGTAAGGTCTTTTGTGGTGCCTCTCTACGTCGTTACGTCCAAGGAAGAATTTCGCAAAGTCCTCGCCACAAACGGCGTCATAGCTATCAACAAGGAAGTGGATGCGATCATGAGCTTTACACAATCTATGGTTAAAAACCTGCAGCTAACAACGCAGGCAGATGATGCACATCGCCAGTTCGGCTGGCTCCCAGACTTCAAGGGCTTCGTCCTAGGGGACAAGGTCATCTATGAAGACCGCGTAGAGTTTAACGCACCCTCGGCCGCAACGCGGGGTATGCTGGAGTTCTTTGAGCCCGCAGGCACGCTCGATGGGTGGCGCGATGCCGTGAACTTCTACAACCGTCCCGGCTTTGAGCTCCACCAGTTCATCACCTGCGTCGGTTTCGGCTCGGTGCTGATGAAGTTTCTGCCGATCAATGCGGCCCTACTGCATATCTGGTCTAAGGACTCCGGATTTGGTAAGACGCATGCCCAGTACGCAGCGCTCTCGGTATGGGGCGACCCACGTAAGCTTCTGCTCCAAGAGCGCGACACCCATAACTCCCGTATGAACAGAGCCGATGTCATGCACAGCCTGCCTGTGTGTATGGACGAGATTACCAACATCAAACCGCAAGATGCTTCGGACATGATCTACCAGATTACGGGGGGTCAGCAGCGCAACCGCCTTGCTTCAACAGGCAACACCGAGCGCTATCGTGGCGACCCTTGGAACCTGCTGTTCATCTCATCAGCGAACTGCAGCCTGATCGACAAGGTGGCTATGGCAAAGGCAATGCCGAAAGCAGAGGCCCAGAGGGTGCTGGAGATCGAGACGAGCAAGCTGTTTAACGAGAAGGCCGACAAGAAGCAGACCGACGCGTTCAGTACCAACATCCAGACCAACTACGGCCATGCAGGCACCCTGTTTGTTCAGTACGTCATGGCCAACCTAGCCGAGACAAAACTGCTTCTGGAGACGCTACAGCGCAAGATCGACGTGGCCGCAGACCTTGGCCCAGAGAACCGCTTCTGGTCAGCCGCCGTGGCCACGTCGCTAGCGGCTGCCGTGATTTGTAAGCACCTAGGACTGCTGGACTACGACATCCCAGTGCTGCGTGACTACATCATCAAGAACATCCTCAAGGCCAACAAGACAACCAGCTCCGACATGTCGCTCGATCCGATGGACTTGGTGACTGCATACACATACGAGAATTTGGGCCGCATTTTACAGATCAAGTCTACCATAGACGGACGCAGCAAGAAGAACGGGAACGGGATTGATGACCTTGTAGTGCCAGACCAGCAGCCAAAGACCGCCGACATTATCGGCCGGTATGAGACCGACCTGAATGTACTGTTCCTCTTACCGACCCCGTTCAAGGCTTGGCTGGCCGATCAGCAGGTCAACTACAACTCGGTTCTCGCAGAGCTCAAAGCCAAGTACAGCGCCAAGAAGTCTAAGATCAGACTGACCAAGGGTACCAAGATGCGTATGAACGTTGTGGACACTATCGAGATACCGATTGTTCTGGACGAGCCAGATGGCGAAGAGGGTAAATGATTTAGACCCAGACGGGGTTCGCATCATCGTGCCGTGGGATGAACTGCACGTTGGTGGCTCGTTCTTTGTCCCCTGCGTCAACACCGATCTCTGCGCTAGACAGGTTCAGGGCGTGGCAAAAAGGTTAGGAATCTCCCTAACATGCAGGCAGAGAGTTGAGGCCCCGTATTTAGGGTTGCGCGTATGGAGAACCGCATGATATTGTGCACGTGACGTGCAGACTTGCCGCCAGCTAGTCCTCTGCCGTTCTCCTAACTTGCCCCGGCTTCGCGCCGGGGCTTTTTATTGCGATTACTCTCGGCCGTACTCGTCGAGGCTCTCCCGCACTCTGGGTTGGAATTGCTTCGGAATGTAGACACCGCCGACCATGTCTTGGCTGCGTTGGCGGAACCCTCTGGCAGATGCTCGCAAATCAAATCCGCCCGCGTCAGGATGCTCACGCATAAACTCGGCCATCTCTTTCTGCACTTGGCGCACTTCTTCGTAGTCACCATCGACCAGTGCAAGGTTGAAGCGCTTATAGAGCTTGTTCTTCTTGCTTCTGATAGCCTCGGTAATGCGCTTCTCGCGGCCCACAGCTTTCTGCGTGCGGATAACTGCCTCTGGTGTATAGCCCAAGAGCTGCACTGCCACATCCCAGCTATCCAGCGGGGTGATTTGATCGCCGCGCATTGTCTCCGCTCCACCTGCCTCAGCGTAACGGTATGCGCGCATGAATGCGCGGATAGCCGAAGGAACCATGGCTTCGATGCCGCGATACACTTCACCGTCATTTACCAGACCGATACCGCGATCTACGTTTAGGTAGGTTCCAAGAACGGGGCCACCGAACATCTCAAACGCGTCGTACAGGAGAGACTGATCCTTCTGGATGGGGCTTTCGCGGAAGACCAAACCACTCATAGAGATACGAGATGCAACCTCGGCCCCAGTCAGATAGTTCACAAGCCCGCTATACAGCGGTTCCTGCAATGACTTTTGGGCCAAAGTTTTGAAGTCTTCCTCGTCGTCGTCAGTGAACAGCATATCCAAAATGGTTGTCGCCTCACCGAAGAACGGTAGGCCCTGAATACCTGCGAATATAGCGGTGGAACCAATCATAGAGGCCAGCTGATATCGCGCAATCTTACGCTCCAGCTTTGCGTCGGCAACTTGCTCGGGCGTCATATCCGGCGTGATTTTGGTAAGTGACCGCTGTACCCCATTGGACATAAAACGCAACATGCTCAGGGCATAGCGCTTGTACATCAAGAGGATCGAACCCACCCCGTTCATTGCAGCTGACGGGCCTGTAAGTATACCGACTGTGCCGTTGGTTAGCTCCATGGTGTCCACAGCATATTTTACCGCAGCGGAAACCTCTTCAGGTGTCAGCCTATAGTCTCTCTGCCCCTTTGCGCCCCTGATCTTATCCTGCTCCAGCAGGAAGGACGCAATGGCGGTGCTTTGCCGTGTAAATCGCTCAGCATACTGAAGTGGTAGACCGGAGAACCGATAGATGCGCGAAGCCACGTCACCCATACCGCTTAGTTCGGACTGAGCAATTGTTGTACCGAGCATGCCGTTCCTTGACATATACTGCGCTAGCGGTGCGAGCTCCTCGAGTTTGGTGCGCAGTGCTTTCGGGATTTTTCTGTCCGTTCGAAGTACGAAGTTACCCGCGCCATCTACGCCGTAGTAGTTCTCAAGCGAACCCCAGTTCTCAAGCTCCTTTACTTGCGTTGGGTCTGCTTGGCCGGGTTCCTGAATGAGCTGCGACGTACCAGAAGACTGGGAGATCAATCGCGCTATGTTGAACGCACGGGTTATATCTCCGATTGAGCCGTGACGACCCATAAGCTGCGGTACTACCACCATAGGCATCTGGAAGAATACGTTGATTGTAGCAGCGGGTAGTGCACCCAGCGTCCACAAGAAAGTAAGCCCGCGCCCGTGGTAGGCCACCCTGCTAGCTGTAGGATTCCGTGCAAACGAAATACGCTTGTACAACTCGTTTACGGTAGCGTTCACCGCAATCTTGTCAGCCAGTGTATTTGTAGGGTCTTTCTGCGCGTTTTCAGCCTGCGCCATGAGCTTACTCTTAACGGCTTCTAGCTCCGGTACAAACTTCGAGTTCACGATTGCGTTGACCGTTCCAGCAAGCCGGTTCTCCAGCGCGGCAATATACTCCCCGGGTTCGGTTACGTTCCCAATGGGGCTCTCATAACCCATGGCCCCCGCACGGCCGCCGTCTTTACGACTCCTAAACTGCGCCATTGCCGAGTAGGCTGGAGACATACGCGTGAACATCTCTATGATAGCCGCTCTACCGGCTTCGCGCTGCGATGCTTCCGGTACGACCTCATCAAGAATCCTGATTGCGCCCTGTACAAACTCCAGTGGAACCGATTTGTCGTAGCCCTTGGCAAAGTCCATGATGAACGGCTCTTGCGTGATCTCTACAGCGGCGGGGCGACCATCTGGAAGCTTAGCATTGTTCAGCTGTGCAATAAATGCACGTGCGGCCCCGACAGACTGGAACGTGCTTACGACGGCCTCGGGCGCAAAGAGCGCCTCTTTTGTGGCTGTGCCCGGTGCTGTCGGTGGGCGAGACGTTGTTTCCGTCTGCACATAGGATACCCAGTATTTGCCCTCACGCATCAACGGGAAATATGGGTCGATTATACCGCTTTCGAGCAGCTGTGCCATAAGTCTATCACGCAGCGCAATACGTTCCGCTGGGTCTTCTGTTGTTTGGTTTACTTGTATCGTTACAGCATCGAGCCACTCTTGGCGTAGGCTATCATTTAGCGCATAATGTATCTTGTACACCGCACGAAACTTACCATCAGGGTCGATAGCCCGCATATCGGTGGTGAGTTTATCCCAGATGAACAGTTTACCATCGTCAGCCGCATACGTGTTGCGGGGTTTGGTAATATCCACTTGGTTACGCGTGGCTGTATCTAAGATAGTGATATACCGCTTGAATGACTCACCTGTTTCCTTGGCGAGCGCAGATAGTCTCTTAGGTAGCTGAGATACCATTTTCTGCAACCGTGCCGACTCACCCTGCCTGCGGTCGAGTATGCTCTTGAGTTCATCAATAGCAGGCAACGCTTTGCGCGAGAAATCGGCAATCCAGTCCAACTGCTGAAGCGACAGACCAAAGTTGCGCAGCCAGTCTGGAATGTTCTCGCGGATAACATCGTACATACGCGACGCTGAGCTAGGAGACCACGTAGGTACCCTACCCGCATTATTCAGCACGTTGCGGCCGATCAGGGGCTCCGACACAGCTTTGGTAAAAACTTCACCGGGCAAAATTTGCGGTGCAGGAGACAGTAGACCATCCATAATCTGGTGGAATCTGTCGAGACCAGTTTCCGTAGACGTGACCTTATCTGTGATTTTGCGGCGCGGGTATGGCTTCGATGGCATGCCTACCAGCCCACGGAAGAAGTTTCCGATGATCTCTTTGAATCGCTCAAAGTTCGTGAGCGGCAACTCGTTTGTCTCGTATTTGGTGTTCGTGAATAGGGTATTGCTCATCAGGTCGCGCAGGCCATTGTCCCGTGGGCCAAACGCAATGCGGCCATAAGCCTCGGCTACAAACTCGCGCAGGTTATTAAGACCATAGAGTTCTGCTGTATAACCCAAGGAGCCCGGCTCATCCGCTTGCGCACGCACCGACTCGAACAGTGATTGCAGTTGGCGCATTGCTGGTAAGTTGGGGAACCGCGACATGATGTTAACGGTAACAGCGTGCGCCATCTCGTGCATAAGCGCATGAGCCGTCAGCCCGTCCACACCATCTATGTATATGATGTTTTGCCGTTCTGGGTTTCCGTCGGCATAATCCTGCCAAAACACGGATACATTACCTTCGAGGTACACTGCATTGGGGTCGCCGGGGTACACAACCCTAACACGGGTCGTGCCTACTAGCTGCGAGAACTTCTTAGCAAGCGCTTTCAGGATAGGGTTTTTTGTCTCGCTAGACAGGCTGAGCAGCGCATTCTTTAAGTCACCCTCTTCAAGGAACGCACGGGTATTACCAGATAGGGGTTTATCCAGCGCCGACGCGGATGCCACTGTAGCCATGGGCATCTTTACAGCGGTAGCGTTTTGCTTTGTAGCATCGGTCGCTACTTCGGCGACCGATTTTGCGCGCTCGATTGGCGCTTTATAGTTGCCACTTCTATCTGTGGGGGGTGAAGTACGATGTGTGCGGAAATCTTCAGGTCTATTCTTTAGTACCCACTGACCGTTTTCCTTCTTAACCGCGTCCACAGTCACAGTCCAGTTGCCGTCAGCATCTACATCAAATGACCGCACGCGATCCGTACCGCCGAGGGCGGTCTCTACGATATTTCCGGGCGTAAAGTAGTCGCGCAAACCCGCTAGACGGGCTTTGAGGGCTTTCGTAGGTGTCAGTCTGTTCTTAGGTCGCGGCTTTGCGTCTGGGATGACGTCTGGGATGGCACCTGTTAGTGTATCCGGCTCCGTTCCACCTGTTGCTCCAGCATCGACAGTAGGCTGCACACCACTTGCCAATCCTCCTGTTCCAGATGTTGCAGCGACTTGGGCGGCTTGACTGTCGCTTCCGGGCCCTTCGCCTTCCCCCACGCGCGGTGCACCACCCGAAATGCTAGCTCCAGTTTCGGCAAGCTGAGTTTCTGTACCTTGTCCGTCATTTGCAGCCTCTTGTGTTGTGGTTGGCGCAGCCTGTGGCGCAGCCTGTGGCGCAGCAGTTGGCGCAGCTTGTGACTCGGCTAGGCGCTTGAAATATGCGCCCGTAATTAGGTCTGCGGCAAGCTGCCGTTGTTCTGGGGTGCGCGCGGAGCTTTGAGCAACTGAGTTCAGAAGCTTTATAGTTGTCGTTGTTTTGTTTGGGTCAGCAGGATCGTTTATAGGCTGACCGACACGTTTACGCAGCGCGGCTTGTGGCTGCTTACCAACACCCAATAGCATATCAACAAGCTCAGGCGTCAAAACCCGCTCGCTTAGCGGTATAGCCTTTGGCGTAGCCTGTGGCACTTCGGCCTTTGTCGCAGCCGTTGGCGCAGCAAACAAATCTCCTTGGGCTGGCGTAGCGGTGGTTTCGGGCGCAGCAGTTTGAGCCTGCGCCGCTACTGCTTCAGCTTGTGCCTTAGCTGCCTCTTCCGCGAGGCGATCCGCCATCGCCGCAGCCTCAGCGATTTTTCTTTCTTCCCACGCGCGCTCCATAGCGTCCGCGTCTGCTGCTGCAGGGTTTTCCACCCCCGAAGGAGGCGCAGGCGTAGCAGGCGTAGCAGGCGTAGCAGGCGTAGCAGGCGTATCTGTCCTATCAAACAAACCCCCTACTGGGGCCCCCTCTTGCTCATATGCTTCTGGTGGCGCAAACGGACGAACGTCCCCGATGCCAACCTCTGTGATTTTTGGCGATACCTTGCCTTCTGCGTAGGCTTCAATAGGCGGAACCGGACGCACGTCCCCGATACCTACTTCCGTAGGCGTAAGTTGGTTGGCTACGGCTGCCGCTAGGCTGGGGTCGTCGCGTTTGCGTCGTTCACCAGTATAGAACTTGACCGTCTCACCGCTCTCAAGGGTAACTGTCGCCTCAAACTTTTCGTTTTTGTTGACCTTTCTACCGGTGGTTTTATAGCTAACCTTCTTGATCTTGACCGTAGGTGTGACGATAGGTGCCTCGTCGGAGGTGTCTCCGACGTCAGGTGAAGCCGTGCCAGTAGGCTTAGAAGGTGGCGTGCCCGGAGGCGGTGTAATTAGGGCGGGAGGAGGCAGAAGCAGCGTCGGTGGCGGTGGTGGTGGGGTCTCTTTCTCCACACCAATACCGAGGCCAGCAGTAGTAGCGCGGACACCGCCGCCCATAATGCCGCCGAGAACACCAGCGTTAACGTACTCGTTGATTGCCTCATCGTCGTCCAACGGCAGGCCAGCCTGTTTACGCTCAATAATCTGCTGCGTAATTTCTGTTGGGATTTCGACCGCTGCGCCTTCGCCAGCGCCTACAGCGGTACGCGTCAACCATTTCTGGCCGGGCTTCAGGAAGCCACCAAGAAGCAGCTTATCCCCGATAGAGTTTAGCGCCGACTGCCCAACTGCGCTGATGACGGCATCGGTTACATCAATCTTATCCTTGCGCCCCGCCGCGACTTCCTGTTCTTGCCGCTGGATGTTGCCACCGAAGAAGGATGGAAATGCTGTAGCTGCGCCAGCGCCTATGCCAACGCCTACGCCCGCTACTGGCCCGCCAACAAGTGTACCAATACCCGTAGCAGCAAGAGGTGCGAGCATCTCCGGCCCGCTCTGACCGATGCCTTCGCCAGCGTAGGTGAGGAAGCTGCCAAGTCCTTTTACGTCTTTGAGCTGTGTGGGGGCAGGCTGCCGGAGCGTTTCAAGAAACGTTTCCTGATCACCAGATTCTCGCATACCCCGACCGAAATCGGCCAAGGACTCAAGGCCCAGCCCAGAACCAAGATACTCGGTAGCCGTACCGAGGCGGGAATATGCACCAGCTTTACCGAGCTCAAAGCCGCGACCTAGTGCAGTGCCGTCTTCCGGTTCAGGGGCGGGTTTGCCAAACTGTTGTTCATATTTTTGTATGAACTTAGCCTCACGCGCCTGTACTTCCTGAATAATGCGCGCGCGTTCTGTCTCTGTTGGAGTGTCACCAGAGATATCCACGTTGTATGTGCGGCCACTTAGCCGACCCGGAACCTGAATAACGCCCATAAAGTAACTCCTCTGTTTGCTCAGAGTATATGCAAATAGCGCACTCTTGGCTAGTAGCGTTACTCTGGGTCACGCACGCTGAAATTGGTCCCGTCATCGTCCTCAACAGGGACTGCCGTACCACTGTTTAGGCTTCGCACAGCCGACGTGTAGTCATTGTCTGCCTGTGTGACTGCGTCAAGCGCGGTCTTAATGTCGGACTGCAACTTCAAATTGCCCGCTTCCTCCGCCATCGCCATGGCAGTCGCAGGATCAACGCCTCCAGTCAAAGTAGTAAGGCTATCCCGAACAACCTCGGTAACATTTTTCAGCTGCCCTAGGTAGTCCTTTAGCTTTAGCCCGCCAATACCGCTGGTAGAAGCCTTGGAAGCGGCCCTAGCCGCAGCGGCGGCACGCGCCATGCGGGATTGCTCGAGTGCGGTCTGGAGGTCTAGCTTGTCTTTGTCGTACTGGTCACGCGCTGCGCGTGCGGCCTCGACGCCTTTCAGGCCCGCTTCGCCTACGGCACCGAGTAGAGTGGGTTCCTTGGAAGACATCAGGTTCAGACCGACTTGGGCCAAGGCCAGCCACTTGTCTTGCTTTGCGGCCTTCTCACGCGATGCAAGAGCGTCCATGAGCTGCTGCTCGAATGGTGACATACCACCGGCTCCGCTAATCCCACCGCCGCCACCTTGTGGGGCTACTGGCGCAGCTGGCGCAGCTGGCGTAGTCGGAGCAACATCCTGAGCTGCCGACCTGCGCTTAAGCATCTGCTCCGGGGTTTCTGCGGGTACGGCACCTGCATCTGTGGGTGCAGGTTCAGACATGGGTACAGGGAGGCGACCCCCACCGGGAACTGCCTGCTGTCCAGTACCGCTAAGATTTATGTCGATACCAAAATCTGGAAGTAGTTCACCCAGTGTAAACGATTCTTGTCCCGCCGCTCTAGCCCTGTCTACTTCTGGAACCATGGGGGCTTCGGCTGCGGGGGGAGCTTCGCCTTCTGGCAACAGCGAGTTATCAGCCTGCCTAATAAAACGTTTACCTCGGATTACAACAAGATCACCTGCGGCCATCTTCTTCACGGGGCCACCACTGGCCATAGCCTGAATACCCGTGTTCTGCGCCATATCAGTCTTCGGTGCTAGTGCGCGGGCCATATCGGCGATGCCACCTTGGGGAACTCCGGCAGCTGCAACTGCATCTTCTGCAACAGTGCTCTCTGGGGCTGGCTGCCCCGCGGCCGCGGTTTCCATCTGCTTGCGACGCATAATTTCCCCGAGCACTAGGTACTGGGGTGTACTACCATCTGGCATTTGCATGGCACTGATGAGCTGCTCTTGCGAGAAGTTCTTAAGCTGGTCTTGGAGCTTTACGATGTTCATCATGAGTATGCCTGATATAGCGATAGGCCTGTGAGCCCCGCCCCTAGAGCCTGCTGCATTGGGTTGCTGTACTGGTAGTCAGTACTTGTTTGCGTACTCGTAGGCGCAACGGGTAGTCCTCGCAGAATGTCCGAGTAGAACGCGAGCTGCTCCTGTGGATAACCCTGCTGGCGCAGATAGTCTTGGTATCCAATATCCAGTCCAGCCTGTTGTTCTTGCTGCTGCGCGCGACCGATGGCGTCGAGCATCTGCGCGTTTTGGATGTCCGCTGCACGGCCAATTTGACCAAACCCAGCGAGCTGCTGCGCCGCTGCGCCCCGTGCCTGCAATGCAGCGAGACCTTGCCCTGCGCCGAACTGACGCGAAGCCTCTATACCCGCCTGCACGCGCTCACGCTCACCAGCCTGTGACTGACCGTAGGCAAGCCGCGCTGCGCGGTCGTCTCCAAACTGACGCGCTGCTTGCTCAAAAGCGGCTTGGCGTCCGGCAACGTCAATACCCTGCATTTGCTTTGCTAGGTTTTCTTCGGCCAGACCCTCTTGTACCGCCTGACGGCTACCACCAAATGCGCCTGCCTGTGCGGCTCGCGTGTTTCTATCACCCCGCATCCGGTCGAAGTCTTCGACGGCGCGAGATTTCTGAAAGTCCAAGACACCTGTCATGTAGGGTGACATATACTTGTTGACTTCGTCACCTGTGAACGCACCCGCATTACCGAAGTCAAACTCGCTAAACTTGCCGGTATCATAATTGCCAAGCCGCCCAGCTTCCGTGATGTTAGCACGCGCAGCATTCTGCGCTGCTGGCAAACCGGCAATGCCCCGACCAGCGATGTCCCGTGTCATATTGCGAGACGCGTTGATATCGGCAAAGTCATCAGACCGTGCAATCCGCTGCCCACCGTAAGCTTGATACGGCTCCAGAGACTGTGCCTCGACACGGCCCATCAACCGCTTAAAGTACGGCATGAACTCCTTGGGGATGTTCGACTGGGTGATATTTTGGCTAACCGGCCCTTTGTTACTCGATCCCATTGTTCAGCTCCATTCTGTAGGAAACATGATCGGGTTCCCAACCATACTTGGCCATATACTTTCCCCAAGCCTTGCGCCCATAACCCTCTAGATGGGTGCATCCGTTATCGCGGGCGTAATCTACCATAACCTCATGCACCATAGGCATCCACTCTGACATGCGGGAGCCGCCAATCCAGTCAAGCGACATGGCCTTACGCCCCGCCGGATATTGAACCAGCCTGCTAGTTCCAGCGGCTACAATGATATCATCTTGGTCTAGCACAATCCACAGCACGTATGTGCCATCTAGTATGCCAGCGTAGATATCGGTTACAGCGTATTTCCCATCCGACGCATCGGTAGCAGGCTTAAACATAGGCCCCACGCTAGCCCACACGTGCCCCACAAAATCTAGCGGGACATGGGTAAAAACTAAACCGGAACCAACGTCCTTCACTGCATGGCCCTCCGCTGCATCACCTCTGGAGCCCTCTTACCGGCAGAGTTTACGGCCGACAGGAAGCCACCACCAAACTTCTTTTCCAGCGCATCGGTGGCATCCTTGCGGAGCACGAACTCTCCATCGCTCAGCAGTACATCTTGCTCGCCGTCGATTGTGGCCGGAACCTTGTCGTCTACGCCAGAGCCATCTCCGGGCCCACGGACAACGCCGTTCTCGCCGTTTGCAAACCGCTCACGAGTATCGTCTAGTTCACCGGACTCCACAGAATCTACCAGATCGCGCAGAGCCTCTTCGCCATACTTGGCCAAGAACTTACCAAGTGCTACCTCCGGCTGTGGGTGCTGACCTTTGATAGCGGCAACGGCTTCAACGATTTCAGTCTTTTCGTTGGGCTTTTGCACCTCGCCGCCCTCGGCATATGGTAGGGCGCCACGATTGTTGTAGGCGTTCAGCTGACCGTAGGAGTACGGCGTGGAGATGCCATAATCAAACTCGGGGTCGACCCCCGGCCTATAGGTTCCGTCCGGCATACGCATCATGCGCGGAATAGGCCGCATCTCCTTGGGCCCTTTGTTTTTGTTCTTATTCTTACCATCTTCCGTATCGGCCGTCAGAGCCGGTGCGGCGAGTGCGCCAAGCGAACCGCCTATCATAGAGCCAATACCCTGCCCCGATCTTGCGAAGTCCATGCCGCTGCGCAGCGCGGTGCCGAGCTGAGATTTCAATGTGCCCGGTGCGGCCTGACCAAACAGACTCGCTAGACCCGTCGGAGCCGCGGCTGGTGGAGGCATCAATGCGTTAACACCGCCCGCTGCGCTGAGTGGGGTACCCGTCGTCATAGCGTTTGCCCCTGCGCCCATGACGCTTTGTCCGGCTAGTGGCTGCTGCAGTGCGCCGCCCGCAGTGCTGCCCATAAGGCCACCGACAAGCTTTCCACCCGCGAATGAGCCTAGCCCCGACAAAAGCCCTGCTTTAAGGTCTTTCTCTTGGATTGCAGTACCAAGACCTTGGCCAACAGCGCTCATTAGGAGCGGGCTGGAAAGCGCGGCGATGCCCGTAGCGGCACCAATGGCCGGGGCGAACGCCGATCCCAGAAAACTCAAAATCATTGGCAGCATGTCGTGCTCCTAGAGTGTTTGCGGCAGAATAACAGGAAATGACTCAAACAACAATCCGCAGCTCGCCTGTAGACGTTTTATACACAGCCCCTACGGGTAAGCCCCCTGCTACTGCGGCAGCGTTATTAGCGTACGTGGACAGGTTCGTCAGAGTCAGTGTAGACGCCTGCACTGGGCCGGGATTAGCGACCTGTTGGGCAAACACAGAAAATGCCCTAACTACCTGCGCCATATAGCTTTGGGTGTACTGCGCTGGCGGCGCAGGAAAGAACGGGGTTGGGACGTTGGATGCCATGGCTATTTCCTTCCATCAGTTCTGATATCAATGCGAGGGTCGCCCAGTCGCCAAGCCGTGTTTGTCTGGTCAGACTCGATGCGCATAGACATCGACCGCCCACGGATTCGGACAAAGAGCTGGTTCGTAAACTGCTCTACGGGCAAGGTGGCGGTCTTGATGACAGGATCAGCGTCGGTGCCGAAATACGCACCGCCGGGAAAATTTCGCGCTTTGAACGTCATCGTGGCCGTAGCTGCCGTATCAGATGAGTTTCGGAACGTGAGGTCTGGTATAACCCGCGTGGCAAACATAAACTGATCACCATCACCAAAACCAAGCGTACTAGACTCGATATAGGCGTTTAGCGGCCCAACTGGGTTTACGCTGCCATCGTTCAGCCCATTCTCATGGTAGTACACATATCCGTCCGGTGATGCCGCCAGAGGATAACTGATCAAGCCACGATCTGTCCATGCAGTGCGCGCAAGTTCGCCGTAGTACCATACCTGCTGCTCATAGTTATATATGACATAGCGGTCGTTCTCGGTTGAATCCGCGGATGGGTAGAACCACCATACTTCGGAGAACGCGGTGTTGTTACCACCATATACTTTCTGTATCTGCGCCGTGTTTATATTGTTGAACACGTACTCTTTAACGGTACACGGTAGTTGTTGTACCGCGCCGTCGTACACATAGAATTGGCCGATACCCATCCAGAATACCATATCACCAACTGGTACCGCAGCATTCTGACCAGCGATAGTGATAGCGGTCGACACTTCTTGGATACCAAAGGTAAATGGTGCGCCAATGTACTGCATCGCGTGCACTGAGATATCGGTGAAGACAATGATTTGTTGTTTAGTTTGCACAGCGGCAATTATACCGGAACCTGTACCGATGCGGAGTTCTCCGGCCGTAGTTGTTGGTAGGGTGCGCCACTCAGCCGCATTTTCCTGATCCGAGAAGCGAATTGTCAGCGGGTCTTGTACGCCGGGGTCTCCCTCCGGATCACAACCAAATGCAAGAACATGGCGGTCACGCTCCGAGACAAGCACGATGCGGGCCACAGTAGGCGTAGCCTGTGCACCAGATAGAGACGACAGCGGTATAGCCCGAGTACCGACCCCAGCGGAAGCATCCCAATAATACACGCCCCCGTCCCTAACGCACATGACTAGGTCTTCACCAAAGTTGTCGTGTGACCACAGGCGCAACGTACTTGCGGATGTCGAAGAGGCGTAGCTAGACCCCCACGTACCGCGAGACCACGGGCCAGTACCCCACCCAGTACCGGTGACTGCTCCATCTAGACCCACATTAATTTGATACGCGCCAACAACTGCAGAGCCGCCGTTTCCAACATCTGAGGAATTGGCCGCCACACTGAGTGTAATCTCGTATGAGTTTATGCCGATTATACGGGTAATCTTATGTTCTTTGTTTAGAACCGCCGCTGTGACGTTACCACCAAGGCTGACTGCGCCAGAGTATGTTACAAAATCACCAAGCACGGCCCCGTGAGCATTGTCGGACACCGTCAAAATAGCGGAACCGTTAGTCGCAGCGAATGTCACATCTCCAGCAGCTGTAGTTGCGCGGAGTGGCGTAATGTCGGACGGCGCGGAGCCGCGAGACACGTAGTACTTCTCGCTCGTGCCAAGCCCTACGTACACTGTCCCATCTAAAAGTCGCCATGGAAATATGGCTCGGCAGGTGCCAAGCAGAGCGGTACGTGTGTACTGCGTCCAACCACCAATAGTCTCAGGTTTACCAGCGCGGAAGCGCACAAGGTTGCAGTCCCACCAACCGCCCTCATTGGCATAGTCGGTGGTCTCGCGGTTGATACCCGGACGGAACAAAAGTTTTATTAGTGCCATGGCTACCTCATTCCGTCGGACTATACACTATTTACCCAGCTGTTCCACCTTCTCGTTGTGGGACACAATTTGACGAAGAAGCGACTCGTCGTTTTCGGCGAGCCAATCCACAGTGTTCATGCTGCCCAACATAATAGGCTTTGCAAGATCACCGTAATTACTGCTCGGTTTTACGCACCCACTTAGCAGAGCGGCGCTTGAGAGTGTCAACATCAAGAGCTTCGACTTCATTCTCAATCTCCTCGGCTTGTTTCATGGCCTCGATACGACCCGTGGCCACTTTGACCTTTTCGTTTGCATCAGATGCGCGCTTCAAGCTGAGCCAAGTCGTCAGCACCATCAACAGGAAGGCGCCTACTGCCGCAAGGAATAGTTTGATGCGCATAAACATCAGCGATCACCATCAGCCCATTTACGGAGGCGCTCACGCATGATCCACAGAGCGGCAAGCATCACCACGCCAGCAAAGGCCAATGCCACGATCTGGGCCGTGCCATCCAGCGAGCCAACGGCTGCAATACCCGCGCCAGCGCCCGATACGATCTGAACAGCGGATGCCTGCACGGTGGTGGACTGCGCTGCGCTGGTGCGTTCTTCGGGTGCCTTGGCCTTGGTTTCCCACTCGCCTACAGGGTATGCCTTACGGTTTAGTTCAAAGTGCGGGCCATCTTTGAATGACTTCCAATCGCCAC
>JACCDP010115700.1_pt1 | contig 28557 bp, 24 predicted proteins | sample 7445841 | NCBI WGS metagenome assembly JACCDP01 (sample SAMN15323441, study PRJNA562643) | freshwater metagenome | isolation source: river surface water | place: USA:Blue River Watershed | collected 2017-08-17 | reverse complement strand
TCATAGAACACAAATTCGATCTCTTGATGACAGTATTCAAGTCTACAAATCCAATTTATACAGGCATTTAGACAGTAAAGATAGTTTATTGCAAAAACACTGTATTGAACAAATAAATGCCTTTCAAAGACAAATTGAAAACACGCATTTACAACATTTTATGGCCATTAGACAGTTGTGCAAGCCAGAACAACAGGAGGCATTTGTTCAATTGCAATCAAAGTTGGCAGAATGGTTTAAACCCCATAAAAAGTAAAGTCACAGCCCCATGGTGCGTCTGCTTAATTTAATGTTATTGATGGCTGTTAATGGTTTTGCCAAACCCATTAACTGTACATTTAAATTGAGCTTGCCTCCCCAACAAGATTCATTTCAATTAGAAGTGTTTAAATGTTATCTGTCCAATTTTAGATTTTACAGCCAAAGCAATGAATTGATATTCACAGATTCCAACGCCTTTTTAATTGAATTGTCCGACTCTGTTTTAACGCATACCATTACAATTGATTGTCCTGTAAACGTCACCCCGAAAACCATTGTTTACAGCATTGGCTTAGATAGTGTAAGCAATACTTCAGGGGCTTTGTCTGGGGCATTAGATCCCTTAAATGGAATGTTTTGGACCTGGCAAAGTGGCTATATTCACTTAAAGTTAGAAGGGACTTTTTTTAAAACTGGAAGACCCAAAACAGCATTGGAATTTCATTTGGGAGGGTATCGTTGGCCTAATGCAACTTTGATAGATAAACAGGTTGATATTAAGTTTGAATCAATAATTGTAGATATACAATTAAGCGATTTTTTAAAACATTTAAACAAGGGTGTATCAACTAAAATTATGTCACCAGGACCTTTAGCTAAACAGGTCTTTAATACTATTTCAAATAGCTTTGTGCCAATGCAACCATGAAAATAAAACTTTACATAGTATTGATTTTGGTGGGCTTGCTTATGGCATTTAAAGGAGCAAAACAACACAATTGGCCGAGTTATTTCCCTGAACCTGTTCAAGCGCGAATTCAAACGAGTTATACTCCAGAAATGCGAGCATTGGGCAGAGTGTTGTTTTACGATCCAATACTCTCTGCCGATAGTTCTGTATCCTGTGCATCTTGTCATAATCCTTACACCGCATTTGCGCATACTGATCATGCTTTGAGTCATGGTATAGGTGATAGCATTGGAAAAAGAAATGCCCCTGCTTTATTCAATCTAGCATGGCAATCTGCTTTTATGTTAGATGGGGCGGTCAATCATATAGAAGTGCAGGCATTGGCGCCATTAACCGCCACAAATGAAATGGCTGAAACACTTGAGCATGTTTTGACTAAGTTGAATCGATTGCCGCGCTATCAGGCATTAAATGCGTCCATACAACAGGGTAAAAGCATCAGTTCCAGCCTGTTTTTAAAATCATTGGCGGCTTTTGTTTTGTCATTAAATAGTTTCGAATCTAAATACGACAGTGTCAAACGGCATCAAAGCACTTTCTCTGCCCAGGAAGCCAAAGGGTATGAGAAGTTTAAACAATATTGCAATGCTTGTCATGCAGAACCTTTGTTTACGAATCATACCTACCAATACAATGGATTAAGCTTTGATCCTCAACATCCTGATTTAGGTCGCTATGCCATTAGTCTCAAACCAAAAGATTCCTTTGCCTTTAAAGTGCCCAGTCTCAGGAATATTTCTTATACTTATCCATACATGCATGATGGGCGATACAAAACCTTGCAAGCGGTATTGAAACATTATGCAGAAAAGCAAGTAAGTGCCAAACTGAACAATAACGTAACGACTGTTTTCCCACTCAGCGCCAATGATCAAGTCGATATCATTGCCTTTTTGAAAACCCTCAACGATGTTCAATTCTTGTTCAATAAAGACAATCTATTTCCTAATGACAAAGGAAATAATCCATAATATCGTCTAAGTTTGTAAATCAACCCCAAATATGAAATCTATATTAGCCATTTTCACCTGCTTCATACTCCAATTGAGTTATGCCCAAGGCCCTGCAATCACCAGTTGGTTGCAAAATTCAACCATTAAAGGTTCACATTATGTGAATGGCAATTCTACCGCTATAGCAGATACTTCTCTGGCCAATATTAGAACAGTTTCGTATTCTAGTAACTGGGTTTACATTAAAACCAATGGGGTGCCTACTTATACCACAGGGCCGTTTTTAGATGGCAACCCCTCTTTAACGACCGCTCAAAATGCTATCTTTAAAATCTCCTTAAATCCTGTTAAAAACACAGGCACACCAAGCCCAACTACACCGGGTAATATAGGCCAGTTTATTAATGGCGTGGCCTTGTTTGATTACAGAGATGGTGTTTCATGGAGCAATATGGCTAATGCTTTAAAGGGTGGTCCTTTAGGTGGCATGGGAGATAATGTTTGGAACAGAGATGCGGTAGTTGCAGAGAAAAATGGTTTCGATTGTTCAAAGGGACATCCTGCAATGGGTAATTACCACCACCATCAAAATCCTTCTGCGTTCAAACTTGATCGTCAAGTGATTTCAAGCATTTGTAATTTATATGATGCTGATGGCTTATATGCCATCGACACCACTAAACATTCACCCTTGATAGGTTTTGCAGCAGATGGTTTTCCGATCTATGGTGCTTATGCCTATAGAAACACCAATGGCACTGGTGCCATTACCCGAATCAAATCGGCTTATCATTTAAGAGCCATTAGCGTAAGAAATCAATATGCCAATGGCAGTAATGTAACGGCTGGCCCTGCAGTTAGTTCAACTTATCCTTTAGGGTATTTCAGAGAAGATTATGAATTTGTTCAAGACACTGCTCAAGATGTGCTTGATGCCAGTAATGGTAGATTCTGTATTACACCAGAATACCCCAATGGCATATATTGTTATTTCGCTACTGTAGATGCCAACTGGAATTCTGCTTATCCTTATGTTGTTGGGCCCAATTTCTATGGCGTTAAAAATGGGGCAAAGGTGAACTCAATCACCGAACCCGTTACACAATATAAACCAACCACCCAGGTGCAAGCTTTAAGCGATGATGCATTTGAATGTTTATTGTTTCCTAATCCGGCTAATCACACTTTGGCTATTCAATACAAAGGACTGTTGTCTTCTGATTTAACCCTTCAATTAATGGATTTACAAGGCCAATTGATTCAAACCAAACTACTAAAGCAGGGAAGTACTATTGTCTATTTTGATGTAGAAACTTTATATGCGGGTAATTATATTGTATTGATTCAATCTGAACAACAACAAATTGCCAAACGCATTAGCATTCAGCATTAAGCTTATTTAAGTTGTATTTGATACACCAGCTCTGCGCGGTTTAATTCATCAAGTAAGTCTGCGCAAAGATTGACTTTTTTGCTGCTGCTGAACATGTCAAACTGGTATTTTTTAACCTGATGGTGAATGGTAAATTGCAAGGGCATTTCTCCAGGGTATTTGTCAATTAAACTGACTAAATCATGCACCATGCCTTGGCTCAAAAAGTCAACATCAATGGCAATGTTCAAACCTTTTATGTAGCGGTCTCTTACATCTTCCATTTTTTCGCCTGATACAATATTCAATTCCCATGGATTGCCGCCTTCTTTGGCCCATCTAGGTTTTTCAATCCTGCATTTAAGCACAATGAATTGGTTGGGGTATAAAATCAATCTCAATAAATCAAAGGCATTGCCAAAGGCGAAAAAGGTATGTTGACCTGAATAGTCTTGTAAGATGAATTTTGAATAATTCTTACCTGTTTTGGTAATCAAATGATCAACTTTAATCACTATGCCTGCAACCGTCAGATTGGGTTTGGTTTTAACCAATTCATTAATGTTGTCGAGTTCAGTTAAGACGGTGTTGGTAATGGCATCGTATTCTACTTTAAAGGTGTCCATAGGATGGCGATTGATAAAGATACCAACCATTTCTTTTTCCATTTGACATTCCTCTAAAATGGTAAAGGGTTCAACTTTGGGTAACTGAGGGGCGGCTAAAGTGGTTTGAGCAGTTTCTCCAAACAATGAGCCTTGAGAACTGAATTCATTTTCTTGGCTTTTAGCCCCAAATTTAATGGCCAATTCAATGCCACTGCCCAATTCGCCTTCTACTAAATATTGTGCTTTGTGGTAACTGCTATCGAAATCAAAGCCTCCACCTTTTACTAAGGCCTCTAATGCTTTCTTGTTGACATTTCTTAGGTTACAACGCTTACAGACATCAAAAATAGAACTGTAAGGGCCATTCTTTTCTCTTTCTTCAATGATGTTTGAGGCAGGCGCATCGCCAACGCCTTTAACCGCTGTTAATCCAAATCGGATTTGACCTTTTAGATTAACAGAAAATAAGCGATCACTTTCATTCACACTTGGCCCCAGTACTTTAACCCCCATGCGATTGCACTCTTGCATCATTTGACTGATTTTGTCAATGTTGTTGCTGTTATTGCTGAGCACAGCAGCCATGTATTCGCCAGGATAATGGGCTTTTAAATAACCAGTTTGATAAGCCACAAAAGCATAACAAGTTGAGTGCGATTTGTTAAAGGCATAGGAGGCAAAAGCTTCCCAGTCTTTCCAAATTTTTTCACATTTGTCTTCAGGCAATTGCTTGCTTTTGATGCCAGCCATGAACTCGTCTTTCAGTTTCATCAAGTCTGCGAGGTTTTTCTTACCCATCGCTTTTCTTAATGAATCCGCCTTGCCTTTACTGAAGCCCGCAAGCGATTGGCTCAACAACATTACCTGCTCCTGATAAACAGTAATGCCATAGGTATCTGATAAGTATTCTGCTAATTCAGGAATATCGTATTCAACAGGTTCTAAGCCATGTTTGCGTTTGATGTATTTAGGAATGTATTCCATTGGCCCCGGTCTGTAAAGGGCATTCATAGCAATCAAATCTTCGAATTTATCTGGCTTTAGATCTTTTAAATATTTTTGCATACCAGGACTTTCAAATTGGAAAGTGCCTGTCGTTTCTGCCTTTTGGTAAAGTTGAAAGGTGAGGGCGTCATCAAGCGGTATGCTGTCTATATCGATTTTGATGTTGTGATTTTTTTCAATCAGTTCAAGTGCAGTCTTAATGATAGATAAGGTTTTTAAGCCCAGAAAGTCCATCTTAATAACGCCTGCATCTTCAATCACTTTGCCTTCAAATTGAGTCAGAAGGAGGTTGGAGTCTTTAGAAACCGCAACCGGAACAATTTCTGATAAATCTTTTGGGGCAATAATGATGCCCGCAGCATGCACGCCAGTGTTTCTAACCGAACCTTCTAGCAACATGGCTTGTCTGAGGACTTCACCTTCTCTTTGATTCTTTAAATCATTGTGCCATTCTCTGAGTTGTTGAACCCCAGGTATATCCTCCTGACGCAGCAATATGGTGTTTTTATCGTCTACTTCTTCTTGCTCTTCATCAGCGTCCAAAACTTCCTCTTTAACCCCTTCAATTTTGGCATTGATCACTTGTTTTAAACTTAAACCTAATGGTCTAGCAGGTACTAATTTTGTAATATTATTGGACTCTTCAACACTCAAATCCATTACCCTTGCCACATCTTTCAAGCTCATTTTAGCGGCCATTTTACCGTAGGTAACAATTTGAGCAACTTGATTGCGGCCGTATTTGTCAACCACATAGTCAATGACTTTCTGACGGCCTTCATCGTCAAAGTCTGTATCAATATCGGGCATGCTTTTGCGTTCTGGATTTAAAAAACGCTCAAATAGTAAATCGTATTTGATGGGGTCAATATTCGTTATACCAATACAATATGCTACCGCACTACCTGCTGCGGAACCTCTACCCGGACCAACCACTACGCCCAATTCACGGCCAGCTTTAATGAAGTCTGATACAATTAAAAAATAACCAGCAAACCCCATGGTGCGGATGGTAAAGAGTTCGAATTTTAAGCGCTCTTCTATTTCAGCATCAATGTCACCATAACGTCTTTTGGCACCTGCCCATGTTAAAGCTTCGAGGTAATCATCTTGAGAGGCATAGTTATCTGGTACTGGAAAATTGGGTAAAAGAATGTCTTTTTTAAGATTCAAAGGTTCAATCTTTGATACAATTTCAGCGGTATTGTCTAGAGCTTCAGGAATGTCGTGAAATAAATCAGACATCTCTTTCTGAGTTTTGAAATAGAAGTTGTCATTCGGGAAGGCAAAGCGTTTTCCTTTAATGAATTTGTCATCATCTGAATCAATATCAGACATTTTGGGTGTGCTTTGTTTTTCACCTGTATTCACACATAAGAGAATGTCGTGTGCATTGTAATCCGATTGGTCTACATAATGGGAGTCATTGGTAGCAATCATCTTGATGTTGTGCTTTTGGGCAAACCCCATTAAGACCTTATTAACTTGATCTTGTTCATTGAGACCATGTCTTTGTAATTCAATGTAGAAGTCATCGCCAAAAACATCCAACCACCATTTTAACTCTTCTTCAGCGGCCGCTTCGCCCTTTTTCATAATGGTTTTAGGAATGATGGCTCCTAAACAACATGAGGTAGCAATTAAGCCTTCATGGTATTGAAGAATGAGGGATTTGTCTATCCTTGGCCATTTGCTGTACATGCCTTCAATGTAACCCAATGAGCAAAGTTTAGAAAGGTTTTTGTAGCCTTCTGGGTTTTTGGCCAGTAACAATTGATGGTAACGAATGTCTTTGTCTTCTTTAGTGAAGGATTTTCTGTGACGGTCTTCCACCATGTAAAATTCACAACCAACAATGGCTTTAATTTTTTCTGCCCCTTTATTGTGTTTGGCGGCTTCAGATACGAAATTGAATACCCCAAACATATTGCCATGGTCTGTAATGGCGACTGCTTTCTGCCCATCTGCAATGGCTTTGTTAAATAAACCAGAAATTGAGGCGGCACCATCCAATAAAGAGAACTGAGTATGACAATGAAGATGAGAAAAATCGGGCATTTAACAAGTTGGTATTTCGGATGTGAAATTAGTAAAATCGCTTCAATTAATCTGTTCTGTGTTGATAAATTCAAATGAATATGTATAACTATTTGTGGGGTATTTACTGTTGAAAAATAATGCACCATAAACCTTCAATTTGTTTGGATATTTGTGCTTACTATGCAAGCTGAAATTATTACTGTAGGAGATGAGTTATTGATTGGTCAAGTGGTTGATACCAATAGTGCTTGGTTGGGTCAGATCTTGAACAAATACAACATCAAAATCAAACGCATTCACTCTATCAGCGATGATGCACAGGAAATTAAATCTTGTTTGGCTAATTGTTTGGAGCGCTCTGAACTCATCATTATTACTGGTGGCTTAGGACCAACCAAAGACGATATCACCAAAAAAACCTTAGCGGAATTTTTTAATTCTGATATGGTGATTAACCAATCGGTGTTAGCGCAATTAGAGACTTATTTTAAAAACCGTGGCAGGCAGATGTTAGAGATTAATCAGATGCAGGCTGAGGTGCCAAGTGTTTGTAGGGTTTTAACCAATGCTTTGGGGACTGCTCCAGGGATGTGGTTTGATTGCAATAATAAGGTGGTTATTTCATTGCCAGGAGTGCCCTTTGAAATGAAACATATTTTTGAACACGAAGCTTTACCACTCATTGCTCAACAATTCAAAATGCCTGCTTTTGTGCACAGAACCTTAGTGAGTTTTAATGTGCCTGAATCCTTGTTGGCAAAGCAAATTGAAGACATTGAAGACAGTTTGCCCCAGCAAATTAAATTGGCCTATTTGCCAAGTTTAAATACGGTAAGATTGAGGTTGTCCGGCAGTGCTTTAGATAATGATGATAATATTGTTCAATTGTTGGATCATTATGTCCAATTGATTAAAGATAGAATGGGTAAAGCCATAGTATCTGATCAAGATGAAACCTTATCTCAAACTGTTTTTAATCAACTCTCTCAATTAAACCAGACCTTAAGTGTAGCAGAGAGTTGTACTGGAGGGTATATCTCTCATCAACTCACTCAAATTCCAGGCGCTTCTAAGGTTTTCGTAGGATCGGTTATCAGTTATAGTAATTCAGTTAAACACCACCAATTGGGTGTAGAATCAACATTGTTTGAAACAGTTGGCGCAGTGAGTGAGCAGGTGGTTACTCAAATGGTAACGGGCGTTAGAGAACGTTTGCAAACAGATTATGCCATTGCCATTTCAGGGATAGCTGGGCCTGAGGGCGGCAGTGAAGACAAGCCAGTTGGGACGGTCTTTATTGGCGTGAGTTCTGCCAAATCACATGTTGTTAATCGTTTTCATTTTTCTGGTAATCGCATGCAAATCATAGAAAGGTCTAACAATATGGCATTGGCCATGTTGCTTGAAATGATTCAAGCCCAATAATATTTTGCACTAAAAATCAGTATCTTTGCGACATGAATTTAGATCAACTAAAAGATTTAAAAGGCCGTGTAGAGGCTTTGGGGAGGTATCTTTGACGTCGCTCAGAAATTGGCATTAATTGCCGACGAAGAGTCACAAACGCTTGCGCCTGATTTTTGGGATCAACCAGAAAAAGCGCAAAAACATTTAAAACAAATCCAAGAAAAAAAATACTGGACAGATGCCTACAAGCAGTGTCAGTCTGCTGTAGATGAAGTAGAGGTATTAAAAGAGTTTCAAGATATGGGCGAAAGCTCTGAACAAGAGGTAGATTCAGCGTATCATAAGGCTGTTCAATCTGTTGAAGATCTTGAATTCAAAAATATGTTGAGAAGTGAGGAAGACAAATTAGGCGCCATACTAACCATCAATAGTGGAGCAGGTGGTACCGAAAGTTGTGATTGGGCAGAAATGCTCTCTAGAATGTACATCATGTGGGGCGAAAAGAATGGCTACAAAATCACTGAAATTGACAGACAAGATGGTGATGTGGCGGGTATTAAATCTATTACTTTAGAATTTGAAGGGCATTTTCCATATGGCTATTTAAAAGGCGAGAGTGGGGTGCATAGAATGGTGCGGATATCGCCATTTGATAGCAATGCCCGAAGGCATACTTCTTTTGCTTCAGTATATGCCTATCCAATGGTAGACGACGATATTGTGATAGAAATTAATCCAGCTGATATTGAGCTTCAAACCAGTAGAAGTGGTGGTGCAGGCGGGCAGAACGTGAATAAAGTTGAAACCAAAGTTCAATTGACGCATAAGCCCACTGGTATTGTTGTGGTTTGTCAAAAGGCGAGGTCTCAAGGTGAAAACAGAGAATTAGCAATGCAAATGCTTAAATCACAATTGTACGAAATGGAACTGCGTAAGAAAAACGAAGCAAGAGATGCCATTGAAGCCAGTAAAATGAAAATTGAATGGGGTTCTCAAATTCGCAATTATGTATTTCACCCTTACAAATTAGTTAAGGATGTAAGAACAGGCGAGGAGACCAGTAATGTTCAAGGTGTAATGGATGGTGAAATAGATGAATTTATTAAAGCTTACTTGATGGCCTTGAGTGGAAAATCAAATACTAAATCAGTATAATTGCGATTAAAATGAAAAAGAAAAGTTTCTATTTATTGGCTCTGTTATTGGCCGCCTGCTCAAATCAAACCCAAAAAGACCTTGATCAGATATTGGCATTAGAGCGTCAAACTTCAAGCCTTAATTCTGACAGCTTATTGCATTGTTATATGCGTTTTGCAGACGCTAACGCCAAGCATGATTCTGCCGCAGTATTTTTAATGAAAGCTGCCCACATTGAGATAGTGAATAAGCATGTTGTGCCAGGCATTAAACTTTATGAGCGCGTTGCGCTGGAGTATCCTAACACCCCTATTGCAGCTCAAGCATTAATCAACGGGGGTGTGGCGTATGCGAGTATCCCAGATCCTGCCAATGCCAAACGCTTATACGATCAATTCATTGCCCAATACCCAAGTCATGCAAGGATCGAAGAAGTAAAAAAGTGGTCTGAATATTCTGGTTTGAGTGATGAAGAATTGTTCAGACGTTTCCAAAACCAATTGAATGCACAATAATCCTTATGGCGGTCAAAATCGTTGAATGTCCTAGAGATGCGATGCAAGGTTGGCCACATTTTATTGCCACCCCAACAAAAATTGAGTACCTCAAATTATTGCTCAAGGTAGGATTTGATACCCTTGATTGCGGTAGTTTTGTATCGAGCAAAGCGGTGCCTCAATTGAGGGATTCTTTGGAGGTAGTGGAGGCCATTGCCCCATTTAAACAATCCACAAAACTGCTAACCATAGTGGCTAATAATCAAGGTATTAAAACGGCTACAGGTATTGAAGCCGTTGATGTAATTGGTTTTCCCTTTAGTATTTCCGAAACATTTCAAATCAGAAATACCAAACAAACCATTGCTGAATCAACTGATACACTAAAACATCTTTTAGACATTTCAAGTAAAAACAATAAGCAAGTTCAAGTGTATTTGTCAATGTGTTTTGGCAACCCCTATCAGGACGCATGGTCAACGGATTTGGTTTTGGATTGGTGTCAACGCTTACAAGCCATAGGGGTTCAAATGATCAATTTATCAGATACCATTGGCGTAGCCAAACCGGCAGATATTACGCTTGTGTTTGAACAAGTAAATACCTTCAAAGGCATTGAGTTTGGAGCCCATTTTCATACAACGTATATCAACGCTCAAAAACACATAGAGAAAGCTTATAAGTCAGGTTGCAGGAAGTTTGATGCAGCCATCAAGGGCTTTGGTGGTTGTCCGTTTGCGGCTGATAAACTGACCGGCAATTTGCCAACAGAAACACTTATTGCCTATTTAAATGATCAACATGAAAGTCATTCTATAGATCAGGATGCCTTTGCTAGGGCTATGGCTAAATCTCAAGATGTTTTTGTAGAAGGATAAGCGTTTATTTATCAGTTTTTCTGCCTAAATTTGTAGAGTCTTCATGAAATCTGCAGCATTTTATACCTTAGGTTGTAAATTAAATTTTTCTGAAACCTCTACCATTTCAAGGCAATTGACCGATCAAGGATGGGTTAAAAAAGCATTTACAGAAGCGGCTGATGTCTATGTTATCAATACGTGTTCTGTTACCGATCACGCTGATAGAAAATGCAAGAAAGTGGTTAAAGAAGCTTTAAGGTATAACCCTGAGGCAATGATCGTTATAATTGGTTGCTATGCTCAGCTAAAACCTCAAGAAATCGCCAACATTCCTGGTGTAGATTTGGTCTTAGGGGCTGCTGAAAAATTCAATTTGATAGACCATTTGAATGCGGTTGTTAGCAAACCTAAACAAGCCATCGTATTCAATAAGAACATCAAAGAAACAACAGGTTTTATTCCAGGGTATTCTATGGGTGATAGAACCAGATCTTTTTTGAAAGTGCAAGATGGTTGTGATTATTTTTGTTCCTTTTGCACCATACCATTAGCCAGAGGCAGCAGCCGAAGTCATAGCATTGCTGAAACAATGAAGATAGCTCAGCAAGTAGCTGAGACAGATGTTAAAGAAGTGGTATTGACCGGAGTGAATTTGGGTGATTTTGGAGTGAATCATCAAGAAACATTTTACGATTTACTGGTTCAACTTCATACCATAGACGCCATAGATCGCTATAGAATTTCTTCAATTGAACCTAATTTATTAGAAGATCGCATCATTGAATTGGTAGCCAATTCTAAAAAAGTCATGCCGCATTTTCATATTCCGCTGCAAAGTGGATCTAATGAATTGCTCAAAAGCATGCGCAGGAAATACCAAACAGATTTGTATCAACAAAAGGTAGATTACATCAAACAACTCATTCCCAATGCAGCCATTGGTGTTGATGTTATCGTTGGTTATCCTGGTGAAACTGATGAAGCCTTTTTGGAAACCTATCAATTTTTAAATCAATTAGACGTTACCTATTTGCATGTTTTTCCTTATTCAGAAAGGGCTCAAACCACAGCCGTTAAATTAAAAGGGAAGGTACACCAATACAAACGCAATGAAAGGGTTGAACAATTGCGAATATTATCTGAAAAAAAACAACAAGCCTTTTACAGAGCCAACATGGGTCAAAAACATGTGGTTTTGTTTGAGCATGAAGAAAAACAAGGCAAAATGTACGGTTATACCGATAACTACATCAAAGTTGAAGTGGATTACGATCCATTATTAGTGAATGAATTGGTGGAAGTTGAGATTACCGGCATTAATTCAGAAGGATTTGCAACAGCAGAACTAGATTATTCAAAAACACAAGCATTACATGTATCCTAATTTTTATTATATATTCAGAGATTGGTTCGGCGTTGAAATTGAGTTTTTAAAAATCATCAATTCATTTGGTTTTTTTGTAGCCTTGTCCTTCTTGGCAGCAGGATACATTATTCAATTAGAGCTCAAGCGTAAATACAAGGCAGGTGTTCTAGGCCCAGGCTTTCAAATCAAAGTTAGTAAAGGCTTGCCATTTCCCAAGGCGGATTATTACAGCGCAGGCATTACAGGCTTCATCATGGGCTATAAGATTTTACCTTTGTTGTTTGATTTTTCAATCACCAATAACAATCCTCAGCAATATATTTTGTCATTAAACGGCAGTTTAGTTGGTGGATTGCTTTTAAGTGTTGCACTTTTAGCGTATACCCAATGGCAAGACAAAAAACAACGCTTGCAAACACCAATTGAGGACATTAAAACTGTTGACCCATCACATTTTTTAGGAGAAATTACAATGGCGGCTTTTATAGGTGGCTTAACAGGTGCTAAGTTGTTTCATATCTTAGAAAACCTAAGTGATTTTTATGCCGATCCAATAGGTTCTATTGTCTCTTTCAGTGGTTTAACATACTACGGTGGTTTAATTGTTGGTGGTTTGGCTGTAATTTGGGTAGCCAAAAAACGCCATATTCCTTTTTTGCACATGTTAGATGTTGCCGCACCGGCCATGATGTTAAGCTATGGCACAGGAAGAATAGGCTGCCAAGTGAGTGGCGATGGTGATTGGGGAATTATCAACGAAGCCAGCAAGCCCAATTGGATGTCTTTTTTGCCAGATTGGATGTGGCATTATGATTATCCCAACAACGTGAACGGTGTTGGTGTTCCTATGGAAAATTGTTTTGATGCTCAGTACTGTCATCATCTACCCCAAATGGTTTATCCAACCCCTTTTTATGAAACTTTAATGGCTTTGACGCTATTTGCTATCTTGTGGTTGATCAGAAAAAAACTGCCTTATGCAGGGCTTTTGTTTGGTATCTATTTGGTGTTTAATGGCTTTGAACGCTATTTAATTGAGCAAATCAGAGTGAATTCAGTGATCAATGTTTTAGGGTTTTCTATGCATCAAGCAGAAATCATTGCTATGTTAATGGCATTACTCGGACTGATTTTAATCGTTTTTGCATATAAACGCAAGACGCCTATGCATTTGACGCCTCAAGTTTAATTTTAGCATGATGCCACTCAAATTGTTGATATTGATAGGTTTTTTAATGCAACAATCGTTGTGTGCACATAATTTGAATCAAGATACGGTTATTAAACGCAGCAGACACTTGGTTAAAATTGGGTATGAAATTGAGGGTACAGACACGCTACCTGTTTATTTGTTTAATCGATTTAATTATAACGTAGAATCGGGTCAAGGTGCCGCAGACCAAGAGGCATTAAAGAAATTAAACAGATGGGTTAGAAAAGCATTGCCTTATGCAAAATTGGCAGCATTTCGCTTACAAACCATGGAAGATAATTTGAGTTTAATGAGCTCAGAAAGAGAAAAAAAACGGTATGTTAAAGCCTGTGAGAAGGCCATTAAGCAGCAATTTATGGATGACTTAAAAAACATGTATGTTGAAGAAGGACGCATATTGCTTAAATTGATTCATCGCGAAACCGGTTCAACTACTTTTGAAATCATGCAGAATTATGGTGGCACATTTGAAACAGTTTTTTGGCAAGCAGTTGCTAAAACCTATAGTGCCAATATGAAAGTGACCTATGACCCCATTGTTGATTATCAAATTGAAGCCATTATATTAGCCATTGAAAAAGAAAATGCCAGTAAATAAATTAGATATTCTAGCCTTTGCAGCCCATCCAGATGATGTTGAAATTTCAGCAGCTGGTATTCTGCTTAAACATAATGCCATGGGGCATAGCATTGGTATAGTCGATTTAACCCAAGGTGAATTAGGCAGCCGAGGCAATGTTGCTACAAGGCAAGCAGAATCTCAAAAAGCTTCAGATTTGTTGGGTTTGACAGCCAGAGAAAATTTGAATTTAAAGGACGGCTTTTTAACGGAATCGGAAGAGGCCTTGATGCAAATAATTCAATGCATAAGGAAATACCAACCAGATACATTGCTGATCAATGCTGAAACAGACAGACATCCTGATCATGGCATTGCTCATAAAATGGTTAAACGCGCTGCATTTTTATCTGGATTAGCAAAAATTAAAACCTTTGAACAAGGCCAAGAACAATCTGCTCATAGGCCAAAACAAATCTTTGCTTATATTCAGGATATATACCATGAGCCTGATCTGATAATAGATGTATCAGACTTTTGGGAAAAAAGAATGGAGGTCTTAATGTGTTATGCTTCACAATTCTATAACCCTAATTCTTCGGAGCCTTTAACGCCTATTGCAACGCCAGAGTTTTTAAAAGCCATAGAAGGTAGAGGCGCTCAATTAGCCAGATTCATAAATGTTCAGTATGCTGAAGGGCTTAAAACAGTTAGGCCAATTGGTGTTAATGATTTGATGTCTTTGCAATGAAAAAATGGCTAATCATAAGCTTAATCATTGTTTTATCTATTGGTGTTTACTTATGGATTAAATCCAAGCAAACTGAGTTTCAGGCCCCAGAATTATTGAGTATAGATAGTATCAATTGCATTGCTGTAAATCCTGAAGCCATTGATTTTACCGCAGTGGTAAAGATGGCTAACCATGCCAATTTAGATGTGCAGCTCATCAACACAGAAATTAAAATTAGTAATAAGCAGTATACGGTTGGTAAGGTCTCTCAAACCAATATTCAAGACATCAAAGCACAATCGGTTTTTTCCGTTCCCATTAAATTCTCCATTGATCCCATTAATTTGTCTTTAGCCCAAGGGGTTTCAGGGTTATTATCTGCAGCTTTAGGGGAACAAAAATCCATTCCTGTTCATTTTTCAGGCTATACTAGTATTAAATGGCAAGGGGTAGTTGTCAAGATTCCAATTGAAACAGACCAAAATTTAACTTGGTAATTCTCCTTTTTCTATTGAATTGATGCTTAGTTTAGGCTATTTTTGCATTCCTGTTTATGAAGCACATCCGCAATTTCTGTATCATCGCTCATATTGACCACGGTAAAAGCACCCTTGCTGACCGTTTATTAGAGTATACCAATACCATCTCTAAACGCGATATGATGGCCCAAGTGTTAGATGATATGGACTTAGAAAGAGAGCGCGGGATTACCATTAAGAGCCATGCCATTCAAATGAATTATCAATTCGAAGGGCAAGACTATGTGTTGAATCTAATTGACACTCCTGGTCACGTGGATTTTAGTTATGAAGTGAGTAGAAGTATTGCGGCTTGCGAAGGCGCTTTACTAATAGTAGATGCATCTCAAGGTATACAAGCTCAAACCATAAGCAATTTGTATTTGGCCATTGAGCATGATTTGGAAATCATTCCAATCCTCAATAAAATGGATTTACCAGGGGCAATGCCAGAGGAAGTTAAAGACCAAATCATTGATTTGATTGGGTGTGAACGTGAAAGTATAATTCCTGCTAGTGGCAAAACTGGTATGGGTGTAAATGATATTCTTAGAGCGATTATTGAGCGCGTGCCAAGTCCAAAAGGGCAAGTGGAAGCCCCATTAAAAGCCTTGATTTTTGACTCTGTATTTAACTCTTTCCGAGGCATTATTGCTTATTATAAAGTCATTGATGGCAAAATCTCAAAAGGAGAGCAGGTTAAATTCATGAATACTGGCAACGAATATTTTGCCGATGAAGTGGGGGTGTTGAAATTAGAGCCTGAAGCCAGGCAAAGTGTATTAGCTGGAGATGTTGGTTATATCATTACGGGTATCAAACAGGCTAAAGAAGTAAAAGTAGGAGATACCATTACCAGTAAGGTGAACCCAACAGCAGAAGCCATTAAAGGATTTGAAGATGTAAAGCCAATGGTGTTTGCGGGTATTTATCCGGTTGATACAGAAGATTACGAAGAACTTAGAGACAGCATGTTTAAGCTGCAATTGAATGATGCCTCATTGGTGTTTGAGCCTGAAAGCTCCGCCGCTTTGGGCTTTGGATTCCGTTGTGGTTTCTTGGGGATGCTGCACATGGAAATCATTCAAGAAAGACTTGAAAGAGAATTTGGGATGACCGTTATTACCACTGTACCCAACGTGTCATACAAGGCCTACACGAATGCAGGTGAGATGGTAGAAGTAAATAACCCATCTGATTTACCAGATCCGAATTTTATTGATTACGTTGAAGAGCCTTACATTTTAGCGACTATCATAACGGCCAGTGAATATGTTGGGCCAGTAATTGCGCTATGTATGGATAAGCGTGGTGTAATCAAAAACCAAGTGTATTTAACCACTAATCGAGTTGAACTTACTTTTGAAATGCCTTTAGCTGAAGTTGTATTTGATTTTTACGATAGACTAAAGTCTATTAGTAGAGGCTACGCTTCATTTGATTATCATCAAACCGATTATAAGTTGTCGCATTTGGTTAAAATGGACATCATGCTGAATAAAGATGTTGTAGACGCCTTGTCGTCTATTATTCATAGAGACAGAGCTTTTGACTTAGGTAAAAAGATTTGTAAAAAATTAAAGGAACTGATTCCAAGACAACAATTTGAAATTGCTATTCAGGCAGGTGTTGGGGCTAAAATTATTGCCAGAGAAACCATCAGTGCGTTGCGTAAAGACGTTACCGCAAAATGTTACGGTGGTGATATTAGCCGTAAACGTAAATTGTTAGAAAAACAGAAGGAAGGTAAAAAGCGTATGCGCCAAGTAGGGAATGTTGAAATTCCACAATCGGCATTTATGGCGGTTCTTAAATTGGACGATTGATTTGTCTCAGTACCCTAAACGTTTCTGGAAACTTTGTTTGGCCTGTTTACTGTTCTTTAGCAGTTTTACCATGGTCTTACCCGATTTGCCCCAATGGCTAAAAAGCATTGGCGGGGCAGGTTATGAATGGTTGATTATTCCCTCATTTGCTTTTATAGCACTGCTTTTAAGACCCATAAGTGGTAAACTAGCAGATCAAAAAGGAAGGGTAGTTGTTATGGTTATAGGGGCTGTTGCAGCTACTTTAGCCTCGAGTTTGTATTTGGTTTTGCCATTTGTGGCGCTCTTTTTTATGATCAGAGGCTTACATGGTTTTTGTGCAGGGTTTTCACCAACAGGCTTTACCGCTTATGCTGATGATATTGTGCCCCTGGAAAAAAGAGGTGAGGCTATGGGGATAATTGGCATCTGTAATAATGTTGGCAATGCTATTGGTTGGTTAATGGGCAGTCATATCACAGAAGCCTATGGCCTGCAAAGTATGTTTGTATGCTCTGCTGTTTTGGGCATTTCTGCCACTATGATGTTTTGGAGTCTACCGGAAACCTTAAAACAAAAAAAAGCCTTTAAATTCAGTGAATTAACCTTTAATCCAAAGTCATTATTAGAGTTTAATGTGTATTTGCCAGCAATCATTATGTTATTAACGGCCTATGCCTCAGGAAGTATTTTGGCCTTAATTGCAGATTATACCAAAAGTGTTGGTATTCATAATAAAGGGATGTACATGGCGGTTTACATTGCTTCTTCTTTGGTGATACGATTTATGGCTGGCCGTTGGAGTGACCGTTTTGGTAGGCAGCGAATAGCCTCATTCGGTGTGTATGCCCTTGCACTCAGTATGTTCTTATTGGTCTTTTCGGAATGGCCTATTACTTATTATTTGTCTTCCGTTTGCTTTGGGCTTGGATTTGGATTAATCTCACCGGCTTTGTTTGCCTGGGCAGCTGATTTGTCAAGACCAGGCTTAAAAGGAAAGGCATTTGGCACCTTGTATATTTTTTTAGAGTTGGGTATCATTTTAGGCTCAGGGATATCTGGGTGGCTTTACAATAATTTGAATCACGAATTTTCCTTAGCATTTATTTTAGCAGGTTGTATGGCATTGATCAGTCATTTAATGATGATTTTGCTGCCTGTTAAAAAAATAACTCCTTAATTTATTTAACTTTATGGGATATTAAAATAAATCCCTAGGTATTCTTCTTAAAGATATTTTAATTTGATTTAAAATATTAAATTATGAATATTGAAAGCATTAAATCTGAGTTTGAAGCCTCAATGGGCTTAGTTTTAGACAATTTAAAACAGGAAAAAGTAGGGGAGCGCTATTTTTTGTTCAAAGACCAGCTCAAGAAAACTATATTTAATATTATCGATAGACACAATCTAGATCTACAAAATCCAGATAAATCACAAGCATTTTTGGACCAATTGAGACCCAATATTGAGGCTTACCTGGAAAGATTGTATACACTTTAAGGGCTTTCAATAGGCATGTTTGGGCAATGCCGCCTATTGCTGACAATATTGCTTAAAAGCGGATCATTTATAGGTATTAAGTCTCATTCAACATATTATTTAAAACCCTATAAATCAATAAATTATGAAATAAACCTAAGTTAAAGGTTTATGTATGACATTTTGTACAATTGCCCTTAACTGGGGGCTAAACAATCCAATATTGACTAAATTTAAGGGGTTAATAGCATTTTCAATTGGTTTAATGTGCTTGTAATCAATATGTTATAATATTTTTACATTTGTAAACAAGTTTATTTACAAATGTAAAAAATGGATTTTACATTTGTAAAGGGTTAAAAAAGCCCTTTAAGTAGCCTTAAACAAATTTTATAACATGTTAGAAATCAGAATATTAGAGGTATTTAAGCAGTCTGAGTTAAGCCGAGCTGAATTCGCCCAAGCCTTGGGTATTTCCAATGCAGTCCTATCGCATATAAGCTCAGGCAGAAATAAGCCAAGTTTAGATTTGGTCTTAGCGCTATTAAATAAATTTCCAGAAATTCATCCAGAGTGGTTGCTTTTGGGCAATGGCCCTATGCTCCGAAAAGATCTTCAATCGGAATGGCAAAAGCAACAAGATGATATACTAATAAAGTTAAAAGACATTCAATTGAATGCCAAAAAGCTGAATCAGGGTTTAGATGCCCTTAATGATGTACTAAGTAAAGATTAAAACAAAGTCGTTTGTTTAACATTAAAGATATGAGCGTAAAATAAATCGCTTAACATCTTTTGTGATTTAGATAGATGGTCTTTATCTACACTATAAATCACACTGGTTTTGTGGTTGGTACCTTTGATCAACTGTGCATTTCTAAGTTCGCTTAAGTGCTGAGAAACAGTTGATTGGCTTAATGGCAATTTATCTACGATTTCTTGGCATGTTTGATCGTTTTTTGCCAATAAAATCTTGATTATTTTAATTCTTGCTGGGTGTCCAAGTGCTTTACAAACCGAACTTAAATCAATTTCAGATGGTTCAAACAGTGCCTTTTTACTCATTGCCATAGGGGGGCAAAGATAAGACAGATTTAATAACTTGCAAGGCGTTTCATTCAAAAAATAAAATAAAGTAAATAATGCTCTAATGGCTGCGTTTGAGTTTCCATCTTTTATGGCTCCAGAGCCATGTTTCAGGTTGCTCAATTATTTTTTGCTCTAAGTACTCAGTATGCAAAGCTGTAATTTGAGCCGCTTCATAATTGCTGTTTCGAGGATCAGCAATTAAATGCGAATGGCAAACATAATGACCTCGTTTAACTTTGGTCATATCTGTAAAATAAACCGGCAATTTGAATTTGAGCGCTAATTTTTCGGCGCCAGGTAAAACGGCAGTCAATTGGTTTAGGAAGGGCACCCAATAACTTGAATCAGCATCTGAGGGGGATTGATCACTCAACAATATGAGCAAATAAGGTGTTTTTTGTTGCAGTAAGTATTTCCCAATTTGAGCCATTGGAATGTGGGTTAATCCAAATTCCGTTCTAACTTTCAGCATGGTTTCATCAAATACTTGGTCGCTAAGTGGTTTGTATACACCTATCAATCGGTTTTTGAAATAGAACGGACTAGCTCTGCAGGCCCATTCCCAATTGCCTTTGTGCCCCATTACGATGATGGCACTTTGTTCTTGTTCCCAAAGTTGGTCAAAAATGGAGAGATCATTAATAACAAGCCGTTTTTTGAAGGCCCTCTCAGACATTCTAAACCCTTTAACTGTTTCAATGATCAAATCACATAAGTGTTTATAGTAGGCCTTTTCAATGGCTAATCTTTTTTCAGGGCTATAATTAGGAAAGGCTGAAACCAAATTGGCTCTTACAACTTTTGTCCTGTATTTGATTACTTTGTAAAGTACGATGTAGAAAAAATCCGAAATCAGATACAAAATTGGCAAAGGCACCAAAGCGATGGTGTACAATACAAATACCCCTAATTGGCTTTGCCAGCGCTTTTTCATTTACTTGATGTATCTAAAGTCATGACCAGCTTTTAATTGGGTCACAAATGCATACATCAAATCGATGACCTCTTGTAAATCTTTTTTGTGTATGGTTTCTACAGTGGTATGCATATACTTCAGCGGAAGAGAAATTAAGGCTGATGGCACACCTTCGCCACTGTAGGCAAAACTGTCGGTATCAGTACCTGTGCTTCTGCTGACAGCAGCTCTTTGAAAGGCGATTTTTTGTTTTTCAGCTACTTGAATCACCATTTTCAATACATTGTTTTGAACCGCTGGACCATAGGTTAATACAGGTCCTTTGCCGCATTTTTGATCACCCTGTTTCTTTTTATCGTATAAAGGCGAATGTGTATCGTGGCAAACATCAGTAATAATGGCCACGTCAGGTTTGATTCTGCGAGAGATCATTTCTGCTCCTCTTAAACCAATTTCTTCTTGAACAGCATTTACAATGTACAAACTGAAGGGCAACTTCTTTTTGTTCTCTTTGATTTTACGAGCTACTTCTGCAATCATAAAACCACCAATTCTGTTGTCTAAGGCTCTGCCAGTATAAAAATGCTCGTGCAATTCCATTAACTCATCTTCAAAAACAGCTACGCTGCCAACATGGATGCCAAGTTGTTCAACTTCTTTCTTAGAAGCGCATCCCACATCAATAAAGATGTTGTCCATGCTTGGAACAATATCCTTTTCTCCAGTTCTAACGTGAATGGCTGGCCAACCAAAAATCCCTTTAACAGGGCCTTTTTCAGTTAATACATTGACACGCATTGAAGGGGCAATCATATGATCAGACCCTCCGTTTCTGGTTACATATAAATAGCCATCTTCGCTGATGTATTTCACAAACCAAGAGATTTCATCGGCATGGGCCTCAATGACTACCTTGTATTTTTGTCCAGGATTAATAATTGCCGCAACAGATCCGTAGGCATCTGTAATATAATCATCACAGAAGGCTTTCATATAATCTAGCCAAATCTTCTGACCAGACACCTCAAAACCAGTCGGAGAGGTGTTGTTCAAATAATTATATAAAAAGGCTTTACTTTTTTTGTCCATGAGCTCAGCGCGTTAAATTAGCCAATTAGAAGGGAAGGTCGTCAGAGAAAGATTCTTGAGAAAACTCAGTGTTGGTATTAAGGCTTGGAGCCTCTTGACTGAAGTTTTCTTGGCTTGAAGCAGCACCTTCGATTTTCCAAAAACGAACATCGGTGTACCAACGGCCGTTGTATTCTCTGCTTTCAATATTGATAGAAAGTTTAACTTCATCGTTGATATTGTAGCGGTTTAAGTCATCCACTTTTTCAGACCAAGCAGATACACATACTTTTTTTGGGTATTTGTCTATGGTTTCAATAATGAAATCTTGTTTTTTCCATGTGCCTTTAGCGCTGTTGCCTTCTTGAAGGCCAAGTTTTTGAATGATTCTACCAGAAATTTCCATGAGTATATAATAAGTAGTACAAATATACTTCATAGGAATTTCTCTTATGCAAAGGCCTACAACAATTAATCAATGAGTTTTCAACTGTTTTATACCTGGTCAATTCAGTTTAAAAGACCTAAATTGCAAATTCATTCAATGACACCGACACGCCAAGAAATCATTGCAGTTTGCCAAGCATTATTAGATGAGAAATCTGCCACATTGATGGCCTCATATAAATGGTTAAGCGATTCTGCCAATGTAGAACAAAAAAGTACGGCTGGCGATAAACACGATACCGCTAAAGCCATGGTGCATTTAGAACAAGAAAAATTAGGTCAGCAATTAGCGTTATTGAATCAACAAAAGCAATTATTGAATCAGATCAAAAGTAAAACCTTTAATTCCACTCAAGCCAAAATTGAATTGGGCAGTATTTTACATACCCAAAATGGCTTGCTGTTTATTTCAACTTATTTACCCAGTTTCACTTGTCAAGGCATTTCTGTTCAACCCATTTCTTTACAGTCGCCTTTGATTCAATCCTTTGTAAAACAATTCCCAAAACCGGTCATTGTCTTTCAAGGCAAGACCTATGAATGGACCCATATTGAGTAATAACTAGTTGATTATGAATATATTAAGACATGCACTTTTGTCTTATAATTAATATTATGTTAACCAATAGTTTGATAAAGAAAGCCATAGTGATTAGTACATGGCTTCCCTAAATGTTATTGAGCAGCTGCTTCTAGTTTCTTTCTTTCTGCTTTTAAAATGGTGTCGTATTTTACCTTAGCCTCTTTGTGTTGAGCATCTCCAATTTTATTACAGATCATAATCATGTCTTTTAAAGCATCAATTAATTCTTGATCTTTCAGTGCACCAGAATTTCTCAAAGTTTCGAATCTTTCTAAAGACTGTTTGTACAAATTAATTGAAAGGCTGTTATACTTTTCATATTCAGCTGTGCTTACTCTAGCTCTTTGTTTGTAGATGTAATTAGCTGAATCAAAGAATAAAATGGCTTCGTTCTTTAAGGCATTAAAGTAACCGTTGTCCAATTCAATGGCTTTTTTATAATCGTTAAGTCCTTGTTTGAATGAATATTTAGAAGCCGGAACTTTACCAGTATTCTTATAGGCTAAGTCTTGAGCTTTCACTTCATCAGTCTTTAGTTTATGATAAGCCACGCCTCTTGAGAAATAATAAACAGCATTATCAGGGTTACCACTGATGGCTTCATTGAATTTTGTCAATAAAGCAGCCATGTTTTCTCTTTCAATTTCAATATTGATTTGCATGTCCAAGAAATCACCAGACTTTAATGGAATTTTCTCCTTGCCTTTTTCTAAGTAATCAAGTGCTTTATCGTATTGCTTTTGTGCGCTCATGATTTCTGCCATTCTGATGTAAACAGTAGCATTCATGTAGGTTGGAATGGCCATTAGTTTTTCTAAACATGGAACTTCCTCGCTCACTAAACTGTCAATATAGGCAGCTCTCCAAACCGCATAAATAGCAGATTCTTTACTGATATTGTTGCTTTTAGCTCTTTCTTCTTTGTCAAACGGAATAAGGTTCTCCACCATATTCATGTGTTCTTTTATGGTTTTGAACTGCCCTTTTTCTCTGCTGGCATTTACAGCGACATTCCAACAAGCTGAAATTGAATTCACAAGAAAAACATCTGCAGCTAACTTTGAATCGTACTTTTCTTGCTCTTCTAGTGAACAGCCATAAAATTTTAATAAAGATTGAGCTGAAACCAATGACGCATTGTGGTCCACATCCAAGGCTTGTATAGTAGAATCTAATGACATCGCAATGTCTGCATACACAATACCTTTCCAGGCATAAGCAGCACACATGTCTTTGGTTTGAGCATGATTCATAACTTTGTCAATATCATACTTTGCTAAACCAATGTTCTTGTTTTCCTCATCCATCATGTTGTCTCTAACCCCTTTTAACAAAGTGATTTGAGCATAACTTTGATTGGCTAAGAATAAGCTTGAACCTAGTAGAATGGAATTTATTATGTTTGATTTCATAAACCTGTTTTTAAAACACTATTCAATTGTTGTGCCATCTTCATTGTTATCATCTGAAGTGTTGTCAGAATCGTTGTTATCGATGATTTGATCATTCACTGCGCCGTCTACAATTGGCTCGCCATTTTCAGATAATTGTGCTTCTTCTTCATCTTCTACTGGCACAACTGCTACTGAAGCAATGGCATCATTGTTTTTGATGTTGATTAAACGCACACCTTGAGTGGCTCTACCCATCGTTCTTAAGCTATCAACTCTTAGTCGAATCGCTAAACCAGATTTGTTGATGATCATTAAGCCGTCTTCATCTGTAACACTTGATATAGAGATCAAATCACCAGTTTTATCTGTGATGTTTAAGGTTTTAACCCCTTTACCACCTCTACCAGTTACGCGGTATTCGTCCTCTCCTGTTTCAGGATCCACTAAGAATGAACGTTTACCATAACCTTTTTCAGATACAACAAGCACAGTCGCTTCTTTCAGCTTATCGATATCGATGGTTAACATGCCAATCACTTCATCTTGTTCAGATTCTAAGGTAATACCTTTTACACCTGATGCATTACGGCCCATTGGTCTTACCAATTTTTCATTGAAACGAATGGCTTTACCTGAACGTTTAGCCATAATGACTTCACAGTTACCATTGGTTAGTTTTGCTGATAATAACTCATCACCTTCTCTAATGGTGATGGCATTAATACCATTCGATCTTGGTCTAGAATAAGCTTCTAAAGTGGTTTTCTTAATCACCCCTTTTTTGGTACAAAGAATGATATTGTGCGTATCTAAATACTCAGGATCTTTTAAATTTTCAATGTTTAGGAAGGCTTTGATTTTATCGTCTGAAGGAATAGCTATCAAATTCTGAATCGCTCTACCTTTAGTCGCTTTACCACCTTCTGGGAATTCATATACTTTCATCCAGAAGCAACGGCCTTGCTCAGTAAAGAACAACATGTAATTGTGGGTGTTGGCAACAAATAAATGCTCAACAAAATCTTCGTCTCTGTGAGAAACGCCTCTGTTACCTCTTCCTCCTCTGTTTTGTTCTTTGTATTCACTTAAACTGGTGCGTTTGATATAGCCCATGTGAGAAATGGTAATCACTACCTTTTCATTAGGGATTAAGTCTTCAATATCAATTTCACCAGCGCTGTGTTCAATCATTGTCTTGCGCTCATCGCCATATTTCTCTTTCATCTCGAGCATTTCATCTTTGATGATTTTATACCTCAAGCTTTCATCAGATAATACAGATTCTAAATAAGCAATCAATTTCATGAGTTCTTCAAATTCCTCTTTGATCTTTTGACGTTCTAGACCAGTTAAACGCTGCAATCTTAACTCAAGGATAGCTTTCGCTTGAATTTCAGACAATTTAAAGTTGCTGATCAAACCGTCTTTTGCCTCATCAGGGTTCTTAGATTTTCTGATCAATTCAATGACTGCATCTAAGTTGTCTAAGGCAATTAATAAACCCTCTAAAATGTGGGCTCTTTTTCTGGCTTCAGATAGGTCATATTGTGTACGTCTAACAACGATTTCGTGTCTGTGAGCAACAAAATGATGAATCAAATCTTTTAAATTCAACATTTCAGGACGACCATGCACTAATGCAATATTGTTTACTGAGAAAGAAGATTGCAATGCAGTGTATTTGTACAACTGATTTAGAATAACATTGGCAATAGCGTCTTTTCTAAGTTCAAATACCAAGCGCATACCTTGTCTTCCTGATTCGTCTCTTACTGCTACAATGCCATCAATTACTTTTTCTTGAACCAATTCTACAGCTCTGGTAATGATTTGATTTGGCATTACTTGGTAAGGCACCTCTGTAACGATGATCATTTCTTTACCATTGCTCATGGTTTCAATTTCGGTTTTACCTCTCATGAGGATTCTACCTCTACCGGTTTCAAATGCAGAGCGAATACCATCGGTACCATAAATTATGCCGCCAGTTGGAAAATCTGGGCCTTTTATGTGTTGCATCAATTCCGTAACAGTGATGTCGCGGTTATCAATGTAAGCGTTAATGGCATTGATTGATTCCGTTAAGTTATGCGGAGCCATATTGGTAGCCATACCCACCGCAATACCTGCTGCACCATTCACCAATAAATTAGGAATTTTTGATGGCAGCACTGTAGGCTCTTTTAACGAATCGTCAAAGTTGGGTCTGAAATCAACGGTTTCTTTTTCGATGTCGTTCAACATCTCTTCAGCAATCTTTTTCAATCTTGCCTCAGTGTAACGCATTGCTGCAGGTGAGTCGCCATCAATGGAACCAAAGTTACCTTGACCATCCACCATAGAATATCTCAAGCTCCAATCTTGGGCCATACGCACCATGGTATCGTATACCGAAGTGTCACCATGTGGGTGGTATTTACCTAATACTTCCCCAACAATACGAGCCGATTTTTTATACGGGCGATTAGGCGCAAGACCAAGTTCAGTCATACCAAATAATACCCTTCTGTGAACGGGTTTTAAACCATCTCTAACATCGGGCAATGCACGACTAACTATGACCGACATTGAATAATCAATGTAAGCGGTCTTCATTTCCTCTTCAATATTGATCGGTATAATTCGATCGAAATTGGTTTCCTCTGGGTTTTGATCCATAATGCGTTTATAATAAAATCATTGCAAGATATCAATTATTTAGACCCCTTTTAAAATTACATTCCACAATATACCAACAAAAAAGCCCTGAATTTCAGGGCTTTTTTTAACAAAATTTAGATGTATTAGAATTACATTTTAATGATCTTTACTTTGCCTAAACCTAAAGACTCTAATTTGTCTTTAATCAAGACGTCATCTCCAATACAAACAATTACAAATTGATTGGTTTTGATGTATTCTTTGGCAATTCTATTCACCTCTTCTTTGGTCAAGTTTTTAATGGTTTCAGCACGTTGGGTGTTAAGGTCTTTAGATAAGCCATTAACAATGATAGACGTCAAGAAACTTAGTTTATCTCTTGAGCTTTCATATTTAAGCGCCTCACCACCTAATAATGACTTCTTGGTGAAATCAAGTTCATCATCAGTGATGCCTTTTTCAACGAAACGGTTTAATTCTGTAAATACTTCTTTAATTGCAGAGTCAGTAGCATTGGTATTAACACCTGCACTCACTGTAAACAAACCAGGGAAACCAATGCCGCTTGAGCTAAAGCCTGAACGGATACCATAGGTCCAACCTTTGTCTTCTCTAAGGTTTAAGTTCAATCTTGAGTTGAAAGCACCACCCAAAGAGAAATTCATTACATTGGCTTTAAAGAAGTCGCCATTGTAGTCATAAGGAATGGTTAAATATCCCATCATGATAGTGGTTTGTTTGGCATTGTCTTGGTTTACTAAGTACAATTGGGTTTTACCAGTAGCATTAAAAGTAGTGAAAGTAGGTACACTTAAATTTTTATTGTTCCATTTTTTAAGGCAAGCAAGGTTTTCTAATGCGGCTGCTTGATCAATGTCTCCTACTATTGAAATAGTCGTTAAGTTTGGTGATAAGAAGTTTTCTTTGAAGAATTTCAAATCTTCAACTGTGATTTTTTCAGCCGCTTTATATTCGCTTAAAGAGGCTTTACCCAATGGATTTTCAGTACCGTAAATCAACTCTCTGAATTGTTTTGAACCAAAACTTGATGGAGTAAAGTTGTCATTTGAAATAGAGCCTAAAATGGCTTTTTTATTGGTTTTGAATTCTTTGCTTGGGAAAGACGCATTGTAGAAAATGTCTTCGAATAAGGCCATAGTCGCTTTTAAAGAATCGCTAAAGCTTTCAATATAGCAATTGAATTGTTGGCCAGAGCCATCAAATGAAATTGAGCTACCTAAAGACTTCAATCTGTTTTCAATATCTAAAGCAGATTTAGTGGTTGTACCTTCAGTCATCATAGCACCTAAGAAAGCCGCAGTACCGTTTTTGATTTTTCCAGTTTCAAATAAATGGCCACCTCTGCTTGAGATAACAATATTCACTCTTGGTGATTCTGAAGTTTTAGTACCAATGACTTTGATGCCATTGTCGAAATTGCTGGTGTAGTAGTCTGGCACAATAACAGGCTTTGAAGGTGCCACAACTGGCTTTTTGCTTCTGTCAAATCCTGCAGGATCCACATTTGGCTTGTAGACTAAATTAGCATAAGCAGATTTGTCTGGCGTTTCGTTTTTGTATGGGTTTTCACTTTCGTAACCATCTACTCTGAAGTTAGGATCTTGCATTGCTCTTGGGTCTGGAACAATGTGTATGCAAGTGTAGTTTTTGTTTTTGATGTAGTTTCTGAACACACGCATGACATCTTCTCTGGTGATGTTTTTGTAACGTTCAAAATCTTTGTCTAAGGTCATGTTACCATTGGTAAGCATTTCGTATTGAGTTAAAACAGAAGCTTTGCTGGCAACACTTTCGGCAAATCCGTAATAACCTGCCATGTATTCTTGTTTAACACGGTTAAGGTCTGCATCCGTAAAACCGTTCTTTTCAAAATCATTCAAGGCTGCTTCAAG
>JACCDP010251120.1_pt1 | contig 28568 bp, 30 predicted proteins | sample 7445841 | NCBI WGS metagenome assembly JACCDP01 (sample SAMN15323441, study PRJNA562643) | freshwater metagenome | isolation source: river surface water | place: USA:Blue River Watershed | collected 2017-08-17 | reverse complement strand
CGATCTTGAGATTACAGATGTAGTTAATTTCGAGTACAGCTGCCTAAATGATCTAGTTAAGTTTCCGTTTAGATTGCAATTCGAACAGTACAAAGTCTTGAAGTTGCTTCGAAATGCAGCAGCGGCAAACCCAAATATTGAAATTCAATATGAAGCCCTAATCGAATCTGTATCACAAGATGATGCGGAAGTTTCGGTTGACGTAACAAAAGCCGGATCTACGAACACTTTGCGCGCCGATTGGCTAGTAGGCGCAGATGGTAGTCACAGTGCGGTTCGCAAAGCGCTAGGTATCGAACTAGATGGTTTTACATATCCGTATCCAACAACCGTAGTTGCAACACCATTTAAGTTTGAAGAACGCTTTCCTGGTTTAGCACCCGTTACATATTGGTCTGGGCCAACCGGGCGGTTATCAATGATTAGAACTCCAGATATTTGGCGAATCGCTATGACCACGCCACTTGAAGGGGTAGATATTTCCAGCGATGACCGGGGCTCAATTTCGCAGCCAAGCCAAGACTTTATTGCAGCAATCGACTTGCTGCTAAAGCTATTGCCAGGGGTGACGTTGGCTGATCTGCAGTTAAAGCAATACGAGGTATACCGATCACATCAAAGAATTGCTCGAGAATTTAGCGTAAAACGAATCGCGCTCGCCGGAGATGCAGCGCATCTGACAACGACTAATGGCGGCATGGGTCTTAACTCAGGTGTCCAAGATGCAGCTGCACTTGTTAAAGCTTTAGTAACTGCCATATCGCAGAATAGCTATCAGCCAATTTCGGCATACGCCAAAGAGCGTAAAGAGTTTTGTGCCAATTTCTTGCAGCCGACTACTACAACAAATCATAAAACCGTGGATAATCCCGACTATGAAGCTAGGTCTGCTCGACTAAACGAGTTGTTAGCCGATACTAAAGATCCAGAAATCGTTAAGCAGGTAATTGGCCGCGCTAGCATGATTTCTGAGTTAGTTAAGTAGGAGGAAACATGAGCAAGATATACACACCAATTACCGGTGCTGAGATTGCTGATGTCCCAGATTTTTCTTTAGCAGCCGTTGATGCCGCTCTCGATTTAGCAACAGCGAGTTTTGCTGCTTGGCGCAATATTTCAGCTAGCGAACGCGGTCGAATCTTGACCAAGGCTGGTCAAATAATGCGCGAAAGTGTCGATGAGATTGCCGAGCTGGAAACTTTAAATACAGGTAAGCGTTTGGCTGATACCAAGCGCGAAGCTCTTAGAGCCGCGGAATGTTTTGAATACTATGGCGGGTATGCCGATAAGTTAGTTGGCACAGTAGTTCCGGTACCTGGTGAATTTCATGCATTCACCGAGCGCGAACCTTATGGTGTCGTTGTTGGAATCATTCCTTGGAATGTTCCTTACTTCTTTGCCGCCAAGAAAATTGCACCCGCAATTGCTTTTGGAAATGTTTCAATTCTTAAACCAGCAGCCGAAACGCCACTTACTGCACTTAAGTTGCAAGAAATTCTGCAAGAGGCAGGTGTTCCTAACGGAGTAGTTCAAGTATTAACTGGTGGGCCAGAAGTCGGTAAGAAATTAGTTGCTGACCCACGCACCAAATTGGTGGTCTTTACGGGCTCAGATAAGAGTGGAGCTGCAGTTGGCTCAGCCGCTGCCGCACATTTTGCACCGGCTGCACTCGAATTAGGCGGTAAATCAGCGCAATTGGTATTTGCCGATGCCGATTTAACTGCCGCCCTTGATGGAGTGGTCGAAGGAATCACGGGCTCATGTGGCCAGATGTGCATTGCTGGCTCCAGACTATTTATCGAAGAGAGCATTGCTGAACAATTTATTTCCCAAATAAAGGTTCGCTTTGAGAACTTGGTAGTTGGCGACCCACGTGAATCAGGCACTCAAGTAGGGCCACAAGTAACAAAAGCACAAGCGCTGAAAACTTTGAACTACCTTGAAATAGCAAAGAAGGATGGCGGCAAAGTTATCGCCTCAGCAAAGGTTCCAAGTGACGCAGATCTAGCAGATGGTTTCTATGTTCCGCCAACTGCATTCATTGATTTACCGAATTCTTCTGCAGTTGTACAAGAAGAAATCTTTGGACCAGTACTTAGTATTTCTACTTTCAAAGATGAAGCAGATGCAATTTCGAAAGCTCACGATAGCGATTTCGGTTTAGCTGCCGGAGTATGGACAAGTGACATAAGTAGAGCGCATCGAATCGCCAGTGAATTGCGAGTTGGAAATATTTGGGTTAATACCTACCGAATACTTTCTGACTTAATGCCTTTTGGGGGAGTCGGCAGTTCAGGTTATGGACGTGAGGGCGGCACCGATGCGCCTAATCTCTATACCTGGACTAAAAGCGTTTGGATTTCTAAATCTCCTGGACTACCGAAAAACTATAAGGCGAAGTAAATGAACAACGCCGAGATTAAGGATCTGTATTTAGATTCCTACCATCGAAAAGATTTCTTCATCGGCGGTGAATGGGTAAAACCTGATTCTAAAAACACCATTGAAATTATTAGCCCTAGTACCGAAGCGCTAATCGGCCAAGTACCTGATGCAAATACAGCCGATATAGATCGCGCGTCAAACGCGGCAAGTGCCGCCTTTGTTAAAAAGAACGGCTGGAGTTCTTGGCCAGTTACCGAACGAACAAAAGTCATGCGCAAGTTCGCCGACATTTTGGAAGCCAAACACCAAGAACTTTCGATTCTGTACGCACACGAACTTGGAAGACCATATAAACCAACCGTTTCACGCCCAAGTCGCCCGGCTGAACTTCTTCGATATTACGCAGATTTAGCCGAGCAATTAGAACTAGATCAATTGCGCCCAATTCCTGCGTTGCAGAACCCAGGTAGCGTAAAGAGTTCTTCAGTTAAATTGGAATCTCGCGGCGTTACTGCAGTTATCGTTCCTTACAACGGCACACTTGAAATGGGAATGTTTAAGATCGGTCCAACTCTGGCACTTGGTGGAACTGTTGTGTTAAAGCCAAGTCCACAATCACCACTAGAAGGTTATATTTTTGCTGAAGCGGCAATTGAAGCTGGATTTCCGGCCGGTGTAATAAATGTTTTACCAGGTTCACGCGAAGCAGGCGAAGCGTTAGTTGCTCACAAAAAGGTCGGCATAGTTGGATTCACTGGTTCAACCGCGACTGGCAAAGCGATTGCTAAAACTTGCGCCGAAACTTTCACTCCTACCATTCTCGAACTGGGTGGAAAATCAGCTGCTGTATTACTAGAAGATGTCGATGTAACCGCATTTGCTAAGAATCTGCCTTACCTAGGTTTCACATTTACTGGGCAAAACTGTTTTATTCACTCACGCATTGTGGTTAATAAAAATCGCTATTCAGAGGTTTTAGCAGCAATTTGTGATTCAGCCGCCACAATTAAAGTTGGTGACCCTTTTGATGATCAAACTCAAAATGGCCCGCTAATTAGTCAGATGCACCGAGATAAGGTTGAAAGTTATATTGCTTCAGGTATTTCCGAAGGCGCTCGCATAGCCTTTGGCGGAAATCGTCCTGAACACTTAAATAAAGGTTGGTATTTAAACCCAACTATTTTTGCCGATGCTACAAATCAGATGCGCATCAGCCGAGAAGAAATCTTTGGCCCAGTGATCTCAGTAATCAGCGCTGATAACGATCAAGCAGCGATAGATATTGCAAATGATTCTGAATTTGGTTTAGCCGGCTCAGTTTGGGCAAGTGATGAAACCCATGCCCGCGAAGTCGCCGATCAAATTGATACTGGTTCAATTGGCATAAATTGTTTTGGCTTTAACACCTCAGCGCCTTTTGGTGGGCGTAAAAATAGTGGAATAGGTACCGAACTAGGGCTAGAAGGATTCTTGGCTTACGCAAAATATAAGTCAACGCATTACACACATTGAGTCAGTGCCGCTTACGTTGCGCCTCCACGGCTCAAGATGAACTGCCAGTCCTCGCGTTGAATCAGTACGGCAAAATCTCCAGCAACGCACTATCTGGCAGTTCCAAAATTGTTGGCTCGGTAACTTCGCCTCGCACACTCACGATGCTAATTCCGGGTGGCAAATGATCTTTCACTACTTCTCGCGTATTGCCTTCAACTGGCAGCTGGTCGATTTCTATGGCATTTCGACCCGCTAATTGCAGCGAACTTAATCTATGCAAAGTCTCAATTGGTTTTTCATAAACTCGATTAATTACTCTGATTGCAACTTCGCGATCACTTGCCCGGCGCACTTCAAAATTAGCTTCAATAATTTTGCGAGATTCCGCTAAATCAGAAGCGCCTAGGACACAAATAAAAATACTGCCAGATTCCTTAGATACATCGGGTAATTCAAAATTAGGAACCTCACTCAAAATTTGAGTTATATAAACGACTTCGCCATTAATGCCAGCGAGTTGTGCTGCAATCAATGGCATTGGTTTTGCGGTTCCAGCCAATGGCACTGCTTCATTTAGAACTACAAAGCCGGCGTTCACTGCTTGCGCCACATACTTGTGAACATCATCGACGCAGATCTCGAGGGCGCTCCAACCAAAAGTTCGAAGTGGTAGCGGATTTTGATAAGTCTTAGTTTCAATAAACCTGACCCCACCATTTATGCCGCAAACTTGGATAGCCCTAGAACCAACTAGCTCTTTAGCCTGCCATCTATTTGCTTCCGTGGCTCCCAGTTCGTATTCAGATTCCTTTACCTGCCATCCAAATGCTGAGATATACGTGTCCGCAGATCTCGACAGGTCATGCGTCAAGATTGTTACGGTATCGATTGGGCCGATTTTCACTCTTTAACCATACAACTAGCGCGAGTAAATGGCGCCGCCGGGCATATTTCGATAATTAATGAAAGCTATTGGCAATATTGAATATATTTCAAAACGTTATATTTCTAAGCGCAAAATAAGCGTTTTCTCGTGTTCTGCTCGTTGGAATTTCGTTGACTTTGATGGACTGTTATAGCAAAGTACACGCAACCGTACGTAGGTTTGACCTAAGGAGAGTACATGCGTCACAAGAAAATTCTGAGTGCCACATTATCAATCGCCATGTCGGTGTTGATGGTTGGTGTCAGCCAGGCACCTGTAAGTGCCGCAACAAAAACAATCACAATTGCAGTACCTGGTCTTCCACCAAGTCAGGGAAACCCATTTAAGGAAGGTCCAGGAACTCCTGGTATTCACACCTACGCAGCAATCTTCGACGCGCTTACTCGCGTAGACGATAAAGGAATTGTGCGTGCTCGTCTTGCTACTTATTGGAAGACTATTAACAGCACAACATGGCGCTTCACATTGCGCGAAGGAATTAAGTTCTCTAACGGTGAAGCGTTTAACGCTGATGCCGTAAACGACACAATTGATTTCTTGGTAAGTGCTGATGGTCGCAAAACAACTATCGGTTCAACTGAACTTCCAGAATTAACTGGTGCTAAGAAAGTAAGCGAGTACGTTGTTGATATTACAACTAAGACTCCAGATGCAATCTTGCCTGCCAAGTTAGCTGCTCTTTACATCGTGGCTCCAAAGGCATGGAAGAGCGCCGGACAAGATGTATTTGCTAAGGCACCAATTGGTACCGGTCCTTACAAGGTAGATTCAATTACAACTACCCGAATTGAAATGAGCGCATTTACTGGTTCATGGCGCCAACCAAAGGCAGACAAGCTAGTAATTATTCCGCTAGCTGATGCCGCTTCACGTTTGCAAGCACTGCAATCAGGTCAAGTAAATATGGTTGCTGGTATTAACCCAGACCAAATTGCTACTGCTAAGAAATCAAAGGCAACTGTGATTTCAATTCCAGCACCTCAAGTTATGTCTTTGGCATTCAATGTCACAGCTGGTGGCGCAGTTAAAGACATTCGCGTTCGCCAAGCACTTAACTACGCAGTAGACAAGGATGCAATTGCTAACGGTCTTCTTGCTGGTAAAGGCAAGGCTGCAACTCAGGGCGTAACCCCTTCAGTTTTGGGTTATAACAAGGCAGTTCAGGGCTATCCATACGATCCTGCAAAGGCTAAGGAACTTCTTGCTGCTGCTGGTTACGAAAAGGGCCTAACAATTAACGCTGATATCACTGTTGGTTCATTCCCATCAGATAACTTGATTTATCAGTCAGTCAAGGCAGACCTTGCCAAAGTTGGCGTTACTTTGAACTACACCACTATTACGTTCCCTCAGTGGTTACCTCAATACAACGCAAACAGCTGGAAGGGTGAAGCCTTCGGACTTTCCTGGAACTCTGCTCCACGCGGAGATGCCTCTCGTCCATATGCAATCTTCGTATGTAAGCCAGTAGGCGCGTTCTACTGCAACGCCGAAGAAGATGCATTAGTGAAGAAGTCCAATACTGAACTTAATGCGGCAAAGCGCCTTGCAATTCTGAAGGAAATTGCAGTGAAGGTAACAGCAAGTGCTCCAGCGTTGTACATCGTTGAGCAGATTGATCTTTACGCAGTTGGTAAGGGCGTAAAGGGATTCTCAGCTGCTAACCGCTTAATCGCATACGAAAATATCTACGTAAACTAGATATTGCTGGGCGGTTTCCAAATCGCCAAATTCTTTACAGTTTAGAATGTGAACCGGGCTTTCCTTGGAAAGCCCGGTTCACATAACTGAAAGGCATAAATTTTGAAGTTAAGGTTGAAAGCAGTCGGTTCACGACTACTTCAGTTAGTCGTTCTGTTGTGGACGATTTCGACCACCCTGTTTTTACTGCTCCGACTTTCTGGAGATCCCGCAATTTTATTGGCTGGCGAAGGTGCCAGCCCTGAAACCATCGACGCGATTAGAGCTGATTATGGTTTTGATAAGTCTTTACTTCAGCAGTACTTAATGTTCATTTGGGATATTGCCCGACTAGATTTCGGTAGATCACTTGTTAATTCGCAACCAGCACTTGGTTTCGTCCTTAAGTATCTACCTTCAACGCTTCACTTAACTTTCTTGGCAGTTTTCTTTAACTCAATTATTGCTATTCCAGCTGGTGTTTGGCTTGGTGCTAAACCAACTCAACGTCGCCGCAAGATTCTCAGCACTGTCGTGAGCGTGGCCCAGGGCACCCCGGCATATGTAATCGGTCTACTTTTGATTCAAATTTTCTCCGTTTGGCTGGGATGGTTACCTTCAATTGCCGGCACCGGTACATGGGCTTGGGTATTACCAACTGCCACACTTTCTTTCGCACTTGCTCCGAACTTAATTCGAGTCGTTGCTGCAAGTGTCGAAGACACAACTCGTCAGGATTATTACCGAACCGCCAAAGCAAATGGCGCAGCACCTAATGTCTTGCTGATCAAGCATTCACTTCCGAATGCTTTGCTTTCAACAACTTCGCTACTCGGAGCTCAGTTCGCGTTCCTTTTATCTGGCGCTCTCATTACCGAATACATCTTCGCTTGGCCAGGTTTAGGTTTAATTTTGGTTCAATCAATAACTAATTTAGATTTTCCAACGATTCAAGCGACAGTCTTCGTGGTCGCATATTTAGTTTTCGTGGTCAATTTAGTCATGGATCAAGTTTTCAGATTGGCTGACCCTAGATTGCGCAGGAGCCAATTATGAGCAAAGAGCCAAAGGATCAAGTAACTCCGCTAACTAGACGGAAAATTTTCAAGCGGAAAGATAAGTCTTTAGTAACTTTAAGAATTAGCGCCTCAATTTTAGGTCTCCTATTTGTCGTTGCAATTTTCCAACCATTCTTCTATTCCGTAGATCCAACAACTTCTGATCTGACTTTACGTTTGCAGTCACCAAGTCTTAGTGGCGCTCTGCTAGGTACCGATGCACTAGGTCAAGACGTATATTCACGCGTTATCGCCGGATTTAGATGGTCACTCGGTATCGGAACCGTTGGAACGTTGCTCGGTTGCTTAATCGGAATCACACTTGGCGTAAGTGCAGCGTGGAACCGTAAGCGCCTTCGCATTGTTTTAAGTCGAGTAATTGATATCGGAATTTCATTTCCATATTTGATTATCGCGGTAACTATCGTGACCGTCGTAGGCCGTGGCTTCTGGCCACTAGCCCTTACTTTAGGCTTGGTTTGCTGGCCAACCATCGCTCGAGTTGTCTATGCCGAAACGCTTACTTTGCGCGAGCGCGAATATGTAACGGCAGCTCGACTATTTGGCATTGGCAGCATTCGTTCAATTTTCACCCACATTTTGCCTGCGCTGCGTCCAACAATCCAAGTGGTTGCAGCCTTCACTTTTGCTGAGTTGTTAATTGCCGAAAGTGGTTTATCTTTCCTAGGCCTGGGTGCGCCATTGGGTACGCCAACTTGGGGCAACATGCTCAACGAGAGTCGTCTTTATATGGAGACAGCGCCGTGGATGATGTTCGGCCCAGTTACTGCAATCATCGTAACTATCTTTGCCGCCAACTTATTGGGTGAAGGTTTAAATGCTCGCGAGCAATCAAGAAGTACGCGGGTGTCTCAATGAGTAATTCAACGACAAGCAACGTGAAAAACGCGATCGAGATTAATAATTTAGTTGTTAGTTTTTCCACGCCGGCTGGATATTCAGCTGTTGTGCGCGGAATCAACTTAACAATTAATCCGGGCGATCGCGTTGCAATCGTTGGTGAATCTGGCTCAGGTAAAACCATGATGGGCTTGAGCATGTTGGGAATTCAACCAACTTCAGCCCAAGTCGAGGGCGAAATTTTAATTGGTGATGTAAATATGGTTACGGCGCCCGATGCGGTAGCTCGCAAATTGCGTGGTAACTACATCTCAATGGTTTTCCAAGAACCATTAACTTCGCTAAATCCTGTGCGAACTATTTCTAGCCAGCTATCTGAATCTGTTCGTCGTCATAACTCAATGAGTAAGCAAGAAGCTGAAGCGAGAGTCCTTGAAGTTTTAACTGCAGTTGGAATTCCGGCACCAAAAGAACGTATGAAGTCATACCCGCATCAACTCTCTGGTGGGCTAAGACAACGTGTCATGATCGCACTTGCTCTTATTAATAAGCCGCAATTAGTCGTAGCCGATGAGCCAACTACAGCGCTAGATGCCACGATTCAAGCTCAAATTCTTGATCTTTTGCGCAGCGGAATGGGCGATGCCGCACTGATGCTAATTACTCATGATCTTGCGGTTGCTGCCGATGTCTGTAATCGCATTGTGGTTATGTATGCCGGAAATATTGTTGAGCAAGGCCCAGTCTCTGAGATCTTGAGTAATCCAAAGCATCCATACACTCGTGGTTTGCTATCTGCGATTCCTAAATTTGATCAAGCACGCCCAGCGCTTAATCCGATTCCGGGTGCACCACCAAGAATTACCGAAGTCGTACCAGGTTGCCGCTTTGCATCTCGTTGTGCTTATGCCGATGCTCAATGCAGCGCTTCAGAACCCGAGTTCATTAACAATATTGCTTGTTTCCATCCAGTGACAGGAGCGGTCAAGTGAGCACTGATAAAAAACTCATTAACGCCGTTGATCTTTCGGTAACTTTTAAGGTCCCATCAGGATCACTGCGCGCAGTCGATACAGTTTCATTCCATGTAAATGCTGGTGAAACAGTGGCAATAGTTGGTGAATCGGGTTCGGGTAAAACAACGCTCGCGCTTTCACTAATGCGTGCTTATGCGCCAACTTCTGGAAACTTATTCTTCGAAGACCGAGACATCACACACTTATCCGAAAAAGCGCTTAAAGATTTCCGCAAGAAAGTGCAGATGGTTTTCCAGGATCCATATTCCAGCCTTGACCCGCGTATGACAGTTTCGCAAGTTATTGCCGAACCACTACGTGCCCACTTTAAGTTAAGCGCGAAAGAACGCGATGAAAAAGCTGGTGAGTCACTCAAGGCAGTTGGATTAAGTCCAGATTTCTTAAATCGCAGAGCGAGCCAATTCTCAGGTGGCCAACGTCAACGTATTGCTATAGCTCGTGCACTTGCCCTTGATCCTAAAGTGCTCGTTGCCGATGAACCAGTATCAGCCCTAGATGTTTCAACTCAGGCCCAGATTGTTAACTTGCTACAGAACCTGCAAGAAGAGCGGAATATCTCGTACATCTTGGTTTCGCATGACTTACGCCTGGTTTATCACTTAGCTACTCGAGTAGTTGTGATGTATTTAGGTAAAGTTGTTGAAGAAGGCGCTTGCGATGATGTTGTTGCAAACCCACAACATCCGTATACAGCTGCTCTGCTTTCGGCAGTTCCCGCGCTTGATGAAGCATCGCGTCGCGATCGCATTGTTCTAAATGGTGCACCACCTTCACCGATTGCCCGACCAACAGGTTGCTCATTCCATCCACGTTGCCCAATTGCCCGACCTGAATGCAGTACTCAAACTCCAGAACTACAAACCCTGCCAAATGGTCGCAAAGTTGCCTGTTTCTATCCAGGTGAATTACAACCTCACATCAGTTTTACCTCATCGAAGTAATCAGAGAACTAGGAGCCACAAATGGGACGTCCCTTTATTGAGTTCATTCAGTCTCAACAATTGACATGGGTTGAAAAAAGTTATCTCGCAAAGATTCGCCCAGGTGTTTTAGTTCGTGAGTTAAGCTTTGATGCTGAAACCGGCGGATGCTCGCTGCTACTTAAGTATCCTGAAAATTATCGCCATGCCGATAGCCGCTTCTTAAATGCCGATGAAGAGTTCTTTGTAATTGATGGCGAGATAACTATTGATGGTCAAAAGTATGGTCGCTATAACTATGGCCATTTCCCAAAGGGTTATCACACTGCTGAAATTTCAAGTAAAGGCGCCATCGTTTTAACTTTCTTTAACATTGCCCCCATTGCAACAGCGGCCGATACCAATAGCCCAGATTTAGAAACTGAACGTGTCATTAAACATATTGATTCTTTGGCAGGGGAGTGGGGCGGTAATTTCAATCCTGATTTCCCACCAGGTGCCGGACGTAAATGGATGCGTCGTGACCCAGTTACTCAAGATGAAACTTGGGTACTTGGCACGATGCCACTTCGTTATGGAATGCGTTCTGAAAAACATCCAGTTGTTGAAGAGGCATATTTACTTTCAGGCGAGTTAGTTGGGCACTTAGGCGTGATGACACCTGGTGCTTATTTCTGGCGCCCACCCGAAGAACCACATGGGCCGTTTGGATCAATGACCGGAAATCTCTATCTTTTCCGCACAGTTGGTGGCCCTTTAAGCACTATTTACGAACCAGATTCACGTGAGTTTAATTGGAAGCCTAAGCACGATCCGATCTTGCCGAAGGAATTAGCAGAGCTACCGGTATTCGACGGCTGTGTTTGCCAGGCTTACTAAGAGATTTTTTAGAACCAAGTAAAGAGAAGAGGGAAGAAGATGCGTGATATCGAAGAGATGCTAACTCTGGATGAGCGTTCTAGTGCTGATTTCATTCTTTCGCTACGTAAGCAATGGGCAGCAACTGTTTATCCAGCTTTTATCAACGAGTTCAAAAACTCGGGCATAGAAATCAGTTCGCCTCAAGAAGGTGAAATCAAGATGAAAGCCATGTCTCTTTATTCTTGGTTTAGTCACTTAGAGCGTATCGGTCAGAAAATGATGTGGCGCCTTGGTAGCGATGTAGTTTTCCGTTGCAGCGATGAGTTACTTGAGCAAATTAATTCAGTCGCAGCAGTCGGCACTGGTTCGCTTAAATTAGATCCAGATCTGCAGTTGCCGAAGTGGTACACCGATACCGATATTCATATGCAACCTGGCAGCTTCTATTCAAATGATTTATCAGGTTATGTATATCAATTCGGAGCCCGCATTGTTATGTTGCGCGATAACGATGGATATAAATTCCACAAGTTATTTGCAAAAACTGCGTTACCTGATTTGCCTGAAAATGCTCGCGTTGTTGACATCGCCTGTGGTTTCGGAAAAAGCACGCGACCTTTAGTTTCCAGATACCCAGGTGCTGAAATTATCGGCGTTGATTTAGCCGCACCCGGCTTGAAGTTAGCTCACGCCGAAGCAGAGGCTGAAGGATTGCCAATTCATTTCCGCCAAGAAGATGGTCGACATGTTGGTTTACCAGATGCTTCAGTTGATCTAGTAACTGGCACCATGATTCTGCACGAGATGCCTCAAACTGCAATCGTTGAAGCAATCGAAGAAGCTGCTCGTCTCTTAAAGCCAGGTGGCGTAATTCGTTTCCTAGAGTTTCAACCAACGGGTGACCCGGCCCGTGATGCCACTGTTTATGAGCACGCCGAGCGCAATAATGAGCCTTATTTCCGCGCCTTATTTGCTACCGATCTGATCAAAGAGTGCGAACGTTTAGGTCTAAAAGATGCCAAGTGGGTTGCCTTCGATGAACGCAGCGATGGCTTAAGTCCACAAGGTTGGCCAGAGCGCACTGATTGGCATTTCCCATGGTGCGTACTACAAGCAACGAAGGCGGCGTAATGACTCAAGAATTCGATTTCTTCGGAAACCCACAAGTCTCAAAGTTATTTGATTTGATTCTAGAACTGGGCATGGATCTACACGTTGCCAATACCCGAATCAGAGCACTTGAGATGCAACTAGTGCGTAATGGTGATTTAAAAGCTGGTGAGATTGATGCCTTCAGACCAACTGATGCCGAAAAAACTGTACTTGATAAGAATCGCGATGATTTCATGGATCGCTTAATGCGCATCATCACTGAAGTCGGCCCATCTGAGCATCCACTTCGCGAGCAGTGGGATGCTGCAATTGCTAAGCGCAGCGCAAGCGATAAAAAGTAGCAGACTAAAAAACTTTAGTTGCGAAAGGAAACCATGAGTAGCAGCAGTGAGCAATTAATTTATGCCGCAGCTGTTATCACCATGAATGATGCCGGCGATATATTTTCACCCGGTTATTTGCGAGTTAAAAATAATTTAATCACCGAAGTTGGCGCGGGCCGCCCAGCTGCAGCTGAAGGCGAAACCGTTCATGATTTTGCCGACGACATCTTGCTACCCTCTTTTGTAAATACCCACCATCACTTAGCTAGTTCACTGATTCAAGGTGCCGAACCGAAACACAAAATGGCGGTCGGCACAGTGCGAGATGGTGCTTGGTTAAAGATGTCTGTTGGCCTTGATCGACAAGAGTGCGAAGCCGGCGCTTCACTTGGCTATTTGCAGTTATTAGAAAGTGGAATCACTACAACTACTGATTCGCAATCAACCTGGAAAGGGCTCTCTAAACTAGATGGCTCAATCACAGCGGCCGTTAAATCAGGGCTTCGCGTCATTTTCTGCGCAGCCTTTGTTAATAAGACCGAACTTGTGCCAAGTGACTATCAATTAACGGTCTCCGAATCAGTTGCCGAGTTAGCTCGCCTGCGCAGTACTTACCAAAATGAACGGGTAACTATCGAACCCGAACCACTTTCGTTGCCTCGCGTCACCGATGAATTAGTCCAGGCGCTTCATAAAGAACGCAACCATCTGATGGCGATGCACTTAACTTATTCCGAAGAATTCGATCAATGGGCTCGTAAAGAATATGGCTACCCAGCGTTGGTGCACTTAGACAAACTTGGTGTGCTCGATGAGAAGTCATTACTGGCACACCCAGTTCATTTCGATGACCTCGAAGTTGAACTTGCGGCTAAGAGTGGGGCATCGGCTGCGTATTGCGCGGTTAGCAATATGCATATGGGATTAGCAGTTCCAGATCTGCGCAGATATTCGGAAAAAGGAATTCCAGTTGGGCTTGGCTTGGATCATCCAAATGGTTCACATGATTTCTTTGAAACAATGAAAACTACGGTGCTGACCCAACGTAGCCTTAACCGTGATCAGGAATCTTTCGCACCGCTGCGCGCCTTGGAAATGGCAACTCGCGATGGCGCAAAAGCGCTTAAACTTTTTGATCAAATTGGCTCCCTTGAAGTTAATAAGCGAGCAGACCTGCTTGTCATTGATGGCAATTCACCAGAGATGCAGCCACCTGCTGGCTTAATTTCACAAGTGGTTATGGCAGCTAAAGCTAAGTGCGTTAAGCACGTGGCAATCGATGGCAAGTGGCACTTGTTTAATTACAAACACCAAAGCATGAACCCGGCTGAGATTTTTGCAACTGCTCGCGAATTTCAAAAGCGCTTGCTCGAATCAGCCGGTATTTATTATGGAGTTAGGGGAGCTCGATGAGTGCATACATTCACAAGCCAGAGATTTCACAACAAGTGGTCTTAGCTGGAATTAACTACGCTAAAGAACTTGGCCTCGAAATGACTGTTGCTATTGCTGACTCAGCGGGCAATTTAGTTTCATTCGCGCGCACCGAACACGCATCAATGGCTGCTATCGAATCTGTCGCCGCTAAAGCTCGCACTGCAATTTGGTTTGGTCGCCCAACTGCGAAAACTGTAGAAGCTGCCGAGAAACGACCAGTTGTTTATTCCAGCATTATGGGAACTAGTGCCAACAAATTAGTTCTATCTATGGGCGGTGAACTGCTCTACTTAAACGGTGAAATTGTTGGCGCAGTCGGATCTGCCGGAGCATCAGGGGCCGAAGATATTCAGGTTTCGCAACGTTGCGTTGAGGTTTGGAACTCACTACACACTTAAACCTTGTGCTTGCCGAAAAGCTTTAATTTACGCAGGGCTTTATTGGTGATCTTGGCTCCGATTACTCCACGTTTTGGTTCGGTTAAATATTTAAAGAACATGGCGCTTTCGACTACATCGCCCACCTCTTCGGGCGCCCCATCAAGTTCTTTCGCTAAATCAAGCACCGGAACTTGCGAACCCACTTTGACGGTGCGGTCATAAAGAAAGGCAATCTCAAGAATCAATTCGTGGTTATCTAAATCGGGGTAGAGCATTTTGGCCCGCTCTAACGAGAAATCAATAATCTCAAAATCCATGGTTCCAACTTAGATCTTCCCACCGACATTCGAACGGCACTTTAACTTGTACGAAAAGTCGTACAAGTCTGCTATGGTTCCGATGTCTAGTCAGGAGCTCAAATGGCAATCAGCGCATCAGCGGCACGAGAGAAACTCTTTCCTCTTATCGAACAGGTGAATCAAGATCTCAAGCCGGTTTTGATTACATCAAAAAATGGCAATGCAGTATTGATCTCAGAAAGCGAGTACGAATCGATCATCGAGACCAACTATTTGCTCTCCACGCCAGCAAACCGGGAATCCTTAGAAAAGTCATTTGCTCAAGCACGGGCAGGTAAGTTGACCGAATACGTATTCGACTTAAGTGGAACTTTAGTTCCAGCAAAAACCAAGAAACCAGCTAAGTCAGCCTCTCGCGCTAAAGCTAAGTCCTAACGCGCAAAGTGGCCTCCAAAACTTTAAAAGTTTTCCTAACCCCAGTGGCTGAAGCGCACTTAAAGCATTGGCAAAGATCTAATCCAAAAATCTTGCTTAAGATAAATCAGTTAGTTCAGTCTGCAATCCATACTCCAGAATCTGGCGTCGGCCACCCTGAGCAACTAACTGGACAATTAGCCGGTGCGTGGTCACGCAGAATTACTGCAAAAGATCGTCTTGTGTATTTTGTTGAAGATGACACCTTGGTCATAACCCAAGCTCGCTTTCATTACGAACGAGATTGATACATTAAGTATTGTAAATAAAACTGGCCCCGAACATATTGCTCGGGGCCAGTTTTATATTCTACTTACGATTTACGCCAACGTAATTCAGGGAAAAAGTAGGTTCCTTTACAAGTAAAGTTGCCACTAATTAGCCCATCTTTAGAACAACGCTTTCCATATTTGGCAAGTGAGCCCTCAGGATAACTAGGAAGCGCAACCGGCAGTTTAATAGTTAAGAATGATGATTTAGTAGTTCCATTTTCAACAATCATCTTTGTGGTGTTGTATGCAAAATTAAAGTCATTGTCATTTACAACCATGATGTGATTTGCATCCAGAACAGCCAAACCTTCAATCTTCTTTGGCATTGACGGGATAGAAGAACTCTTGAAGACAACTTTCTTCGCAGATAGAGCAATAAGAGCATCGATTTCAGCGTTTGTACCAGCCCCGACATAGCTTTCTAGTGATGGGGAAGTAACTGCAAGATCCCATTTAGTACCTAGAATGTTGGCACTTTCAACGATTTTGAAAGTAGATAGTAAGAATGAGTTATCGGTCCGCTCTTGAATTAGGAGCGTGTCAGAATCAAGGGCAACCATTGCAGAAAGCTTCAGATCACTGTTTTTTGTGGCTGTTGCATCAACGATAGAAACCTTCTCGAAACCAAATACAAATTCACCTGTAAAAGATTTAGAACCGATATCAAAGCGCAAGATTCGAGTAGCTAAGCTTGCATCACCTACTGCCTTAGTTGGGTTAAGAAGTGGGCTTTGTAAACCAACATAGAGAGTGCGACCATCTGGAGACATTGCTAGCGCTTCGAAACCACGGTTTGCTTTGCGCTTTAAGTAAATCTCTGGAATTGACTTAACGGCTTTGTAATTTTTAGGGTCTGCGCTCCAACCAACAGGTAAATATCGAGCCTTTACGACTCCATTAGCGGCTAGATTGGTCAAACTTGGTGCGTACTCATCAACAATCCAGAATCCATCATTAGTTTTTACAATTCCTTCTGAATCTTGACCAGCTAAGTTATATAGAGCCGAATTGGTTATTCCGGCAACATCTGTAGGGACAGCGTCATAGCCTTTGATGTTTGGTAGTCCTGTTACGCCAACGCCATCTTTTGTTTTGATTGCAATTGTGTCGAGTACTGTAACGGTCGTACCGGAAACCTTTAATTTAAGAATGAGTGGCGTGAAATTTGGAACTACGAAGCCAGTTCCAGTGCTTTTGTCGGGTTGCACAGTGTCGTTATTCGGACCACGATCTGTAATTGCGTAGAAAATTGTTGGATCATCGCCTGGTACGTGGTAAAGGTCTGACCCAATGCCACCAAGTAAAACACCGGCATCATCTGCAACGGAGCCAGCAATAGCGCTGTTAGACGCGCTCTTTAAAGTGATATCTGGAAACACTGCGGTAGAAATTAAAGTAGGTGCTTCTTCGGCAAATACGGCTTGTGGCGCTATTAAGGCCAATGCAGCAAAGGCTACAATGATAGTTTTTTTCACTAGATCCCTTTCGTAGTTTGAGTAAAGGATTAGTGGTCAAGATGAAATCAACATATACCTTGGGCTAATTTGGCATTAACACGACCCAAAATGTTCGCTTTGGGGGTTACCTATGATTACGCTTCAGCTAACCTCGCTTTAACCATGGCTTGTAGCAACTTGGCATCAACATCCCAGTCGCTAGGCACGGCGATCGTTTTCTTATTCACTTTGTACTCAGTTAGCTTGGGGCGGAATTTATCGAGCACCTTAGTACTCCATGGTGCGATCAAGATGTAGCCCTTGGTTACTGAAGCCCCGAAAACATAGAACGTGCCTTTTCGCAGCATTGGCTGATTCCAAGCAATTACAAGTTCTAGCTCTGGATATTTTTCGGTGATCGCTTTGAACATCTTCTTAATTGTCTTAGCCTGCCCTGGGTCAATGCTCTTAAAATATTGAGTCGGTGTTTCAAATCTATGAGCTGAAGTTGAACCGCGTGAATACATAACCAACGCGTTTGCATGCGCTTGTGAAAAGCCAAAGTTCTCGCGCAAATGAGCGATCTGTTCCGGGTATTTCTTGCCTTCAACTGCGGCCATTACTATGAACCAATATGACATTTTCTCGCCATATTTCTTTTCAATCGCCGGGAAATGCGCCTCGCGACTTGGGTCCTTGGTAGCCATGTTGAAAGTTTAACGCCTTTTGTACAACCAATAGAATTCACAGATGAAGAAGTTAAAGGGTCTACTTAAAGCTGCGCACTTTGGCCCCACCTTGATCGTTACCGCGATTTCATTTGGCTTCGCAACGCATTATTGGTGGGAAGGCCCAGCTTATGTAATTGCCTTTGGCGTATTTACCGGCCAACTCGTTGTGGGCTGGAGCAATGATCTTTACGACTTCGATGATGACTTAAAACACCAGCGCACCAATAAGCCGCTAGTTTCAGGGTTAATTACTAAGCAATACCTACAAAAATGGCTGCGCTTTATGTTGCCATTTTCATTCGTAGCAAATCTTTTTGGGCCACTTGGAATCAAAGGTGGTTTGGTCTACATGTTAGGCATCGCTTGCGGAGTTGCTTATAACTTCTATTTTAAGTTCAATCGCTTTTCGCCCCTGCCGTATGCAATTGCTTTCGCAGCGCTGCCTTCGTCAGTAGTTATTTCCAAAGATTTAAACCCGCCACTTTGGATGGTATTAGGGGGAGCGCTATTTGGAATGGCCGCTCACTTCATCAATGTAATCAAGGACATGGATCAAGATCAGGCAAGTGGAATTAATGGGTTGCCACAACGGCTTGGTAAAAATAAATCCATCGCAGCAGCTGCAGTATTAATCGCACTTGGCATCGCCGTATTAGTACTTAGTTAATCGCCTTAACGCTAGAAGGCAAGACCAACTTTGGTTCTGAACTTATTGCTTGCTCTTTAAGAGATTCCAATTCTTCAAGAAGCGGCGCAATGCCTGATTCATGAGCCGCGGATGCTGACCCTAAGAAACGATTGAACTCGCGACCAACCTCAGGTGAAAAACGCACACCCGATGTTGTCTTGCGATTTGAAACGCTAATGAAGTAATCAGATTCATCGGGCGTGGTCGATAACATCAATAACTTGTCGAAGTTCCATTCTTGAGTCTGTATTGGCCCAGCAAAAACCAAGCGCTCAGTGGTTAACATGACGATGCCTTCATCTTTATCCATTTGATAAGCCTCGCCTGGAACGGCAGTTCCTTGCATTGCTCCAACGCGAAAACGAATTCCACCACCGATTGGAATACTCACGCCAGAAGAGCGACCAACATATCGAGTCGGGGTGCGACCAGCTTCGTGAAAGACAGCGCGACCTGTCCAGACTGCGATTTCGCCAGGCTTTTGCATCAAAGTATTTGGAACAGAATCTTCACCTTTTGCTGCTGCGGTAAATACTTCGATCAACTTATCTAGTTGCGCAATATCTTCTTGCCACAAAAAATGCTGGCGATCAAACTCTTGCGTTGCCCGCTTATCTGCTCGTTTGGCCCTAAAGTCTGCGAAGAATCCCATGGCTAAAGATTAGTTCCGATCGCTGACAAAAGCCGCTAAATCGTGCCGGCTTCTAAACCTTTAAGCACTTCTTGCGCGCGCACCTTTAGTTCGGTTAGGTCACTTAAGCGGTTTAACCCAAATACCTGTTGGCTCATACGATGATTTTTCGCAAAGGTTTCCTTATGGCGATCTAGGAAATCCCAGTAGAGCGTTGTAAATGGGCACGCAGTTTCACCGGTACGTAACTTGGGGTTATAGGCGCAAGACTTGCAGTAATTAGACATGCGCGAAATATATGCACCGCCTGCGGCATAGGGCTTTGTCATCATCTGCCCACCATCGGCATGGACTCCCATACCAATTACATTTGGAACCATCACCCAGTCACTGGCATCGATAAATACTTCGCGCATCCATTCCAGAAACTCTTGCGGGTTTGTGCCAGTGACTAAAGCTAAATTCGAAAGCAACATTAATCGCGGAATATGGTGCACCCAAGCCCGTTGATTGATATCGCTAACTGTTTCTTTTATGCAATTCATTTGGGTTGCAGCTGGGTCGTTAAATAGTGGCAGTAACTTGCGATTAGCATTTAGTTGATTGTTCTCACGGTAGTCAGGACCCAGGAACCAATACATGCCGTTTACATATTCGCGCCAACCAATTATTTGGCGAATAAACCCTTCAGCCGATTCGATTGGAATTCGGCCAGTGTTGAAAGCCCTAACGGCAGTTGCAATCACTTCGCTTGGGTGCAAAAGCCCATTGTTTAAATAGGGCGAAAGTAGTGAATGATGCAGCGCCCAGTTATCGGTAGTCATGGCATCTTCAAGCGGGCCGAATTCACCAAAATGGTTATCGATAAAATTCTTTAATTGAGCAAGTGCGCCCTGCCGGGTTGTCGCCCACGTTGTGGTCAGAACATGGCCGATCTCGCTGGCAACTTGGGCATCAATCTCATCGCGTTCATGCTTTAAATACTTTGGGCCTTCATATTTCTTCGGCGGCGGCAAGCGATTCTCTTTATCAAAATTCCAAGCGCCACCTGCTGGCTCACTGCCATGCATCAGAATGTTTAAGCGAACCCGTTGCTTACGATAGAAACTTTCCATCAAGTAACTTTTCTGCGTATCTGCCCAGGCTTTAAAGAGCGGCCGAGGAGTTAAGAAGAAATCGTTCTCAATAAATTCAACGCCAAATTCCTGCAAGGCTTCGAACTGTCGAAAGGAAGAAGGCTCGGCGCAGATAATCGGCAAACCCTTGTGTTTAGCTTGAATAGATTTCAGGCCATCGACAATGTTGGCAGCCTTTAAATACTCAACAGTGAAACCTTCAAGCTCTAAGGATTTAGCAAAGTGGCGCGCACTAGAAAGCAGAAAGAAGAGTCGCTCTTTATGCCAGTTGCGGCCCGTGGTCATGCGAAAACTTTCGACCATAACAATCAGATCGCTCTGCGGGTCAGCGCCCTTTAGCGCACCGTAATCACGATGTAAGTGATCGAAAGGTATAAAGATGATGCGCTTCATTTGTTCTCTCGGCATCGATCGCTGCAGTACTTAACTTCAGTCCAGTTCTTGGCCCACTTTTTTCGCCACTCAAATTCCAAGCCACAGCGCACGCAGACTTTAGGTGCAAACCCATTCTTGGTTTTAGCAACGCGTGACATCAGGCAATAGTAGATCAGAGCCTCTGCGAATAGACTTTGAAAATGAATGGATCGCTTGCGCTAGTTGGTTCAGGTGAATATTTACCTGCCATGGCGCAGTTCGAGGGCTCACTAATTTCCGATGGCGTTAAGAACGGCAAGGCGGCACGCTATCTACAAATTCCAACGGCAGCTGGTCGCGAAAGTGATGATCGTTTGGAATATTGGCGATCACTTGGTCAGCGACAAGCAGATGCTTTAGGTGTGCAATGCACTTATCTGCCGATCTACACGCGCGAAGATGCCTTCAAACAAGAACACGTTGAAGCTGTAGCAAATAGTGCCCTTATGTATATGTCAGGGGGAGACCCGCATCATTTAGCTGAAACGCTAATTGATACTCCGCTTTGGTCGGCAATGATTGAGAATTGGAAAACTGGTGCTTCTTTGGCCGGCTGCAGCGCAGGTGCGATGGTGCTTAGTTCGCAGATTCCAAACTTTCGGTTACTTAAGAAATCACCAACGCCTGGGCTAAATCTATTGCCGGAAATTCGCGTGATTCCGCACTTTAATAAATTCTTTAAATGGATTCCAGAAAGTGCCGCAAAAGTTTTATTACATGTTCCCGATGATTCAATTTTAATCGGCGTTGATGAACTAACCGCAATCGTGAAACGTTCGGGTTATACCCACTGGGTTGTTGCTGGCGAAGCAAAGGTTCACGTATTAAAAGGTCTGCCAGATCAGCAACTACATGATGGTCAACAAATAAATCTTTCAATCACGAAATAGAAAAGGGAAAGCCGCCATGGAACAAATTCGCAAAGCAACCCAAGTGCTTCTTGGCGCTGCACTTATCTATGCCGGCATCTCACACTTAACAACTAGCCGTCTAGAGTTCCAAGCCCAAGTACCGAACTGGGTTCCGCTATCTGTCGACTTTGTTGTTTTAGCATCTGGCGTCGTTGAAATTCTTCTTGGTCTAGCTCTTGCCTCACTGCGCTATCGCAAAGAAGTTGGCATCGCCACCGCCCTTTTCTTCATCGCAATATTTCCTGGCAACATCTCGCAATACGTAAACGGCATAGATGCATTCGGCCTTGATACCGACTGCGCCCGCGCCATCAGATTGCTCTTCCAACCATTGCTAGTGCTCTGGGCGCTTTGGTCAACCGGCGCTTGGCGCAGTATTCGTAAGACGAGCAATAACAGGGCATAACCCTTAGAATTTCACGTAACTAACCTAGAAAAGAGATAAGACATGGGCGCTTGCACTTGTGGTTACAGCACAGATCCAGAGAAGAACTGCAACGGAACACATAAGGTCGTAAAGGCTGTTAAGGAAGATATGGCTGAAAAACTAGCTGCCAACGGTTTTCCGCATGCCTCTGAATATGTGAAGAACAACTAAAACTTTTTACCACCCCGTTAGAAAGAAGCCCTCGTTATCGGGGGCTTCTTTTCTTTTAACCCAACTTCTTACGGCTTTCTCACGAATCAAAGGAATATCAGTTTTATCCACATGGGTTCCCAAAAGTTACCTAAAGTACCCTGCTCTGATATAGTCCTGTTAACAGGACAGGAGCCTTCCAATGGCCACAAATGTGAAACTTGCAGATGACTTAGTCGAAATGGCCCGCAGAACTGCAGCCGCCGAACATCGCTCTGTCCCAAAGCAGATCGAGTATTACTACCGCCTTGCCCAAATTGCGGAGGAAAATCCCGACCTTCCTTTTTCAATTATCCGAGACCTTTTACTAGCCGATGCCGAGGAAGCCACAACCGAGTACAGCTTTAACTAATGCAAATACTGGTAACTCCCTCATTTGAACGAGCAATTAAGAAACTTCACGCTAACCAAAAGAAAACGCTAGACAAAGCGGTTAAAGCAATTGCTGCTAAACCCGAAATAGGTGATCCAAAGGTTGGAGACCTTGAAGGAATATACGTCTACAAATTTAAGTTAGTCGATAAGCAATGGCTATTGGCTTATCGGGTCGTTTCGGCCAAGAAAATTAAACTCTTGTTGATTGGCCCGCACGAGAATTTCTATCGAGATCTTAAGAAATCGAAGTGAACGTGCTTTAAACTCTTTTCATGAAGCGTTTATTTGCAACGGCCATGATTGGCTGCCTAGCCTTTTCGCTAAATCTCTCGGGAGCAAGTGCCGCAATTAAAGCTGGTGGGTCCTGCGCCAAGTTGAATGCAGCAACAATCTCAAACGGATTTAAGTACACCTGCATTAAGAGCGGTAAGAAATTGGTTTGGAGCAAAGGCGTAAAGGTTGTTAAGGCTTCACCTAAACCGACTCCAACTTCGACTCCAGTGCCAACTCCTAAGAATGTTGCGGGCGACCTATGCGCAACTGTGGGCCAACGTGAAAATAATATAAACGGATACTTAGAGTGCCGAGAGGTCGCAAATAAAGTTAAGAAATATTTTCAGATTTCAGCAAACCCAAAAGCTCCGCCAGTTAACGTTTCTCCAGAAAGCTTAGATGTTTGCCGAGTTCCTGATCAATCAACAACAGATCGATCAGAAGGGCCATCCATTGCTTACCCAATTCCCTCAGGTAAGCAGTTCGCAAGAATTCCAAAGACTGGACCGATCAATGCTTTAATCATTCCTATTGATTTTCCTGATAATCCTGGAGCCGGATCACCTACTTCACAAACCAACGAAATGATTGAACAAGTGAACAGTTGGATGAAGTGGTATTCACAGGGTAAGAGTTACTACAAGTTCCAGACTTACGATAAATGGATTCGAACACCAAAAGAAACAACCTCTTATCTACCAATCTCTCGGACATCGCAAATTCCTTCAGGCGCACTTAATTTTAAATCGGGAGTGGAAAGAGATAAATTTGAGATTGCATCTGAGTATTTGGATCTAGCCAAGAGTCACTTCGACTATAAGAATGCCCACTCTATATTTTTCTTGTACCCAAAAGATGTGAAAATTTGGTCTGAATTTTGGGGACTAGGAATTAACGATAAGAACAGAGGCTGGTACACAACTTACGACCCGAGATTAATTGATGTTTGGATTCATAGTTCTAGCGGGCGCCAAAGTTATTATAATTTTCCAGCCTGGGCTTTCTTTCTCCATGAAAATCTGCATAATCAAGGACTTCAAGGTCATGCTCCAAATCAAGGCTACAACTTAGGAATTATGACTAATCAATATGGTCTATCGCTGCCATTATCGGCGTGGGACACATTGATTATTGATTGGCAAATTGAAAACCAATTTTATTGCTTGCAAAGAGAGAATGTTAAACCTACAAGTATTGTCCTTAGTCCTCTTGAACGCGAAGAACTAGGGACAAAGGCCATCATGATTAAACTTTCTGAGTCACAAATACTTGTGATTGAATCACGTAGAAAAGACAAATGGAGTAGTGGATATAAAGGTTATCCAGGTTTACCTGCAGGTTTTTATGGGGTAGTTGTCTACAAGGTGGACACCACAGCGACTCCGCTTTACGGTGTCGAGGAACCGGATGGTAAAGATTGGAAAGATTCTTCGCCAGCTTATGCCTATTACATTAGAAATTTAAATGTTGATCATGGTTCGATTCCTGGAGCCCCGCAGTCAGGGCCAATCGATATGAACTTCTTCATGTATGAAGGTGAATCGTTGACTACGAACGGAATCAAGATCTCACTAGTTAAATCAGGCGATCACGATGAAGTTATGATTGAGAAAGTTGGCTAGACCGCTCAATACGACTTAAATCAATAAGGCAGCTATTAAAGTGCGCCTAGCTTCTCTTTAACTGCCATCGCAGATGGATTAGTCAGCGAAGTTCCATCTGAGAACACCAGAGTCGGCACCATCTGATTGCCATTGTTTAGAGATTCAACCAGGGCTGCGGCCTCGGGGGATTGCTCAATATCAACTTCCGTAAAGCTGATTCCGAGCTCTGCTAGTTGTCCCTTAAGTCGCTTGCATGGGCCACACCAAGATGTTGAATACAGGGTAAAAGTCATGGGCTTATTCTATTGTGAAACGAAATATCTTAAACTTTGGCCATGCTCGGCAGACATGCGAAAGTATTGGCAGCAGCGATCGCCATCGCGATTGGATTAACCCAGCCCGCAATTGCCAGCTTGCCCGGCACAGTCGATTACACCAATGACAGAGCTGTCCCGCTCATGACAACTCCGAATGACTTAAACGCAAATGGTTCTGGATTTCTCTATTCCCCAAGAATCGTTTTCACATCAGCGCATACTTCGTTCGAGTTTCGCGATGGCCAAAGAATTGAGTTCCGCCCAAATCTTGCAGTTGGCAAACCAAACACCAACATTAAGACCATCGGACAGGGCATCAAAGTAATTAAACGCATCTCGGCCAGTGGCTATCTGCCCGATAAGGACCCAGATCTAAATGACTTTGCCATATTAATTTTGGAAAAGGACTTAGCTCAAATAGAGCCAGCACAATTACTGACACCTGAAATCCATAAAGAATTAGTTGAAAAGCATGCTGATGTAAAACTCCATGGCTATGGAAACATCCAAGATATGTGCGCCCCCGGTGAAAGCCTGCCTTGCTCGACTAATAGATTTCAAACCTCTGAAGTTCCAAGAGCGGTAGCGGCAAATCTTTACCAATATGCTGATTTTCCAAACTTAGTGGGCTATGAAGTGCCACAACGGCTTAGAGATCAATTACTTTTCTTCACACCTGGCAAGTCGAGTATGTGTAGCGGTGATTCAGGTGGATCGCTAACTACAACTTATAACGGCAAGATTTTGTATTTGGCAAACATTGGCACTGCCGAAAGAATTTATGCCTGTGGCCAATCTCGTATTTTCGATGGCCGAGGCGGAATTAATTACTCGCAGCCCATCTATAAATATCTAGACCTGATCAAAGAGGCCGAAGAGTTTGTTGCCCAGCAGATCGCAAAAGAGAAAGCAGCTGCCCAAGAAAAAGCTACACCTGCACCTAAGAAGACCACAATTACGTGCACCAAGGGAAAGCTGACTAAGAAAGTCACTGCCGTTAACCCTAAGTGCCCGGCAGGTTATAAAAAGAAGGCTTAAACTTGAAAGATGAAATGGAAGTCGTTGCTCCTTAGCTTTTTATTAGCACTGTGCCAATTAGCACTTTTTCCAATAGAAGCCCAAGCCGGTGGTGGTTGTGGTTCTAATCCACCACAAATATCTGCTGACTTCGTTAAACCGGGTCAATCCTTCGATGTCACCACTGAATACGTAATGTATGACGTAAGCCCAAGTCTTTATCAGGATTCGAATTACATACCTTATGTCTCTTTTTCAAGTTCTATAGCTTGGCTCAGTAAATCTTCCGAGTTTTTAGGTGCAACGGATCAAGGAGCAAAATATAAAGCAACGTTTAAGGTCCCAATAGACTTCACCGGAAATATGGAGTTACAAGCGATTGTTTTTAATATCTGTGGCTCACTTGGTAACTTGAGCACTTTTGGGCCTAAAGTAATTATTCAATCTGATCAAAGCATCCCTACCTGCAGTATCGATTCAGTAAAAGTTTCTGATTATTCAGTAGAGGTCGGAGAATCATATAAAGTTGCATTCAATGTCTACTCGACAATTTCAGACATTAAGCCTTATGTTGAACTCACAGAATACAAACAGATCACTAAGTTCCCGGCAAGGCTAGTCGGTAATAATTCTACAAATTCTCTACGCGTGTATGAGGCCACTTTGAGTTATAAACAAGCTCGTCAATATACATATGGCGCAATTGCCCGTCCGGAAGTTGCCAATTTATGTAATTCCTCTGGCGAAAGAGAAGTTATTGGAGTGATGGGCTATGTAACGTCGATGGCTATGTTAAAAGTGATTGTAAAAGGTGCAGAATGTTCAAATGGAGCTTCGTCAATTAGTGCGATTGATTACATGGGCGTAAATGAGAAGCTTGTTTGCGCAAACTATCCTGCAGGAAGTAATAGGTATAGCTGGCGAGCAGAGGCAGTTGTAAATGCGGAAAAAGCTGCGGCAGATAAAGTAGCAGCTGACTTGAAGGCCAAGCAAGAAGCAGTTGCTAAAGCCGCTGCTGACAAAGTTTTAGCAGATGCAAAGGCAGAGGCCGCGAGAATCCTGGCCGAAGCTCAGGCTAAAGCCACATCTAAGAAGACCACGATTACCTGCATCAAGGGAAAGCTGACTAAGAAAGTTACCGCCGTTAACCCTAAGTGCCCATCGGGATATAAGAAGAAGTAAATAAGTCTGGTTGCATCAGCCAATTCAGGGATAACTTTAGAAACACCATTGGTGCCTGATTCCTAGCGACTCAATGAAAATAGCGATGCTGGAGTTAGAATTTGGTTGTGCGTATGCGCTTTCTAATGAGTTTTCTTTTAACTTTCGCATTTTTGTCACCAATTTCGAGTGCTAAGGCTGAAGAACTTGTAATTGCATGCCCAGGCGGTGGTGGCTACACAATCATCATGCCTGCTGGGGTGGCAGTAAACGGAAAGAATTGTGCAGGCTCATTAGTAATAGATAGTCGAGTAAAGATCATCGGCAAAGCTGCATTTAGTTTTTCCAAAATCGAGTCGGTAGAAATACCCAACTCAGTAACATCGATAGAGGCAAGTGCTTTTTCCTACACCCCTCTGAGGTCAATTTCAATTGGTAATTCTCTAGAAAGTATTGGCTTTGAGGCTTTTCGGTTTTCTAAATTTGAATCAATTACCTTGCCAAATTCACTTAAATCAATCGGCGAATGCGCCCTTTGCGATACATATTTTTCATCAATAGTTTTGCCCAGTTCACTTGTAACGATAGGCAAACTAGCATTCGCTCGCGAGGACAGCCAGGTCCCTTTAAAGAGTATTGAGATTCCAGATTCAGTGATGGACATTGGCTGGTATGCCTTTACATCAGCAGGACTAGAAAATTTAAAGCTCGGAAAATCAATCAAAACTATTCAACCAGGAGCATTTCAGAATAATAAAATCAAGAGAGTTGATATTCCGGCTTCAGTTAAATGGATTAGTGCTTTTGCCTTCAAAAGGAACCCACTAGAAGTGCTTAACCTAGCTGAAGGTCTAACAGGTATTGATTCGGAGGCTTTTGCTTACACACGTATTACTAATCTGGTAATTCCAAGCACACTTACCGAACTTGGTACTCGGGCCTTTGCGAATATACCAACTCTAGTAACTGTTGATATGTCGGATAATCTCCAGCCAGGAATATCTAATGCAACAAATTTACCTTCGATAGGTGATGTATTTGAAGAAAGCTATGGCATTGAAAAAGTTATATATTGCGGCACAGCTCAAGGTTTCCTAGTCAAACCTACCTGCGAAGGTGCGAGAAAGATTGCCGCAGATCCAGTTGCAAAGGCAGAAGCTGAAAAAGCAGCAGCTGAACTCAAGGCAAAACAAGAAGCCGATGCAAAGGCGGCCGCAGATCTAAAAGCTAAGCAAGAAGCCGATGCAAAAGCTGCGGCGGATCTAAAGGCAAAGCAAGAGGCAGATGCAAAATCCGCTGCTACTAAGAAGACCACGATTACCTGCATCAAGGGAAAGCTGACTAAGAAAGTCACCGCCGTTAACCCTAAGTGCCCGGCGGGCTATAAGAAGAAGTAATCGGCGGATACATCTCGAACCCACTGATCACATCGCGATAACCCTGAAAGCCGCACCCCGAACATTCCACATCAGGTGGCCACGGCGAAGGCAAGCAACATCCACCTGATGCGTACTTCTCGTGATCAAAATCGTCACCGGGCATTCCCCATAACAACTCACGGAGTAGCCCTCTCTGCTGGCATTCAGGACAAGTCAGCGTTCGCAGTTGCTTACGTCTTGGCGGCTTTGGTTGCATATCTAAACCATATTGATAGCCACTGACATCCCTGTCAGCAGACCGCTAGTCCCTGCACTTGG
>JACCDP010377656.1_pt1 | contig 28572 bp, 26 predicted proteins | sample 7445841 | NCBI WGS metagenome assembly JACCDP01 (sample SAMN15323441, study PRJNA562643) | freshwater metagenome | isolation source: river surface water | place: USA:Blue River Watershed | collected 2017-08-17 | reverse complement strand
GAATTTTCGGAACATTTAGCGAAAATTTATTGTAAAGATGTTTTTTGGAACAAATATATTGAAAATCAAAATTCACCAGAAGAATAAGAAAGTGTTCGTTTCCTCTATGTTCCCTTCCTTCGTGCTATGCACATTAACATTAGTCAGGGAACTGTCGTCAACTCACGCGTCATTCATCCCACGCTCCTAAGAGTGAGACGTGGGGCTTGGAGTCGGTTTAGCTAAAGATGTTAAAGTTTAATCCACCACTAGAACCAGAAAATTTTGATGAAAAAGTGCGACAACCAGGTAATAATTGGTTAGAGAAAAATACAGATCCTAAAAAAAGACCTATAGATTATTGGTCAAAATTCAAAAGTGATTTAGCTGATGGTTTTAATAATCTTTGTGGTTATAGTGTCATGTATGAACCTGTAGGAACTGTAGAGCATTTTTTATCTTGTGAAAATCATCGTCATTTAGCTTACGAATGGAGTAATTACCGTTTGCGTTGTAACCATTTAACCAAAACTTTCTACCATATAAATATCATTACCAGAATCACCAATCAAAATAATACTACTATCATCACTTGCTAAATTCAGACTTCCAGAAATACCATTTCTGAGAACTTTAATTAAAATTTGCGGACTGAAAGATTCTAATTCAACAAAATTACCAGCATCTAACCAAGATAATTCTTCTTTAGATAATGTTTGACGAATTTCTAAAGGTAATTCTGTTGCTTTTTTAGCTAAAGAATCTGTATTTTGGACAAACATTCCCCGCTTATTTGCCAGAATTTGACGAGGTAATAAACCTACATCAATAATTGTGACATCATTATTTAAAAACCAAGTTTCACTACTACGAAGATGATGGACTAAACTAACACCTTTAGGACTACAATCATGTAAAGCAAACACTTGTAAATCTGGGTTACGTTTAACCATTTCCATAGTCGTGGTAAAAATGCCTTGAGGATAACCGGTAATACTCAAAATTGCACAGTTATTTTCAAAGTGGAAGTTATTAGCAATTAATAATTGTGCAATATTAGCACTATCACACACTACCAATCTATCAAAACTATAAGCTGTAACTTCGGGATTTATAGATGTTGAATCAACTTCGGAAATGATTTGTTGTTGTACAGAAGGTAATACTTTATCCATTGTACCATTAATTTCCTGCCATTTTGTTAACCAACCTTCCACAGAGGATAGAGAAACCATCAAATCTTGAATACTTGTGGCAGGATCAATTTTTTGTTGACTGAGGAATAATGCTAAACCTCCTGAAATGATTACAGCAATCATAATTGGTAAAGATTTTATTAGAAAACTAATCAAACTTCCTACTAATAAAATCAAAATACCAACAATTTTTAAAGATTTTGCACTAGCTTTACGTGCTGTATAATTAAGTTGAGGAGATTTAGTTTGTTGATATAAACAAATAATTGTGATTACCTGAAAAATCAAATTACAAACTAGGAAAGAATTAGGTAAAAATGCACTGGTAAATCCTCCGAAAAAACCCGTTACCCAAATGTTGAAGAATATATATAAACCGATATTTCCTCCGACTGAAGATGCTTTACGTCGGATGCGATTTTCCAGAAAATATAACAGTTGTTTGGGTGTAAAATATAAGGTATTGTTAGCAGAAATATCAGCTAATATTTTAGCAAACATGGGATCTGTAATTTTCACATTTCCCATTGTAGTTGGTTCAAAAGCAAAAGGATGATTACACTGTTTACATCTTCCTTGGTTTCCTGTTCTGTCGTTTAAATTATTCTCAGTTCCACAATTAATACATTTCATAAGTTTTTTTGGTCATGGGTAGTGGGTAGAAGATCCCTGAATTCTTGTTTAAATCTTATCATCAAATGAATTTAAGTTATCTTATAAGTCGGGGATCTGTTAGTAGATTTGATTATTTAGTAAAACGCTGTAATCTTCACGTGTTCTAATTAAACGATGTTTCCAGTTTTCCCATAAAATCTCCGCAGGTTTAGGACGATGTAAAAAGTGAGATGACATTGCATAACCATAAGCGCCGACATCTAAAATAGCGATAATATCGCCAATTTCTACAGCGGGAAATTGGCAACTTTTACCTAAATAATCTCGGGAATAGGTGGTATTTCCACAAATATCAGTGAGATAATTTTCAGAAGTTGGATTTTTCCAACTTACGATTTCTCGATAGCCTCCATGTACAGCAGGAACGGAAATATTAGCTATAGTAGAATCTACACCAACAATTTGTTTTTGATTTTGCCATTTTACAGATACAACCTTTGCTAACATTGTTGCACAACCAGCTACGGCAGCGCGTCCTGGTTCAATAATTAAATTAATATTTTTATCTAAGTTGCTAATTCTTTTACTTAATTCATCTCCAAATATTTGCCAATTAAAAGCTGCACCTTGATGATGATAGGGATAACCAAAACCACCACCAAAATCTAAATATTGCCAATCCGGTAAATTTTGTCCTATCTCTAAAATCTGATCAATTGCGTCAGTAAAAGCAGAAGTCGCGTTAGTTCCCGTACCCCGATAAAAATGTAATCCTGTAATTTTTAAACCTGCCTTTTTAGCAATAGCAACAGCTTGATCAAAATCAGCTAAACTAACACCAATGCGACTATCTTCTGAAATATTTAAACGTAAACCAATATTTAACTTTTCCTGTAGGTAATCTAAAAAAACTTCACAGAATAAACATAATTGAGAAATACTATCTAAATTCAGAGTAGTCACACCCCAATTTAAAACCTGTGACATTTCCTCCCGATTCAAATTACTGCCGCTATACACAATATCATGGGGTGCAAAACCAGCATTTAAACCTAAATAAATATCTCCTGGGGTATTTGCATGAAGTCCCCAACCAGCATTTTTAAAGATTTTTAATAATGCAATATTGCCATTTGTGACACTCGCAAAATGAAACTGGGTGCGGGGATAAGTGAAAGATTTGGTAATATGGGAAATAGTTTGGCGTAAAATATCACCATCATAAACATATAAGGGAGAACCGTAAATTTGTAATAATTCCTGAGCGAGTTCTAGCGAAAATGGAGTTGTTAAGGTTGGAATTTTTTGTATTGTTTCCATAAACAATTAGGGAATAAAAATGGATGATTCCAAGACTTTGAACCTAGTTTGATTCCAAAAACGTGAGTATACCAAAGTTCCCACATCATCAGTAACCACAGTATCTCACCTATCCGTCGTCCTTGAATATTTCCTCCTAATTGTCCTGTAATAATTTGTGCTGCTATATCAGGGTAAAAAATATTTTCTGCCTTTAGTATACCAGGATTTAGCCAATTACCGATATCATGCCAAAAATTCTTTACACACCAAGAGGTTAAGGGAACACCCATACCCCGCTTTTGTCTCCAAACAATTTCTGATGGTAGCCAATTTTCTACAGCACGTTTGAGTATATACTTTTCACAAGCACCTTGTAAACAGAGTTCTCCAGATAGTTGAAAAGTCCATTCTGCTAATAGTAAATCACAAAAAGGCGATCGCACATTTAACCCCTGAGCAAATCCCAACGCAGTCGCACGGGGATGGATATTTTGCGCTCCTTTTAACATCAAACTAGCACGACGCAAACGATGTAATAAGGAAGGACAAAAACGAGCATCAAGAGCATCTAACAGCCATTCCTGGGCATTTAAACTCTGAATCTGAGTATAAATTTCTGGTTGATAAACCTGTTTTTCATAACCCCAAAGACGGTGAAAAGTTCGCAAATATTGGTGAATAAAACTTTCATTTTTTTGAGGATGTTCAGCTTGATAAATACCCGCAGCAATTAAAGGTTTATTTGTCCAACCTGCAAATAATTGATCACCACCTTCACCATTAAAAATCACCTGAGTTTCTTGAGAAGCCACTTTATTTAACAGATATAAAGGAACAGTGACACCATCACCAAAAGGTAAATCTAAAGCTTTAACAGTGGGAATAATGGCGTTTTTAATATTCTGGGGACTAACATCAACTTTAATTAAAGGAATATTGAGAAATTGCGCTACCTGTTCCGCATAGGGATATTCAGAAATACCAAACTGACCAAAATCTAAAGCATAAGCGCGAACTTTTACCCCTGCTTGTACTAATAAAGCAGCAACTATTGAAGAATCTAAACCACCAGATAGGAAAACTCCTACAGGTTCATCTTTTAAATCAGTAATTTGTTTTTCTATGGAATTTTTTAGTAATTTTTGTAATTGAGAATTTGCGGTATTTTCATCTTTAATTTGTTCTTGTAATTCAGTCCATTGATAAACTTTTCTAACGTCAGGATAACCAATATTATCAATATCAAAAATTATCTCATTTCCCGCAGCTACAGAAAGAATTTGATTTACAGGAGTCAAAGGATTGGGAATATAAGAAAAACAACTATAACCATATAAACCAGCAATACTAATTTCTGGATTTTCTCTGATTTCTAAAAGTAATTTTAATTGAGAAGCAAACCAAATTACATTATTTTGTTGAGTCCAAAATAAAGGAACTCGTCCAAATACTTCTCTACCCAAAATTAACCTATCTGCTTCTAATCTTACCCAAGTATCAGGTTCAGAAAATCCCGACGCTGACATAGCTACAATGGTATTTTCTGGTAAAATCGGTACAGAATTACAACCTATATAAATAATATTGCAAACAAATTTTTCTGCCTTACTTTCTGTTTTTATTCCTGGTCTGTTTTGGTGCGGAAGTTCTTGTTTTTGATTACCCCAATAACCGATAAAATGATAGGGAAACATATAGTCTAAACTATAATTTATTGATGAGTATAATATATTTTAGCAAATTATTTCAAAATTCAGGTGAGGGTATAAGATCCCGGACTTCTTTTATTCATTGTGTCCATAAATGATCAATTGATCTTAGAAGTCGGGGATCTGGGTCATACAAACTAAATGGACAACAGCTTATTTAACTATAAATGTTTCTTCGCTAATTTTTCTTCCTTCTAGTAATGTTTCTACTTTCCAATTACCTACATTTGCAGTAGAATTAATAGTATAACGACAATAGGTATCCCAAATAGAAGTTTTAATTTCGCGGGTTTGATAGTTATTTTGTTTAACAATTTGACCACTAGGATCAATCCAATTACAAGTAAGAGATAATTTTTTACCTATTGGTGCATCTTTTAAAGTGATCCGATAAAAAAGTTCAGGATTAGATTGACGATCAACTGTTGGCAAAGTTCGATTATCAGCCAAGGTAATTTTATCTTGTTGAACAGAAACATTAGCCAGTAAAGAACTCTGTTGTTGATTAACAAAGAAGAATCCTCCCATAGCTATAATCACAGTCGCAAATACTCCTGCTATAATCATTTTGCTGCGACGTTGTTCCACTTCTAAAGCTTGACGACGACGTAGTTGAATTACGGCTTCATCTAATAATTCAGGTGGTAAATTTAACTCTTGTAAAATTTCCTGAATTTGCTGTTGATCAAATTCCGCTTCTTGACGCAATTGTAAACCTTGAACTTCCGCAATAATTTGGTTTAATTGTTCTTGAGTTAGTCGCTGGTTCATAATTTGTTGATGGTAATTTTTGAGCAGGACAAGTTGCTAAAATTTGTAACCTGTAAGCATTAACATGAGGGAAGTCGGGGATATGGGTATGAACGATGGCTATAACTGAATACTCAGACTAATATCAGTATAGCGATCGCTCCCTGACAACAATTTACAACATCCAGATCATCTATAGCAATAGAGCCGGAGGTTAGCACAGGATATGATGCAACGCATTATTCAACGTTATAGAGAGAAAATTTAGGCTAAAGTAGCCGATTTCAGGTTTTACCTTCTAGAATTACTACTTTGACAGTGCCGGCAATTTTCACTTTGGTAGTAGAATGGCAATGTTAAGTTTTATATCCCGATCCTAAAGATATAAAACCACACCATACAAAGCCTGTAATTTCTGAAGCTTTTCATAGCTTTCAACTAGAAAACCAGTAAAGAGAGGATTTCATACAATGGCATTTACACAACCCCCCTTACCTTTTGCTTCTGATGCTCTAGAGTCTTATGGCATGAAAGCTGAAACCTTTGAGTATCACTATGGTAAGCATCATAAAGCTTATGTAGATAACCTCAATAAGTTAACTGAAGGTACAGATTTAGCTACCAAGTCTTTAGAAGAAGTAATTCAAATTGCTTTTAAAGACTCTACTAAAGCTGGAATCTTCAACAATGCTGCTCAAGTTTGGAATCATACCTTTTTCTGGAATTGCTTAAAACCCGCAGGTGGTGGCGCACCTACAGGCGACCTAGCAGCTAGAATTGAGAAAGATTTTGGTAGCTTCGACAAATTCAAAGAAGAATTTTCTAACGCTGCTGCAACTCAATTCGGTAGTGGTTGGGCTTGGTTAGTTGATGATGGTGGTACACTCAAGGTAATGAAAACCCCCAACGCAGAAAACCCCCTTGCCCATGGTAAAAAAGCACTTCTCACCATTGACGTTTGGGAACACGCTTACTACATTGATTTCAAAAATGCTCGTCCTGCATTCATCAAAAATTTCTTAGATAATTTGGTGAACTGGGATTTTGTAGCTGCGAATTTAGCTGCTTAGTCACTCGATTTTGGATTTATGATTTTTCTGTCTTGAAGGACGGGGATCTGTAGCAAATTTTTTTAATCTAACGTGAGTTCAACCAATAATTTTTAACCTCTCTGGTAAACCTCTCCCGGCACCTCTCCCTAACCCTCTCCTAGTAGGAAAGTAATGCTGGAGAGGCTTAAAAACCTAATTTTAAGATCCTAATGAGAGGTTAAAATTCCCCTCTCCGTTTTGGACAGGAGTTGGGGTGACGTTCAATGACTCCTACGTCATAATTTTAGAGACGTTCCATGGAACGTCTCTACTCGTATTTGACCAACATCAACAAGAATTACACTAAAGCTACTATGGCTTTGAGAGCAAAAATTTTCTCAATTATATCTTCCACAACTTTATCCGGTGTAGAAGCACCAGAAGTGACACCAACTTTAATTTCTCCTGGTGGTAGCCAGTTTTCTGTAATTACTAAATCACCTGATAACTGGCGATGTTCAATACTATTAATTGAGTGAATTCTGTCAACACAATCAATGTGATAGGAAGGAATGCCCCGATCAAAAGCAATCTGTTGTAATTGGGTGGTATTTGATGAATTAAACCCACCAATAACTATCATTAAATCTATATTTTCTTCCACTAATTCTAACATAGCATCTTGACGTTCTTGGGTAGCATCACAGATTGTATTAAAATTTTGAAAATGCTGATTTAATTCTGCCGGTCCATATTTCTGCATCATTGACCGCTCTAGCATCTTTCCGATTTGTTCGGTTTCACCTTTGAGCATAGTTGTTTGGTTAGCAATACCTACCCGTTCTAAATCTTGATCAGGATCAAATCCCACAGAACAAGCTTTAGCAAACTTGGCTAAAAATTCCTGACGATCGCCACCATTGAGAATATAATTAGTTACATATTCTGCTTCTTTTAAATTCAAAACAATCAAATATTTGCCAGCAAAGGAACTGGTGGCAACAGTTTCTTCATGTTTATATTTTCCATGAATAATTGAGGTGTAATTGCCTTTTTTATGCTTTTCTACAGTATTCCAAACCTTAGATACCCAAGGACAGGTAGTATCCACAATTTGACAGCCCTTATCATTCAAGATTTGCATTTCTTGAACACTTGCACCAAAGGCTGGTAAAATCACTACATCTCCGCTACCAACAACTGAAAAATCTTTTACTTTGTCAATTACAGGAATAAATTCTACCTGCATTTCCTGCATTCTTGTATTAACAGATGGATTATGAATAATTTCATTAGTAATCCAAATGCGTTCCGTGGGGAAATGCTGACGGGTTTCATAGGCCATAGACACAGCACGTTCCACACCCCAACAAAAGCCAAAAGCTTGAGCCAATTGAATGGTAACATTACCACGTTTGAGAATGTAGTTGCGATCGCGTATTTCCTGAATTAAGTTACTCTGATACTCAGATTGTAACTGGGTAGAAACTTCCGCTTGATGGCCAAAGCCTTTACGATTGTAATTTGCTGAATGTTGGAGGTTGCGTTTAAAAGCTTTTGTATCCATTTGAAATTGACAACTAAAATTACTCTTTCGATTTTCTCGCACTTGGAGACGATTTTGGGTTTTCCACGGAAATATTAACGTTTCAGGTAGGGTGGGAGCAGGGGAGAAATATATTATTCTTTTGCCTATAGCCTATTGACTCTGGTTACTGAGCGACTTCTACTGAGCTTGTCAAAGTCAGTCGAAGTATTGTCTATTGCCTTGTTTTGAGGTGCTGGTTCTTGCTGAAAATAAATTTGCAAAGCAGTGCGCCACACCAGATAACCCGGAGGACTTAAATGTAAACCATCGGTAGTAAAATCTGAACGGAGATTACCTTGTTTATTACTAAATAGAGGATGTAAATTTAGATATTTTGCACCTTTTTCAATAGCAATTTTCTTTATTTCCTCATTTAAACGGCGAATTCGAGTATTAGGAATAGCCAGAAGTTTCTCTTTTCCTTCCCAAGTTGCCCCCTCCCCACCATGGGGTAAAATTGACTGCACCACAATTTCGGCTTGGGGGTGAATATTTCGCAAATAACTGATAATTTGCCGATAATTACCTAAAATTTTCCCATCACCTAAGCCGCGAATTAAATCATTAATTCCCACCATGACGAAAATAATCTCTGGTTGGGTGCGGTCAAAAAAATCCAATCTTTGTAATAGTCCATTGGTAACTTCCCCAGAAATACCTTGATTTAACCAGGCTCTATTCTCCGGTAATAACTCTGGTGGAAACCATAAACTCAGAGAATCTCCTGCCAGTATGGTTAAACGTGGCGGCTTTTTCTGAGCAGTTATTTTCGCTTCTTGTTTGAGAATATCCAACCATTCGGGATAACTGAGTTTATGGCGGGGGCCTAACTCTGGTGGCACATATTGATTATTCCAGTCTAGCTTAACTGGTTCTCGTTGCTCTCGGATTGGTGTGCTTGGGATCTCAGGAGTAATTTTGTACTGCCGCCAAATCAATAAAATCACCGCTAACATCAGGATGATATTACTTAACAGCGCGAATACTCCCCAAATAGGAAAGGCTTTTATATGGTTAGACACGACTAATAAATATTACTGATATCGAACTTTATTGTAAATCTGAGAGTGGCTAATTGGTTATTGTTGGTTGGTCAATCAAAAAATTGAAAATTATGCAATGTATTCACCAAATTTCATTTTACGGTATAATTCAGGAAATATTTGGTACAGAAAAACACTAGGATAGCCTGTGTATAAGTTCTTCCGTACCCATTATGCCAAATATGAGTTTATTTACCCCATAACCCATATAAATAAAGGTTTTCATTGTTTTTAATACCAAAGTTATGTCAAATTAACAACAATATCCCCAACTCCTTGAAGAAGTCGGGGAACTGAAGATTAAAGAGTTTAGCAATGCTAAACCCCTACTTTAATTGTCTAAGTTAGGGCGGTCAAATTAACTTTTACAATTACATCATTAAAGTCTTTATCACCACCACCAGGTAAATCCTCGAAGCCAAAGATATTATCACCTAAAATCCGGACATGATCCACTTTATCGGCATTAGCCCCCAAGAAGGTGAAGTAAATCTTGGGATTATTATTGGGATTACTATCAAGTAAACCATCAGGTCTACCATCAACGATTAGAAAAGGTAGATAAACACCGCCACCTTGAAGTGTAGTTTTTGAAATTGTTGTCCCACCATTGTTAGTAGTCAAACCAATATTAGAAAGACGATTTTTCACTGCTGCTTCCACATAACCAGCTTGTCCCGGCATAAAATCAGCTATACCATCACCACTGGTATCAATCCCACCATTAGCATCCGTGGCGCGATAGAAGCCTACAAAGTTGTTGAAATTTGCTTCTCGGTTAACGATAAACTCAGCATTGATAGTACCAGTGACGTTCCGTAAATCTAAAGCTTCCCCTTCCGGTCTATTTTGCAGACCTGCACCTAAAGTAATAGGTTTATCAGTGGCTTGAATCTTAATTTGTAAATTCTCAAACCCATTTGGATTACCAGTACCATCTTCCCAATCTAGGGAGAAACTGTTAGATCCTAAGTCTGTAATCTTCACCGTAGAAGGATTAGAAAACAGTATACTGCTAACCGGGTTACTTCCTTTTTGGACAGAATCTATAGAACCATCTGTGATCAAAAAGAATCTCAGATTGTTATTAGAATTAAATGCTAATAAACGTTCTATACTACTGATATTAAACCCAGCGGGAGGATTAGTAACAGCAGAGAAAATGATCTGACTGTTTGCCAATGCTTTTGCTGCATAACCCTCTGCACCTGGGGCAGTCCCATCAATATTACCATTAGCATCGTCAACGGTATATACACCTACTTGATTCACCCGAGTAGAATTACGTCCTGTTAATTGAACTTGCAAAGTTGTTTTATCACTCGGACCTTGGATATTAAAGACATCACTGCCAACCTGGGTTAACAAAGGAGTTGGTACAGGTGGGACTACCTGATCTTCATTAAGATCATTAATGTTAATAGTTAATACCTGTGTTAAGGAAGCACCAGCCGCATCTTCTGTTTTTACGCGAATTTTGTAACTATTCTTGGTTTCAAAATCTGGAGAATTATTAATTAGCAGTTGATTTCCGGCAATAGTGAAAGCAGAATTATCTTCACCATCTACAAAACTATATTGGAAACCATCGTTTTGATCTGGGTCAATAGTGATAAATGAACCCACAACAGAGTTAGGCTCAACATTCTCATCAATGGAGTTATTTTCCAGTTTTAACTCGGTAGGTGCTTGGTTTGCAGCAGTTTCATTGAGATCGTTAATTGAGATCGTCAAATCCTTTTTATAGGTAAGTCCACTCTGATCTTTAGTCTCAACTTGGATAGTATAGCTATTCTTAGTTTCGTAGTCTGGAGAGTCCTTAATTCTCAGTTGATTGCCTTCAATAATATCGAACGCTTCAAAATCTCCTTGATTTGGAACAATGCTATAGCTGAAAGTATCATTGTTGTTGGGGTCAGTGGTACTAAGTGAACCAACTACAAAGTTAGCTCCAACATTTTCATCAATAGCACTATTGCTGAGACTTAAATCCGTGGGGGCTTTATTAACAGAAGTTCCAAACACTACATAAGCTGCTCCATTGTTAGAATTAGCAAAGGGAGTGCTAATAATTAAGTCGTTTACACCGTCATCGTTAACATCACCCGCACCACTGACAGAGTAACCAAATTGCCCATTTGCAACTAGACCATCAATGACAAAGCCATTGTCACCATTGATACTAGATAAATCAAAGCTGGGACTAAAAGGAGCATTGCTGCCATAGATTACATAAGCTTGACCTTTGGAATCATTAACATTAGGAACGCTCACAATAATATCATCAATGCCATCATCATTGACATCTCCCAAAGCACTAACAGCCCAGCCGGAATTGCTAAACTCTTCAATACCGTTGATGGCAAAACCATTGCTGCCATCTAGGTCGGCAAGATTGATATTAGAATCAAATTTACCATTTTTACCAAAGACAACATAGGTTTTGCCAGTATAGTTTGTACCGCCATCTCTAGCGCCAATAATCAGATCACCGATACCGTCACCGTTGATATCTCCCGCTTTGCTAACAGAGAAACCTGATTGGTCTACATCTTGTCCGTTGATGGCAAAACCATCTTCAAGATTAAACTCGGAAACGTTGATAATACCCTCATCAAAGGTGTTAGTAAAAGGATTATCTTTGTCGCGCCCATAGATGACAAAAGTGCTGCCAGAATTGTTAGTATCAGCATAGGGCGCACCAATAATGAGATCATCAATTCCATCACTATTGATATCCCCAGCACTACTTACGGAATAGCCTAGATTATTTTCGTCATTGCTGATGATAATTAAGCCGTCATTAACCCCAAACTGAGCGGAATCATCCAGATTAATGGTCGAATTAAAATTCTCTTTGCCAAAGATGACATAGCTTTCACCGAAAATACCTGGTCCATTATTCCCATCATTGGTTGCACCAATTAATAGGTCTTTGAAACCATCACCATTAATGTCACCGGCACTGCTAACTGACCAACCCGCATTACTAATAAATCCACTGCCTTCAACACTAAAGCCTTTGTTGTTAAGATTGGAGAGGTCTATGGGATCATTAAAATAGCCAGCTTCCTTACTACCAAAGATGACATGAACTTTACCTAAACTATTCCCAATATCACCAGGTGCACCAATGACTAAATCATCAACTCCATCACCATTAATATCGCCAAGATTACTGACGGAATAACCTGATTGATCCCCTTCTTGAGCCCCATTAATCACAAAACCTTTAGTACCATCTAGGGTAGCAAGGTCTATAGTTGGATCAAAGCCATCTTTACTACCAAAGACTACATAACTTTTCCCGGCGTTATCTTTATCATTGGGATCGCTTGAAGGTGCGCCAATGACTAAATCAGCAATGCCATCACCGTTAATATCACCGCCATCGTTAACTGAGAAGCCTAACTGCTCTTGATTTTCACCATTAATAATAAAGCCTGTGCTGCTGTCGAGTGTAGAGAGGTCAAAAGATTGTGCGCTCATAGTAAAGTAGTATTTTTGGTTTTTTCAATGTTTTAGGACTTACGCAAGATGTAGCTGAAACCCTTATTCTTCTGTAGGGGTAATTCATGAATTACCCCTACTTTCGTTCTTTTGTGCGTAGGTCATGTGATAGATTGCGGTTATTACAAAGCAGGTGTAATAGGCAGTGCCAAGCTAATTACACAAAGACTTGCTATAAATCTGCGTTACAAAATGTCTCTCAACTTCAATAGTTAGAGTTGTTGTTGATGACAATATAGAATTTCACAACCAGGGCGTGAAAAAGTGACCGGAAATTTTAGATTTTAGATTCAAAAAATTTGGTACAAGTCCCCTTCTTCACAGGAGAATCGTAAATCCAAAATCCAAAATCGTAAATCCAAAATTGAGGGACTCTAAGCTGTAGTTGGGTAGCTAGAGTTGTGGATGGCAGTAGGAAAATAGTGGTTAATGCCCTGGTATGCAAAACTCTTCTCTGGAATGTAGTTGAATGGCCAGAGTTGGCATAGATAATTTTTTGGAGATGGTTAGCCTTAGTGAATTTCTATGCTAAATGAAATCTTGAGTATATCCATGTGCTGAAGTTTTTACCTTTATTAATCAAATCCAGGTCTATTTAAGACTTGGGGTTTTGCCGATGATACCCAAAGGAATGGAGATGCTGAAGTTTATGCCTGATTTGATTTAAGAGGAATTAGATTTTTACTCACTAGAAAGTTTACTTTGATGGCCCGAAAACACTATAGCTCATAGATTGTGTGATTATATGAAGTTTATGTGAACTTTAGGTAAATAACACACAAGTTTCTGAGTTTGGCTTTTATCGTCAGTTTTCCGCCAAGCAATAAGACTGAGAACGGGTTGATGATACTAGAATATGATCCGAAAAAAGTCTTCGATTGAGTTCTCAATCCTCACTTCCCATTAGACATAGGAGTGAAAATTATCGTAGGTAAAATTAATGAATTGTCCCTACAAGAGTTTGGTGATTATGCACATTTAATTACCACCAAATGTCTATTAGTTCATCCCTAATTACTAATATTCAATCCGGACTTCTTTTAAATTTTAAATATTCTGATTACTTCTAGTCCACTGTCTTTACCAGTGATCTTAACGTGTGGTTAATATGGAATTAGTGTTCAATGGCTAAAAATAGGCATTTTGCAACAAAAAGGTCTGCTACTGCTTGTCAAGTGGGTAAATGCGGAGGTAGTAGGGGCAAACGGCCGTTCACCCCTACAACCATCAACCGTCACCTAGAATATACTCTACCTTTCCACATTCCTCCCCGTCCTTGCCAATGACGGAAGGCTGAATCTATGGTCATGAGGATATATAGAAAAGCAATGATTGGTAAACTCAAGGCAAAAGCTGGAGAACATTTATAAAAGCGAATGATGGGGAAATAAGCAAAACTCATCAGCAGATATCCAATTAAAGCGGTCAGGCTAATGATCCCATTCCCTAAAATCACACCGAAAATAATTCCCATGGGTGGGACTATATAAACTAAGGTCATGCCTACCAAACTGCCTAGTAGTAATAAAGGGGAATAATTCAGTTGTGTATAAGCACTTCTGGTCACCATATCCCAAATTGTTTTCAGGGAATCGTAGGGACGTAAACTATAGGTGGCAGTGCTGAGTCCTAACCAGATATTTCCATGACTTGATTTGACGGCTTTGGCAAGGGAACAGTCATCAATGAGGGCTTGACGAATAATTTGCAAGCCACCGATTCTATTGAGGGCTTCTCTATGAATGAGAATACAACCTCCGGCAGCGGCAGCGATCGCTTTTTTGGAGTCATTGACCCAGGAAAATGGATAAAGTTTTTGGAAGAAGAAGACGAAGGCGGGTATTAATAGTTGTTCCCAAAAGCTTTGACAGCGTAAGCGTACCATGATAGATACAAGGTCTAATTTCTGTTTCTCGGCTTTGGCCACTAACCGCCGTAAGTTGCCAGGATCATGTTCTATATCTGCGTCAGTCAGTAAAAAATAATCTGGTCTCAATTCACTGGCTTTTTGTATTCCTTGTTCCATAGCCCACAATTTGCCCGTCCAACCCGTAGGTAATCCGGTACTGGTGACAATCTGCAATTGCTCGGTTTTATCGAGGGCGTGGGCTACTCCTTGGGCAATAGTGGCTGTACCATCGCTACTTTGATCGTCTACTAAAAAGATGGTGAAATTACCAGGATAGTCTTGCAGGAGGAGCGATCGCAAGCTAAAAGGAATTACATCGGCTTCATTACGGGCGGGAATGAGTACACACACCGTTGGTAAGGTGTTATTATCAATATCTTTATCTGTTTCTAATTGCTGATCAACTCGCCAAAACTGCCCCCAAAATAAGAGTAAAAATAACCAAATTACTAAGGATAAAAGCGTCAAACTCAATATAATTGCTACCATTACTGTCCCTTGACTCCAATGCAAAATTTAAAAACTAAATTTAATTCTTTTACTATGTTTGCTGATTTTAGGGAAGAATTTTCTCTGATTTCGGTTATCTTGTTAAATTATTTGGTGTTTGGTGCTGAGGTAGGTATTGGATGGAAACACAAGATAGAGCAAAAGTCAAGCAAGTTGTTGATGCGATTGCCGCAAGTCAAAAACATTTGCTTTCAATTCAAAATCCCGGTGGTTATTGGTGGGCGGAATTAGAATCTAATGTTACCATCACCTCGGAAGCTGTTTTATTACATACAATTTGGGGAACTGACAAAACCAGACCTTTATATAAAGTAGAAAATTATCTCCGTTCTCAACAACGAGAACATGGGGGTTGGGAATTGTTTTATGGTGATGGTGGGGATTTAAACACAACTGTAGAGGCTTATATGGCATTAAGGTTGTTAGGTGTAGCCGCTACAGATCCCGCTCTACTAAAAGCGAAATCTTTGATTTTGGCTAAAGGTGGTATTAGCAAAACTCGCATTTTTACAAAGTTACATCTAGCTTTAATTGGCTGTTATAATTGGCGCGGACTGCCTTCGTTACCACCTTGGGTAATGTTGCTACCTGATAATTTTTTCTTCAATATTTATGAACTTTCCAGTTGGGCGCGTTCTAGCACTGTGCCATTATTAATTGTCTTTGATCAGAAACCAGTTTTTAGAATTGATCAACCAATTAATTTAGATGAATTATATGCTGAAGGTGTAGAAAATGTAGTTTGGCAATTACCAAAAAATGGTGATTGGTCGGATATTTTTAACATTCTTGATGATGGCTTTAAATTAGCAGAAAGTTTGAATTTTGTACCTTTCAGAAATGAAGGTATTAAAACCGCAGAAAAATGGATTTTAGAACGGCAAGAAGTTACAGGTGATTGGGGGGGAATTATTCCCGCAATGTTAAACTCTCTCTTGGCTTTAAAGTGTTTAGATTATGATGTCAATGACCCAATTATCGAACGGGGTTTAAAAGCAGTTGATAATTTTGCCATTGAAACAGAAAATAGTTACTATGTCCAACCTTGTGTTTCTCCTGTATGGGATACTGCTTGGACGATTCGGGCTTTAATTGATTCAGGTTTGTCCCCAAATGATGCTGCTATTGTCAAAGCTGGAGAATGGTTAATAGAGAAACAAATTCTTGATTATGGTGATTGGAAGGTCAAAAATAAGCAAGGGAACCCCGGTGCTTGGGCGTTTGAATTTGACAATCGTTTTTATCCCGATGTGGATGATTCGGCTGTAGTTGTCATGGCTTTACATCAGGCTAAATTACCAAATGAGGAACTGAAAAAACAAGCTATTCATCGGGCTTTAAATTGGATTGCGACGATGCAATGTAAACCAGGAGGTTGGGCGGCTTTTGATATTAATAATGATCAAGAATGGCTTAATGCTGTCCCTTATGGTGATTTGAAAGCGATGATTGATCCGAATACTGCTGATGTGACAGCTAGAGTATTAGAAATGTTGGGTGCTTGTAATTTATCCATTCAACCAAATAATTTAGAAAAAGCTTTAGATTATCTTTTGCAGGAACAAGAAACAGAAGGCTGTTGGTTTGGACGTTGGGGTGTAAATTACATTTATGGAACTAGCGGTGTTTTATCGGCTTTAGCTTTAATAAATCCTTTAAAATATGCTGGAAACATCAATCAAGGTGTTAATTGGTTGGTGAAAATTCAAAATACTGATGGTGGTTGGGGAGAAACTTGTTTTAGTTACAATGATCCTAGTTTGAAAGGTAAAGGTAACAGCACAGCATCCCAAACTGCATGGGCTTTAATTGGGTTAATAGCAGCAGGTGACGCTACAGGCAAATTAGCTTTTGATAGTATTGAAAAAGGGATTAATTACCTGTTAGAAACTCAAAGATCAGATGGTACTTGGGATGAATCATACTTTACTGGTACTGGTTTTCCCTGTCATTTTTATTTGAAGTATCATCTATATCAGCAGTATTTCCCGTTAATAGCTTTGGGTAAATACAGCAATTTAGAAACGCATATAAACACAGATAAACGAGAATAAATTGGGATTTGATTAAATAATAGTGATAAGGATTCAAATGAGGTACAAAGATCTCCGACTTCTCAAGTCGGAGATCTTGTTGTTGATAACTAATTTAGGATCGCTATATAGAAATGATATTACGTTTTTGAAAAAAATTAGGTATTGTAGTATTGTAGGGTGTGGTTCGGCAAGCTCACCAACCACGTCAGATATTATAAATCTGTTTATTAATAGAATTTATGCGGTCTGACGCACCCTACGTACCTATTTAGATTTGTGAATATAACAAGGAGGTATTATATCTATCCATAGGTATATTTCTATCTACTTCTTTAGCACGAAGCTAAGTTAATCATTAAAGTTTAGACTAGAGTAAATTTACCATTGCAAAGCCACTTTTAGTTTTTAATATTTAATTATGAGTTAGGGTGATAAACCATCATAGTTGTAAATCCTCTCACTCATAATTATTTTGTTTATAATCCAAATTATTGGAGATAAAAAATGGAATATACCGAGTTTATTACCCATGTCCAAACTTTAGCACAATCAGAATCTCGTGAAGAAGTAGAAGTTGCTACCCGTGCTACTTTGGAAATTATTAAACAAATTATTCCTAGTGATGAAAGAGAAGAATTAGCAGCACAAATTCCCCAGGAGTTAGGAGAATATTTGCGAGGTAGTGAAACAGAACCTATTGAGTCTTTTCATTTACAGGAGTTTATTGAGCGAATTAGTCAAAAAGAAAGTGTATCACCCACTATATCTATTATTCATGTGCGGGCTGTTTTTGCCGTTTTGCAAAATGCTATAACTCCAGAGAAGTTTCGCAAATTCTATGATTATTTTTCCCATGACTATGAGGAATTATTTAATATATCAATGATAAATTGAATCTCTGTTTAGCATTGTAGAAACGTTCCGGTCGAACGTCTCTAATTTATTTAGGACGGACTTAGATAGAATTGGTATTAGGATACATTTATAAACTTAAAATTTAAGATACTCGATTTTAATAATAAGTTGAGTATCTTTTTGGTGAGAAATAATTTAAAATTACCATAGATACAAAATAATCAAAGTTAACGTTAATTTCGTCAATTATGCTGACTTTTACCCAACGCAAAACACCTCATCCTGATCCTATAGTTACCCTCTCTCTTTCACTGACTGCGGAGGAACGGACTCGTAGCCGATATAAATTTATATTAGCAGATGGAAAAGAGGTTTTTTTGCGTTTGGCTAGAGGTACAGTATTACATGATGGTGATATTCTCACAAATGAAAACGAAAGTATTTATATGAGAATTATTGCTAAACCCGAACCTGTTATGACTGTATTGGCAGAAATTCCTTTATTATTAAGGGCTGCATATCATTTAGGAAATCGTCATGTAGCTGTGGAAATTACTCCCACTTATTTACGCTTATCTTCAGATGCAGTTTTAGCTGCTATGTTGACACAATTGGGTTTAGAAATTAAAGAGGAAATTGTACCTTTTAAACCAGAATTAGGGGCTTATGGAAATCACTCTCACTCATAGCCATTTTTTAACGGTTTTACAATTAGCAAGTCCCGCTTTACCTGTTGGTGCTTATGGCTATTCGGAAGGGTTGGAAATGTTAGTAGCAAATGGGACTATTGCCAATATTGATCATCTCCAAGATTGGCTAAAATCTGAGTTAATTTATGGTTCAATTCGCCTAGATGCTGCTGTAATAGTAAGAGGTTTTTATGCTGCAAAAAGCAACGATATAGCAGCATTAAAGCGGTGGAATTTATGGTTATCGGCGGCAAGGGATACGGAGGAATTACGGGCTGCTAGTTGGCAAATGGGACGTTCTCTGATGCAATTATTAGGTAAGCTAGAACCGGAAATTTTACCTGTAGTGAATGCTGTGGGTTATCCTAGTAATTATGCGATCGCTTTTGCTACAGCTTGCGCTCATTGGGATATAAATATTCAAGCCTGTTTATTAGCCTATTTACACAGTTGGGCGAACAATTTAATTACGGCAGGGATTAAAATTATTCCTCTGGGACAAACTGCGGGGCAAGCGTTATTACTGGGTTTACAACCTTTATTAACTACTACTATGGAGGAAATTTTACTCATGGAGGATGATGATTTAGGATGTTGTAATTGGGGTTTATCTTTAGCAAGTATGCAGCACGAAATCCAGTATACTAGATTATTTAGGAGTTAAAAATTATGACGGCTTTGAGAATAGGGGTTGCAGGTCCTGTGGGTTCAGGAAAAACAGCTTTGGTAGATGCTTTATGTAAGACTTTGCGGGAAAAATATCAGTTAGCAGTAGTGACAAATGATATCTATACTCAAGAAGATGCTCAGTTTTTAGTCCGTTCTCAAGCCTTAGAAAGCAATCGCATTTTAGGAGTAGAAACGGGAGGTTGTCCCCATACTGCTATCCGTGAAGATGCTTCCATGAATTTAGCTGCCATTGAACAATTAGAAGAGAAATTTACTAATTTAGATTTAGTCTTTTTAGAAAGTGGTGGAGATAATTTAGCTGCTACTTTTAGTCCTGAATTAGTAGATTTAACCATTTATGTTATTGATGTAGCTGCTGGTGATAAAATCCCCCGTAAGGGTGGACCAGGTATTACTAAATCTGATTTATTAGTGATTAATAAAACCGATCTTGCTCCCTATGTAGGCGCAGATTTGAATGTCATGGAACGAGATGCCAAAAAAATGCGCGGTGATAAACCTTTTATTTTTACAAATCTGAAAACTCAAGCTGGTTTAAGTGATGTGATTCAGTTTGTGAATGCGGCTATTTGTTAATTCTCTGATAGCGTAGCCATATCAGGATTTATAGAAGGTAATACATTTTCAAAAATATGTGCTATATTTGTGTAGCATTCTAAAAATGCTATTAATTTTTAATTTCCTGCTAATACACAAGCAACTGATTCAAGGATAAACTAAAAATATAGTAAATAATATCTCATTCATGGTTATGAGTAAAAATATTGATATAATCAAAGATACAAGAGTAAATTGTTACTCTGTGATGACACAGTTCCAAGTAGGAGAATATCTAAAAAGGGTAAAAAATGCCTTTGAAAATAGAGGAGGTTTAGAAGGACAAAGAGATACTTTAAAAACAAATACTGCTATACGTATACGCAAGAGGATGATTAAAGATATAGAAGCTGGAGCGGTATTACCACCAATAGTTATAGGGGTGATTATTCCCCAGGATAATTTTGCCATCATTGAAAAATTAGAAGACAATAATGCTTTTTTAGAATTTATTAACGAAATACCTGAAGATAGTATATCTATTATTGATGGTATGCAACGAACTAAAGCTTTAAGTGTAGCTTTAAAAGATAATGCCAATATTTGCAATCATAAAATTCGTGTAGAGTTTTGGATTGCTTCACAAATAAATAGCTTAATTTATAGAATGTTAGTTTTGAACACAGGACAAGTTCCTTGGGATATAAGAAGACAAATTGAAACAGTTTTTCAAGGAATAATTAAAGAACTTAAAGAAAAATTTCCTGTTATTGAAATAATAACACTCACAGACAGAAATCACAAAAATAAACGTTCAAGTCCAGGACAATTTAAATCTGATGATATCATTGAATTATTTTTAGTATTTGGAGCTAAAAAGGTGAAAATAGATATTCCGGAAAAATTAGCAGAGGAGTTTATAAGACTAGATTTTATAAGCTCAACATCAAATCCTAATTTGACTAATATTTTTTATGAAGTAATGTTTTATCTGTATAAATTTGATCAAGCAATTTCTCGATATCAAAATGAAGAAATACAAGGATATTTTCAGAAAGGTCAGGATTTATTTAGTAGTCAACCAGCTTGTGTTGGGTTTGTGACTGCGTTAGCTTTGGCAAGAATTTTATCAAAATTTAGGAATCAAAGATTCTCTTTCTCTACTTAACTTTTCTGCTAATATAGAAAATTATACTGATTGGCGACCAAAAGAAAAGGAAGCTATTAATAAACTTATAGATAATGCACCCGAAGATGCTATTAATATTTTGAAGCAAATTAAAAATGATCTTGATGGTAACTCAGAAGGTAATTTAGGAGACTTTATTTATAAAATTCGTAATTCTATTGTTCATTTTCGACCAGCAACAGAAGGAATATCAATAGATGATAAGAATTGGGATAAGTTAATCAGAGCGTGTTTATTGGTGATTGAATATTGGTATGATCAATATGAAAATGAATTCAATAATTGTCTGAATCAGGATTTAGAAGATTAAAGGATTTAATGGATATTACTAGTGCAGCGTTTAGGAGCAACTACAGTCATAAAAACTAGAGAATTACAGAGCTATTTTTATTAGGAGTTACGCAAAAAACTCTCAAACTCTTATTCCTCTGTGTTCTGGTGCGTCCTGGTGCGGTTCCTTATTCTGTAACTCGTGCGTAAGTCCTATTTATATTAACTCTTAACAGCAAAAATAGGTGAATGAGAGCTTACCTCTTTCACCTTGAAAACTTAACTCAAATGATTTTCTAACAAAGACGCTATAGCTTCTGGATGAACTTTTTTGTACTGCTTTTTACCTACCATCAAAACACAATTGGGGGTGCTGCTACAACGCTTTTGACAATCGGTATGTTCTATTGTGACTTTATCCGATAAACCGCGATCGCACAAAGTTTTTTCTAAGTCTGATAATAACCCTTTTCCGCCCCGTTTCATACAACCAGATTTTTGGCAAACCATAATCTTGGCTTTAGGTTGAGGAAGTCTTTTTTGTAACAAACAAAAACCAATTGCTTGAATTTGATAAGCTTGCAGTTTGAGTTTATTATTGCGGGGGTTTAATTTACTAATAGCATCTATGCGAATTTGCTCCCCAGGAAGTAAGGATGAAGCCAGAGAACAACGTAAATTTTTAGGAATTTTAATCTTGATATTACCCTCTACAATTCCTAGCTGTAAATGTTTATATTTGTTGCTTTTATTGCTAACAAAACCTAGAAACTGCCCCTCAATATTCAATTCCGATAATGTCAGATATTTTTCACCCATTTGTGATAACTCAATTTTTTTCAAGATAAAATAATAAGCCCCACTTGGCTGGGGTTAATAATGCTAATAAAGAAGGAAGAGGAAAAAATATCTTTTTACCTTTTACCTTCTTCGCATTTTGTGAAACTTTAAGAAAGGCGTTTAGCTTCCACTGTTAAAGGTAAACTACTTTTATCTGGTAATTCACTAAATTCTAATTCCCAACCATTAGCTAAAGTGAGAATTTTACCTGCTTCACCATCTGTTTGTTTGACTACTTCTTCTTCTAAGTCTTTTTTAGCGACGTAGACAACTAAAGTACCAGCATCATTCAACCGGAGCATTACTTTCATGTTTTTCCTCAGCAGATTCTAGTTCTCTTTTTCGACAACCGATGATGTACCCTGTGTCCAAAAAATGTACAGCATAGATATAATATGCTTGCAAAAATGTACCGATGCTAGATACATAACCCACATCACCAATTCTTGCTAAAACTTCGCCAATTTCTCTACCGGGAAATGTTCCATCATTTTTGATTAGTTTTTTAACTCGGACTTTTTGACCAATTTCAAAAATGGGTTGTGAGTTCAGTTCTATTTCATCACCTTGCATGGGAATACCTTTTTTCGCTGACTAAATTTAATAATTCCTCTGTAGTGAGACTACGTTTTTTGAGAATAGATTGCTGACGGACTACATCTAAAACAGCTTGGGTTTCTTCAGAATTGAGAAAAATTCCATGCTGTTCTAATAAGTTAGATAATAAATGCCGACCAGAATGTTTGCCTATTACTAAACGTCGTTCCCAACCCACATCTTCAGGAGCATAAGGTTCATAGGTCAGGGGATTTTTCAATACACCATCGGCGTGAATTCCTGACTCATGGGCAAATGTATTTTCTCCTACAATTGCTTTCCAAGGTTGAACATTAGTACCGGAAGCTCTAGCAACTAATTGAGATAGTTCTAATAAGTGGCGAGTTTCAATTCCTAAATCAATTCCATGGATACATTTTAGACCCATAATTACTTCTTCTAATGCTGCATTTCCGGCTCTTTCACCTAACCCATTGACGGTAGTATTTACAGATATAGCACCAGCTTTAATTCCGGCTAAGGCATTAGCAGTTGCTAGTCCAAAATCATTATGGGTGTGAATCTCAATAGGAATTGATAGGGTTGATACTAAATGCTTAACTTTTAGGTGAGTTTTGAAGGGATCAAGTACCCCAACTGTATCACAAAAACGAAACCGAGATGCTCCCCATTCTTGGGCTAAAAGAGCAACATCTTGGAGAAAATTTTCGTCTGCTCTAGAAGAATCTTCGCCACCAACTGATACCCAAAGACCTTGATCTAATGCGAAGCTAATACAGTCTTTTAGTCTTTGTAAACTGACTCGCCATTGACCATGAAATTTAGCAGCAATTTGCACTCCAGACACAGGAATAGCAATATGTACTCGCTCTAGTCCACAGGCTATAGAAGCTTTAATATCTGATAATACAGCGCGATTCCAGCCTAATAATTTAGCTTGTAAATCTAAGTTACGAATGGCAACAATGGCACGGATTTCTTCTTCGCCCATGGCAGGAATTCCCACTTCTAATTCATGGACACCTATAGCATCTAGGAATTGAGCGATCGCTACTTTTTCCTCTAAGTTAAAAGCAACACCAGCCGCCTGTTCTCCATCACGTAATGTCGTATCATTAATCATGATTTGATACATTTTGAACATCCCTCTAGTGGAGTTTTCTTGTAATATCTTTGTGCGCTACAATTCCTCTTAAGAGTATATGTATAATAGATAATTGATGGCGCGAATAAACCATGAATTATGATTTACGATCCTTAATTATTACGCAACTATTTCTGTTGCTTCTGTATGCCATGAAACCAAAAATATGTATAATTTATTAAATATTTTTGGTGATGCTATTGGCAAATTTTGTGAGTAATAAATACCCCATAGATCCATTAATAAATCCGGTAAAAAATAACATACTTATGCCAGAAATTAAGCTAGTAATCATAATTTAGACCTCTTATTTTTACTGATAATTTTTCATTTACTTTAACTAGGCGTGTTCTGCAAGCCAATCAAAAATTTTATCTAGTTGTTGTAAATCTACTAAACCATATTGCCAAAGCAGCATCGGTAAAGGTCCATGATTGAACTCAGGATGTCGCTTTGCTACCGCAATATCAGCCGTAGAAAGTGCTAGTTCTTTTTGAAGAAATTGCAATAATTTCCTATCACTACTATTAATCACCATAAAGAGACAAATCGAAATGAATATAAACTACAAGTTATTCCCATAAGCAATGACTAATGATTTTAGTTTTAGCAAACTGGGTGAACCTAAGCTTAGATGAATTATCTAGAATATGCAAGATATTTTGTGAGTGAACAATGACTTAAGAATAATATTGTTGTTGACAATATTTATTCAAAAGTGTGACACGAACAATTCTCTAACCATGTCACCAGACGTTATTTATCATCTTGGTAATGACTTGTGAGAGTTTTTACTTGTTGTTCTAACTGCTCAATACGGGAGAGCAAAGAACGAATCACACCTGCCTCTATATCAGGTAATTTGCCATGTTCTAAGGGAGAAAGACGGTGATTTGACTTACGAGAAATAATCCTGCCAGGAATGCCGACTACAGTGGCATCTGGAGGCACATCACGTAAGACAATTGAACCTGCACCGATGCGAACGCGATCGCTAATTTGAATATTTCCTAATACTTTCGCACCTGCACCGACAACAACGTTATCACCCAAAGTAGGATGACGTTTACCGCTTTCTTTACCAGTTCCCCCTAAGGTTACACCCTGATAAATGAGAGCATAATCTCCAACAATGGCAGTTTCACCAATGACAACACCCATACCATGATCAATAAATACACCTTTGCCAATTTTTGCCCCTGGGTGAATTTCAATTCCTGTGAATAATCTTCCTAAATGGGAAATAAATCGAGGAATAAAACTCACTTGATGGAGGTGCAACCAATGGGCAAAACGATGTAAACATAGAGCATGAAATCCAGGGTAACAAAAGACTACCTCTAACCAATTACGTGCTGCTGGATCACGTTCAAAAATGATCCGAAAATCACTGATTAATAGACTCCAAAAAGATTGAGAATCTTTATCTTTTTTGAGGGTTGTATTTACAGTTTCGGATTTACTGATACTGTTTAAAGACTGTTGCATCGGTACTGTTAGATTAAAATAGCTTATCCTGTTTTCATGCTTATATCAGATCAGTTTGCAACCGACAAAATCAGTAACACCGATTAGATTTATTAAATTTATTAGGTTTGTACTCAATAAGTTTAAACCCCTATTTAACAGAACTTTACATTTTTTGTTGAGGTAGGGGTACTAGCTTTTTATCATAGGGGTACTGGTATTTTTAGCTGATGGTTTCAGCTTTTTTGTACTCAAAAAAAATCCCTTAATCTGTAGGAGTTTGCAGCTATTTAGGCAAGATATTTGAAGATATATTACTTGAGTTTAGACATGGTTGTTTTATTTGCGCCGTGCTGTACTAGGCTAATGTACTGACATATACAAAATCGGTGCAGTTTGCCCACACCGATTGTATAGTTTGCTTCTAGTTTTTCCCAGCATATTCCTTACGCTAATGCGGAAGCTTGGGGTTTGGCAAAAATCATTCTGCCGGCTGAGGTTTGTAATGCACTGGTGACTACAACGCGCAATTCCCCACCGACATAAGGACTACCTTCTTCTACTACTACCATTGTGCCATCATCTAAATAGCCAATTCCCTGACTTGGTTCTTTCCCTTCTTTGAGAATTTTCAAGTCGAGATTATCACCAGGTAAATAGGTAGGACGAACTGCATTTACTAAGTCGTGAACGTTTAAAACGGGGACTTTTTGTACACTAGCAACTTTAGATAGGTTGTAATCATTTGTTAATAATGTACCATTGATTTCTTGAGCAAAACGGACTAATTTAGCATCAACGGTGGCAGTATCTTCATACTCTACAGGATTAATTAAAATCCGTTCGGGGTAAGTTTCTCGAATGCGGTTGAGAATTTCTAATCCTCTTCTCCCTCTTACCCGTTTTTGGTCTTTACTAGCATCAGCAACTTGTTGTAACTCTTGTAAAACAAATTGGGGGACAAGAATTAACCCTTCTAAAAATCCTGTTTCTAGTAATGTTTCAATCCGTCCATCTATAATACAGCTAGTATCTAAAACTTTGGTGTTTGCAGGTTTGAGAGTTCCTTCCACTACCATACTTTCCACAGTATTGGGGTTGATTAATCTTAACAAACCCCGTCCGTGGGTGTCTGCTAAGTTCATACCTGTGACAGAGAGGATAATACTGCCGACAACGGCTACAAGAGGTTTAATAAAACCAAAATCTGGGGGAATGGGTAATAAAAATAGCGGGGCTAACATTAAATTGGCGAGTAACAGCCCAATTACTAAGCCAATGGCACGGGTTAAAATGACTTCTAGGGGCATTTCCCGGACTTGTGATTCTAGACGGCGGTATGTAGTCTGAAAACTTAGCCCCACTGCACCACCGATAATGGCGGCAAAAACGGCGAAAACTAAGCGTAATGCATCTAAGTCGCTGACTCCATTAAGAGTACCTGGGGGGAGTAAGTCGGTGCTGAAATAACCTATCCCCGATGCTGCCAAAATAAATGAGAGAATAATAATGACATCCAGCATGGTTATGTTGTGTTCCTACAACGGTATTTATGTGATGAAGTAAAATATGCTTGATTAGCTCCTTTTTGATCATGGAATAATATTAGCTGCTTGGGCAGACAGAATATGCAAACATTATAGCCAAAGGGCTTCTACCACATATTATTTTTATTTTTAGGGAAAAAGGATAAAAATTTGTAAATAAACTCCTCATGTTCATTATTTTTAACAGTCAACTTAAATTAATTATTTCTAGGCATGAGTCAACAAGATATTGGTTGGGGAGTTCCCCGTTCTGCTTACGTGCATATTCCCTTTTGTCGGCGACGGTGTTTTTATTGCGATTTTCCGGTTTTTGTGGTGGGCGATAGCTCACGGGGTGAAAATTCTGGGACAATTGCCGAATATGTTAAAGTTTTATGTCAAGAAATCAGAATTGCACCAATTTATGATCAACCTTTAGAAACAATTTTTTTTGGTGGTGGTACTCCTTCCCTATTATCCCCAGAACAGTTGCAATGTATATTAACAACCTTAGAACAGCGATTTGGCATTGCTTCTAGGGTGGAAATTTCTATGGAAATTGACCCAGGAACGTTTGATTTGGCACATATAACTGGTTATCGCAACTTAGGAGTAAATCGCGTCAGTTTGGGCGTTCAAGCTTTCCAAGAAGAATTGTTAAAAGCTGCGGGGCGATCGCATTCACTTGTAGATATTTTTACAGCTATAGAGTTAATTCACAAGGTCGAGATTCCCGAATTTAGCTTAGACTTGATTTCTGGCTTACCGCATCAATCCTTGGAACAGTGGCAAGATTCCTTAAACCAAGCTATTGCAGCCACACCAACTCACATTTCCATCTATGACCTGACCATTGAACCGGGAACAGTTTTCAATCGTTATTACAAACCGGGAGATCATCCTTTACCCACAGATGAAACAACGGTAAAAATGTATCAAATGGGGCAAAAAACTTTAATTGATGCAGGTTACGAACATTATGAAATTTCCAACTATGCCCAACCAGGACATCAATGCCAGCATAATCGAGTTTATTGGCAAAATCGTCCCTATTATGGTTTTGGCATGGGTGCAGCCAGCTATATTGATGCTAAACGCTTTACCCGTCCCCGCAAAACCCAGGAATATTATCAATGGTTAAAAAATGGTGCTGTCATTGATTGTCCAGTTACTCCTGGGGAGGATGTATTGTTAGAAACTTTAATGCTAGGTTTACGGTTAGCCGAAGGTGTGAGTATAAATTCCTTAACGGCAACTTTTGGCAACCATCAAGTAGAGAAAATTCAAAGCTGTTTACAACCATATTTAGAAACAGGTTGGGTACAAATTATCGGCGATAGGTTACGTTTTAGCGATCCCGATGGTTTTGTATTTTCCAATGTGATGTTGACAAAGTTGTTTGAAAAGTTGGGAACATGAGATTTTCTACCAACGCCCAAAAATAGAGATATACCCTAGTTGACTATTTGCCAGACAAAACCACACAAAACTGTACACTCATAGTTGACACTCCCCTGCCTAAAGGCGAGGGGATTCTACATTCTACGTCAGAATTTGCTCTAGCAGGTTTTCACCAACCAGAGTAGAGATTCCAACTCCTGTAGCGTTACTTTGGGGATGCCCTCCCCT
>JACCDP010962351.1_pt1 | contig 28585 bp, 29 predicted proteins | sample 7445841 | NCBI WGS metagenome assembly JACCDP01 (sample SAMN15323441, study PRJNA562643) | freshwater metagenome | isolation source: river surface water | place: USA:Blue River Watershed | collected 2017-08-17 | reverse complement strand
TAATTGTTATACATGACACAGATGAAAAATATGAAGAATCCCTAATAGTATCTGAGGATTCAAAGAAAGACCACCATAGATTTGACGGTCCGGCAAAATTTATTAAAGAATTACAAAAAAATCCTAACTATAATTTGATTAACTTATTTAATTTTCGTATATTATCTACTAAACCCACATCAAGTGGTTTAACGATAATAAACAGAAAGTATGATTAGATTAGTTACAGTTATTGGACACGGCTCGAACTTAATCCCACATTTCATTAATCATTACGAAACCAAAGTAGATGAAATCAACTTTGTTATATACGTTTCTGATGTCAATCCAAATTTAGAAGAAGAGGTTTACCAAAGAGTAAACAATCATCCAAAAGTTAAAATTGTATCTGTAGTAAAAGATAGAATTTTCGATTGGAATAGAGTAACTGAATTATATAACCAAACAAAGATGAGTTATCCGAATGACTGGTGGGTTGTTGCGGATATCGATGAGTTTCATGTTTATTTAAATCCTATTAAATTCATTGTTGATGATTGTGAAAAGAATGGATATGAATTAGTTCGAGGAGGTTTTATTGATAGGATAGGTCCTGACGGTGAATTTGCCGAGTTAGAAGATGACAAATACATTTGGGAGCAATTTCCAAACGCAGGATTTTTTAGATATCCAATGAGTAGTGCATGTCCCAACAAAGTTTGTATAATGAAAGGACACATTGAAATAACATCAGGTCAACATTATGCAAAAATTGGTGGACAAACAACATGGAAATGGCAAGGGTGGAATCATCCGTTAATTAGTAGTCACCACTCCGTTCAAGTTCACCACTTTAAATGGGATAAGACATCTATCAATAGAATTAAATCGGTTGCATCAATTAAACAAGTTTATGCATTTTCTGAAGAGTATGATAAAATGTATAAAGCATTAAGTAAAACAAAATTTAAAATAGATTTGGAAAATAAAGAGTATATGTTCGAATCTAATCAGGTAAGACCAAAATACGACGAGTATAGAAATTGGAATAAACTATATAAAAAAATAATATCAATATGAGTACTAAAGTTGAAAAAGAAATCGACGCTTTAGCGTTAGAAACAAGAAAAGTAAAGGCATTAGAAAAAATTGCAAATTCAATGGATGCCCTAACCGTATGGTTTGAAGAAATCGATAAAGAAGAGTGGAGCCAAAGAATCCAATATTACTTGGCGGAATTTCATACGGCAGTAAAACCGGAAGAAGTAAAACCAAAAGAAGATAAAAAATAGTGGATAAAAAATTAGGTATAATTGTTCCCTATAGAGCAAGAGAAATTCATTTAGAGGCATTTAAAAAGAAAATGACTCAATATCTCAATGCAAGAAAAATGAACTATGAAATAATCATTGTTCACCAAGACGACGCCAAATTATTTAATCGAGGTATGTTATTGAACATCGGTTTTAAAATTGCTGAAGAATTAAATTGTGAATATGTTGTTTTTCATGATGTGGATATGATTCCGTTAATAGTGGATTACTCATACAGTGACATACCACTACACTTAGCGACAGATTTTAAAACGGCAGAAAACGAGACTAAAAGAGAACTATTTGAAGAATATTTTGGAGGAGTCACACTATTCCCAATGGATGACTTTCGTAAAATAGATGGGTATTCAAACAAATATTGGGGGTGGGGTTATGAAGATACCGATTTGTTACATAGATGTAGAAAGAACAACATCAAATTAGATACTTGGAAATTAAAAAATGCCGGTTCTAATGGACCGGCCTTGAAATTCAATGGACACAATGCATATGTTAAAGGAATTAATAAGTTTAATTTAAATAATAATTTAACATTGTTTGTTTCATTCTATCCAGATAATTTTACTTGTAATCACGAAAAAAATTCTGACGATTTTTCTATTTTTTCTATACCCGGATACGACACTTCAATAACATTTAATTCTTTCTCAAGATATAATTTCTGTACATTTGGAGAAGAGGAAAAAAATGTTTTTTATACCAACTCAAAGATTAAACCAAATTATAAAACAAATATTTGTGTAAGGTTTAATAGTACTAAAGACACTATTAGTGTGTTCCAAGATGGTGAGTTAATTGAAGACATATATCATTTTGAAAAGTTAATAAAATACAATAAAGAGTCGTTCTTTTATTTAGGTGTTGGAGACCCAAATAGAGAACACGATTTAAAATACTTTAAAGGGTATTTGGATTCATTCGCTGTCTTCAGTGACACATTAGAAGATGAAGAGATTAAAGAAATATCTAAAAATCGATACTTTGGACTAACTCAAAATTTTGGAAATTATATATCATCACATACATTACAAACATACTATGATGCTAAGTTTATAAAGGAATATAAACTAATGGACTTATCAGGTAATGGTAATGACGGTGAGATTATAAATTGTGAAATAACGGAATTGGAATTTGAACCATATAAAGAAGTAAAAATACCATTTAGAAGAGAATCAAAATTCGGTTCACTATTTCATAAAGAAAATGGATTCTTTAATAACAAATGGAAACAACAAGCAACCAGATGGAATCAATTAAGATTTCAAAATGAGGTTTTGTTAGATGATAAATTAATAAAAAATGACGGACTATCAACATTAGAATTTATTGAGCATGGTAGAACGCATGAGAATAACATAACACATATTAATATTGGGATATGAGTCATAAATTGGGGATATGTATCCCGTATAGAAACAGAAAAGAACACGTGGAACAATTAATTCCACACCTAACAAAGTACCTTAATGAGAAGGGTATCGAACACAAATTCTATGTTGGACATCAAATAGATGATAAATTATTTAATCGTGGGGCAATGAAAAATATTGCCGCTCACCAAGCTTTTGAAGATGGGTGTGATTATATTGCTTGGCACGATGTTGACATGTTAGCGTTAGAAAAAGATGGATTAGTTTGTGATTATTCATACCCTGAAGATAACCCAATACACATTGCCACTAAGTTATCAAAATATCATTATGGTTTAGGATATGATCAATACTTCGGGGGTGTGGTTCTTTTCACTAAAGAACAGGCATATAAAACCAATGGTTATTCAAATGATTATTGGGATTGGGGACAAGAGGATGACGATTTATTTTGGAGATGTTATTTTGAAGAATACACAACTGGTAGAGTTTTAAAAAATTATGGAGAAAGAAAAGTTGCCTATTTTGATGGTGTTGATTCATTTTTAAAGTTACCAACAAATAGAGAAATAAGTTCTTCATTACATAATGAATTTACAATATCAATGTTATTCAACGCCGAACAACAACCAGAAAAAGTTCCAATATGGTTGGTGGGAGATAAAGAAAAGAAATTCATTGAATACCCATTACTAAGAAAGGAAGGTTCTTGGACTTGGGGATTATCGTTCAACAATTCGAGAGCAGTTACTATGGTTATGTTTGATAAGAATAGTAACCATCATTACAATTGGGGTAAGAGATTTGAAAATTTATGGACTTGGGTTACCCTGTCATATTCTAAAGAAAGTAGAGGTGCATATCTTTACATTAATAATGAATTAATATGTCAGATGAATGGTATAAAAGAAGAAAAACCATTCCCAATTAACGAAGATTTAAAATCACACGATTCAATTAGACCATTCTTAGTTGGTTTTTGTGAACATTTAAAAACACACTTCAAAGGAAAGATTGCCGAAATTAAAATCTTTAATAAATTTATAAATGATATTAATGATGCGATTGATGGTGAAAATGACTTAACTTTGCATTACGATTTTAATCAGAGTTTAAATGATTTGATTAATGATTTTGAATTTGAAAATCAAAACGTTGAGTTTGTGGTTGATAATGTTGAATTAGTTGAGAATGTGTTACCATTTAGAAGAGAAGGTAATTTTTACTGTATGTCTCACGAAGATGAAGGATTCGTAAATGGAACATGGAAAAAGGGTGAGACTACCGCAAGAAATGAAAGAAGATTTGTTACAGAAATGCAACAAAAGAAAATAAATTATAAAGAAGACGGATTAAAAAATATTTTAAGTGTTTTGGATGTGGACAATATCGATGAAGAAACATATCCTAATACGATGTTTATAAATGTAAAAATGAAATGAGAATAGAGTATCAAAAACCATGGTTTTTAAAATCAAAATCATCTGAGACTAACATCTTAGTTAATAGAAATTTTTCTTTAAGTGTTTCGTTTAAAGTTGAGAAAAATTTTAAAAAAGATGATAAGATTGGATTTGTTGGAATCCCCGGCAAAAATTTCGGAATAAGTTATGATTACGAAGTTGATGCTTTCGTATTTGAATTTTGGACAAAAAAACCAGAAGGTGAACCCGAATTTCATTGTTTTGTTTATGACCACATTAATGAAAACATTTTAGCGAAGGGAGTTACAATTACCATCACATTTGACGGTAGTAATTTTATTCTTTATAAAGATTTTAGAGTATTTGACACAATTACAATTACAAACCCATTAATCGATGATTACAATAATGAACCATTGTACATCGGTTGTCATAACTTAGATAGTTTAGTAAGAAGACACGCGTGTTATACTGAAATGGAAATCACTCACTTGAGTATTTTTGATGGAGTAATACCAATGTTATTATTAAAAGGTTATGTGTTAGGTGAAATATCTTTAATTACTGGTCAACATATTAATCAAGTTCTTTGTTATTTTACATTTGAGGATAACACGAGTGAGGACCTTTTAATATATGATGGAATTAAAGATTTATATTTCCTAAAGAAAAGAAATAAGATGTCAATGGTTGGTTTTAAATTAGCCAAAGATAAATTAGATTCTGTCGGTTGTGGATTTTGTTTGGCCAAATGGACACAAGTAACCATGCACTTACACAATGGTACCACACATAGTTGTCACCACCCGATACCACACAAAGTTGGTTTGGAGGAAATTACAAGAAACCCAACCGCATTACATAATAGTAAGATAAAGAAACAGGCAAGAAAAGAAATGCTTGAGGGTAAGAGACCTAGTGAGTGTGGATATTGTTGGAATGTAGAAGACAATACTAATTCATATTCGGATAGAGTATTTAAATCTTCAGAACCGTGGTCAGAACCACACTTTGATGATATTGCAAAATCAGATTGGAGAGATGATTACAACCCAAAATATGTTGAAGTAAGTTTTTCAAATACATGTAATTTTAAATGTGCATATTGTGGTCCTGAGTATTCATCTAAGTGGATGGAAGAAGTTACTGAGCACGGAGCATATATGTTATCTCACGAATACAATGGTTTAAGAAGATTAGAAGAGAATAAAACAAAACCTTATAAACATACAGAACACAATCCATACGTTGAAGCGTTTTGGGAGTGGTGGCCTGACATGTACAATAGTTTAGATACCTTCAGAATTACCGGTGGAGAACCTTTATTATCAAAAGATACATGGAAGGTACTTGATTATATTATCGAGTCTGAGAATCCAAATAAAGAGTTAAAATTATCCATTAATTCTAACTTAGGTGTACCGGATGAATTAGTTGATAAACTTATTTTAAAGTTGGATCAAATCATTAAAGAAGAAAGAGTTAAAGAGGTCATTATTTTCACGTCATGCGATGCGTATGGTGCACAGGCTGAATATAGTAGATATGGGATGGAGTTCGATAGAGTATTCAATAACATTGATAAAATCTTAACAAAACTTGAAAAAGTTACAGTTGTTATTATGTCAACGTTCAACGTGTTTAGTGTGTATTCATATGAAAAATTAATTAAAAAGGTTTATTCATATAAAGTTAAACACTTTAATACTGTAAGATATTGGAATTCACCATTAATATTAGATACATCATTTTTAAGATTCCCTGACTTCCTAAGTTTTAGAATTTTAAAAGATTATTTAGATGTGGAGTATTTCGAGAGATGGGAGAAATACATGAAGTTCAACTCAACATTTAGAAGTTTAAATTTCCATAAGACGCAGGATATTAATGACGTTGGGTTCTCAACAAAAGAGATTGAAAAGATTACGAGAATTAAAGAAATGTTCGTCACAGATGCGGAGTCACCTGAAAGAACATTTGAAAGATGTAAACTTGATTTCTTAAATTTCATCAGAGAATATGAAAAAAGAAGAGGAATGAAGTGTGAGGAGTATTTTCCTGAATTAACTAAATTTATTAAAGACATCGAATATGAAAATAAAGTATAAAGAACCGTATTGGTTAAAGTATAAGTGGGATATCAGCAATCACCACGATAATCAGTATGTTACTAAACATGATAAAGAAGAGAATTATATCTTTAATGAGTTTCTCCATAAAGATGAGTACATCATTACGTGTAATTTTAAGATTAAAAGCCACTATAAGACGGATAACATTTGTATGGTATACGGTAAACCAGGTAAGAATTTTGGATTATCTTATAATACCGATTCTAAAACATTAGCTTTAGAATTTTGGTCTTTGAATGAACCAAACGATAAGGTCCATTTTGTACCATTTAAAACCATAACAGAAAAAGATATTAGTCGAGGAGTTACTGTTTCAGTTGTGAGAAAAAATAATACGTTTATCTTATATAAAGAGTTTGAAGAAGATAACACATATGAATTCGAAAACAACTTAGTCGAGGATTACAAATATGATGGATTATATGTTGGTTGCTCAAGTCCTGATTGTGAAACCGAAAGACAAAGATATCATGGGGAGATGGACGTTAATCACTTATCTATACTAACATCAACATCTAACATTAACGACGCGATTGATGTGTATGGTAATGAACCGGAAACACTTTTAAATCGTAGGTATTATGACAATTTAATTTGTCTTTTTGATTTCAAAAGTGTAAACAATTTAGGTATTGTGTATGATGAATCAAAATATACTAATTTTTTAGAGAAAGTACCTAAAGAATATATAAAATAACAATAAATTTAATTATATTATAAAAAAACAATAATATGTCAGAACAATTAAGGGATTGGAGAGAGAAAAATCTGAATTCAATCAGTTGTAGTTTCTGTGCCGCTAAATGGTATAACGCAAGTTTACATTTAGGACATGGATTTACAAACTCTTGTCACCTACCGTTACCACACCCGATAGATTTAGAAGAAATTAAGAAAAACCCATCGGCTCTTCATAATACACAACATAAAAAAGAAATGCGTCGTATGATGTTAACGGGTGTTAAACCTGCCGAATGTTCTTACTGTTGGAAAATTGAGGATATTGGTCGAGGAAACATTTCTGACCGTGTTTATAAGAGTCAAATTTATAAAGAAGAAGATATTGCCGCAATCAAAGATATACCTTGGGATGCGGACGTTCTATTGAAAACAGTTGAGGTAAGTTTTGACCGTATTTGTAATTTTGCATGTTCATATTGCAATTCAGGATATAGTACGACTTGGGGTAAGGACATTAAAAATAATGGACCATATCAAAAATTTAAAACAACGAGCGCTGGTGCATATTATGCCGATGGTTCGTGGTCTGAAACATATGGTAAGTACGCCGGTGACAATCCTTATGTTAATGCATTTTTAGAGTGGTGGCCAGAGTTGTCACAGACATTAGAAGAGATTAGAATTACGGGTGGAGAACCATCTCAGAGTCATAATTTTTGGGCTTTCATGGAAACTATGAAACAATATCCATCACCTAATTTAAGACTCGCAATTAACTCTAATTTAGGTTTAAATCAAGCAACGTTAGATAGATTGATTAATATCACACACGAGGTAGAGGTTAAAGAATTTGATCTTTACACCAGTAACGAATCATACGGTGAACATGCTGAATATATTCGTGATGGTTTGAAGTATGATTTGTGGAGAGAAAACTTAGTTAAAGTTATTGAAAATGCAAACATTAGACAGGTTGTTATTATGATGACAATTAATAGTTTATGTTTATTCAGTATCACTGAGTTTTTAGATGACATGTTAAAATTAAAGGCGAAATACGGTCAACATAAACCAATTGTGGATTTTAATATTTTAAGATGGCCGGCATTTATGTCACCATTAACTTTACCTGATGATATCAAATATGAATTGCACGGTAAGTTATCAATGTGGTGGAGAAAACATAAAAAGAATCCATTGATTAATATGCATGAAGGTGCACAAATCGAAAGATTAATTGATTATATCGAAGTTGTAAATAGAGGTCACAATACAACTGAAATGGACATGTCAATGCAGTTCCACGATTTTAAAAGTTTCTACATGCAATATGACATTCGTAGAAACAAAAGTTTTGTAGATACATTTCCAGAATTAGCCGATTGGTATAATTCTATTGAGATTGACAATACAATACCTAATGTTAGTATGACTGATGGTAGAATAACACATTTCGAATCTGGTGTTTATGTATCAGACGTCGAAAACTATAACAAACCAATTGAATAATGTATTTCGCATTTGAAGATAAATTTAATTTACAAAATTTTGTTGATTGTAAGGACATTAATAAATCTACAATACCAAGATTTAGTACGTCACCGTTATTAACATCGTCACAAATATATTTCCAGCAAATTGACCCAAATGAAATGGTCTATTTTAACTCTACAGATAATATTGATGATGATTATATTATAAGTGCAAGTGTTAATCATAGCCCTGACGATTGGACAGGACATGACCCAAGAGTCAAATCATTTTTTAGTCACTTAAATAGAAGATATTTAAAAGATTTAAGAGAAAATAGGGCTTTTTTGATGTTAGACCAAAGTTTGGAGGGGTACCAAACACCATGGTTGTGGGATTACTTTCATCAACAATGTAATGAGTGGGGAATATCACCAATACGTATCATTTACGTAACTGGTAATATGATTGCCGACGAGGTTTATGAAAAATGGGCCAATGACAATAACATTACAGAACGAATGAAAGTTATTCCGTATGCACATTTTGAATTGGACATGGGAATGACGGCACACGGTAGATCAAAAGGAGAAAACCCAAATCCATTACCAAGTTTTCAAGATCACATTAACTACAAAACAACTAACATTGAAAGACTAAAATCTTATGCATGTTTAAATAAAAGAATAAGACCACATCGTGTGTGGTTCTACAATTATTTATATCATTCTGGATTATTAGATAAAGGATTAGTTAGTATGAATGACTTTCCTAAACATTGGTATATGTGGGAAGGTAAAAGAATAGAAGATGATGTGTTAGATGAGATAACAAAAATATTACCACTAAAAGTATATGATAAACCAAATGACGAATTAGACGATAGTTTTTATATCAATAGATTTAATGATGACGTTTGTTTGGATACATTTGTAACTGTTATTAGTGAAGCTCATTGTGGTGACGGTGACCAGACAATGTTTCTAAGTGAAAAAACATTTAAACTTATTGCTTGTAGACATCCGTTTATGTTTTTAGGTAATAAAGATAGTTTAAAAATGATGAGGAAGATTGGTTATAAAACATTCGACGGTTTTATAGATGAAGGATATGACTCATTACCAACACACGAAAGGTTGGAATACCTTATTGAATCTATCAGAAAAGTTGATAACATTAAAGATAAAATTGAGTGGTTTAAATCTATGGAAGATATAATTGAACATAATTATAATACACTTATTAGTAAACTTTTTAGTCCACCCGAAGCCTATAATGAACTTAAAAGATATTGTCTCGAAACAAAAAAAAAATAAATAAAATAAAAACTAAATAAAATAAATGGAACAAAGAAGATTTTTACCAACACTATCTGAGTTAATAGATAGATTATCAATAGTACAATTAAAAGAAGTGTTCATAACTGAACATAAAGAGGAATATGCTAAGGAAATTGCAGATATAACACACGACATACAACTCATCTTAAGTGAAAAAGATGTTGTCATCACCGGTGAGATGTTACGTGCGGTTATTGTATGTGCTCAAATGAACTTACACATTTGGCATAATGAATCTAATGTAAGAAGTGGTAAGGAAGGACCAAGTATGTTAGCGTTAACACATGGATTGAATGGTATTAGAAACACCGCAAAGAATAAGATACAAGAAGTTGTTGGAGGAAGGAAAGATTATAAAATCGACTGTATTGCTGCCGACTTTAAAGATTGGGAAGTTAGTTGGCCAAATAAAAACAATGAAATAGAGGGATAAATAAAAAGGGACATTAAGTCCCTTTTTTTATGATTCATAGTATAGTTCAGGATACTCAACAATAACGTGAATACCTCCAGTTTCATATGCATTTTTGTAGACACTTTCAATATTATCCCATTTATCTAAATTGTGAAATTGAATATTGGGACACATTGATTTAAACTCTTCTAAATAGTTTCCTCTATGTTGGTGACCAGGGTCTAATGGTTTATCTGAACCTTTACCTAATCTAATAATCATATTTGGATTCCATTTACCAGCACTCATCAATCCAATTTTATCAACATGGTTTACTAATTGATTTGTTGCACAAATAATAAAATCCCAACGAGGATAGAATGTAATGACGAATTTACCGGCCATTGCCATTCCCAATGACATACCCATTTGAGATTCTTCCATAACCGGAAGTTCAATTAATTTATCTTTAGGTACCTCACCTATTGTGGTACTCATTGGATTACCGTGCCAAAGGACTTGTTGACCTATAAAAACGGTGTTTTCTTGTTGACCTAGGTAAGTCATTGATTTGGTTAGTGCGTCCTTATATGGGGTGTATTCTGGTTGACTCATTTTAAATCTTTTTGTATGTTATTTATTATATTTTCAGCAATTACTTGGTGACATAGTTTTGATGGGTGATGGTCCATAGGTGGTGTTTCCACAAAGTTATCAAAATCTGTTTTAATAACCATATTTTTATGTTCCCTTTGTAGACTTTCGATTGTTTTATGTTCTTTATTTTTGTATTTTAATTTAATATAACGCTCATTTAAATAAGGGTCATTTAATATTGAAGGTACTAAGTCGTTTTGCCAAGACAAAATCCTTACCTTGATACCTTTCTCCTCGTAAAACATTACTTCCTTTTTAAGTCTTAAAAATTGTTGTTCCAACATATTCTCGTGACAATCGTCAAAGGTATCATCACCATTATAGAACCATTCTAAAAAATCCGGATATCGTTTTTCTATTTCAGAAAGATTATGAATAGGAATGTTAATAAATTTATTTGTGTCGTTTTTATCATAATAAAATCTATTTCTCCACATTTGAGATAATTGTATTATCATATAATCAAAATCATGGTAATTAAATTTTTCATATGAGATATGGTCTGCAGTTCTACTCTTATCCTCAAAAACAAATTTAAAGAATTGAAAAGTTTCGTCTTCAGACCCACCATTTGCATTTTTAAATGCCTCAAATGTATTGAAATGATTAGCAACCAACCTCGGGTAATATAACTTTTCTCTAAATTTAATGTGTGATAATTTTAAATCTTCACCGTTAAATGTATTCTCATTTGGTGGATATGCTAAATTATTTAAATCAGAATAAAAATACAATCCCTGTCCCCAAGTAAAAGAGCATCCCCCAAATATTATTCCTTTCATATTAAATCCTTTTCTATATTTTTTATTATACTTTCAGCAATTACTTGATGACATAGTTTAGAGGGATGATGATCTAAGGGTGGATTTTGTCCAAAGTTATCATAATCCGTTTTAATGACCATATTTTTATTATTTTCTTGTAAGTCTTTAATTGACGAATATGTTATACCGTTATAATCTAAATCAATGAATCGATTACCTAAAAAATCGTCGTTTTTTAAATAATCAACAATGTCATTTTCCCAACATAAGACTTTTGTTTTAATACCTTTTTCTTCATAAAACATTAATTCTTTTTTTAATCTAATATATTGATTCTCGATTTGTATTTTTTCCCACTCGTGAAATGTATAATCATTAGAGTCGAACCATCTAAAAAATTTCTCATTTTTTTCATTTCTATTTTCTAATATAGGTGCAACATTTGTTCTATATTTAATCCCATCCAATTCAAAATGAAAATCATTTCTAAAAACGTGAGATGTTTGAACTATCATATAGTCAAAATCCACATAATTGTATTTTTTTAACATCAAATATTGATGTTTTTCTCGACCACCTAATAAATCACGATTGAATGTAGATTCAAAAAAATCAAATGTTTTATCTTCAGACCCACCGTTATCTATTCTGGTCACTTCAAATGTATTGAAGTGATTAGCGACTAATCTTGGGTAATATAATGTATTTTTAAATTTTATTTGAGCATCTGTTATTTCTTTTTGATTAAAGACATATTCACTTTCAGGATATTTTAAATCCACTAAATCCGAATAAAAATATAATCCCTGCCCCCACGTAAAAGAACATCCACCAAATATTATTCCTTTCATATTAAATCCTTATTTGTTAAATTATGTATTATTGAATTTGCAATAATTTGGTGGCATAATTTAGAGGGATGACCATCTGAAACATGTGAATTTTTATTCTTTCTAAAATCACCCTCAATAGACAATCCATCCTCCGATTCCATTAAACGCATTATTGTACCAAACTCTTTATTTTTATATTTAAGTTTTATGACTTTGTCATTAAAAAAATTATCATTCTTTGTATAACCAATAACGTCGTCAAACCAACAAACTATTCTAACCTCAATACCTTTTTTATTATAAAATATGACCCTTTCTTTTAATCTTCTATATTGTTTACTTAAATGTAATTCTTGAATATCGTCCATTGTGTAATTATTTAAAGCACAATACTCATCAAATTCCTTTCCTCCAACAATATCATCATCAATTCCATTATAAAGATAAGTGTTTAATATTTTTGTTTTATGTGTTACACCGTTCAACTCAAATTCAAAATAATTCCTATATGGGTTGGATAATTGAATTATTATGTGACTAAAATCATCATAAGAAAATTTACGATCAACATTAAATAAGTAATCAAAAAATCCAAACGTTTCATCTTCAGATCCACCATTACCATGTAATTTACCGACATCATCTTTACACACTTCAAATGTGTTTAAATGATTGGCAACTAATCTTGGAAATCTAATTGAATTTTTATGTCGTATCATTGCTTCGGTAATGACTCTTGAATTAAACGTCCTGTTTTCCGATGATGCCGGTAAATTTGAAAGATTGGAATAATGATATAACCCTTGACCCCAAGTAAATGAACACCCACCAAATAACAAACCCTTAATCTTTTGTTCCATTTTCACTAATTATCTGTATCAATGACGTTCTCAATAGTTTATTGTCAGTTATTTTTGTAACCTCATGTTGTAAATTTGCCTCTTTAAAATTAAAAATGGCAATGTTACCAAACTTAGGTTCTACTTCAATTTTATTACCATCCAAATCGGTTATAAACAATTCACCACCCATACCTTTCTCCCAATCCTTAGTTAAATAACAAATTAATACACACACTCTCGGAATATGTAAACCATCGTTATGGTCTGCAATGAAACATCCCTTATTATAAAGTGCTAATTCAAAACCATTCTTTATAAGGTTAAACTTATCCCATGTTTTTTCCAATGTTGGAAATGCATAATTAATTATTGTTTTTTCACCAAAAGAATAGTCATATAACCATATTTGAACCAAATCCTTCTCTTCTCTTATTAATCTTTCTTTTTCTAAGTTTGCCATCTCATAGGACATCATCTCCGTCCTATTTACATTTTCAACTTTACCGATTGAATAAAACACACAGTAATTTTTGTCAGCATAATTGATGTTAGCCACCTTTTCTAAAATATCTTCATACTCGGGACCAAAAAATTCATTACCAGAACCAACAATATATCCTTTACCTATCTTCATTAGTTATTAAATTCGTTTTTATGTTCCATATACCACACATAAGCATTTTTTAATCCAACTTCTAATGGGGTTTTAGATTCCCAACCTAAGTTCTCTTTGATTTTATTTGAATCAATTTTACGTGTTGGAATCATAGATGGTTTACCTTGAATATATTCAGTTGGTGCATTATAATCTACAATGTGCTTCATCAAATCTAATACTTCGTTTACAGAATGTACTTCATTGGACCCTACGTTATATACTTGAAACATTTCTGTTTCTTTTTCCATAACAACTTGTAATGCCTCAACAAAATCCTCAATGTATAATAAATCTCTTAATTCACTACCGTCACCCCACACAGGAATTGGGTTCATCTTATCTGCAACTTTACGAATTGTCGCTGGTGTTACGTGACACTTATTGAAATCATACTTATCGTGAGGGCCAAACAAATTTGCTGGCCTGATAACTGTACATTTCATTGTTCGTGGTAAGTATTTCGCATAGAGTTCACACTGAACCTCTGCGTAACGTTTCATCCAACCAACAGGGAAGTAAACAGGATAAGGTTCATCGAATAAGAAATCCGTTTCAACAACCGGTTCATCACCCTTTGGTGGATACACAGTGTTTGATGATATAAATACATAATGTTCAACACCATTTCTCCAAGATGCATCAATTAAAAAATTATTCATTGCAACATTTGGTGTAACGTGTGCTAAAGGATCGACAACAGTATCTACCGCATTTGATGTCGAAGCGGCAGCGTGAAACACCACACTAACACCCTCAGTTGCCTCTCGACAACCTTGATATGTTTGTAAATCATGTTGTGTGTACTCAACCCCTTCGTGTTTAGTTCTAACACCCCTCTTATGTAGGTTTACTCTAATTTTAGTGTATCCTTCTTTTATTAATCTTGCGGTTAAATTTTGACCAACTAATCCCGAACCGCCGGTAATTAATATCTTTGAATTTTTATTTATCATATTATTGTTTTTTTAACTCCTTTTTATCATATATAAAATCAATGAAAGTTAATCTTCTAAAACCATTTTTAACCGGATTAACTGAATGATTAGGGTTATTGTGTGTAAAATCTAATATTGAGAAGTTACCCTTTGTCGGTGTTAATGATTTCACATCTCCACCTTCCATAATAACCAATTCACCACCTCCATTAATATAGTCTTTTTCATCTGAAAGGTAAATTAGAATAACACATTTTCTTGCTCTATTTTCACCATCATTATGTGGTGTTATGTGGTCACCATCTTCGTAAATGCTGAATGCCATCTGATGTTCTAAATTGTTTTTTAATTCGGGATATATTTTTACAACGTAATCTTCTACAATTTTTTTGAAATAATCTTTTGCCTCCGATAAATCACCGGTAAAACGAACACTCTCCCACCATTTTTGTACGACCTCCAAATTATTATCTTTGATAAATTGATTTCGTTGTTCTATTTCATCTTTAGTAATAGATGGTTTATAATCACTCCCAAATTGAGAAAAATTCTTGTATTCATATCTATATAGATAATCATCCTTAGTTTCAGCAGATTTAGTAACTGCAATCACATGTTGATTGAATTCATTTTCGTCAATTTCCAACTCCTCAATTTTACCAAAATAATAACCTGAGTCGATTAAATCCTTAACTTTAAAATTCAAATTAGGATTGTCAAATTGAGAGACATAATGGTTATATGTATTTCTTAGACCATCTTCAAAAGATTTTTTTGGTAACAAATCGTAACTTTTTTGTTTGGTCACATCCATTTGTCTTTTTAAATCACCGTTAGGTTTGGATGAATCCCAATTAATGGTTAAATCTTTACCTGATATTTTTACTAAGGACTCAACCATCGATTTAATGGTTATCTCCACACCGGCACCGAAATTTACAACGTCATTAATTTCATCTTCAAATAACTTTATACATGCATCCGCAACATCACCACCATATACAAAATCCCTAATTGGACTACCGTCCCCCCAACATTCAATACTACCATCAGATTCCCATATTTTCTTAACCGTTGATGATATCACAGTACCATTACCACTAAAATCATCATAGTCACCGTATATGTTGGCAGGTCTTATTATTGACCATTTGTCATAACCATATTGGACTTTATATGCCTCTAATAATATTTCACCCATTCTTTTAGACCAAGAAGGAAACCAATCGTGTTCAGACGGTAATGTTTTCCAAACATCAGATTCAACAAACGTTTCTGCTGGTGAATAAACACCAACCGAACTCATGAAAACTAACCATATGTTTCTTTTTGAACATTGATTAATTATTTCTGTGTTAATCTTAAATGACGGATATAAGAAGTCAACTGGTTGAGTTTTGGCTCTTATCGGTGAACCCTTTATACCAAACGCATTAATTACTACGTCGGGGTTGTGTCTATCAAATAATCCAATTAAATCAAGTTCATTTGTTAAATCAACCTTTTCATATTTGAATCTAGGTTTATATAAGTCATTTAACTTTATATCCGATTCTTTAATATCTGCACCAATTACGAGGTATAGATTATCACCCTGTTGTCTTAACAGTTTTTCAATTAAGAATTTTCCAACCAAACCATTACAACCCGTTACTAGTATTTTTTTCATTTTTTACTTATAAAATTTATATATGTTAATCTTTTAAAATCATTTTTAACCGGCGTAACTACGTGAGTTACGTTGTTTTGTGTAAAGTCTAATATAGTGAAATTTTCATTTATTGGGTATACTTCCTCAATAATGTCATTGTTTTTTATAACTAATTTTCCTCCACCATCTTGGTATGTTTTTGAGTCAGATAAATAAATTAACACAACACAAATTCTACCTTCATTATACCCATCCTTATGTTCATCAATAAAATCACCATCCTCAAATAATGTTATGTCATCCAAATGAGTTAATTCACCCATATCACCATAAATTTTGGTTAAAAAATTAACCACATTTTCTCTAAAATAATTCTTTATGTGTACTAAATCGGTACCACTGTACTGCCACCATCTTTGAAAGGTACTTATCTGATTATCTTTTACAAATTTTTCCCTTTCTTCTATTTCATCCAACCCAATAAACATTGAATACGGGGCGGGGTATTTGTAATCAAATCTATATTTAAAATTGCTTTTATCTTCGGATATATTATTAATCTTTGTACAATAATTTTGAAAAATGATTAAATCAGAAAACAATTCTTCATTTTTACCTATATAAAATCCATCCTTAATTAAATTATTCATTTCTTGTATATTAAACTTTTGAAATAAATTTCATCTCTTTTTGAGTTATCTATATCTATAATTTTATTTCTATTATTAATAAACCTCTGCTCGTTATTTTTATAAAACTCAATAACTTGTTCTTTATTTTTTAATAATCTTAATATCTCATTAAAAATCATTATAAATCTCTTTTTGTCATCCGGTTCGCTATCATAATCGTGATTAATGATGTCATCGAATAAATCAAAACCAAATCTTTCCTTAAGCATTTTCACATGATTATAAGATGAGACAAAAATCGGTAATTGATAAAAATAAAAGGGCTTCATTGATTTCTCTGTAATGTGAATTTCGGGTTTATCGTAACAGGATTCGGTAACAATATTAACATAGGAGCTCTCAAATGTCCTATTCTCGTAAATGTTTTTCCACTCAACCTGCGCGTGGTCACTGGTGTCGTCAAACCATCCCTTTTCATTTTCAAAATTACTTTTCTTTATGTCAATGTTGTTTAGAGTATTAATCTCTAATTTTAACATATCACATTCTTCTTTTGTGAATATGGGAGAATAGAAGGGGTAATCTGGATTAAATTTAAGTTGTTTTTTTCTATACCAACCATAAACCAAAGACCAGTCAACTTCATTTAAGATATTGTTCTTCATCATCAAAGCTAACAAACCATATCTATGTGGTTTAGGACTTCTATTATGACACATGAAAAAATTACCGGTTTTATCTGCAACAAATCTTGGTTCACCAAATTGAACCATGTGATCACAAATAAACTTAACCAAAAAATCTAAAGAACAGACATTTAAATCTGTACCAAGTTCTTGTTTATACTGATTTAATTTTGAATTATTATTCCATATATAAATTCTTTTGGGGTCCAAATTTTCATTTTTACATATGGTGTCAATTAGAGAAACGAAGTTTTTTGTCTCGTATTCATGCTCATTTAAAAGTACAATATTAAAATTAGAACATTTAAGAAAACACTCCCTAACCTTATTAGGTAATGGTAAAGTTTGTTCATCTGAAAAATGGTGACTTATATTGTCACTATTAATAAAGTAATAGTAATTTTCATTAGGGTTATCAAAAACCTCATCTAATGTACAATTTTTAATGTCGTTAAACATTTTATAAAACCTAAAAAACCCAATAACTATTCGATATCTTCTTTTATTAGGTTCTTGGTGTAAATTTGGGAAATATGTTTCCATATCATCCGCCCACTTGTCATAAACAACATTAAGAGTGTCCCTTTTTTTTGTATTAATTAGATTGCTGAAAAATGAATTGCTTAGTTCTTTCTCGTCTAAAACATAAAACCTTTCGGTTGGTAAATTAATTTTAGTTATTACTTTAGTCACATCACTAAAAATGTCTGGATTACCGATAAAAATAATTCTAAGATTATCGTGGTTCCAATACATGTTCCTTAATTTTGTCTCTAATGGTAATTCATCGTGACCAATATCGGGAGTTACAATGTTGAACGTTTCAAAACCGTTTAATATGTAAAAATAATTTTCATTTGGGTTCTCGGATATTGAATCTAAATTACATTTCCTTACATTATTAATACCGATGTTCGATAACATTAATTTTAAAGAATCAAATTTTTCATCATCGTTCTTTTTGGTGCCGTTGTAATAGTGAACATTATTTACTCTATCATAATCACCATATATTACATTAAAAAAATATCCCATAATTTTTTATTTACATTAAAGATTCAAAATAATTATAATCGGTTTTATCGTTTATTATATTTGAAACAATCTCACTATTTTTTAAAAACCTATCCTGATTATTTATGATAAATTTTTTAATTTCATCCTTATTATTATAAATTCTTTCTATTTCATCACAGACAAGTGAAAATCTTTTTTTAAAATTGGTTTCATTGTCGTAATCATGATTAATTACATCTTCAAACAAATCGAACCCGTATATCTCTTTTAAATTTTTAACATGAAATGCAGAAGAAAGAAATATCGGTATTTGGTAAAAAAAGAATGGTTTAAATGACTTTTCTGTTATGTGTATGTCTTCAGTGATAAAATTTGTTTCGGTTGTTATATTAATAAAAGAATTGCGAAACGTATCCTGACAGATATAATCACCGAGATCGCCAAATTTATAGACGTGATCTATTTCGTATTTACTTTTTACAGTACCATTTTTTAGAATTATATCCACCTCTTCTTTTAATGATGGAGATAAATCAAAATCTATATTTGTATCTGCATCAAAAACAAACGACCAATCGGTCTCTTTGATTATATTGGTTTTTTTAAGAAATGCCAGTATATTAACCCTATGTGATTTCATTCTTTTGTTATGACATAAAAATAAAAATTCACGGTCCGTAGAAAATTCTATTTTATGTTTATTTAATAATTTTGAATAAAAGATAGGTAAAAATTTTGTCGATAGAACGTTAATTGTACTGTTGTATTTTGATTTATAAAAATTTAAAAGTGAATTATTGTTGATTAAGTGAATCTTAGAACCATCAATATCTAATCTTATTAAAAATTCATTTAATTTTATAAAGTTTTCCTCATCGACAGATTCATGTTCACTTAATAAAATAACATAAACATTGTTTAATGTTTTTAATGCGGTCATTAATGATTCTGTAAATGGAATTGTATTTTCAAAAAAACTAAATGTAGATAATCTTGAAATGAAATAATAATATTTTTCATTTGGATTCTCATATGCATCAAGTAAGGTACATTCTTTATATTTGTTAAATTTAAAATGTCTAAAATGTCTTTTTAAATTGGACATTCTTTCATCATCATCACCTTTTAAAAAATAATGTTCGAAGCTAATGGTATCTAAATCCTCCCCAATAATGTTTAAAAAATCACCCATTTCCCTGTCCCGTAGTGCGGCCACTCTTTTTTATAATCGTACCAAATAACATCTGAAGGGACCCCACTTTTCACTTTCCATGTTTCCACTGTTGGAGTATTAGTTGATACTCCATTATCCTCAACAACAAATTTTATTGGTAAGTTAAAGTTTTTAGAATACTTGTAGTTTTCCATAAAACCTCCGGTTTCAAATGCCATGTCACCAACAAAACACCAAACCGTTTCATTGTTACCCTCTCTTTTGTTTGCCATCGCAACACCGACAGCAATTGGTATTATGGCACCGACGATGGCGGAAGCGTAGAACTTTTCATCTTTATTTACCAATGTGATTGACCTACCGTCTAATATCTCTTGTTCAACCCATTCAGAAGGAACCCCCTTCAATAGTGCGTGATAATGAGATCTCCAAGTTGAGAATACCCAATCTGTTTTCTTAATGTATTTGAATATTTCAATTAACTCATCTTCATTACCACCACTTAAGTGAATTGGACCTCTAACTCTACCCGACTCCCAATGGTCGGCCATTTTTCTTTCAAATTGTTTAAGTCCGGCTTTATCCCACAATGGCGTGTTTACCATAGGTAATAAATCTACTAAATTTTTAATCATCTGTCTCTTTTTTGTAATATTGGATTATTTGTTGGCCATTCCATTTGATATTCAGGGTCGTTCCATTTAACAACACCCTGTTCATCTGCATCTACATAACCATCTTTATAAAATAAATTATAGTGAAACATACAGTCGGTTAACGCATAATGACCATTTGCGAAACCTGGTGGAACCAGTACTTGGTTTCTTTCTTTCTCAGTAATCATGAACGATTCCCAATCCCCAAACGTTGGTGAGTTTTTCCTCATATCTAACACTATTAAATATATATCACCAACTGCGGCTTGTACTAACTTCCAAGTTTTATTATCGTAATGTAAACCTCTTAAAACACCTTTATATGATTTTGAAAATCTACCGTGAATACTTATTTCGGATTTCTCATAATGAATGTGTCTCATTACTGGATGTTCTTCACTATGAAAAGTTGTGAAAATCTCACCACGATATTCTCTATAAATTGAAGGTGTAAAGGTCGGTACCTCAAAACCGAATTTTTTTGACGGAGTTTCTATGAACTCATCCCACTTATTACTCATATTACATGTTGTTTGCATATCCTAAAGGAAATCCATTTCTAAACTCAGCACCCATTCTTGGTACTATCATTTGATATGCCATTATTAATTCTTCTATACCCATATCTACCGTCCAATTAGGTGACCATCCAGTGGACTCCACCTTCGCGTTGGATACAATGTAGTCTCTCTTATCTGGGTCCTCGTAATAGTCATTATATGACACTGCGAAGTTCTTAACGTGAGATTGTATTTTTTCAAGTAACTCTTGTTTTGAAAGATTCGCATCACTCAAACCAACATTAAACACTTCACCTTTATATGTGTCGTAATTTTCTAACATGAAAAGAAACACACCAGCAACATCTTGAATGTGAATGAAATTACGTTTAAAGTTCTTTTCAAACACAACTATATATTTGTCGGTTATTGCTTTATAGGTAAAATCATTTACCAACAAATCAGTTCTCATACGTGGAGAAACACCAAATACGGTTGCCAATCTAAACATAATAGCATCTGTGTTGGATTTTAAGAAATTCTCAGCCTCACACTTTGTTGAACCATAAACCGATATTGGGTTTAATGGTGATTCTTCAGTACACTCTGTTTGACCAACACCAATACCGTAACCACTATTAGTGTTTGGATAAAGGATTTTTTTACCTAACCCCTTTGTATACTTAACAATATTGAAAATTTGAGTAAAGTTTATCTCTCTTGCCAATTCTGGTTCTGAAGCACATGCGGGAAATCCGACAATGGCAGCCAAAGGAATAATGACATCTGAATCTAAACATAACTTCTCAAGAAGTTTTTCATTTCTCACATCACCGTGTATGAACTTAAAATTGGGATTTGAGGTGTATTGTAATAAAGACGTTTGGTTGAATATTAATTTATCTAAGACGGTAACACTATACCCTCTTTCTAACATTTTACCGGTAATTACCGAACCGAGGTAACCTGCACCTCCTGTGATAAGAATTTTCATAATAAAATATACAAAAATTTATCTTAATTACAAATTGTTATTTTGATTTTTTTTATTTATATTATGTAATACTATTATGGATAAAATTATATGTAGTCTTGAGGAGTGGGACACCATTTTTGATTATTTTAGACCTAATGGATCATCAAAAACATGGTACATTAAGGAACTAAAACGACTTAGTCGTCCATTGATGTGGGGGGAATGGAATCTATTTACCGAAAGTGGTGAAATGTTTGATAAGGGGATGATGATGGGGCAAATAACCCCTAAACATTCAGATAAGATAGAATATGTGTCTTATAATGAAATATTTGGTAGAAATCACTTATATATTATAAATGTTTATTCGTATAGTTTTTTTAGTGACAATTTAGACATTGGATTTAATTGTGTTTCGGAAAATTATTTAAATGATATTAGAGAAGGAAAATCAAAAATAGTTATGTTGTTCCTGTATGAAGGTTATTCGGGGTCTAAAGGTAACTATGATTTGGAAATAATTGAAAAATGGAGAGTCGATGCCAATTTACCTGTAAATTCAATCTACTACGTTTCAGGTAATCTGCTTTGTAAGCAAATTGTAGAAGAAAAGAATTTAGGATACCAAGGAAGACCGATTCAATATTTTGAACCTTGGAACAAATATAATGAGAATACAATTATAGATTTTAAACCGGTCAATGAAAAAAATCTTTATTTAACATATAATAGAAACCCCAGACATCATAGAGTTCAATTGATTTTAAATCTATTAAAACATAACATATTTGATAGAGGATTAATTAGTTTAAGTGAGTTAGTATATAAAACACCTGAAGATGCAAATGTCGAACACCTTGATTTTTTAAAGAACAATGCACCGTTTGTTATTAGCGAGGGATGTGATTTGTTTTTTAACATGTGTTGTAATATCACTAAAGAAGATTATGAAAAAACATTCATCTCAATGGTAACTGAAACCTTGGTGGATGAGGGAACATTGTTTATTTCAGAAAAAATATGGAAACCAATTATGGTTGGGCACCCATTTATTGTTTTTGGTAACTTAGGGACTTTAAAGTTTTTAAAATCAATGGGTTATAGAACTTTTGATAAATGGATTAGTGAGGAATACGATAACGAACCCGATAGCGGTAAAAGATGTAATATGATTACCGAAGAATTAGTTAAATTATCAACAAAGACAGTTGAAGAATTGAAATTAATTAGGAGTGAGATGAATGAAGTGTGCGATTATAATCAAAAATGGTATAAAAAACTTTATGACCAGAAGTATGGTGGAGTTGATATAAACGGAGACCTAACTAAAATATTTGAAGAAGTTTGGAATGAATTAAAAAATAAAAATGATTAAGAATTTTAATATTGTATATGAAAATTGGAAAGGAGATGAGTTCTTTCCAAACTGGTCAGATAAGTTTCCAAAAAGAAATTTAAAAGACCCGTATTATTTAATACATCATTATATAAGTGATACTGAGTTTGAAAATAAATTTAATTTAAGAAGATGTAACTTTGACGATGTAATAAACGCACCAAATGAGAAATTTTATTACTTCGTAAACTACGGAGTTGGGGATTTGTGTGAGTTATTTGAAAATAAGGAATTTGGTAAACGCGTTGAATTACTGAATCCGGTGAGTGAGAAACTAAAAAAATTTATTAAAGAAAATAAAAACTTTAATGTGATTTTTTTGACCGAGCACGAGCCAGATAATGAAGAAGGTTTTAGAATTTTAAATGATTACATAAACAATAATAAATTAAATGCTAAACAATTTTATGTAATTAACAATAATTCCAAAATAAAGGAGTATGGTCAAAAATATAATAGTGAAATTAATACGTATACTTTAAATTTTATACCTCATTCATCAACCAAAGTATTGGTGAGAATTGGAGGATGTGAGTATACAACAGAAAGAAAGGGTAAATTTTTCATGTGTTTTAATAAATCACCCAAACCACATCGATATGCGTTATTATGTTTACTTAAAAAAAATAACCTATTAGAAAACACAAATTGGTCTTTAGTACCTTCATGGAATTGTAATTTCGATGAGAGTTACTTACGTTCAACATTTAGTAGGAATGAATTAAAGATGATTAAAAGTGAGATAGAGTATTTTAGTAAAATTGATATTAAAAGGAGTGATTTTGAAGAGGATAAAGATTGGTTCAATAGATTTAGTAACATAAACAGAGCGTCATTACCAATATGGCAACAAATACCCGAACATTTGGAAACCTATCTTAGTTCATATGTGAATATAATAACTGAGTCTATGTTTAAAGATGAAAATAATAACATCCATATATCTGAAAAATCGTTTAGACCATTTTACTATTATCAAATACCTGTCATTTTATCTACCCACGGTCACGTTAAAACGTTGAAAGAAAAATACGGGTTTGATTTTTATGATGATATAATTAATCACAGTTATGATGATGAACCGGATCAAAAAACAAGATTAATTAAGTTGGTTGCAGAGATTGCTAGAATAAATAATAACAAAGAAAAGATAATTGAATTTTTTAAAAATAATAAAGATAGGTTTGAAAGTAATAAACAAAAGGTTATTGATGTCTTAAAAGTTGCAGACCAAGATTATCTTTATTTTGAAAGTTTAATATAATGAAAAAGAACGTATTGATTTGTGGGGACAGTTTTGCTGCCGATTGGACAAAAAAATACAACGGAAATGGTTGGGTTAATATGTTGTGCAAGGACTTTAACATTACCAATGTTGCCGAAGCTGGTGTGTCTGAGTATAAAATACACGAACAAATAAAGAAACAAAAAATACAAGATTACGATAAAATTATAATATCACACACAAGTGCATATAGAATACCTGTGGAGAAACACCCATTACATTCTAAAGATACGTTACACCATAATTGTGATTTTATATATTCTGACATTAAGGAACACGAAGATAATCCTGAGGTTAAATGTATTGTTGATTTATATGAAAAATATTTTCACATTGACTATGCGATATTTGTCCATGAATTAATTTTAAAGGAAATTAATATGTTATGTCCAAACGCAATTAATATTACATTTTTTAATTCTTTTAATAAAGATGCGGTACAATTGGAAGATATATTTTTAGAGAACAGAGGTAACATAAATCATTTAAACGAAAAGGGTAATAAAATAATATATAATAAAATAATAAAATTATTAAATGAATAAACTTTGGACATTCGGATGTAGTTTCACCTCAGAGTATAATTTTACTCCTTATCAAGGTCAGGTTAATCAAATGATAAACTATAAGGAATGGAGAAACGGTAATGAACCTGAATTGTGGGCCACATTATTGGCGAAAAAATTAAACTTAGAAGAAAAGAACTTAGGTTATCCTGGGTCATCTGTTTATAAAATATTCGACGCTTTTTGTAACAATTGTCATTTGATAGAAAAGGGAGATGTGGTAATTGTTGAGTGGACAAGATTACAAAGATTTAGGGTTTGTCAACATAATAACTTCCCAACGGTATTACCGGCACATAATAAAGATGCACATACAATATTAAGTTATGATGCGACCGTACAAATACAAGTAAACAGAGACCAACGTCCATTCATTGAAGAGATATACTCATTTCAAAATTTTATAGAAGAGTTCTGTAATTCATTGGGATGTGAGATATATTTTTGGTCGGCAGATGATGATATAATTAACAAAGAGTCTAACGATTTTAAAAGTAAAAGAAAGTATCTACTCCCTGAGGCCAATATTGATATGACACAATATTTGAGAAGAAAATATGGTGCGGAGACAATACACGATGAAACTAATGGTGAGGTTTTAGATCAACAACATTATGGTGAGAAGGGACATAGAGTAATGGGTGAAATGTTTTATAACGAAATAATAAGATATAGAAATTTATAATAATGAATACACTTTGGATATTTGGAGACAGTTTTAGTTCGGAATTTGACTACAATAATTTACATGAAAATCATATAACATATATGAATATTATTGGTGTTAATCATATACCAGTTTGGGGGACGGTCTTGGCAGAAAAATTAGGATATCAGATTAAAAATTTGGCAAAAGGAGGAAGTTCAAATTACCAGATATTTCAAGACTATTGTGATTCATGCCATTTAATACAACCAAACGATATTGTTATTGTAGGGTGGGGATTAATCGATAAATTTAGAATTTCAGAAAATAATAAAGTTATTAATGTTCATCCAAATAATACAAGAGATTATGAAAACATGTCTAAATCAACATTGGATGAAATCGTAAAAAATAGAAGAGAAATTTATAATGGTTTAGATATGTGGGCTGGTGAAGTTTACGGATGGGAAAGGGCGATGAACACATTAAGTAAAAACAAAGGTTATCACATATATTTTTGGTCAACCGAAGAGGATAGGTTAATTTATAAAGAAAATGAAGAACACAAGAAAAGTAAAAATTATTTGTGTTCAGAAAGTAAACAATCTTTAATACATTATTTGAGAAATGTGGGATGTTTAAGTATGTCACAAGAAACGAATAATGTTGTAGGTGATTCACACTTTGGATTACAAGGACATAATAAACAAGCGGAAATTTTTTACAATGAAATTAAAAAATAGATTATGGACATTTGGATGTAGCTTCACAGCAGAATATGATCCGATAGGGGGAATACATCCACCATTTGAAAATAATTTTGATAGATATTATAAATTTAGAGGAAACAATTTTCCCGATACTTGGACAACTGTATTGGCTAATAAAATTGGATACGAACCAATGAATTGTGGTTTTGGGGGTTCATCGAACTATGGAATTTTTAATCAATTTATTGAAGTTTGTGATTTGATTAAAAAAGATGATATTCTTATTTTTGGTTGGACACATTTAGGTAGATTTATTGCGGTAAATAATGTTAACGATATATTCAATCAAGTATTACCATTTGGTGCCGAATATAATGATTTAGGTTTCTCAAAAAGAACGGTTGAGGAGATACAAGTTAATAGGACCAATCCATTATGGGGGAAGGAAGTTTACAATTGGATATATTTTATTAATCGTTACGTAAAAAATATCGGTGCAGAATCGTATCATTGGTCAAGTGATGAAAGAATATTTGATTACCACACCAAGAATTGGAAGGAAGATAATTTAATTGTTGTTGATGATATTGAGATGTTAGAAAACCCACACATCGTGGACAAACATAACCTATTATGGTATTTAACACATCCGGCACAATACAACGGTAAACAAATGGGTAAGGTGATTGATGAGACAGAAGGTTTAATTACTGACGGTCATTTAGGTGAATGGGGACATAAAATACAGGCCGAGTTTTTTTACAGAAATTTAAAAGAAAGAAGTAAATTAGTAATACCATGAGATTAATTTGTTTTGGTGATAGTTGGACTGCGGGTCATGGTATTGAGACTGACATTACATATAAAGAGGACCCATTACCAAACTTGTTTATACAAAAACTAAGGGAACAAAATTCATGGCCTAAGTGGGTATCATATAAAATGGATATTCCTTTTATCAATAATGGAATTTGTGGTTATGGAAACGAATACATATTACGTGATTTAAAAGAATCTATAAGAAATGGTTACATTGAAAACGACGACATTGTTATTGTCATGTTTTCATATCCTTACCGATATACTGCGGATACGTATAATGTTGTGGAAATTTTTTTAGAAATGGAGGAATTACTGGTAAACTATAATCACTTTTATTTTAACTCATTTTATCCATCATTTAAAGAAGAAGACGTCGACATCGAAAAGTTACCAAAATACTTTATAAATCCAAATGGTTGTGTATCTGACGTTTTAAGAAAATACGAAATAGATAATAATATTGGTGTTTGGGAATATGGAAGTAGAAGTGTTTGGAATGACGAGAAGAACTTTTATGAGGGGGATTACCACCCAAATTTAGATGGTTATAAAATAATTGGAGAATACATATATAATGAAATTAACAAATATAGAAAGTAAGATAGTTTGGGATGAGTTTTTAAACTACGTCGAAGAGGAATTTTTAGGATATATCCCAATTATTGCAAGAGATAGTGGTTATACTGCGGTAATAATAGAACCGAGGGAACATGAAGACTTATTATTGTCTATAAGATCTACCATGTACTATCTAAACGAAACAGATTCAAAAATTAAATGGGGGTTACAGATTTTTCACGGAAATAAGAATGAGGATTTAATTAAACGAATGACAAGGACTTGGAAAAATGTTGAATGTGTTAACATGGGCATTGATAACTTTACCAACGTAGAACACAGTGAGTACATGGAAACTGCAGATTTTTGGAGAAAAGTAAAGGGTAATAAAGTATTGATTTTTCAAACAGATTCTTTATTATTAAGAAGTGGTATTGATGAGTTCCTTGAATATGACTACATTGGTGCACCTTGGAGGAAACCAAAAGAAGGTC